>Ga0116118_1001592_pt1 | contig 11691 bp, 9 predicted proteins | sample June2015DPH_11_5_FD_89723 | JGI IMG/M metagenome (GOLD analysis project Ga0116118, IMG submission 89723) | Peatland microbial communities from SPRUCE experiment site at the Marcell Experimental Forest, Minnesota, USA - June2015DPH_11_40 | ecosystem: Environmental > Terrestrial > Soil > Wetlands >...
ACCAGTTCCAGATGAACAGCGTGCTCGCGACCTATTTCGCGGTCACCTTCCTCACCGACGTCCCCACCGGCGCGTTTGCCGACGCCCTCGGCCGCCGCCGTTCATTCGTCCTCGGATGCATGATCAGGCTGTCCGCCTTCATGGTCTATTTCTTCGCCCATGCCTATCCGGTCTTTCTCGTGGCCGAAGCGATCGACGGCATCGGCACGACCTTCTGCAACGGCGCGATCGACGCATGGGGCGTCGATGCGCTTGACGACGCGGGCTTCGCCGGGATCAAGGACCGTCTCTTCTCGCGCATCTCACAGCTCATGAACGTCGGCTTCATGGTCTCCGCGCTGATCGGGACCTACGTCGCCGACGTCAATATCGCATGGCCGTGGCTGATGAGCGCGGCGGGCTACGGTATCAGCGCGATCGTCGGAGCGGTGCTGATGCGTGAGCGCACCGGCCAGCGCGCGCATGTGGAGTTCGCCCATATACCCGCGCAGGTGATCGATCGCGTCGTCAACGGATTCCGCCACGGCTTTCGCAGCCGCACGATCCTGATGCTCAGTCTGGCCAACGGGATCTTCTTCGCCGCGTCCGCGCCGTATTGGCTCGAATGGCCGCAATACGTCAACGACAGCTACGGCCTGGGCATCTGGGTAGTAGGGTGGGTCTATTGCCTGCTGACGATCGGCCGGCTGGTCGGCGCGGAAGCCGTAATGCGGATGCGCATGGACGAATCCGTGCGCTCGACTCGCCTCATCATTCTGATCGCGGCGGCCAGCGTCACTTTCTATGCGGGTGGCGCCGCCGCCCATCGGCCGAACCTCGTGGTCGCACTCTTCTTCCTGATGAATATCCTGGTCGGCGCGATGATGCCGCTGATGCAGAGCTGGTTCAACGAACAGATCGCATCCGATCAGCGCGCGACGCTGCTGTCGTTCAACAGCACCTTCGCGACGATGGGCGCGGCGACGGGATTACTGTCCGTCGGCGCCTATGCGGATGTCGCCGGCATCCCGGCGACGTGGAAGGTCTGCGCGGCGATCTTCGTCGCCGCGATCCCCTGCTACTGGCTGATTCGGCCGCGCCCCGCGACCCCGGGCGCGGCCGAATCAGCCTCGTCGTGAACGAGCGGCGGGCGGGGTTCGCGATCCATCGCGACCCCCGCCCGAGTGCGCTAAAAAGAAGTTGCCGATGGCAGCCGGGGAATCCGTTCGGCTAAAATCCTACGCACGATGCCTCGGCGGCATTTACCAGCCAGCGTGGCGGTGGGAGCGTGAAGGAGATGAATCTGGCAGTAAAACCCAATCAAGCTAACCTCCCGCAAGCCTCTCCGAACGGCGCATCGACCTACGAACCAATCAGCAGTGTCTGGGAGGGGAGCGACGCAGACTTACTTGAAGCGATGTTCAAGTTTTACGCCACCATCCCGCCTGAACCGATCCTGGATTCGACCTACAACGCGGGGCGATTTTGGAAGGGGTCGAAACGACACGTTGTATCCATGGACATCGACCCGCAACATCAGCCGACCATCGTTGGGGACAATCGGAAAATGACGGGCGTACCGTCTGCCAACTTCGGCGTCGTGGTGTACGACCCCCCTCACGTCGGACCGCAGGGGCGCGATAAGAGCAAGAAGCGATTCGATGTGGATTTCGGCGCGACGGTCGAGTGCGGCAAAGCGCAGGACTGGAATCTGAGCTATCTGTATCCGCCATTTTTGAAACAGGCCAAGCGGGTACTAAAACCCGGCGGCCTGCTGTTGGCGAAGATCACGGATATGGTGAACAACCACAAATCGAAGTGGCCGCATTGCGAATTCATGCGAATGGCCGAAGCGGCCGGATTTACTGTGTGCGACCTTATTATCAAAATTCGCAACGGTCCAATGGTTTCGACCAAGTGGAAAGAGGCTCATCACGCCAGAAAGCGCCACTGTTTTTGGATCGTGTGCCGCAACGGGAACGACTGCGAGCGGCAGTAATCAGGAGTTCTTCGGGAACAGCTCATTCCAGCGGCTCCCGCCCGAAATTTAAATTAAGCAGGACCACCACTGGCGGTAACCCCCCGCGTCGGTTAAAAATTAATGATTCAATCGGCGCCCCGCGCGCGGGTTGGGGATGGGTTCGCGACGAAGATGGATTTCCCCCGTATCAAACGACTACCGCCCTACGTGTTCAACGCGATCGGCGACCTCTGCCTCAAGGCGCGCCGCGCCGGCGAGGACATCATCGACTTCGGCATGGGTAATCCCGACGACGCGACGCCTCCGCATATTGTCGCCAAGCTGATCGAGGCCGCCTCGAAGCCCGCCAATCATCGCTACTCGGTCTCGCGTGGCGTCTTTAAGCTCCGCCTCGCCATCTGCGACTGGTACAAGCGCCGCTACGGCGTCGATCTCGATCCCGACTCCGAGGCGATCGTCACGATTGGCTCGAAAGAAGGTATCGCGCATCTCGCGCTCGCGATGCTCGACCAGGGCGACGTCGTCCTCGCGCCCACTCCGACCTATCCGATCCATCAGTACGGATGCGTTATCGCGGGCGCGCAGGTGCAGGGCGTACCGATACGCAACGGCGAGGAATTCTTCGACGAGATGATGAACGTCGTCAGCCGCTGCTGGCCGCGCCCGAAACTGCTCATCATCAACTTCCCGCACAATCCGACCACCGCGATCGTCAACCTCGCCTTCATGCAGCGCATCGTCGATTTCGCGCGCGACAACGACATCCTCGTGGTCCACGACTTTGCCTACGCCGATATCTGCTTCGACGGCTACCGCGCCCCCTCGATCATGGAAGTGCCGGGCGCGCGCGATGTCGCGGTCGAATTCTTCACGCTCTCCAAGAGCTACAACATGCCTGGATGGCGGGTCGGCTTCGCTGTCGGCAATCGCGAAATGATCGCGGCGCTCGGCCGGCTCAAATCGTACTTCGATTACGGCATGTTCGCCCCGGTGCAGGTCGCCGCGATCGCCGCGCTCAACGGGCCGCAGGAATGCGTCGGCGAAATCGTCGAAATGTATCGGCAGCGCCGCAACGTTCTGGTCGAGGGGCTCAATCGCTCGGGCTGGCCGGTCGAGAAGCCCAAGGCCACCATGTTCGTATGGGCGCCGATTCCGGAGCCGTTCCGTGAAATGGGCTCGCTCGAATTTTCCAAGTTCCTGCTGAGCGAGGCCAAGGTCGCGGTCTCGCCCGGAGTAGGTTTCGGTGCCGATGGCGACGGCTTCGTCCGCTTCGCGCTGATCGAGAACGAACATCGCTCGCGCCAGGCGATTCGCGGCATCCGGCACGCCCTCTCGCGTGCCGAAGTACCCGGCCGCCACAAGCGCGCCGCGATTGCGAACTCCTGAGCCCCGCCGCATGCACCGTCACCGTGCACCCGCGCACCCAGAGAAGGGGAGAGTGGTCGGGGAACTCGAAACCTTTATTTCATTGAAACCTTGCGAGGTTTCAAACTTCCCATCATGTATAGACGCTCGCGATACTCGGGTGGGCGGCTAAGTCATGCTGAAAATGGGTCATGATCGCTTCGGCTGCATCGCAGCCGCGCGACTCGGCGGCTTATCCGAACAACCTGGTCACAACCCATGATGAGGTTTTTTCAGGGCGCAGCCCGCATCTTCCAAACGGGAAGTCTGAAACCTCGCGAGGTTTCAGTTTCCGAGAAAGTTAAAGTTTTGTGCTACTCAACCATTGGATTGTGTCTGGTGACGCCCTCTTGAAGCCTGTGCGGCTGGCCCTGCTCGGCTGCGGCACTGTCGGCGAAGGCGTCGTGCGGCTGCTCCGCCAGAATGCTGCGATGTTCGAGCGCAAGCTCGGCGTGCCGCTGGAACTGGCGGGCGTCGCCGATCGCAGCCTCAAACCGATTCCCGCACTCGGTATCGATAGAAAGCTGATTACCCGCGACGCCGCCGCGCTGGTCGGGCGCGACGACATCGATATCGTCGTCGAGCTGTTCGGCGGCTATGAGCCTGCCCGCACTCTCATTTTGCAGGCGCTCGCGGCCGGCAAGGATGTCGTCACCGCGAACAAGGCGCTGCTTGCGGGCCACGGCGGCGAAATCTTCCGCGCCGCCGTCAAGGCCGGTCTTGCGGTCGGCTTCGAAGCGAGTGTCGGCGGTGGCGTCCCGATTATCCGCACTCTGCGCGAGGCGCTGGCCGGCGATCGTCAACGTGCGGTTTACGGCATCGTCAACGGCACCTGCAATTCGATTCTCAGCATGATGACCGACGGCGGTACGGAGTTCGCCGACGCTCTCAAGCAGGCGCAGCGTGACGGATTGGCTGAGGCCGACCCCACCGTCGATATCGAAGGATACGACGCCGCGCACAAACTCTGTCTGCTGGTCACGCTCGCCTTCGGCGTGCTGCTCGAGCCGCCGCAGGTTCATACCGAGGGCATCAGTCGAATCGCACTCGCCGACATCAATTACGCGCGCGAACTCGGCTACACCATCAAGCTCCTCGCGATCGCGAAGGATGACAGCGGCGCGATCGAGGCGCGCGTGCATCCGACGATGATCCCGTCGCGCCATCTGCTGGCTGGCGTCGCCGGCGCCTTCAACGCAATTTACATCCACGGCGAGGCCCTCGGTTCGAGCATGTACTTCGGCCAGGGCGCCGGTCAGATGCCGACCGCTACCGCCGTGATGGCGGACATTCTCGAAATCGCGCGGCATCGGCTCTCGGGTGCCCGCGGCGGAGCACATGCGCTGGGTTATCCGGTCGCGCATCTGAAGCGCGCGCGTGTCAAGCCGATGGACGACGTGATATGCGAATACTATCTGCGCTTCAACGCGCGCGATAAGCCCGGCGTTCTCGGTGCCATCGCATCGGTGCTCGGGCGCAACGGGATTTCGATCGTGTCGGTGATTCAAAAGGGGCGCGGAGTCGCGACCACCGTGCCGGTCATCATGCGTACGCACGAGGCGCGCGAGAAAAACTTGAAGCGTGCGCTCGCGGCAATCGGCCGGCTCAAAATGGTCGAGGGGCCGCCGGTCTTCATCCGGATCGAGGAGCGTCTTTAAGCGCGATGGCTGAGAGTACACATGCGGGCGCGGCGTCGGACGCGCGGCTCACTCGATGGCCGGGGCTGATCGAGCACTACCGGCGTTTCCTGCCCGTCACCGATAAGACCCCCGTCGTCACGCTCAACGAGGGCAACACTCCGCTGATCGAGAGTCCTGTACTCGCCGAACGTGTCGGCCGCGGCGTGAAGGTTTACTTAAAGTTCGAGGGTGCCAACCCAACCGGCTCCTTCAAAGATCGCGGGATGACGGTCGCGATGAGCAAGGCGCTGGGCGAAGGTGTCCGCGCCGTAATCTGCGCCTCGACCGGCAATACCTCCGCTTCCGCCGCGGCTTATGCGGGCCGCGCCGGACTTCAAGCATATGTTTTGATTCCGAAAGGCGCCGTCGCACTCGGCAAACTGTCGCAGAGCCTGATGCATGGGGCGCGGGTGGTCGAGGTCATCGGCAACTTCGACATCTGCTTGAAGGTTGTGCGCGACGTTGCCGAGCGCGATCCCCTGCGCATCCGGCTGGTCAACAGCGTCAATCCCGATCGTATCGCAGGCCAGAAGACCGCCGCTTTCGAAATCTGCGATCAGTTGGGCGAGGCTCCGACGCATCAATTTCTGCCGGTCGGCAACGCCGGCAATATAACCGCCTATTGGGCCGGCTACCGCGAATACAAAGCGGTCGGGCTTTCGCAGCGATTGCCGAAAATGATGGGCTATCAGGCGGCCGAGTCCGCGCCGATCGTGCTCGGCCATCCGATCGACGATCCGCGCACCGTCGCGACCGCCATCAAAATCGGCAATCCGGCGAGTTGGACCAGCGCCACCGCCGCGCGTGACGAGTCGGGCGGCCTGATCGATATGGTCACCGATTCCGAAATTTTGACCGCTTATCGGCTAATCGCAGCGCACGGTGTCTTTGCCGAGCCGGCCTCCGCCGCCTCCGTCGCCGGTCTGCTCAAGTTCAGCGCCGGCGGCGCGCTCAAACCCGGCTCCATCGTGGTCTGCACGCTGACCGGACACGGCCTGAAGGACCCCGACACCGCGATGAAAAACCTGAGCAATACGATTGTCGTCGAGCCCGACATCGCGAAGGTCCTGAAAATATTGGACAGCTAACGGCGCGCGGCTCGATCTCTCGTCTAGTCCGAGTAGATGAGGAAAGTATCCGAACGATCCTCAAGTATGAGTTTAACTTAGGCCGGAGAGTCCAACCTTGAAGTATGTCATTATCCACGGCGACGGCATGGCCGATTGGCCCTGCGACGAACTCGGCGGCAAGACCCCGCTCGAAGCCGCGCGCAAGCCCAACATGGACCTTATCGCCTCGCGCGGCGAACTCGGCTTGGTCGCCACGATTCCCGAGGGCATGCCGCCCGGCAGCGACGTCGGCACCATGACGATGCTCGGCTACGACCCCGCCCGTTACCACACCGGCCGCGCCCCGATCGAAGCGGCGAGTCAGGGTATCGCGCTCGCTCCCGACGACGTCGTCTTCCGCATGAACCTGGTTTCGCTCGAGCCGGACGCCAACGGCGCGTTGATCATGAGCGACTTCACCTCCGGCCATATCACCAGCGAGGAGGCGGCCCGCATTGTCGATGACCTCCGGCGCGAGCTGGCGGGCGACGGCATCGAATTTTTCAACGGCGTCAGCTACCGCCATCTGATGGTCTGGCGCCACGGCCTCACCGGCACTCAACTAACGCCGCCGCACGACATCACCGGCAAACCGATCGCGCCGCATCTGCCCCAGGGTGAGGGTGCCGACCGCCTGTCCACCCTGATGAAACGTGCGGGTGAAATATTGAGTAACCATCCAGTGAACCAGTCGCGCCGCGCCGCGGGCAAGACCGCCGCCACGGCCGTATGGTTCTGGGGGCAGGGCAAGCGTCCCGCGGTGCCGACGCTCAAGCATCGCTTTGGTGTCGAGGGCTCGGTGATCTCGGCGGTCGATCTCGTCAACGGTCTCGGACGGCTCGCCGGCCTCGACGTGATTACGGTTCCCGGCGCGACCGGCTTTCTCGATACCGACTATGCCGCCAAGGCCCGCTACGGGCTCGACTCGCTCAAGCGCCGCGACTTCCTGCTCCTCCATATCGAAGCGCCCGACGAGGCCGGCCACATGGGCCGCGCCGATTACAAGGTCGAAGCGCTCGAGCGGATCGACCAATTGATTCTCGGCCCGATGCTCGCGGAATTGCCCTCGTTCGGCGAATGGGCGCTGTTGCTGATGCCCGATCATGCGACGCCGTCGAAACTCAAGACGCACTCGAATGAAGCGGTGCCATTCGCTATGCTCAAAGGCGGCCCATCCGGCCTCACGGGTGGAGGCGCCACACGACGATATACCGAAGCGGAGGGTGGCCGCACCGGCCTGCTGCTGAGGCAGGGATATCGGCTGATCGAGTCGCTCTTCGGCGCGGAACTGGCTTCCAACTGAAGCGGACGCGATCGGTTTTCTGGCTCTACCGGTTCCGGTTTTTGGCCTGAACGACAACCTCTAAGGAGTGCCGCGATGGAGCGAAATCTTGCCCTCGAAGTGGTTCGCGCGACCGAAGCCGCGGCACTCGCCGCCGCCCGTTTTATCGGCAAGGGCGACGAGCGGATGGCCGACCGCGTGGCCGCCGAAGCGATGCGCAACACGCTCAACTCGATCGCGATGGACGGCAAGATCGTGGTGGGCGAGGGCGACCAGGGTGCGACCGACCTGCTCTATGCGGGTGAAATCGTCGGCACCGGCGCCGGCACCGAAGTCGATGTCGCGCTCGACGGCCTCGAAGGCTCGCTGATCTGCGCGACCGGCGGTCCCAACGCGCTCTCCTGCGTGGCGCTGGCCGAGCGCGGCAAGATGCTGCGCTGCCCCGACACCTACATGGACAAAATTGCCTGCGGTCCGCAGGGCCGGGGGATTATCGATCTCGACAAATCGCCGTCAGACAACCTCAAGGCGCTGGCCGAAGCGAAGAAGGTTTACGTCGAGGACTTGAAGGTGGCGATCCTCGACCGTCCGCGCCATGAAAAGCTCATCGCGGAGGTCAGGCGCGCGGGCGCCGGGATCAAGCTGCTCACCGCCGGCGACCTTTCCGCCGGCATCGCAACGACTCGTCCCGAAGGCGAAGTGGACCTGCTGATCGGTATCGGCGGGGCGCATCAGGGCGTGCTCGCCGCGGCTGCGATTCGCGCGGCCGGCGGCGACATGCAATGCCGTTTCGCGCCACGCAATGAGCGCGAGTCCGAAGCCTGTCTGGCGGCCGGGATTCTCGACCTGCGGCGCAAGTTCATGCTCGAAGAGATGGCCGGCGACAACGTGATGTTCGCGGCGACCGGCGTGACCACCGGCGACTATCTGCGCGGCGTGCGCTTTTTCTCGGGCGGCGCGATGACCAACAGCGTCGTGATGCGCTCGAAGACCCGCACGATTCGCTTCATCGAAGCGATCCACCACTTCGACTTCAAACCCGAATATTAGAGCGAGCTGAAAGGCTTTGGGAGCGATAGGGAGAGTTGTTGAGGAGACTCAAAACTATAGTTTTCCACTGAAACCTCACAAGGTTTCAGACTTCCCGTTTGCAAGATGCGGGCTGCGTCCCACTAAAAGCGTCGACCTGTGAAGAACGCGCTTCCCATCAGTTCAGAACCTTGCTTACGCGCTCGCAAAAGGTCTCATCGCCGCTATCCGCATGACCGACTCGGTTCTATTACTTGGGAAGTGCAGTCCTGAAAGTCAGGTCAAGACTGTTGGGCTGCTTGAAACCTTTCAAAGGTTTCACGAGATTCCCTTCCGCTAAGTTGCAAGTGTAGGAGGGGATTCGTAAGCTCCGCACATGGCGGCGAAAGATCTGCGTTTCTATATCGATTACAAAAGCCCCTACGCCTATCTCGCGAAAGATCCGGTTTACGATCTCGAGCGCGAATTCGGCGTGAGCTTCACCTGGCTCCCGATCAATCTGCACATCCCGGATTTCCTTGGAACCGTCGAGGGCCGCAATGCCCATCAGTGGCGCCGCGTGCGCTACAGCTACATGGACGCGCGCCGGCTGGCGAATCGCCGCGGCCTGACCGTGCGCGGCCCGCAAAAGTTGTTCGACACCGCGCTGGCTTCGATCGGAATGATCTATGCGCAGCGGCGCGGCACCTTCCGCAAGTACAACGACCTCACGTTCGAGCGCTTTTGGAAGCGCGAACTCGATATCGAGGATCGCGAGGTCATCCGTCGCGTGCTCGAGGAGAGCGGTGCCGAGACTGCCGCATTTTTCGATTTCGCCGAGGGCGAGGGCTGCCGCGAACTCGAGCGCATCACGCACGAGGCTGAGCAGTTGGGCGTGTTTGGCGTGCCGACCTTTGTCATCGACGACGAAATTTTCTGGGGTGGCGACCGCCTCTGGATGGTGCGCGAGAAACTCGCCGCCGCTTAAGTGTAGTTCCCCGCGCCGGTTTGCTTTCGACTCTGTTATTCTCCGGGTGAAGCGGGAGTTAAAGGATTTCCGGAAAAAAGGAGACGTGTGTCGATGAGCACCGATTCGGAATCGGCAAAAACCCTTTACGCGCGGCTTAACGGCTACGATGGGCTCGCCGCGATCGTTGATGAATTCCTGCAAACGCTAGCGTCCGAGCCGCAGATGGCGCGCTTTGCGGCGGCGATGAATCTGGATTCGCGCAGGCGCAACCGTCAGCTCACCCTCGACTACCTGTGTGCGGCGACGGGCGGTCCGGCGTTTTATCTCGGCAAGGACATGAAGACTTCGCACGCGGGTCTGGGAATCAGCGCGAGCGACTGGAAGATTGCGATGGACCATGTTGAGCGTGCGCTCAAGAAGCTGAAAGTGCCCGAGCGCGAGGGCAAAGATCTGCTCGCTTTGGTTGACGGTCTCGCCCGCGAGATCGTCGAAAACTAGCGGCGAAAGCCGTGCGCTTGCGCGCAGGTGACGTGAAGTGATGCATGGTGGCGGGTTGGTGTAACTAACGCCGTGCGAGGGCGCACGCAGGAGGAGAAATTGGAAGACCTGATTTTTGACAACGGCGCGATTGCGACGATTACGATCAATCGGCCCAAGGCGCTCAATGCGCTGAATCGCGCAGTGCTCGAGGAGATTACGCGGGTGCTGCGCGACGTGCGCCACGATCCCTCCGTGCGCGTGCTGATCGTCACGGGTGCGGGCGACCGCGCCTTTGTTGCCGGCGCCGATATCGCCGCGATGGCTGACATGGAGATCGTCGATGGGCTCGAATTCACCCGCCTCGGCCATCGCGTGATGCAGACGTTCGAGGAACTGCCGATACCGGTGATCGCGGCGGTCAACGGCTTCGCATTAGGCGGCGGTCTCGAATTGGCGCTCGCCTGCGATCTGATTATCGCGAGCGAAAAGGCGCGCTTCGGCCAGCCCGAGATCAACCTCGGTATCATCCCGGGCTTTGGCGGGACCCAGCGCCTGCCCCATCGGATTGGCCATGCGCGCGCTCGCGAACTGATCATGACGGGCGAGATGTTCGACGCCAAAAGCGGCTACGAATGGGGCCTCGTCAACAAGCTCGTTGCGCCCGACCAATTGATGGCCGAGACCCGCAAGCTGGCCGAGAAGATCGCCTCGAAGTCGGGTTTCGCGCTGCGCCAGGCCAAGGCCGCGTTGCGCGCCGCCGCCACCATGGAAGAGGATGCCGGTCTGCGCTTTGAGCAGAACGCCTTCGGCGGCCTGTTCGCCAGCGTGGACAAGAGCGAGGGGATGAAGGCGTTCCTGGAGAAACGCGAGCCCAAGTGGCAGCACAAATAGCGACACGGCAGAAAAATACGAGAAGGGGAGAGTTGTTGAGGAACCCGGAACTATAGTTTTCTGAGACTGAAACCTCGCGAGGTTTCAGACTTCCCATTTGGAGGATGCGGGCTTCGCCCTGTGAAAACCTCCGCTGGGGATGGTCGCACGAATTGGTAGTTCGAGTGGCCTCGTCAGGCGTGCGTCAATTAAAACGAGCGCCGCCGCAACACTTCAGTAAGACCGCACCAAGATCCGGGATTCTTCGCAAGCTCTGAATGACAGTGGGGGAGATGCCCCACCTGAGCTTTGTGCCTGCGCTCCACGAACGTCGCTTACGCGCCCATGAGAGGTCCAACGGAATCATCCGCAAGACCCCTGGTGCCTTTTCACCATTGGAAGTGTGAAACCTTTTAAAGGTTTCACTGGTTTCCTGCCTGCCCCCCGTCTTTTGCTCGCTTCCGCTCTTCTGGCGCGAGTCAAAATAAATCAATACGATTCACGGCGGCACCGCCCCGTCCTTATCGACGGGAGAAAGCGGCTGGGGTAGAAGTTGATATCTACGCTCGCAGCAATCATGCGAGCGACCAGGGAAACCGGCATCGGCAGCCATGATGGACCTCGAACTTACCGAAGCTCAACGCGGCGCTCGCGACACGGCGCGCCGCTTCGCCCGTGAGCGGCTGGAGCGCGTCGGCGTCGAAATTGATCGAACTCATCAGTTTCCGACCGCGGCGGTCGCCGAACTGGGCAAGCTCGGCATGCTCGGCGTATTCATTCCGGAGCAGTACGGCGGCGCCGGGCTGGATAACGTCGCGTATGCGCTGGTAGTCGAGGAGTTGTCGGTCGAGTGCGCATCGACCGGCGTGATCGTCTCGGCGCATTCGTCGCTCGGTTCGTGGCCGATCCTGGGCACCGGCACGGCGGAG
>Ga0116118_1001595_pt1 | contig 11683 bp, 12 predicted proteins | sample June2015DPH_11_5_FD_89723 | JGI IMG/M metagenome (GOLD analysis project Ga0116118, IMG submission 89723) | Peatland microbial communities from SPRUCE experiment site at the Marcell Experimental Forest, Minnesota, USA - June2015DPH_11_40 | ecosystem: Environmental > Terrestrial > Soil > Wetlands...
ACTTGATTGCATAACAATGTCGGCTCCTTGACCCGAGTAGACTGTGGTTGTTTGACGACCATAGGCTCGGGAGAAAGGAGCCGAACATGGTGATGATAGGCGTAGATTACCACCCGAGCTTTCAGACGATTGCGTTTTTTGTAGAAGAGACAGGTGAGTGCGGTGAACAGGAACTGAACCACAGTGATGGACAAGCAGAGAAGTTCTATCGGGAGCTGAAGCAGCGAGGAGCGAGCGTGCGGGTAGGAATGGAGGCTACTGGCTATTCACGCTGGTTCGAGCGACTGCTGGCAGAGTTAGGTTTCGAGCTGTGGATCGGGGATCCGGCACAGATCAAGGCCAAGCGAGTGAAGAAGCAGAAGTTCGACCGGGAGGATGCCCGACTGCTGCTCAGGCTGATGCGGGAAAATAACTTCCCGCAGATCTGGGTACCGAGCCCGGAGAATCGGGATCTACGGCAACTGCTGTGGCATCGGCATCGGTTGGTGCAGATGCGCACGCGGATCATGAATCAGCTGCAGGCGCTGGCCATGAACGAGGGCTATCGCTGGAAGAAAAAACTGTTCAGCGAACAGGGGCGAGAGCAGTTAGAAAGGCTCGCGTTGGCTCCTTGGGCCAGTCGGCGCCGGCAAGAGTTGTTGGAACTGCTGGACCGCATGAATCCGACGATTGAGGAGTTGACCGCAGCCGTCGAGCAGGAAGCCAGGAAGCGGCCCGAGGTTCTCCGACTGATGACCCATCCCGGTGTGGGCCCGCTGACGGCACTCGCCTATGTGTTGATCATCGGAACTCCGACTCGGTTTCCTCGTGGCAAGCAGATCGGCACCTACGTGGGGATGATTCCGAGTGAGGACTCCAGTGCTGGCAAACAGCGACTGGGCCACATCAGCAAGCAAGGCAGTTCCTTGTTGCGCTTCTTGCTGGTGGAGGCGGCCCAGGCAGCAGCGCGAATCCATCCTGACTGGCGACGTCGGTACATTCACCTGGCGATGCGTCGGCACAAAAGCATAGCCAAAGTAGCGATGGGACGCAGGCTGGCGATCCGGTTGTACTGGATGTGGCGGAACGGTTGTGAGTATTCACCGTCGTTCGAGTTCGGTTCGTACGCGGGACAGCTCGTTACCGGACATGGTGTGAAGTAGAACACCGCGGACTTGATGGGGCATCCCGCTCCCTGCCAAGGGAGTTTGAAGAAGTAATCATGGGTGCGCCGGGATAAACCGGTGTGGAGTAGTGGATGAAAGAGCCATACGGTGAAGGCCTAGCGAGCCACACCGGCTCCGAGTCATGCGCCCGTAGCTGTAAGGCCGAAGGCGAAGCGTTGACAGGGGCACAGGCAGGCGGGGTATTCAGCCGCGAAATGTTACTAAATCAGAGGGCCGACGCCGTCCATGATGGCGGAAGGCAACAACGGTGGATGCGAAATCGCGAGCATCCGTTGGACTCTGCGAGGTCAGAGACCCCCGCATGCAGGGAAACTCCACGCGCGAGAACCGGGAGGCCCTACCAATGCCCGACACGAAGTTGTGAAGGGGCCGGTTGGAGAAGGTGATGAACCGCAAGTCCAACATGCACGTTGGTAGGGAGTCAGACGGTCGTGTACTACCTGCGAAGTGCCCGAACAAAGACGGAAATCCGTCGGCGGAGGGTGCGGAGGGAAGACGACCGACCAAGGAGAACACGGAGCAGACGACCGCATCCCAGATTCAAAGCTGGGGTAACGCGTTGGACGGGCTGCGCCGTGTGCGGGAAACAGCAAAGAGGGATAAACGATTACGATTCACCGCGCTACTGCACCACGTATCCGTCGCGCTTCTCTCGAACAGCTTCTATACCCTGAAGCGGGAAGCTGCTCCGGGAGTGGACGGGTTGACGTGGCAGATATACGAAACTGACCTGGACAAGCGGCTGGAGGATCTGCACAGTCGCGTGCACCGGGGCACGTATCGAGCGCTACCTTCCAAGAGAACCTACATTCCCAAGCGGGATGGACGACAGAGACCCTTGGGCATCGCAGCCCTGGAGGACAAAATCGTTCAACATACGCTGGGAACGGTCCTCAGTCAGATTTACGAGGAGGACTTCTTGGGGTTCTCATATGGTTTCCGATCTGGGCGCGGCACACACGATGCGTTGGACGCGCTTTGGATTGGGATCATGAGGAAGAAGGTGAATTGGGTGCTGGATGCCGACATTCGTGACTGCTTTGGGTCTTTTCCACACGGGTGGATGGTTAAGTTTCTCCAGCATCGAATCGGGGATCGACGGGTCCTCCGCCTCATTCAGAAGTGGCTGAGGGCCGGCGTACTCGAGGATGGGGAATGGACGGAGACGGAAAGAGGGACTCCGCAAGGCTCGGTGATTTCGCCGCTGCTGGCGAATGTTTACCTACATTACGTCTTCGATCTCTGGGTACAGCACTGGCGGACGCACCGGACCACGGGCGATGTCATCGTGGTCCGCTATGCGGACGATATGGTGCTGGGGTTCCAGCATCGTGGCGATGCAGAGCGGTTCCTCCAGGACTGGCGGGACCGTCTGCAGAAGTTCGGGCTGGAACTACATCCGGATAAAACGCGCCTGATCGAATTCGGGCGTTTTGCCGCAGGAAGCCGGAAGCAGCGTGGGGAGGGCAAGCCGGAGACGTTCAACTTTCTGGGATTCACGCATATCTGCGGACAAGCCAGGAAGAACGGCAGGTTCCTCGTGCTGCGCAAGAGTATCCGAAAGCGACTCCTGGCTAAGCTGAAACAGGTAAAGGACGAACTTCGGATGCGCATGCATCACCCGCTGGCGGAAGTGGGGAAGTGGTTGAGGAGCGTCGTTCGAGGCTACTTCAACTACCATGCCGTTCCCGGAAACTTCGCCAGTCTCCAGCGCTTTCGGCTTGAGGTGAGCAAACGCTGGCTGCGAGTGATCCAACGTCGCAGTCAGAAGAACCGGATGTCGTGGAAGCACATGGCCAGTCTTGTTAAGCAATGGCTTCCCGTTCCCAAAATCCTTCATCCGTATCCCTACCTGCGCTTCGACGCCAAGCATCCGCGGTAAGAGCCGCATGCAGGAAAACTGCACGTGCGGATCTGTGCGGGGGGCGCTGGGCAACCGGCGTCCCTACCGCGATTCGATCGTGACCGAAGAGATGGTTGGTGGGCAACACCGAGCGGATGAACCGAAAACGGGCCGAGCAAGTTCGGGTGACACAGGTAAACAGGAGCAACAGGAGAAAGGCGCTGTTCATGCGCCGGCGAAGAAGTGTGCTCGAACCGAGTGGCGAGCCGAAGAAAAAACTCTTGCAAGGGCCGCCGTCGTTAGAGATAACGCGTTAATCAGGACTTGACGACTATGTGCCTCTATACTTCATTTTCACAGAGGCAAACACCGTGTTCATAGTCGCATCGGTGCTTTTTCTTTTACCGTGTTCATCCCCGCTTGGGCAGCATCGTACCTGCTTGTTATGTACATGGTGTTCATGCTGGAGAGAGATTAGAGAAGCCCACCTAACGAACAAAATAGGTTCAGTACCGGAAAAGGGGATGGCCAGTTCGCGTGTTTATCGGGGCGCCAACTTGACCTCAAGGTCCCGCCGCCGAACAGGCCGGCCTACGTGATAGTCTGTGAAAAATGAAGCACTACGACTTTCGGCGAGTCTCAGGGACTGCGCTCGTGCCTGCTTTCGCGCGCGGCGAGTACACGGAGATTCCTTGGGCGAAGGAGATGCTCGCGATTCTGCGCGACCGAGGGGTCACTTTGTCCGATGGCCCATGGTCGGCGCGTGTCGCGCGCAAGTACGCTGCCTATTTCGAGGCGCGTTTTCGCGCTGTGAATCACATCCTCGAGGAGCTGGGCGCGACTCAGGTGCTCGAACTCGCTGCGGGCTTTTCTCCGCGCGGCATGGATTTCGCCCAGCGGGGCGTCGTGTATGTCGAAGCCGATCTGGCGGACTCGGTCGCATTGAAGCGCGAAGTTGTGACCGCGATTCTCGGCTCCGTTCCCGAGGGCCTGCATCTCTGCGCCGCCAGCGTAATCGACCAGGCGCAACTTCTGGCGTGCTGCTCGCCGTTCGTTGCAGAGCGGCCGGCGGCTGTCACAACGGAAGGGCTTCTTCGCTATCTGACCTTCGAGGAGAAGACGGATCTTGCGGCGAATGTGCGCGAGATTCTCCGGCGCTACGGCGGATGGTGGGTCACTCCCGACATCCATCTAAGAAGCTGGGCGCAGCAGCAAAATCCGGCCCATCATCAGAGTGAGCTCGAAACGTTGGGCCGCGACCTCCACGCGAACTATTTCGCTGATCTGGATCATGCGTGGGAATTTTTCGAAGGCTGCGGGTTCGCGGTGGACTCACGTCCGCTCCTCGAAGGCGTTCGGGACCAAATTTCAGCCTCGGGGAACGAAGAGCTGATGGCTGAGCTAAACGATCGCCGGTTATTTGTACTGACGGCGAAACGCTGACTAAACTGCCTAAACGCCTGATCAGCCGGGTAGCCGGACCTTCCGTTCCAGTACCCAAGTTCTCCGGTAAGCGCGTTAATCAGGACTTGGCCCGTTGATTTGCTCCTTTTCGTGGTTGTTTCCGAGTTGCCGACAATACATTCGCTATCCGGACAACACATTGCCAATGAGCGACTTAAGTGGACTTACGGAGCCATTGGCGAATCGCGTTATTCTTCCCGCCGACGCTTTGGGCTCCAGTTCGTCGGCGAGAGGAAGGTCACCGCTTCATCGGGTAGCCCGTTTCCCAGGAACTGATGCTTCGTTTGGGATTGAACAGTCAAGCTATTTGTCTTAGAGATTTGGTTATGGACATCTGAGGAATCTGCGTTTCAACCCCCAGCGATTCTGGAATCTGTTCATTTTGCATGGTGATCATGTTGTTAATCCGTTCTCTTGCCGATGCGGCCTCAGATCTTCGCTATTCCTTTGGCCCTGATTTCGCTACTGTCCGGGTGGGCTGGCGTTTCGGGAGGCTGAAGAAGTTCCGCAGAAGCGGACACGTCCCGGAAAAAGCTCAGATGCTCGGTCTTGAGGTAACGATTTGTCGCTCCGAAGCGGACACAAAGCAAGGCGAATCAGCGCGCGATTACTCCTTAGTGAAAATCGGGAATTTGGCGGGCCGGAATCCCTTTTTATTGGCCGACGCAATTACGCCGTGAAATGTTAGAGTGAAGGCAGATGCCGGCCGGGGGAAGCCGCGCACAGCAGCTCAGTTGCTTCGGATATGCCTATTTGTGCGTATCCGATCCAGCTTGGGTCAGGAGCACTGTTTACTGACCGGCGGCGGGGAGGATGATCATCGCAACAAGGCGGATTGCCGCGATCCCTACTGTGAACGGGGACGTTCTTTCAGAGGTCTTGGCGGTCGAGCGTGAAATCGCCGCCAAACTTGACGCGGAGCGGCAGGCGGCGCGGCAATGGCTCGAGCGTACCCGGGGTGAGATCGAGCAGGCGAAACTGTCCGAGCTCACGGCTCTCAAGGCATCGGCCGCGCGCGAGGAGGAAGCGGCAAAGATGGCCGGGCACGACAAGGCGACCGCGATCCTGCAACAGGCAGGCACTGAGGCTGAACGGATCCGTCGTCTCGAGGACGCGCGACTGATACCCATCGTCCGTCAGCATGTCCTACTCATTGCTCGAGGTCGTGCCGAGTGATTGTCACGATGTCCAAGGTCGAAGTCGCCGGGCCGCGGGAGATGCTTCTCCCGGTGATCGAGACCATTCAGCGCGAGGAGGTCCTACAGATCGCACCCGACATCAAGGAGCGTATCCGTGAGGACACGGTGCAGAACCTGAGGCCCCTCGCCCTCGACACGCAAGCGGTCGCGGAGCGGCTGGTCCTCGAAGATCTCGGGAACAAGATCGGGCGGCTGCTAACGCTCCTGCCGAAGGTGGCGACGAGGGAGTCGTATCTGAGCCCATCGCTGGCGGTCGATTCCATTGCCTCCCTCGTGGGCAAGCATCTCGATGCCTGCCACGAGCGATTGCAGCGCAAAGAAGCCCTGCAGTCCGAGCTCGGGCAATTGCAGCGTTACCTGGTCTTTCTGGGCGCAATCGAGTTGCTGGCACCCAAGGGTGCGGCGGCAACCGATCGAGAGTTCATTGGCATCCAGGCCAAAGATCCCACGGCTCTCGATCAACTCGCGAAGGTCGCCGACCGGATTTCGCCGGGTACGGTGGTGACTTCCGCGAAGATGGAAGACGGCTCGTACATCGGACTGCTCACGACAGAGAAGCAACTCGCGCATAAACTCAGAGAGGGTCTGCGCGGGAGCCAGATACCCGAGATCACCCTGCCCTCGTACCTCGACCGCCTCCCCCTGCCGGACAAGGTCAAAGCCGCCCGGGCGCGACACGATGAGCTGTCAGCCCAGGTTGCCTCCATTGATAACGAACTGATCGATATGGCGAGGAGGTGGCGTGCGATCTATCAGCCTGTGCAGAGCTGGCTCGAGCAACGGCTCTCACTCTTGAGGACGAGTGCATCGCTGTACGAGACCGACCGCTGCTTCGTGCTTTTCGGATGGATGCCTTCGGCGGCCGTTGCAGGCCTGCAGCAGGTGCTGGCGGAGCATCATGGGGATGCCGTCGTTGTGGAGGAAAGAGAGATCCTCAAGCAAGACCTCGAGACTGTGCCCGTCGTGCTGCGAAATCCGGCCTACCTTCAACCCTTCGAGCTCCTGGTGCGGCTGTTGCCGCTGCCTCGTTATACCTCGATCGATCCCACGCCGTTCGTCGCGATCTTCTTCCCCCTTTTCTTCGGGATGATTCTCGGGGACATCGGCTATGGATTCGTCCTGCTCCTGGTCGCCGTGAGTGCAACCCTGTTTGCCAAGCGGCGGAGGATCATTCGGCAGGCCGGGGAGATCCTGCTAGTCTCCTCGATCTACACCATCATCTTCGGTGTGCTCTACGGCGAGTGTTTCGGCGATCTGGGCACGCGGCTCTTCGGCCTTAGACCGTTTATCGACAGGCAAACATCGCTCGTGCCCATGGTGTATTTCTCGCTGGCCGTGGGCAGCGCGCACGTCGTCGTGGGACTCGTCCTAGGAGTTGTGTCGGCGCTCAAGGGCAGACAGACCAAAGAGGCGGTGTTCAGGTCGTTGAGCATCCTCGTCGTGATCTGCGTCGCCGGCATCCTCGCCTCCTATTTCGCGCCGGTCGCCGCTCTGATGCGCGGGCCGCTGATCACTGCGGTCCTCGTCATCATCCCGATCCTGATACTCACCGGCGGATTTCTTGCGCCGTTCGAGCTGCTCCGGTATTTCGGCAACATTATCTCGTACGTGCGTCTCATGGCCGTCGGCCTCGCATCGGTGCTGCTCGCTTCCATCGCCAACCGCCTAGCGGGTGCTGCGGGCAGCGTCTGGATCGGTGTCGCGGTGGCGATCCTGTTGCATACGTTCAACATCTTGCTCGGCGTATTCGCCCCGACCGTCCATGCCCTGCGACTCCACTACGTCGAGTTCTTCAGCAAGTTCATGGAGCCCGGTGGCAAAGACTTCAAACCGCTAAGATAAGTTAAAGACAAAATGAAGGAGAAATACCATGCAAACGCTCATGAATCTTGACAAAGTCCTGCTCGCCTTCGCTGCGGCGTTGAGCCTTGGCATCAGCGCGATCGCCACCGCCTGGGTTCAGTCGCGGATCGGTGCCTCCGGCGCCGGCGCACTCGCCGAGAAACCCGAACTGACCGCAACCATCCTCATCATGCTGGCGATTCCGGAAACCATCGTAATCCTGGGTTTCGTGATCGCGGCAATGATTCTCCTGGGGAAGTAAGTTGTGCGCCGTGCGTGATTGATCCAAACGCTACACCAAGGGGCCGCAGAGGACACGGCCGCCCTTTGGAGGGACGCGAGGGCCGAGGCGGATAAACTGCGGCTGGAAGCGGCCCGCGAGATCGATGCCGAGCGACTGGCGACTGCGCAGCAAGTGGCCGCGACGGCCCAGCGAATTGAGCAAGCGGCAACCGCCGCGGCAGAGCGCAAAGCGCGGGACATTCGCATGAGCGCTGCAACCGCGCTTGCAGAACGACTCCATGGCCTCGCGCTCGCGGAACTTCCCAATCTGCGGGCGCAGAACCCGGAGAGGCTGTTCAGCGCGCTCGCAGCCGAACTCCCCGCGCTGGCGTGGCAGAAAGTGAGGGTCAATCCTGCCGACGAGGCCCTCGCACGGCAGCACTTCCCTCAGGCGCACGTCGAATGCGACACGCAGATCAGCGGCGGCATGGAGACGGAGGCAGAGGGTGGTCGCATTCGCGTGAACAATACTCTTGAGGCGCGCCTCGAGACGGCGTGGCCCGAGCTGCTTTCGGGTCTGATCGCTACGATTCTTCCGGAGGCTTCCGATCATCAATCTCCTGCGCGACATTGACTCGCCCGGCTTCCCGAACGACTACCTGATCACGCGGATCAAGGGACGGCGGGCCGCCCTCATTGCGAACTGGAAGGCCGTGCGGGCACACGGTCTCACTCCTGGCACCTCGGACGAGCGTATCTGGGAAGCGCTCCTCAAAGAGCTCGAATGGCTGTACGGCCAAATGAACCGCACTCTGCGGGAATGCTTTGCGTCCGTGTTCGTGCTGCTGGAACTGAAGACCATCGTGCTGTGCCTGCGGAACAAGGAGGCGGGTCGCGTAACCGAGATTGACACGCTGCTAATGCACACCTTGCTGGCCGATTCCTTGCGGCAGGTGCTGCGCGACCAGTCGGATGTCCGCTCGATCATTACTACCCTCATTGAGACCACGGCAGGCGCATTGCCCGGTCTTCGCGAGGCCGCTACTGCATACGCCGACCATGGCCTCCGGGGCTTCGAGGATAGCCTCATGCGAGGCTACCTCGCCCACACTGTTACAACACAACTGCATCCGCTCATCCGGCAGTTCCTCCGCGCGTTCGTCGACTTGCGCAACACCATGATTCTCTACAAGCAGCTGCGCTGGGGAGTTGAGGATGCCGGCGCCTTCATTGAGGGCGGCATGTTCGATCTGTCTCGTCTCGTGCAATTGCTGGCAAGTAAGGAACTCAACTCCTGGGAGGAGCTTGCGAAGGAGGCGACGGCTCTCAAAGTCGTGCCCGCGGCAGCAAGCGAAGGTGCACTCGAGACCGTGTTGCTCACGAGCCTCACGCAGCGGCTGCGTCAAGTCGGACGCGACAAGGATGGCGTGGGATTGATCCTTGATTACATCTGGCGCATCTATGTGCACGCCCGAAACCTCGCCGTGCTCTACCACGCCGCCGATCTGGGTGAGGCTACTCTCGAGCGGGAGCTCATAGCGTGAAGAAGATCATCACGATCACGCCACCGGATGCAGCGCACGGCTTTGCGCTTGCTGGCGTCAAGCAGTTGGTCCGCACACCGCAGGAGCTGGACGCCACCTTACTCGAGCTCATGGGCGATCCTGCGACGGGCGTCATCATCATCGATGAACGACTAGTCGCCGGACCCACACAACGGAGAATCGAGGACATGGAACGCCGCTGGCCGGGACTCGTGGTGGTGCTGCCGGCGCCGGGCAAGCCGCAACGGCCCGAAGAGGACTATGTGCTACGCCTGATCCGCAGAGCCATCGGCTATCAAGTGAGGCTGACGCCGTGAATGGGCGCATCATCGGCATCTCAGGTCCCACGGTCAGCGTGGAGCTTCCCGGACTGAAGCTCTACGAGCGCGTGACGGTCGGGCACGCCCGCATGATGGGCGAAGTCGTCAGGCTCGAAAAGGGTCGCTCAATCGTGCAGGTCTACGAGAGCACGCGTGGTCTGAGCGTGAGTGAGCCCGCGGTCGCCACGGGCACGCAGCTTACGGTGAGGCTCGGCCCCGGCCTCCTCGGCCAGATGTTTGATGGTCTGCAGCGCCCGCTTGAGTTCCTGTACGCGGAGCATGGACCGTTCATCCAGGCCGGCCGGGAAAGCTCCCGTTCGTGGAACGCACGATCGCTACATTTCGTCCCGGCGAAGAAGCCAGGCGATAGCATCAGGATCGGCGAGGCCATAGGGTACGTCGAGGAGGGGCCGATCCGACACCACGTGCTCGCGGACCAGGCGGGAGTCATCGATGGGATTCGCGAGGGCGAACTCGACCCGCAGTCGCCCGTCGTCTCGCTGAGCGATGGCCGTCAGATTCTCGCGTTTCACGATTGGCCCGTGCGTCTGCCTCGGCCATATCGCCGGAAGTTGACTCAGTTCGAACCACTGGTCACCGGGCAGCGTTGCATCGATTTCCTGTTTCCGCTCGCGCGTGGCGGGAGTGCCATCTTCCCCGGGGGCTTTGGCACCGGCAAGACGATACTGGAGCAGACCATCGCCAAGTTTGCGCAAGCTGACATCGTCGTCTACGTCGGTTGCGGAGAGCGTGGCAACGAGATGGCGGAGATGCTCGATGACTTCACGCACCTTGCAGACCCATGGACCAAGCGGCCCTTGATGAGCCGCACCATCGTGGCTGTGAACACGTCCAATATGCCGGTGGCCGCGCGCGAGGCGTCGATCTACACCGCCGTTACGATGGGCGAGTACTACCGTGACCTGGGATACAACGTGCTGTTACTCGCGGACAGTCTGTCGCGCTGGGCCGAGGCGCTGCGAGAGATCTCCTCTGCCCTCGAGGAGATGCCGGGCGAGGAAGGCTATCCGACCTATCTTTCATCGCGAATCGCGGGCTTATTCGCGCGCGCCGGGGAGGTCGAGACGCTCGACGGAAGGACCGGCTCGCTGACCATGATCCTGTCGATCTCGCCTCCGGGCGGGGACTTCACCGAACCGGTTACGCAAGCCTGCCTGAGGACCACGGGATCCTTCTTCATGCTTGACACCGATCTCGCGCACCGCCGGCACTTTCCGGCGATCAACTGGTTTCAAAGCTTCTCGCTCTACGAGCGGGACGTGAGTGCCCATTTCCAAGAGCGCGTCTCGCAGGAGTGGAGCACACTCCGCCAGCAGACCCGCACATTCCTGCAGAGAGAGGCGAGTTTGCGGGAGGTCGTGGAGATCGTCGGTACCGAGGGCTTGCAGGACGCGGATCGCCTGTTGATGAAAACAACAGAGGAGATCCGCCGGAACTTCCTCATGCAGAATGCCTATACGGAGGATGCGTTCTCCTCGCCACAGGAGACGCTCGAGCGGATTCGCCAGATTCTCAAGCGCCACGCTGCCGCGAGTGAGCGGCTGGAGAAGGGTGAACTCCTCGACAATATCCTGAAAGAGCGCGCCTGAGGGAGAACCATGCGGCTGGGCAGGCACAGTTACTCGACCATCTTGAGCATCCAGGGACCGCTGCTGTTCCTCGATCGGGTGATCGAGGCACGAATGAGCGAAGTGGTTCGAATCACCTTTCCCGACGGCCACGAAGCCGAAGGTGAGGTGCTCAAGATCGAGGGCGATGTTGTCCTGATCCAGGTTATCGGCGAAAGCCGCGGCCTCGATGCCGACCATACGCGGGTCGCTTTCACGGATGCGATCAAGCAGGCTCCCCTGTCGCTTGCAGTGCTCAACCGGGCGTTCGACGGCTCCTTCTGTCCGATCGACGGACGGCCGATGTTCATACCCGACCGATGGGCCCCGGTGTCGGGATTGCCGCTCAATCCTGTGGCCCGGCTCCGTCCTGAGGATTTGATCGTGACTGGGGTCTCGGCCATCGACGGCCTCAATACGCTGGTCAAAGGGCAGAAGCTGCCGATTTTCTCCTG
>Ga0116118_1001596_pt1 | contig 11680 bp, 10 predicted proteins | sample June2015DPH_11_5_FD_89723 | JGI IMG/M metagenome (GOLD analysis project Ga0116118, IMG submission 89723) | Peatland microbial communities from SPRUCE experiment site at the Marcell Experimental Forest, Minnesota, USA - June2015DPH_11_40 | ecosystem: Environmental > Terrestrial > Soil > Wetlands...
CGCGCCGGCGATGACTTCGAGCAGGTCCGCCTCGCTCACATGATGCGAGCATGAGCAGGTGAGGAGGAATCCGCCCGGGTTCAGTATCTTGAGCGCGCGCAGGTTCAGCTCCTTGTAGCCGCGCAGCGCCGCCTCCAGGTTGGACTTCTGCCGCGCAAAAGCCGGGGGATCAAGCACGATGGTGTCATAGTGTTGTTTTTCCTGGTCGGCGGCCTTCAAGAAGTCAAAGCAGTTGGCTTCCTTCCATTGCACGTTTGTAACGCTGTTTAATTGCTGGTTGCGGCGCGCGAGGTTGAGCGCTTCCGGAGAGGTGTCAATCCCCAGGACGGAATCGCACTGCCGCGCCAGATTGAGCGCAAACCCGCCCGCATAGCTAAAGCAGTCGAGCGCGCGGCCTCGCGCGTATTGGCGGGCCGCCAGGCGATTCTCGCGCTGGTCGAGAAAGCCGCCGGTCTTCTGACCGCCCATCAGGTCGAAGAAAAATCTCAACCCATTCTCTTCCACCTCAGCTTCGCTAATGCTTTCACCGGCCAGTGTGCCCTTCTGCTCCGCAAGTCCCTCCAATTCCCGCACCGCCACATCGTTGCGCTCCAGAATCGAGTGTGGCGAAAAGGCCTCCTGGAGAATCTCGACAATCTGCGGCTTCAGCCGGTCCATGCCCTGGCTGAGGGTCTGGATGACGAAGCATGGGCCGTAACGGTCAACAATGAGAGAAGGAAGCAGATCGCCTTCCGCACAGACAAGGCGGTAGGCTTGAGCGCCGTCCACCACTTGCTGCCGAAAACTCGCCGCCGCGGCTACGCGCTCAGCAAGAAAGGCGCGGTCGAATGGGCGCTCTTCACGTGTAAGCAGGCGCAACGCGATCAGAGACTTGCTGCTGTAAAGCGCTTGCCCCCAGAAACGCCGCCTTCGGTCCTGCAGACGAACCACGGCCCCGGGACCTGCCTCACCCGCGTCCAGGACGTCGGCGCGGTAAATCCACAAGTGACCCGAGAGGACTCGGTCCACGCCCCGCTGTGAAATGGTGACAGCCTGAGTGGGCATACTGAAACTGTACCACAACGGAGGTATTGTCCGTGGTCAGTGATTCGTTGTGTGACCCACCGGCTTCGGGTCCTTTCATGACAAACCCTGACAACTGACTGCGGACGACGGACCTCTCTCACTGATACAATTCCTGATCGATGCTTCTCGAGGAATTCGATTATCAGCTTCCGCCCGACTTGATCGCCCAGCGGCCTCTGGCCTGCCGTGACGCCTCGCGCATGATGGTGCTCGACCGCGAAGCGGGGACCTTCAGGGACCAGGTGTTTCAAGATCTCCCTCAAGTCCTCAAGCCCGCCGATCTTTTGGTTTTTAACAACACTAAAGTCTTTCCAGCCCGCTTGCTCGGCCGGCGGCGGGGCCTCCACTCCCATGCTATTGGAAAGCGCAATCCCGCGGCGCGGGAGTTTCTGAAGGGGGAAGTCGAGTTGTTGCTGACTCGGCAGGAGAGCGGGGACGTCTGGGAGGGGCTTGTCCACCCGGGCCGAAAGGTGAGAACGGGCGAGCTACTTCTCTTCGGCGAGGGAGAATTGCAGGCAGAAGTTATTGGCCGAGGCGATTACGGAGTGCGCCGCGTGCGTCTGAGGGCGCACGAGGGTGCGATCGAAGACGCGATCGACCGCCTGGGCCATGTTCCCTTGCCACCCTACATCCGGCGCGCCGACGAAGCGCAGGATCGCGAGACCTACCAGACGATCTACGCCAAAGTCCGTGGCGCAGTAGCCGCCCCCACGGCAGGCTTTCACTTCACGGAAAGAGTTCTCGAGGCGCTGCGTCAGCGCAAGATTGAAACTTGCGAGATCACACTCCACGTGGGCCTGGGGACGTTTCAGCCGGTGCGGGTGGACCGAGTGGAAGAACATAAGATGGAAGCCGAACGGTATGAGATTTCCCAGGCCGCCGCAGTCGCTTTGAATGGGGCGCTCGAGCAAGGCCGGCGCATCATTGGCGTAGGCACCACCAGCGTCCGCACCCTCGAACATGTGGGGCAGGAGCGCGGCGGAAGAATCGAGCCGGGGAGAGGAGAAACGAGCTTGTTTATATATCCCGGATTCAAATTTCGCGTGATTCGGGGGATGCTCACCAACTTTCACCTTCCTAAGTCCACACTGCTCATGCTGGTGTGCGCCTTGGCAGGCCGCGACCTCACACTCCGCGCCTACGCGCACGCAGTTCGAGAGCGCTACCGCTTTTACAGCTACGGTGACTGCATGCTTGTGATCTAACAGATCCCTGAAGAAAGCCGTTTTACGGTCATCCCGAGGAGTCAGCCATTCCTATTGGCGGACGACGAACCCGCCGCGGCGGGTCGGCAGTCGGCGGTTCCAGACATGCCGGGATTCTTCGCTGCGCCCAGGGCCGGTCGGCGCGGGGCTTGGCGTGGAATGACCGAGTGCGCATTGGCTCTCGTTTCCGGGGTGAACCTCTGCTGCCCCGCCGCCACGATTTTTTCTCTTGACAAGCTCAAATTATTAGTACTAATTTACTAGTATGAGACCGCGAAGCCGAACCCTCACCGGGCAGGAGCTCGAAATCATGAAGATCGTGTGGCGCCTCCAGAGCGCCACGGTGCGCGACGTGTACGAGGCCCTGCGCGAGCAGCGCAAGATCGCCTACACCACCGTCATGACCATGATGAACATCCTGGAAGAAAAGAAATATCTGAAAAAGCAGGCGGAAGACCGTGCCTACGTCTACCAGACCACGCGCCCGCGCAGCGATGTGATCAAAGCCATGGTGCGCGAGTTTGTGGACCGGGTGTTCAACGGCTCCGCCGAGCCGCTGCTGGTCCACCTCCTCAAGGATCGACGATTGTCTCAAAAGGACCTCGAGAAGATCGCGCGGGCGATTCGGGAGGGCGAATGATGCACCCGCTCTGGCTGGCAAATTTCGCGTCGTATTGCGTCCAGGTGGCGGCCCTGGTCGCGGCCGGAGGCCTCGCGGCCGTTCTGCTGCGCCTCCGGCAGCCGCGCGTGATGCTCGTTTACTGGCAGGCGCTGCTCACAGCCTGCCTGCTGCTGCCCCTCATTCAACCCTGGCATCGCATGGCTTTCGGCCCGGCGGGCGGCGCCGCGACGGCCACCGTCCGCACCGACCCCGAAGTTGTGGGATCGGCGGCGTTCCTATTTCCGTTTCAAACCTGGATCCTGCTGGTGCTGGTGGCAGGCGGGGTTCTGGGGCTGCTGCGCCTGGCGCTCGGGCTTTTCCGGCTCAGCCACTATCGGCGCACGGCGCTCCGCATCGCTCTCTTGCCGGGGGCGCTCCGCGAGGCGCAGGCTCTGGTCGGCGTCGAGCCGACGTTCTATTTCTCCGAGCGCGTGAGTGTGCCGGTGACTTTCGGGTGGCTCGATCCTGCGGTCGTCCTTCCGGCGCCGTTCGAGCAGATGGACGAGAGTTACCAGCGCGCCATTGCCTGCCACGAGCTGCTGCACGTGGCGCGCCGCGACTGGCTGCTGAATCTTCTGGAGGAACTCGTCTTGACGCTGTTCTGGTTTCATCCCGCCATCTGGTGGACGATTCGAAACATCCGGCTCGGCCGCGAGCAGGTGGTGGACAGTGACGTCGTGGAACTGACCGGGGCGCGCAGGCCCTACCTGCATGCCCTGCTTGAAATCGCGGGCGCGGCCCGCGCGGTGCCCCTGCCGGCTCCGCTCTTTCTGGGTGAGACCCAGTTGGTGCAGCGCGTCGCGCTGCTGGTGAAGGAGGTTCGTATGTCAAAGGTGAGACTCATTGCCTCGTTGCTGACCGCGCTGGCCATCCTCCTGGTGGCGGGGGGGCTGGTGGTCCGGGCTTTCCCGCTCACGGCTCCGGCGCGGACTCCGCCCGCCGTGAATTCCGCAGCCCCCGGTCCCGCGGAGCCGGCGGCTCCGCCACATCCCGCCACGAAAAACGACACCGCACAGGTTTATAAGGTGGGCGGCGACGTTACCGAGCCGGTCCCCATCTACAAGCCCGAGCCGGCTTATACGAAAGAAGCGAAGGCCGCCAAGCTTCAGGGCGACGTCCTCCTCTGGATCGTGGTGGATGTCAGCGGGAGTGTCACCGACGTCAAGCTGCGGAAAGGTGTGGACAAGGGACTGGATGAGAGCGCCATGCAGACCGTGCGCACCTGGAAATTCAAGCCCGCCATGAAAAGAGGCAAAGCCGTGCCCGTGAAGGTCGTGGTGGCAGTATCCTTCAAGCTGTTTTAGCAACCGGCCTTCGAACCAGCGTCCCACCCGCGCGGCACACGCTCAATTGCTCGGGATTCCCGTGCATTGGTGCACGCTGGACCGACGCAAGTGTAGCGCAGGGCCCGTCCCGCCCTGGCGGGAGCCCTGCGGGTTTTGGAGGTTTGTCACTAACCTCGGGCTGTTGCGACGAAGCAAAGCTGGGATCTCGAAGAACCGCAGGGCTTGAACCGCGAGGCCTGCGCTACGCTTGCTCCGACAGATTGCGGAAGAAAGCTATTTTCCACGGCAATTCATTTGTTCAGCATCCTGCCAAAAGTGGATTCACTCATGCCTTCCGCGCAACCCGCCTAGTAGGTCGAACATCTAATTAATTTCAGGCACTTGGGGCTTTCCAGTATTGGTGACTAAAACTTGCGTGAAGCGTCTAAATCCTTAACCACTGGATTTGGGAGTGAGCTATTCAGAAGGGAAAAGTTGCCTTTGGAGGGAGGTATCGGTTTATGAAGAAAGCCAAGCTGCCATTGCCGCTGTTGATCCTGATTTTCGCCACCTTCTTCTCGCTCGCCAGCACTTTGGGGGAGTGGATTGGCCGTCCCGCATCCGCCTCGCGCACCCCTCCGAGCGCTACAGTGGAGCAGCAACAAGCCGCCATCGTCTATGTCCGGGTCATGTCCTGGCTCTCGCGAGTGATAACTCATCCCGCCGCTCACGCAGAGGACAACGGTGAATCCGCGCGACCTGCCGAACCCATCAAGGCGCCAACTCATGGAGTGGCTGCTCACAGGCTCGAGTTTTGTGCCTTGAACAAGTCCCCCCGCCCCTCCACGAGCCTGTGCAAGTCTTCACGTGGTACTTTATCGCCCACCCGACGATCGGAAAGTTCAAGGGCAGTCCCCTCTGCTGCCGACGTGTTGCGGAATTCGAGCACAACAGCCAACGGTTCCTGACGAGCAGCAAGCGTAGCGCCTGCCAATAAGAATGGCGGGCCCTCCGGGCCTGCGGTTCTTCTAAGGCTCAAAGCAGTAGGCGGCAAGGAAACGGACAACGGACGACTGACTGCCTTCCGTCGCCGAGTTACCACTGCACCCGCACGCGATACTTCAGCACGGATTCCGTGTTGGCCGCCACCGGCACAGTGAATTGCGCGGCGAAAGCAGCCGTCTTTTCGTACTTGTAGTTTGAGTCCAGCATCGTCCAATCGCCGCCAATAGGTTCATTCACAACCACGGTAATGGGCTCCGGCTTGTGATTGCGAAGTGAAATCTCAAAGGCGAACTCGAAAGCCCGGCCATAAGCTTTAAAATCCGTCTGCTTTCTTTCCGCGACCACATCGAACGCGTTGCCGATGTGTAGATCGAGTGTTTCATCCTTGGGAGTATGGCCGATGCGGTCTTCGCCGATAAATTGCACCCGCCCCTTCGAGTCGCCTTGATATACGCGCACCGTTCCCGCCGGCAGCGGGATGCCGAGAGAGTTTTCCTGTGAGTTCTTGAACTTAATATGGACTTGGACGGGTTCCTTAATGGGCTCCCCGGGGCGCTGGGCATTGTGGTAGTAGTATTGCTGTCCGTCCACCTCGAAAATCTTATTGAAGCTGACCCCCGTGGCATCGAGCAAGCTGATCTGCTTGGTTTCATTGTCCTGGATGTTGGTACGACGCTCGAGCGTATAGAGGTGGTACTCGGAGATCGGCTCCTGGACAAATTGAGGCGCCGGTGCGGCCATCGCCTTCATAAGCCTGCCCTCAGCAACGCCACCGCCCACTCCTGCTCCTGCCACGCGGTGTACCTCTCCTGCCACAAGCTGGAGCTGCGCATTCCGAAATGCAGTCCCGCTGTTGTTGATAACCGTCACCCAACCGTTCAAATCCGCCGCCTTCTCATCCGATCGAATCGTGAGAACGTAGTCGGCGTTCCAATTGACCTGGTTGGTCAGGTAGGATGCTTCCACGGTCTGCTCGCCAGCCCTGTTGTTATCCAGCAGCCACACCAGGGTCGGCTTGCTGTACAGGTTTTCGGGCAGGTCAGGGAAGACGTAGCGGTCCGCGCCCATCCCGGTGATGATTTCGTTTCCGACTTTCCACACCGGCGCTTCGTTAAGGGCAAGCAGGGTGGCTTTAACGGAAACTTCCTTGGTGGAATTGTTCTCGGTCACCAACCGCACCAGGGTCAGTTCTTTGCCCACGTATTTCTGGAGAAGCTTCTGCGGGCTCAGCAGGTCGTACTCGTAGTTCTGCTCCAGGACGCTCAGGTCCTTGGGGGTGGTGAGCGAGACGATATGGACCGTGGCCGGATTCACCTGAGCCGCAATATCCATATAACGCAAGTCCAGTGTCCCCGCGGGAAGCCGCACCCTGCGCACGTCCCGCACCAATGCGACGTTGGAGTTGTAAACGGTCACCGCCAGGTCTTTCTGATCCTGTTGCGTGGAAGTCACCGTGGTTTGGGGGAAAGATTGCGCGCCCATCAGGAGCGTGATTACTGCGGCGCAGACGAGCCACCGCGGCGTGCGTTGCTTGAGCATAAGTCACCTTCCGGTTCGTGGGATGTCATTACATGCTTTTGGAAGCATCCAGCCTAGCGCGTGTTGCCCCAAAATAAAAGGCGAAATCCCCGCCGCAACAACCGAAACTGGGGCACGGCATCTTGCCCGCTGCATACAGCTTCTCCGTAGCGCGGGGCGATCTGCAGGATCTCCTCTCGTCTCTCCTGCAATTTCTTGTCGATAGCCATGCCAACCTGCCTTCACTTCTCCAGTTCCTCGTATCTTACCATGGTTGCAGCGGGGCACCATGCCTGTCCGCGCTGGCCGAATGGCCGCAGGCTGAATACCCGAAACGCAGGCGCAAATGACATTTCTCTTTTCCTTCAATCGCTTCAGTAGTGTCCTAATATGCGACGTAGGGCCGGGGCTTGCCCCGGCCTGGTCGTCCCGCCATGGCGGGGGGCGGCCCTACATTCTAATTGGGACACCACCATCGCTTCAGACTGCTTGACTTTTATGTAGAGCGGCGGTTTAATAGAAAATTCAGGGGTGCGGGGCAGTCCGCGTAACATTTCGCAAGCAAATCATCGAAGAGCACACAAGTCGCTGAATTCGAAGCGCGCCCGAGCTTGTGCGTCGAGGGCGGTTCGGTCTTTTGCCCACCGGGACGGGGTTTTATGCGGGTCAGCACATATCAAGAGTTAGCCATACGAATCTAATCTCGATTGAAAGAGGTGACACATGCGAATGCTTCTCCATGTCAAGTTTCCGCACGAGCCATTTAACGCTGCGGTGAAGGACGGCACGGCAGGAAAGAAGATACGGCGCATTCTCGACGAGCTGAAGCCAGAGGCGGTCTACTTCGGGGAGTTCCAAGGTCGCCGCGGGGGGATCATGATCATTAATTTGGATGATCCGTCAAAGGTTCCGACGTTCGCGGAGCCATGGTTCCTCACGTTCAATGCGGATTGCGAGTTCCGTGTTGTGATGACCCCGGAAGACCTGGCAAAAGCCGGCCTGGACGAACTGGGCAAGAAGTCGTCATGACGTACAGGGCTGGCTGAGCACCCACTGCACCGGAGCGGTGGTGGCGCGCCATCCTCGAGCGTTAATTGAGGGGCGCCGCCGAGGGGCACGTGTGTGCCCGTTAGCCGTGGAACATTGCCTTTCCAATTTAGCAGGGAGGATCGTATGGCTGAAAAGAGGATCATTGCAGTGGTAGGTGCAACCGGTGCGCAGGGTGGCGGCTTGGTCCGCGCCATCTTGAGCGACCAGAGGGGTGGCTTCAGCGCGCGCGCTCTCACGCGAGACGTCAACTCTGACAAGGCAAGAGCGTTGGCAAAGCTGGGCGCCGAGGTGGTCGCCGCCGACGTCGACGACGTGGAGAGCCTGAAGCGGGCGTTTGAGGGCGCCTACGGAGCGTACTGCGTCACGTTTTTCTGGGCGCACTTCTCGCCGGAGAAGGAGTTAGCCGAGGCTACGAACATGGCCCAAGCGGCAAAGCAGGCCGGGATCGAACACGTGATTTGGTCGACCCTCGAAGACACGCGCAAGTGGGTGCCCCTCAGCGACAACCGAATGCCCACCCTTATGGGCAAATACAAAGTGCCGCACCTGGACGCCAAGGGCGAGGCCAACCAGGTGTTCACCGACCTCGGCCTGCCGGTGACGTTCCTTCAGACGTCGTTCTACTGGGACAACTTCATCTACTTCGGCATGGGCCCCAAGAAGGGCCCGGACGGCAAGCTGGCTCTCACAATGCCCATGGGCGACAAGAAGCTCCCGGGCATCGCCGCCGAGGACATCGGCCGCTGCGCTTACGGCATCTTCAAGAGGGGCCGTGAGTTCATCGGCAAGACCGTCAGTATTGCCGGCGAGCATTTGACCGGCGCGCAGATGGCTGCCGCGCTCACCAAGGCGTTGGGTAAAGAGGTGCGCTACAACAACGTGCCACCCGAGGTGTACCGCAGCTTCGGTTTCCCGGGCGCCGAGGACCTCGGCAACATGTTCCAGTTCAAGCGCGACTTCAACGAATACTTCTGTGGCGTGCGCAACCTCGAGGTCGCCCGAGCCCTCAACCCCGCGCTGCAAAGCTTCGACGCGTGGCTCGCCCAAAACAAGACCCGTATCCCGCTTGGGTAACCCACCACGTCAAAACCGTGCCGTTGCATGATGCACGGCGACTCAGGCGGCTTTGGCGAACTGCGACTCCGCAGGTTCGGCGGCGCGGCCCTGGCTCATTGCCCAGCCCACAAACGCGCCGCACACCAGGCCCCACACGACCATTTCAATCGCGTGGGCGTGCGCAACGGGCGGGGGCATAATGGGGTTAGGCAGGATCAGCCCCGGGCTCCCGTCGAACGCCACGTACATTAACGCGGTTCCCAAAGCCACGCGCAGGGCTCCGCCGTGGAGCATCCGTATCGCCGGCAGCGTCAGCCCCACAAACAGCAGCGCCCGCACCGCCTGGTACGGAAACATCCAAGGCGTGGTAGACCAGGTCCAGGCCATCTGTCCCCAGAAGCTCCTGATTGCGGTCGAGCCGGAGTAGAATTGGCGGAGCGCCGCGCTCTGCCAGGCAATGTAGTAACCGCAAAGATAATAGAGCACCATAAAGACGACGGTGGTTGCGGCGAGGGTTCCGGTCCACCGAGCGGCGGACCAGTGGGCGCGTTTGCCGGGCGCTTCCCGCGGGCCTCGCCGGAAGCTTCCCAGAATCCACACGGTCAACGGCGCAAACAGGGCGCTGGCCACCAATCCCATTATCAGCATATGGGGGATGAAATGCGAGGGCAAGCGGCCCCGGAGATACGGGGTGCCTTCAATCGCGGCCTGCACCGATGTGTTCAGAGACAACAGGAAAAGCGCGCCCGCGACCTTCCAGCCACTCCAATTCGCTTCCAGCACGAGGTAGGTGGCGACAATGGCCTGAACGAGCGACGCGATGAAGAGCAACAACAGGGGATTTGCGGGGTGCGCCGCAGCCGTGGCTGCCGCCGCACCGGTCGGGGCCGGAACTCCCCGCCCTATTCCGGAGACCATCGCTCCGATAATGAAGCTGATGCCCACCACGATGGCGACTAATAATGTTTTGAAACTAAGCCCGATAACTTTTTTTGCACTCATGGCAGGACTCCTTCCTGACCAGGATTGCCGTTTTGGCCCCCCGGTTGCGAATGAGTGTACCACCAAATGCTGGTCTTGGAGACGCTGAACGGGATCTTTCGCCCCCGAATTCACAACTCACCCTTCCCAGATTGCCCCGACTTCATACTTTCTGTTTCCTACTTCCTGCTCGGCGTCGACGGGGCGCTTACGCCGGCAGGTGCTGGTGGCGAGATAATGGGAGGGGAGAGCGGTAGGTCGCTGGCGCTGAGAGCGAGTCGAATATTGGTGACGCACAACCTCTTTCCTGGAGAAGCAGGGGGAATTGTACTGGCTTGAGCTCTTACCCTCCTCTGCAAAGCCCAACAAAGAGCAGGAAGGCCTTCCTTTTGGTGGTATCATCGGATTAGAGGGGCAACGCAAATGAGAGAAGTAGCCGTCATGGGTGCGGGGATGACTCCGTGCCGTTCCCGCTGGATTGAAAAGACATTTTGGGAATTGGCGCAAATGGCGGTATGTGAGGCGGTCCGTGACGCCGGAATCCATGTCCAGGAAGTGGAAGCCGGCGTTGCGGGGATTTACAACGACATTTTCGAGTTCCAGGCGATCCCCGAAAGCGGCTTGCAGGGTATCGTAGGGCTTCAGAACAAGCCATTGTTGAGGGTCTCGAATGGTGGCGCCACCGGGGCCTATGCAATGCTGGCGGGTTACAACATGATCGCCAGCGGCCAATATGACCTCATGCTCGTCTTCGGGGTAGAGAAGGCACTCGATTGTTATGACTTCGAAGCGGAGAGCGCCACCCCTGCGGTGGTACAGACAATCGGTTATTCGTGGGACCCGTGGTTCGAGCGGCCGCTTGGCGCACATGCCTCCGAAAGCTATGCGGAGGTTATCCAGGCCTATATGGATGAGTATCCCGGAGACCTCGCTCCCCGGGCGCGCGCCAAGATAGTGGAACTCTTCTGCGAACACGCGCAGAACAATCCCTACGCACAGCGACTGGGTGAGAAAGTAACCGCAGAGCAGGTGCTCCATTCGCGTTACGTGGTTTACCCCATTCGAGCCCTCGAAACCTGCGTGTACACGGAGGGCGCCTGCGCATTGATTTTTGCCTCAGGGGAAATGGCGCAGAGAATCAAAGAGCGGACGGGTCGAGAACCGATCTGGATAACGGGCGTGGGGGCCGCGAATGAACCCTACTTCGTCGGAAATGACATTACACGCTATAAGGTCCTCCATCGCATCTACTCGGATTACCTGGCCACACGAAAGGCGTTGGAGCAGGCTCGGCTCACCATTGACGATATTCAGGTGATTGAGTTGCACGATGCTTTCATCCCCCAGGCGATGATCACACTCGCCGAAATGGGCGTGGTGCCGCTGGGTCGCGGCAACGACCTTGTCGAGGAAGGCATCATCATGCCCGGCGGGAAACTCCTGGTGAACCCTTCGGGCGGACTCGTGTTCGGCGGACACTTCGTTGGGGGGTCCAATATGATGTCGACCTGGAGCGTCATGCGGGAACTGCGTGGGAAGAACCTGGAGCACGGGCTGGTCCACGGCACAGGCGCATCGCTTTCGATGTACGGTGTGGCTATAGTGCTGGAAAGGAGAGTTTGATCATGCCGAGGAGAAAGAAAGAGCCGGTGATCTCACCTGCGATGCTCCCAATGGTGGCGATTACGGAAGTCCAAGCAGGAGGCAGTAGATACCTGTTGCGAAACGATGTCATGTTCACTGCCATGCAGCACGCTCAGGGGGAATTCTCTGATTTCTTTCTTTCGCTTCGAGATGAAGGCAAAGTCTTCGGCCACCGTTGCCCGCAGTGCAAGCACCTGATCATCCCGCCTTTTATGAAGCGTTGCCCGGCA
>Ga0116118_1001601_pt1 | contig 11658 bp, 9 predicted proteins | sample June2015DPH_11_5_FD_89723 | JGI IMG/M metagenome (GOLD analysis project Ga0116118, IMG submission 89723) | Peatland microbial communities from SPRUCE experiment site at the Marcell Experimental Forest, Minnesota, USA - June2015DPH_11_40 | ecosystem: Environmental > Terrestrial > Soil > Wetlands >...
GCCGGCAAGTCAATCGGTAAATACGAACTGTGCTCGTTGTTGGGCCAGGGCGGCGCGGGGATGGTTTTTCGGGTCTATGATCGCACCACTGCGCGGATGCTCGCTCTGAAGCGCTTGACGGACCTGAAAAGCGTCGAACGCGTACGGAGATTCGATGCTGAGATGTTGGCGTTGAAGGAATTGCGTCATACCAACGTGATCCGTTTCGTTGATTGGGGTACTGACGTCGAGGGATTCCCGTTCCTTGTAACCGAATATGCACCGGGGGGAAACCTGGGGGAGCTTGCCTCCAAATGGAATTTCCGACTTCCTCCTCGGCTCGCAAGGGACCTTTTGGTTGCGGTCCTCGATGGGCTGAGGTTCGTTCATAGCGGCGACCTTGCATCGGGTCGCAAGCCATTAATTCACCGTGACATCAAACCGCAGAACATCCTCTTGAGAATGACTGGGGACGATCCGAATTCGCTGCAATACGTGCCCAAAATCGCGGACTTCGGCCTCGTGAAGATTTTGCATGGTGTACCGATCACAAAACCGAATGAGGCATCCGGCACGATCGGATATGTCGCGCCTGAGCAAGTGGTGAACATGCGTGGAGTTGATGCTCGGGCCGATATCTACTCGATTGGCGCCACTCTCTACACCCTGTTATGTGGAAGCCTGCCTATCGATCTTCCGGGCGATGACAAGCCGACGGAGCAGCTCCAACGTGTGCTGCACGCAGACAGAATTCCAATTGGACGGCGCGCCCCGGATGTGCCAGCTCGCCTTGCGACTGTCGTGGATCAAGCATGTCAGCGCGACGCTGCCCGCCGACACGCATCTGCTGCGGAATTTCAACAGGCGTTGAGTGAAGCTTTGTGAGCAAAGAGGTAGAAGTGTCAAGGGGGACAGTGATGAAGATGCTGGTCGAATCAGTGCGGAGTAGGTTGCAGATGCGGCGCGATGCGATTACTGCGCACCCGGACGAGTGGGAACCCGTTTCCGAGGAGTCGCCCCGACGTAGGCTCTCAGCTCCTACGCTTCAGCTCTGCGCGGTCACCGATGTTGGAAAGTGCCGGAGCAACAACGAGGATCGATATTTCCTCTCGGCCGAGGGCAGATTGTGGATCGTGTCGGATGGCATGGGAGGCCAGGCGGCAGGAGAGGTGGCCAGCGCCCTGACGATCCAGGCGATTTCTGAGTCGATGCATGCGGCCGGCCCGGATACTGGAGCTGTCACTGGGCTGTGTCTTAGAGATCGTCTAGTGGCCGCGTTTGCCACCGCCCAAGACCGCGTCTCCGCTCATGTTCTTAAGAACGATGGCTGCAAGGGCATGGGCTGCACTGCAATTGCAGGAGTGGTGGACGGCGACGCCCTCCACATCTGTCATGTCGGCGACGTTCGCTGCTACCACTTGTCGGAATGCGAGTTCAAACGGCTTACGAACGATCACTCCTGGGTGTGGGAGAAGCTGGTGATGACGGGCTTGCTGACGCCAGAGCAGGCCCGATCCCATCCCGAAAGAGGTAAGGTCACGCGCGGTATTGGTCTTGCAAAGCAATCTGGTGTCGAGCCGGATTTGATCAGCGTAACCCTCAAGCCTGGGGATCGCGTGATGCTTTGTTCAGATGGTTTGTGGGAAGCCCTGGGGGATGACGAGATCGCGGCGGTTGTTGGCTCTGACGGCTCGATGCGTCAACTGGCGTCCGTGTTGGTTGACAGAGCAAATGCGGCGGGCGGCGAAGACAACATCACCGTAATCTTGTATGAGCACAGTCAGACAGCAGTGGATCTCCCCGATGTCGGACGGAACGCCTCCGCTGACTCCAGCCGAGAGGAGGAGTGAGGTGTTTAGTTTAGGCTGCATCCGGCAACTTGCTGGATTTGCCACAACAGCGCGCAAGAGAGAGAGAGATGGCGGGTGGTATGAGCCAGTCGATGCGCAAAAAAGCAGCGTTTATCCCCCAAAATGTTCCGGGGCACTGCCCAACTGTTCAGAACGGATTCTTTCGAAACAAAAAGATGGTGCGAATGTTCTGGAGACTCTGGCCCCACAATAGAAAGTTAGCTGCGCAACTTCGCGACGTCGTTCAGCGAAGCAAAGCGGTCAAGGAACTTCAATCAAAGGGAGGACCTACCGCTGTGGACATCCTTTTAGACGCCTTGGAGGACCCCAAGGTAAAGGGTGGCTACGACATCGAGGAGGCGCTCGGTGAACTTCGTGATCAAAGAGCTGTCCAGCCTCTCGTTCGGTCGATTCTCAGTGGCAGTGGACGCTTTGCCCTGGACGCTATTCTGAAGATCGGACATCAAGCGGCCGTTCCGCCCTTCCTGGCCGCGCTTACCAGCAGCGACTCGCGAACTCGGGTACAGGCGGCTTGGGCTCTCGGCGAATTTAGCGCGCATGAAGCCACACAACCGCTGGTTTCTCTGCTCGTCGCGGATTCCGACTGCGAGGTTGTCCACAGAGCAGCTATGGCTCTCCAGAAACTTGGTTGGAGACCATCCTCCGGTGAAGAACGTACAAAGTACGCAGTCGGTACGCGAAACTTGGACGAAACAGCGGCACTCGGAGCAGATGCTTTTGAGTTGATAACCGCAGTATTTCATGGAGGCCAAAACTCAGATGCTAAGACCTGGGCCGTAAGGGCGTTAAGTCACATTCAGCCCCCGCAGCAACGTGTGGCCGACCTATTGATCGAGGCTTTGAGGGACAAAGATAAAGCGATCAGGTACGAAGCTGCTGCCGCGCTAGCCTATTTTAAAGAGTCAGAAGTTGTTAATCACCTCATCACAGCCCTGCAAAAGGAACTTGAGATAACGGTTCGTGTAAGTATCGCGGATTCCCTGGGGACACTTGGCGACGAGCGCGCCATTCCTGCGCTCATCGACGCCATGAGATGGAAGGAACCAGGTTGGGTTCAAAGCGCTGTAAAAGCCACGAAATCTGCGTTGGTCAAGCTTGGATCACCTTCGCTCGACCCTCTTCTGTCCGTGGCCAAGGAAGCGGAGGGACACTTCGGCGACTCCGTGATGGACGCTCTTGGAGAACTTGGTGACCGACGGGCCATGCCGCTGCTTGTGGACGTCCTCACCAATGAGACCACCGGCAGCAACAAAAAGTCCCGTGCTCAGACTGCTCTTGAGAAGCTTGGATGGAAGCCAGAGACCCCAATCGCCCGGATCGCCTTGGCTATTTCAGGCAGGAAATACGAGGAAGCTGCTCGCGAGGGCGAATCCGCTTGGGTGCCTTTGTGTGAGGCACTCGTCAAGGAGGGCGCTAGTGGTCGCATGGGAGAGTTTTCGAAAGCATTCGCGTTAATTGGCGCGGCAAGCCCTTCGAGGCTCCTAGACGGTCTGAAGGCCGAAAAGGATCTAGTGCGCGCGTGCTCTGCCCAAGCGGCAGGAGAACTTAAAAACAGGAATATGGTACCGGAACTCGGCAAGATACTTCTGCGTCCCGATGTCGGCTATGACGCGGCTCCCTGTAAATTCGCAGCGACGGCCCTCGCCCAGATCGGCGACCCAGAGTGCCGCGCTCTCTTCAACCAGGCGGCCAGTTCCAGCACGGCACTGGTCCGCTGCATACTTGCCACTGCGCTACGCGCACAGGGTAACAACTTCGTCGATGTTCTACTCAAGTTGCTGCGTGATCGTGAGGGAAATGTTCGCTACGAGGCGATCCTTTCGCTCGCAGGCGGACAGGGAACTAGCAATGCTCTTCACAATGCTGCATCGGACTCAGACCTTGCTGTGGCTCTGGCGGCGGCCGATATGCTTCAGACCTGTGGTGACGCCCGCGCAGGTCAGTTACAACGCGTTGCATTGGCATCCGTACGTTCGAATGCCGCCTCATACCTCATCGATGTTTGCGACGACCTGGATTCCGTCCATAAATCGCACTACGCAGTCGCCAAGCATATCCAGCCGTACTATGAAGCGCGTATAAAGCGAGTCGGCGAAGCTCTGAACAAGTTTGGGGGGAAGCCGGAAATGCTCCGGGTTGGTCAGCAGGTCGCCGCTCGCTCAACGCATGGCCGATATTTGGAAGGTGTTTGGGGTGGAATTGGGGAGTGGCGTGGGTAATGCCTGCCGATGGCGGTTGGAAGTCAATGGGATCACGTTGCAAGCGAAAGGAGGACCGCAGTGTTTAGGCTAGATTCATCACATCGACTGCCGTTTGACAAGACAAACGTTGACGCAGTTCCGAGGAGCTCCGGCGTCTACATTATCTACGACCTGGCCGGACCTATTTACGCCGGACGAAGCCGCGTAGACATTCATCGTCGCCTGCAAAGTCATTTCGATGGGACAGGTAATCGCAACCTGGCTGCTGCCAGGAGAATCGGCGCCGGTTCGTCGTTAACATTCACCTACTGCCTGTTGCCTCCCGCAGAGCAAGCAGACGTCGAGCGGATCCTGATTGCAGCGCTTGGCGTTGCCAAGTATGCAAACCTCCGGCGAGAAGGACTCTACGAGGATGGCCTTTGATCTGCCCTCAAGGCCGCCCGGGCGTTGTATTGGCCGAGCACCGCGAAGTCCTCGGCCGGCTGAAAGATATCTGAGATGGACGCGCCGGTCGCAGGCGCATCGCCGAGTGTGGCCGTCGCGTCGCGCCAGTGAAACCCTGCGACTGGAAGACTGGAAGTTGAGACGGGGATCAAACAACGGAGGGCGATTCCGAGGGCGTTAGAGCGTTCACCCATCGGGCTTTCGAGATGCATATACTGAATCACTGATGCTTGGCTACGCAGAATCGGTGTGGTCGGCCGTCCACGCTTAACGGAGGAGTCGGATATGAGCTTGTGGGACAGACTCAAGGGACGCACACAAAGGGCAGATCCAGCTAACGAAGATCTCTCTCAAGAAGTGAAGAGATCGATCTCGGAATCATTGGAGTTGATCAAGCTCCACGTCGCATTTTCTGGCAAAGGCGTTTACGTAGCCAGCGCCGGAGCGGAAGGGAAGCTCATGGATGCGGCTCGCGCATTCGAGTCGGCGCACCGAAGCTATCCGGCGCTCCCAATGCTCCACTATGCTTGGGCCTCTGCGCTCGATCTTGCGGCGCAGTTCAGGACGGCGAAAACGGAGATGGAAAGCCTCGCTGAATGCCACCCTGATTTTCTACCAGCTCGATTCGCGCTGGAGGCCTGGGACCAATGGGAATCGCCGTTCAGGCATCCCGAGTGGAGCCCAAGCAACCCAAGTGCTTTGCCAATCCTGGCCAGAAAAGTACAAACCGCTGTACTGTTGCCCGTCCGCGATGGGTACACACCTCGCGCCGCGCTGTTTTTGCGCGATGCCGCTGGTGACTTCCGTAACCTGCAGTTGTTGAGTTCAGCGAGAATCGATATCACGACTATCATCAGCGAAATCACGAGTCCCCAGGTTGTAGCGGTCAACGCCAGAATATGGGATGATCCGAGCACCCCATATCCGCTAGAAGCATTGGATTTCCCGTTGTGTCAGCGTGGCCACTCAGATCGTCGAAAGTATCAGTACCTCTGCCTTCAGGAGAACATCGATTTCGCGATCATTGACGCACGTGATCGCCTGTTGCTGAACAAGCGATTGACGATGCCTCCACGAATGCGGCAAGTTAATCAGAAACTGCTGAATCTTCTTATGGGGTCGGATGGGGTTGACATACCACTGGACAAAGCAGCAGGTGATCGATGGTACAGCATGGTTGGCAGACCCGCCATAAAGGCTCATCAGAGCCGGTTGCAGCCATCGGATATTCAATACTAGTTCCGGACTAGAATTAACTGTACTCTAGGCCCGTCCGCGACAGAGAGCGGCGCCACGTCTGGATCACAACGGTGAGGTCGTTGCAGGTGTCCGGGCTGGCGGTCCCGAGGATGTCGAAACGCGAGGCCGTGGCCCTCGTTGAGGCGTTGAGAATCGGCGTTGGCCAGATCGTCGGGCACACCGCGGTCCCATCGCGTGATACTTGGTGAAGAGTGAAGAGCGCCATGAACGTTTCGTAGTCCCGGATCGGCGGCGAACAACCTGGACGTACTCCTCATCTCCCGCGATCCTATTAGCTCTTCTCAGCCAACCGACGTCGGAGATCATGGATCTCTTTGTCCTTCTCCACGGCGGACAAAATCTTGCGAACATCGTCAGGTTCTACGACCAGGGAATTGCCGTGCAGCATTGGACTCATGCTGTGGATCAGCTGACCGGCTCGACTCGAGCTCACGGCGAACAGTTCTGCGATTTGCCGTCGGTCGATGAACTCAGTCCTTATTTGGCCCAATGCAGCGCAAATCAGAGGAATGCGCTCCGCCCAGTCAGGCAGCTTGATCGTCGTTGGCCCGCATTGACGGTCGCCGGCAACCACATTCATCACGATACACCTGTGCCCGGTCTTCATGCCATAATTCGTTGCGCCGGCGATACGGGCGTTCGGCTGATAACGCCTGCACGGCTCTGATGATCCAAGCGCGGGATAAAGACGCCCCCTGAGTGGATCCACCAGCTTCCGAGCCTCGCAAACTCGTGGCGGCGGCCGGTTATGAGGGATTGAATGATTGAGTTCCACTACGGAGGCTAGAACAGCTCGGAGGTAAGGCAGTAGAGCTGGCACACACCTGAGGAAGTCGGACCATGCAAGGGCGAATAAACGACGAATAAGCCCGCTTCGACTTCGCATTCTTGCTCCGATCCACAGATTTGCCCCGCACCGCATCAGCCCACGACCTCCCAACACCCTCGCCCGGGCTGTGCCGAACGCTCGTCATTGTGATATGTTGTTCTTGTCGTGAGATGGCAAACAACAGAGCGGAAGCCCAGTCGAGAGCGGTTCGTGAACACTGGTTTCGCCGCTGGGTTTACTGTCCGTTTTACTGTCCATTTTGCGATCAGACCCCATGGCTGGAATGGATTTGCGAGACTGTATGGACTGGCCGGCAGACCGGCTAAATCCTTGCAGGACAGTTAAATAGCGGAAGACACAGGCAAGCGGGAGTAATTCTGTGGTAGAATGCCAGCTTCCCAGGCTGGCGCTGACAAGTCTGATACGACGCTGGAGTAAGAGTCGCTCCCAGTTCATCTCACTGGTTTCTCTCGGTTTTCCACGACTGAGCTTCGGTTACGAGGCGGGGTGATTTTCGGCAAAGGCATCGACGGTGTGCTGTCGTGGGGTTGGTGCGACAACCGGCCGTTCCCTACGCTGCGTTGCACGGTTGCGGGCTGTGCCTTTGACGCCTTGGCCGAATCGATGGGGCCGGGCGCATCTTCGATCGGATGCTTAGGTTGAATCCGTTTGACAACCAGGGTGTGCGGTTGCTGATCGGCGAGGCTGACCCGTGGCGTGGGAAGACAGCAGAGAGAAGGAAATGTAGATCCCTTGCCACTGGTCTTCTTTGAAAGCCCCTACGCACCAGTGTGGGTGTTCCTCAGTGCCCGACTGTGCCGACTCAATTGCCGAGTTCAACATACGAAGGGTTTCGAGTCCGGCAATGGGCGGATCGAAGCGGTCTCCAGGAATTCCGAGAATCGTGGACCCTCGTCATGCGCTCCGGAATAAGGGCCGAGAATTCAGGAGCCTCTGCACTTGTCCAGTAGGGCGCCACAGCCTTGCCGGGCACTCACCTCCGTCGGCGATCCTGGGGGGTGCCAGAAAACTCCGAGAATGTTGGCCCCCCGTGCGAAAAGTGTCCTAATTTCCGTGTCTCAATTTTGGGGTTCACTCCAAACCGGCAGCGTGTCAACGCCGGTTGAAAATTCCCCATTTCGCCGGGCGGACAATTCTGGGAATCTTTGCCTCCGCTCACTAGAGTTCTTCGGGCATGCCATGGGCCTTACCGCAAGGGGTAGGCGCTGCCGGCAATCCTTCGGTCGCAAGGGATTATTTTTCACGAGTTCTGGCCCCCCTGTCGGTCCGTTCCAGTCGGGAAGGGCACTCGCGTTGGGGCACGGTTTAGGCCCCGCGACACGACGGGAAATTCCGAGAATCGTTGCCCCCATTCCAGTTAAACTGAGCATGCCGGAGACTCGGCGAGTCTTTGCTAGCGGCCCCAAACGATTCCCTTCGACCCCACCCCTCAAGTGCTACAGTAGCTGCTACAGTTTGATCCGAGTATTGGGGACCTTTCGTGTCGGTTGATGTCGCATGGCGTCGCGAGCCGCATCGCTGCGTACCACGGCAAGTGATTGGAAATGTTGGGAAAACGTTGAAAAGGAATGGCGGGGACGACGGGGCTCGAACCCGCGACCTCCGACGTGACAGGTTTGGGGTCTGGGCCTGTTATATCAATGATTTACCCGTGCTTTTGGTGGGTTGAGAGTGTCATGGTCCGACAGGCATGGCCACAAAACGCCCCAAAACGATACATTTAGTTCACGCCTACTTCACGCACGCTCAGCCTCCCCATTCCAACTGTGTCGGACGTGAAGCCAAATCGTGCGGAATTCCTGCTGGGATGTACTCTTGCAATTCTACTGTGCGAAATTGGAATTCCCCGCGTTCACCCGCGACCGTCGCTGGAAGTCAGGTTGGAGCACGCGGGAAATTCCGGGAATAATTGCCTCGCCTGGTTACCAGCGGACAACCGGCGGGCTAACATGGTCGCGTCGCGCTCGTACCGCCGAAATGTTGCTAACGGAGCCTGGGAACGGACCTGGTGGCGAGGCGTCCGGTCTCCCGATCGGCGAGCGGGCAAAGATTCCCGGAATTTCGCTGGAGAAATTGGAGTGAACCCCAAAATTGAGACACGGAAATTAGGGGCACTTTTCAGCCCGAGTGCCGGCTCGGATTTCGAAAACAGGAAGGGAACGTGCCGCGCCCTCATCTTGCCTCTCTTGCGCCTCGGGAGCTTCACCTCTGCGGTTTTCCAAATACGGATAGGCGACTCCGATATCTCGATCGGTCTATGTTATGATCCCACTGGATGGACCGCCGGCTCCGTGGACCGGTTCCAGATCCCCGCTTGTCTTCGCGGCCAGCTCTTCAAGTATGTCGATTGCTCTGTCCGAAAGGCTGCGCCTTGCCGCTCTCGATCGCTGCGGCATCCTCGATACGCCTCCCGATTCTCATTTCGACCGTATCGCGCGCCTGGCAGCGCAATTCTTCGACGCACCCATGGCCGCAATCAGCTTCGTGACGCACGATCGGAGCTGGTTCAAATCTACCTACGGCCTCCCACAACTCCAACTCGCTCGCTCGGCGTCCTTCTGCTCACACACGATCGGCTGCCCCGAAGCCCTCGTGATACCCGATGCCACCACGGACGCGAGATTCGCGGGTCTCGCTCTCGTTGCCGGTAACCCGCGAGTTCGCTTCTACGCCGGGGTACCCGTGTTCACTGCTGACGGATTCGCAGTTGGCGCCCTTGCCGTCATGGACACCCGCCCTCGCGGCCCGCTTTCGGAATCGGAGATATGTGCACTGCACGATTTCAGCGCGCTCATCAGCCGGGAACTGAATGCCTCGTCATCCGCCGGCGCTCGGCAAGACGCCGGGGACTCGGCAATCCTCTCCGCTGTTGCTCAGAGCGCGGAAGATGCCGTCGTCAGCGTAGACCTGAACGGCGCCATTTTGACCTGGAATCCTGCTGCCGAGCGGTTATATGGATACTCCGCCGCGGAAGCACGTGGGCGCCCGATCGATCTGATCATCCCTCCGGACCTGTTAGAAGAAGCGCACGACGTAATTAGAAAGGCCCATCAAGGGCAACCCACTTTCCGGCGCGAAACCGTCAGGCTTCACAAGGACGGAACTAGACGGTTTGTGTCGCTGAGCATCGGCGCCATCAAAGACCCGGATGGCCGGCTCATCGGCACCGGGGGTATCGCTCACGATATCACCCCTCTGAAACTTGCCGAAGCGGCGCGGCTGAAAGCCCAAGATCACCTCAACCTGGCCCAAGAAGCAGCCGGCCTGGGTATCTGGGATTGGTCTGTGCCTAACAGCACCATCACCCGCTCGGAACAGTGTTGTCGTATCTTCGGATTGCCTGTGACTCAGACGACATCGTCCTATGCTCAGTGGCTCTCGATCGTTCATCCCGAAGATCGAGATCGCGTGCAGGCATACCATGGGAACCTTCTGCGGGGTACGCGGCAGGGCGCGGCCGAATTCCGCGCCATCTGGCCGGACGGTAGTGTCCACTGGGTCGTCAGCAAGGCCCGGACGTACCTCAACGCCGCCGGCGAGGCCGCTCGGGTGATCGGTGTCAATCTCGATGTAACACACCTCCGGGAAGCTGAGCAGGCCCGCCGCGAATCGGAACAGCGATATTCCGATCTCTTCCGCACCATGAATCAGTCCGTGAGCTATCTGGACGCTAAGGGCAGCGTGCTCGCGGCCAATCCAGCGGCCGACAGACTATTCGGCCTCTCCATTGAGGAAACGCGCGGCCGGCACAACGCCGACCTCCAATTGAGGGTAATGAGCGAAGACGGCACTCCGGTCTCTCCGCGCGAGTTTCCCGCCATTGTTGCGCTGCGCAGCGGCTCCGAAGTCCACGGCGTCGTACACAGAGTATGGAATCCTCAGACAGGGGAGCCGCATTGGATTTCGACCGATGCCATCCCCCGGTTCCGGGCGGGTGAGCCCAAACCGTACGAAGTTCAGGTGATCTGCCACGATCTCACGCCCCAAGTCGAGGCCGCGGCGCGTCTCCGTGTTGCTGAAGAACGCAGCCGCCTTCTGATCGAACATGGCATGGAGGTCATTGCCGTCATTGATACCGCTGCCACCATCCTATACGTAAGCCCTTCGGTGGAAAGGGTCTTCGGCTACCCGCCGGATCTGCTAATCGGAACCAATGCCGCCGAGCACTTGCACCCCGACGACCAACAGGCCGTTCAGGAATCCCTCCAAAGCATCCTGCATTCACCGCCCAGTGTCGCTGCCGCTCTCCAAATCCGCTTGCGTAACCGCGATGGAGAATGGCGCACCGTCGAGAGTGCGGCGGCCAACTGCCTTCAGGTGGAGGGACTCCGCGGAATCGTGGCCAATCTCCGCGACATCACCGAGCGCCAACACTACGAGGAGCAGTTGCGCATCTCGCACGATCAGGCTGCGCCAGCTTTCCGCGCGCATCGAATCTGCCCGCGAGGAGGAGCGCGCCCGCATCTCACGCGAAGTCCACGATGAGTTCGGCCAGATGCTCTCTTTGCTGAAGCTCGATTTCGAAACCCTGGCCTCTCTGCATCGCCCCCGCGCGGCCAAAGCCCGGCGTGAATTCGACCGCCGCGTCGCCGCTCTTGTCCGCGGCATCGACCTGTCCATGAACACGGTCCGCAGGATCGCCGCTGAGCTGCGCCCCAATGTTTTCGAGGATCTCGGGCTGGCCGCGGCCCTCACCTGGCAGCTCCAGGAATTCGAATCGCGCACCGGAATTCGTTGCCGCCGTCGGGGTCTCTCCCACAGCGCTGGTCTGGCCGCCGAGCCCTCCCTCGCCGTCTTCCGCATCTTTACAGGAAATCCTCACCAACGTCATTCGCCACGCCAATGCCACAACTCTGGCAGTAGCCGTCGAGACCGATCCCGACTGGTTCACCTTGCGCGTCAGTGATAATGGCAAGGGTTTCGATCCCAAACTTCTGTCTCCCTCGCTCTCTCTCAGCCTCCTCAGTATGCGGGAACGCGCCGGTTTGCATGGCGGAACCGTTGAGTGGTCGGGTCGCCGGAATGGCGGAACCACGGTAACGGTCCATCTGCC
>Ga0116118_1001610_pt1 | contig 11632 bp, 8 predicted proteins | sample June2015DPH_11_5_FD_89723 | JGI IMG/M metagenome (GOLD analysis project Ga0116118, IMG submission 89723) | Peatland microbial communities from SPRUCE experiment site at the Marcell Experimental Forest, Minnesota, USA - June2015DPH_11_40 | ecosystem: Environmental > Terrestrial > Soil > Wetlands >...
ACCCGGGTTTCGGTGCTGGTGATTTCGGGATCGTCCAGCAAGCGGATGGTGTTTTCGGCGTTGTAGAGCAGTTCGATCAGCCGCGCCCAGTGATAGAGCAGCGTGAGCTGTGCCGGCCGCCCGAACTTCGCGCGAAACTCCTCGAGTTCGGCCTGCGCCAGCGGCGTGTCGATAAAGTCGCAGACGTTGATGCGCGCCAGCGTGTTGGCACGATAGACGCCCTTGGGATTGTCGACATCCATGGAGAACCCTTCGCCCCACTGTTTGGCGTAGGGGAACTTCAAGTAGCTCCACGATTCAATGTGCTCGGAGAGGAATTCCGTATAGCGATCGTACGGAAAATCCTGGTGTGTGCCATTAGGCGCCATCAGGCGAAGCTTTCCGTCGTAGAGGTTGAGCGCGCCGTTTTCCTTGACGGTGCCGATGAAGCCGGTGTTGATCACTCCCAGCGACTTCACCACTTCGAGGTACTTGGGGAACACGTTCTCCTTGGCAAAAGCGATGGAGAACTTGGCGAGTTCGAGCGCCTCATCGGCATTCTTGCGCAGTTGATCGCGCTCGGCAGGAGCCAGTGGTTTGCTGAATCCGCCTGGAATAGCGGCCTGGGGATGGATCGCCTTGCCCGCCAGGACTTCCAGCATATGGGCGCACATGTGGCGTACCTTCACCACTTTTCTGGCAACGTCGGGCGCTGCCTTCAGCACGCCGATGACATTGCGGATGGAATAGTCAGCATCCGGACCGAGCAGGAAATCGGCTCCCGCCAGGAAATAGAAGTGCAAAATGTGCTCTTCCATGTAGGCGATGCTGTTGCACAGTTCGCGCAGCTTCTTGCCAGCCGGGGGCGGCTCGACTCCAAAGACCGCATCGCAAGCCTTGGCCGAGGCCAGGTGATGCGACCACGGACACACACCGCAAATGCGCGGCGTGATGCGTGGAAGGTCTTCGACCGGGCGCCCGAGGCAGAACTTCTCGAACCCGCGCAGTTCAATGACGTTGACCCGGGCGGTGTCCACATTGCCCGCGTCGTTGAGTTGAATGGTCACCTTGGCGTGGCCCTCGACGCGCGTGACAGGTTGAATGACTAGTGTCTTTGCCATGGATCACCTCTTGGGCATCGGCCGCAGACGGCCCGAGCCAGCAAAACGGTTGAAGGTTGCGGCCCGATCCGGAATCTGCTTGGGATCGAGTCCGATGGAAGAAAGCGCTCCCATCATGTCCACCATGGGGTTGGCTTTTTCCGACAGCGGGCCAAAGCAACCCTCGCATGGCATGTAGGCGCGGATGCAGCGCGGGTTGCCGTCGCTGCCACCGCAGCCGGCGCGCGTCGCTGGCCCCAGGCACAGGATGCCCTGCTCCATGAGGCAGCGCATTTCGGTCAGTGGCGCCCCAAATTTAAATTCCGGAGGATCGAGGTGGCCCTTCAGGGTGGAGACCGCCTTCTTTTCACGCCGTGTGGGACACTCGTCGCAAACGCTCTTCGATGCCAGCGCGGGCAGCGGCTTGCCTTCAAGAAGAGCGAGCAATGCGTTGGCCACCATCTCTGGTGTGGTTGGACATCCGGGCAGATAGGCATCCACCTTCACCACTTCGTGGAGGGCATAGACTCGGTCGGTCAGAGCGGGAATCTGCTCGTGGGGTAAGCCGTTCTTCTCGGTGGTTACGCTGTCCCGGTAGACCTTCTCCAACAGCTCTTCTGTGCTGTACTGATTCGCCAGCGCCGGTACGCCGCCAAAGCAGGCGCAAGAGCCTAGAGAGATCAGGATCTTGCACTTCTTACGCATCTCCAGCGCCAGTTTTTTATGTTCTTCGTTGCGGATTCCTCCCGAAATAAGCCCGACGTCCGCTGCGGGGATCTCCATCTCTGCATTTTCGCCAGTCTGACCAAAGAGCTTGTGGTCCATCAGGACTGGCATGTGCACGATTTCTACTTGTTTGAGTACGTCGATGAGCGGTTCACCGATATCGAGGATGGTGACTTCACAACCTCCGCATATGGCAAACCATTCTTCGGCAAGTCGAGCTGCCATGTTGAACCTCCTACCGGACTTGAATTAGTAGTGCGTCGTTCTCATCCCCACAATCTGTTATTGCTGCGTTCGATACGGGCTTGGACCGGGCTTCCTTGCCTGCTCCACACCTGCTCCCCGATCTAGGACCACTTGAGCAAATGTATCAACACTTATCGTTCAACCGGTTCCGCCGAGTCAGTGATTCAAATCACCCACCAGTGTGACTGGAACGCGACGTGCCGGTGGAAACCGAGGCCCGGTGCGAAGCTGGGAACGGACTAACCTGGCAATGACGAGCATCACAGTTGAGAGGGGGCCGCGCCCGAAAGAAAGTGGCGGGTGAATCAGCAGAAGGAGCTAAGAATTGCAGGAATGGCGTTCGATAGATGAAAATCTGCCGAGTCGAAAGAGGGTTTCTACCGCTCGCTCATACTGATCCACCAAGGGCGGAAGCGATCGGCTTTGGAGGTCGGGCAATAGCATTTCGGTCAGCAGGCGGGGGCAAGCCCTGACGGTTTGCAATCGCAGCCGAAAAGCACTCTCAGCAACCTGAACGCCGGAGGTTGCGATCTTGGGGTCGGAGCTCCGTTGCGCAGCCTGACCAATCTTTGCCAGCGCCGTCGCGGCCCTTCCCGCTTCCCAGGCATAGAGGAGTGCTGCCCACGCACGCTGCCGCTTAATCTCGCGGAACTTCTTTGGCGATAGATTATTGCGAAGAAACGCTTCCTCGGCGGAGTCGAGCAGGTTTCTGAAGGCCTCAATGTCGAGAGACCGGAACGCCTGGACAGCTTTTTCTAGATCCACCCGGCGCGTGCGGCTGCGGATGGCGACATACACCAGGATCGCCAGCGCGAAGAACGCAACCGCGACAAGAGTCCAAGCGGCGGTCAACCCTTGAGCAAGCGTTGCAGCTCCGTGTTCCATGTCTCCACCTCATCATGGGGAACAGCTGCGAGAGACGCAGGTTTAGCTTCGGGCGCCAGCAAATACCCGATCCAGATCGAAACGCAAACGAGGTAGTTGCCGGTTATCAGCAAATTCAAGAATTCCGCGCCTGCCCTACTGGTGAATTCCGCGCGCAGAGCAAACATAGCCAGATCAAGGCTTGTCAGGACCGCAAGACCCAGCGCGATCCCGAATGCAGGGCGACGCCAAGACAGGCCCAGGAAGCGGGAAAAGAGCAACAAGGCAAGGAGCAAGCCAGATTGGACCATAGCCGCTCCCCGGTTGACGACGAATATACCGGCATACCACTTGGCACTACTGCCCCCGGGCGCGTAGACAGTGAGCACAACACCCATTACAAGCAAAAAAGCTGTCACGCCTTGCAGCGATCGCCTCGCTGACACCTTCAGAAACTGAGATTCACGAAACAAATCTTTAGAAACCTCATCAATCACGCCGAAACGCAGAGCGATGCTAAGAATCAGCGTGGCGGAAAAAGCTACCGCATACTGATTCCCAGTCAAGCCTTGGACGGCATACAAAGTGAACAGCAGAATGAACCCAGCAATCTTGAAAAGCACATAGGCGAAAAAGCACGGAAATTCGCGGTGCAAGCGGCGCTTGCAAAGAATTACCGCAAGCACGCCCAGAAGCACATGCGGCGTGATCCACAGGAAAAGCAAAAGCGCCTTGTGCCAATTCATGGGGAGCATTGCAGAGCACTATAGCCCTGAAATTGCTCCATTTCAACTGAGAAACCCGCCGCAATTCTTTCCTACTTTGTCGGCGCCCCGCTGCAGCCCAGGAGGGTACAGATCAAGGGCACGGGCGTGGGATCGCCCTCGGCCATACTTGGAAGCGCCGCGGTTGTCAGGAACAGGGCTATTGCAGCCAAAGCCAGCATGAATCGTTTCACGGTAGTTCTCCTTTGCGAAAGAATTCGCACCGTGATACATTGCTGGCGGCAGAGGGGTTTTCTGCATTTAGTTGACTTCCGATGTCTTTTCGGAATTCGTAAATTCGATGAGACTGAAATCCGCTATCGAGGATTTTCGAGCGAGCACCCTAGGCGCTGTCCCGGGCTTGTTGGGCAGACTTTCCTACGTGGGCAGATTGCGTGACGGCAACGCAACGGGCAATGGAAGGTATGAACACTGGGGCTTGGCGAAGGTGTATGGCGACGATGCCGCACAATGCGCCATCCGTGCGTCGCATCGGGCACTACTCTCCGAGGTCTTGAAGAAACCCCTGGCGGTGCTGCTCAAGGACGTGCCAGAGTCATGCTCGAACGAGCATCTAACGGAAAGGGAGTTCCTGGCTTCGCTGACCCACTGTCCACCTAAGCCCCTCTCCCCAGCTGCCCTGGCGCATCTGAGGTCAGTACTGAGCGCGCTTTCGGCGTTAGTTGAAAGTCGGGTTGATGCCAATCTCCGAGGCGCAACGCGACCCCGACAACCTGCCCCAGAACCTCGGCCTCCTGCGGGTGTCTAAGAACCCGCACCGGAACGGGAGACAGGGGATGCGGTTGCAAGACGATGGAGTCACGCTTCATCGAGCACCAGCAACACGTATATCCGTCGCGCATTTCCACAAAGTAAATAGGACGCTCGAACTCCGAACGCCATGTTCCATCGCTTACCTTGTTCTTGGCTTCGTCTACTTGCACGAAACTGCCCGGCGGAAGAATGGGATACATCGTGAAATCTTCCGATCCAATATACCCATAGGTGTAGCGATCGTCCGCAAACTGCGCCAGATAAGACAACGGCACAATACCCCATTGCTCGATGGCGCGTCCCAAGTCCGTCGTTTTCTGGAGCGAGAATCCGGGATCGAGCCGCGTCGGCATCCGCACTTGTCCGACGTTGCTCAAAGCTTCGGACAGGTGCGACTTCTGCGGACGCCCAAAGCTGATATCCGCTGAGATGTCATCGAGTTCGAGGCCATAGAAGGATAGCAACTCCCGATATTCTCGCCGATAAATAGCGGCAAACGAATAGAGCCGAAAAATGCTCGGGATTATGCCTTTGGTCTCGATGTCGGACAAGCGGCTGGGCGGAATGGCGAATTCCTCGCTCTCAAATCTCTGCGCGATGCGATTACTGGCCAGTTCCACGTCCCTCATACGATATCCAAGGGATTCTCTCAGCGCCCGCAGCCTCTGCCCACCATTATGTTGCACGCCCGCTGACCTCTGGGCATATTCTATCATCGGTTTTGATGGCGCAACGAACATCACGTTCCTCCTGAATTTCCTGATTTCAGAACAGAAACAGCCGCACGGTTACAGCGCAGTTCGGTCAGAACGGATCCAGGCGGACGCTATCGGTCGCATCAAGCGAGAAGCTGTCCGTGAGCGTTTGTTCGGTTTTCGTAACAGGAAATTCGGCTTGACTATGACCCGGGGAAGGGGTAAGTAGGGGTGTCTTCCCGGGACAGCACTAAACCCGGAAGACGGTGCCGCAGAACCCGAGGAGGCTCCCCGAGCGGGGAGGATGAGATTGGTTCCCAAGCGGAGGAACCGATGCCTGCCGCGACTGTCGAACTTGAGTCGCGCGTGGAAAGGCACAATTGATCTCTGCAAACGCAGCACTGACTGGCTCCTACGACTACGGCGAGGTGGCACGCTCAGTGTTGATCGCGATCGCCGCCTCCTATGCCGCACTTGATCTTGCGGGGCGTGTAACCGCCGCACACGGCCGCGCTCGCTCGCTCTGGTTGGCCGGTGGCGCCGTGGCGATGGGCATCGGCATCTGGGCGATGCAATTCAAGGGGATGCTGGCCTTCCGTCTGCCTGTGGCGGTCGAGTACCACTGGCCAACAGTTCTCGCATCACTTTTGCTGACCATCCTCGCGTCCGCGGTCGCGCTGTACGTGGTAAGCCGCCAGAAAATGGGTCTGGTCGAAGCCCTAACCGGCAGCGTCATTATGGGCGGCGGCATCGCCGGCATGCACTACATCGGCATCGCCGCAATGAGATTGCCTGCGATCACCCGGTTTTCCCCCCTTCTGGTGGCCGTCTCTGTTTTGCTCGCAATCTTTTTTTCTCTGGTCGCGCTGCTGCTGGCATTCGATCTGCGAGAGGAGACCAGATGGGCTGTGCGGCGAAGGCTTGGCAGTGCCATAGTCATGGGAGTCGCGGTCTCGGCCATGCATTACACCGGCATGGCTGGCGCACGTTTCGTGCCCGCTTCGCCTCCGGACCTTTCCCACGCTGTGAGTATTTCCCTCCTTTTCAACAACGGAATTGCCGTTGCCACCTTGATCGTGCTTTTCGCCGCCATCGTGACCTCGTCTGTGGACAGGCGGGCGAGTGAGGAAATCCGGCGGCTGAACCAAGAATTGGAGGGTCGCGTCGCCGAGCGGACTCGACAACTTGAAGCGGTCAACCAGGCGCTGAGAAAGGAAATAGTCGAGCGTGAACTGGCAGAAAAGGCGGTGCTGGAGGGTGAAGACCGCCTCCGGCTGATGATCGACACAATTCCCGCGATGATACATAGCGCTCGTCCAGACGGATATCTGGACTTCTTTAACAAACGCTGGTTGGAATACCTGGGCGTTTCTTTGGATGAGCTTCTGGGATGGCAATGGACCCATGTAATTCATCCCGACGATCTTGCGCAGCTGGGGGACAAGTGGCAAACATCGTTGGCGACCGGCAGACCCTTCGAAGCGGAAGTACGACTTCGACGGGCTGACGGAGAATATCGCCTGACGCTTCATCGGAAAGTGCCACTACGCGACGAAGCGGGCCACATCGTTAAGTGGTACGGCTCCGTTATTGACATCGAGGAGCGAAAGCGGGCCGAAGACGAATTGAGAAAGCAGAAGGAGGTTTTCCAGAAGATATTCGAGAATATCCCGGTGACGATAGCCTTCTTCGACGCGGATGGCCAAATCGAGCTGGTCAATCCGGAATGGGAACGCACGTTAGGTTGGACGCTGAAAGAAATACGCGAGCAAAATCTGGACATATTTGTCGAGCTTTACCCTGATCCGCAGTATCGCCAAATGGCCCGGGACTATGCTGCCGCGGCAACTAATGAGCATACCGAATTCAAAGTGAGGGCGAGGGATGGGCGGATCAGAGACATGGCCGCGGATGTCATACATTTTTCCGACGGGTCGAGAATCGGCATCGGACAAGACATCACGGAGCGAAAAAGTGCGGAGGCGGCATTGCAGGAAGCGCAGGCGAATCTTGCTCACGTCACCCGCACGCTGACGATGGGAGAACTGGTCGGCTCGATTGCCCACGAGGTCAATCAACCCCTGACTGGGGTCGTCGCCAACGGTAATTTCGCACTCCGCGAGCTCGCCAGCGGGACACCGAACCAGGAAAAGTTGCGCGAGGCAATTGCGGAAATTGTGGAGGACGGAACGCGGGCTAGCGCGGTCATTTCACGGATTCGCACGCTGTTGAAGAAGGGCGCGCCTAATCGGGTTGAACTGGACATCAATGATGTAATCGGGGAAGTCGCTATTCTCGTGCGCAACGAGGCGGCTCGGGACCGTGTTCAAGTGCAGCTCAACCTGGCCGCCGGTTTGCCTTGCATACTAGGCGACCGAGTGCAGTTGCAGCAGGTCTTGATCAATCTGATCATGAACGGAATCGAAGCCATGCGCACCGTGACTGACCGGCCACGGAAGCTTAACATCAAGTCCGTTAAGCACGCCGATGGTGTGCTGGTCCAAGTTCAGGATTCGGGAATCGGGTTCGATTCGGATCTGGTGGACCGTATCTTTGAACCATTCTTTACGACCAAGGCACAGGGTATAGGAATGGGATTGTCAATTAGTCGGTCGATTGTCGAGTCTCATGGAGGCCGTTTGTGGGCTGAGTCAGGTCCCAACGGAGCGCTGTTTCAATTTATTTTGTCCGTCCCAATCGGAAATGGTGTTTCATGATTGAGCTGGCCTCCGTAGTTTTTGTAGTGGATGACGATCCGTCGGTCCGTCGCGCCATCAAGCGTCTTGTCGAGTCGGTAGGATTGCACGTAGAGATTTTCGGGTCCGCGCAGGAGTTTCTGCAGGCCAAGCGTCCGGATGTACCCAGTTGCCTCATCCTGGACATTCGGTTGCGGGGGGCGAGCGGGCTTGATTTCCAGCGACAGTTGGTTGAGGCGGGAATTTATGTCCCGGTCATCTTTATTACCGCGCACGGCGACATCCCTATGAGTGTGCAAGCGATGAAGGCGGGAGCCGTCGAGTTTCTCCCCAAGCCGTTCCGCGATCAGGACCTGCTGGATGCGATTCAGGTCGCGCTGAAGAGGGATCGGGCCAGACGCGAACGAGAGGCGGAAATTGCCATGCTGCAGGAGCGCTACGAGTCGCTGACGCCGCGCGAGCGCGAAGTTGTTGCCATGGTCGTTGCGGGCATGCTCAACAAGCAGATTGCGGCTGAGCTTGGCACCGCCGAGAACACAGTAAAGGTTCATCGCAGCCGTGCGATGGAAAAGATGCAGGCACAATCCCTGGCCGACTTGGTGAAGATAATTGAAAGACTCCAGTCTTCGCTGGCAAAATCTGCCTAAACTAAAGCGCTATAGGCATTCCTCTTTCTGTTACCTCACGCTTGCCAACCGCCAATAGAATTCTCGTATCTAAAAAGTTATATGTGAATAAAGGTTATATGTTGATCTTAGCCTCCGGCTTAGAGAAGAGGACTGCCACGGCAGGCGTTGAGGATGAGTCAGTTTGTAAGGCGACGCGAGTGGCCGTCGCCGCTTGTAGTAAGTATCGCGCTGGTCAAGGGCCGCCGAGTGCCATTTTGGGATCTAGACGAACACTACCAGTCGGAAGAAGCGGGCAGGCCCCCGCAAGCGTCTGTTCGGTTTTCGTAACAGGAATACTCGCTGCCTTGCTTCTGACCGGGAGATGGGATAAGAATCATTTACCGGGAAGGCACCAATCCTGGAAAACGGTGACGCAGAACCTAGCTCCCCGACCGGGGAAGAATGAGATTGGTTCCCAAGTAAAGGAACCGACGACTGCGTCTAACCGCGATGTTGAACTGTAGTCCCGCAGCATGGCAAGCTGCGATGACCCCCAGTTCCTGCTCAAAGCCATCGTCCGACAAATTGCACGCGGCAGGTGCAGGAGGTCTGCATGTCAGAAGGCGGAGTCGCGCTCGGCAAAGATGTCTCTCCGGAGCGCAATCGGTATCGCGGATTACTCGAGATCACGGACCTGGTAGTGCGGGCCAAAAGTCTGCCCGACGCATTCAAGGAACTCGCCTCCCCGGTGCTCGCCCTGACGGCGGGCGAATTGTTGAATGTTTCCCTGCATGACCCGCACCGGGATTGCATGCTGACTCAGTACTGGAAAAGGAACCAGGAAAGCGGAGAGTTCGATGTTTTGCCGGTGGACGAAGCCGCGACCGGGTGGGTTTGGAAACATCAGGAACTGGTCGCCATCCCCGACACCGAGCGCGAACAGCGCTTTCCCGGTTTTGTGCCGGTGCTGCTCAATCACGGCGTCCGGTCATACATCGCCCTTCCCGTGAGCACGCCTGCGAACCGTTTTGGAGCACTTGGCCTGGGCAAGGGCGTTCCCGGGTCCCCGAACGACGATGACGTCGAATTCCTCTCTCGCGTCGCGCTGATGGGAGCGCTTGTGTTGGAGAGGGATAGAGCCTACAGCGCCTTTGAGGAGCAGCAGAGCCTGGTCGCAATCAGCCGTGAACTGAGTTTCAGTCTGGAGTTGGAAAAGCTGTTGCCGGTCATTCTTTCCAGTCTGCGGAACATCGCGCGCTACGACCGGGCCGTCCTGGACGTGCTGGACGACGATGGCAAGAACCTGCACTTATTTGGAGATGCTAAGGAGTGGGAGCCTTTCGTCAACAGCGACGCTAAGGTTCCGATTGAGCAAGCACTCTCGGAGCGGGCGATCCAGACGCGAAGCGTTGCACTTTTGACGGCGGACGATTTGCGCGAGATGAAAGCGCCCCTGGCGAAAGCCATGTGCGAACTCGGGGTTCGGTCCGTTTGCAGTGTGCCCTTGATCGCGGGGAACCGGATCTGGGGAGCGCTGAATCCGAGTAGCACGAAGGAGAATGCTTTCGGCCGGTCGGAGGTTGAGTATCTGCAGCAAGTGGCCAACCAGATCGCCTCTGCGCTCCAGAATGCGCATTCCTATCGCGAGATCGCGCAACTCAAGGACCGCCTAACCCAGGAGAAACGCTATTTGGAATCCGAAATCCGGAGCGCGAATCAGCCCGACGATATCGTCGGCAGCAGCCCAGCCTTGAAACGTGTGCTGGACTATGCTGCCATAGTCGCCGATACCGATTCCACTGTCCTCATCACCGGCGAAACCGGGACCGGAAAAGAGCGCATCGCCCGCGTGATTCACAGCATGGGCCGGCGCAAGGAGCGCAACTTCATCAAGATAAACTGCGCCGCCATCCCCACCGGTCTGCTGGAAAGCGAGTTGTTCGGCCACGAGAAGGGAGCATTCACTGGAGCGATAAGCCAGAAGATCGGACGGCTGGAATTAGCGGATAAAGGCACTTTGCTGCTCGACGAGGTTGGAGAAATTCCTCTGGAGTTGCAACCCAAGTTGTTGCGCGTTCTGCAGGACCAGGAGTTCGAGCGCCTGGGAGGAACGAAGACGATCCATGTGGACGTGCGGCTGATCGCCGCCACCAATCGCGATCTGGTTCGTGCGATGGAAGAAAAAGAATTCCGCGGGGACTTGTTCTACCGCTTGCACGTGTTTCCCCTGCATCTGCCGGCATTGCGCGACCGGCGCGAAGACATCCCCATGCTCATTCGCCATTTTGTAGAAAAATGTTCGGCCCGGCTGCACAAGCGAATCGACGTTATCCCCGATGAGGCCATCCAAGCCATGATGTGTTGGAGATGGCCGGGAAACATCCGCGAGCTGGAGAATTTTGTCGAGCGCTCGGTAATCCTGTCGGAAGGCAACCGCTTGAGCCCGCCTCTCGACGAGTTGCGCGGCGAAACCTCACGGCAGCCTTCCGAGTTCGATGGTACGTTGCGCGACAAAGAACGCGACCACATCATCGAAATTCTCCGCCAGACCCGGGGCGCGCTGTCGGGTCCGGCAGGCGCGGCGGCCCGGCTTGGACTCAAGCGCACCACCCTGCAGTACAAGATGCAGCGGCTGGGAATCAATCGCCTGGACTACTTGAGCTAGCCTCTGCTGCTCTTCACCAGGCCCGGGCAAATTGGGAAAAGATCTACAACACGTGCGCGCTCATCAGGCCCTCTGCTGCTTGACCGCAGCAATTCCTGCAGCAGTACTCATCTCAACGGAAGGAATCAAAGGTGTCACCCTCTACAGCTTCGTTGTTGCAAAGATCGGGGGAATCCCCTATAGTTCCTCTCTTATAATTTCCTTTATAAGTTCCCTTTATTGCTTTCCTTATAATTTCTGCTCATTACAGTTGTCCTCTGGTGCGAATAACCTATAGTTATCGGGCCAGTCAGCGATGTGATGCAGAGCGGGGTAACCATGGGACCCGAAGGCACAAGGCAAGCGAGAATGACAGTTTTGAGTCAAGAGATCGACTCCATCCATCACGCCAATAGACTATTTTGGGAACAGGGGACGGCCCACGGCCGCAAAGCCAAAGTCGAATATTATTACAGGCAAGATCGGCTAGAAGAAATCCGGAGCGAAATGGCTGAACTGAGCCACGTAGGGGAATG
>Ga0116118_1001611_pt1 | contig 11615 bp, 9 predicted proteins | sample June2015DPH_11_5_FD_89723 | JGI IMG/M metagenome (GOLD analysis project Ga0116118, IMG submission 89723) | Peatland microbial communities from SPRUCE experiment site at the Marcell Experimental Forest, Minnesota, USA - June2015DPH_11_40 | ecosystem: Environmental > Terrestrial > Soil > Wetlands >...
AAGATCATCCACCGAGTTGCCCAGCTGGCGCTGGCCATCGTCCTCATCCTCACGGCGAAGCTCATCGCTTGGCGTGACCGCTGGAGCTTCGTGTGAGCCCGCCTATCCGCGCAGCCTCTAAGGCGTTACCAAGCACCCTCACTTGAGACTCACGGCAAGTTCCCGTCGATTCCCAGGAAACCCGCAGGAAACAGCCAGGAGAAGTCAAGCCCGGCGTGTTCCAGTAGGCGCATGATCACTTCGACCAAGGGTCGTCGCCGCGTGATGGTCGTTCTCGCGGCGATCTCTGGGTCTGTGCTGGTGTCATTCGTCCTCGCCGCTCCAGCGTGGGCGGACAACGTCTCGGTAGCGGCCACAGCGGGCGCTCTTCAGACAGCCAAGGTGAATTCCATGTTCGCCACCAATCTCGCGGTGAGCGTCACGGGTTCCGGGGGTTCGCCGGAGGCTGGGGTCGAGGTGACCTTCAGCGCCCCGGGCAGCGGTGCGAGCGGCACGTTCTCCAACACCGGCACCAACACCGTCGTCGTGACAACTGACTCCCAGGGCCAGGCGAACGCTCCGGCGTTCACGGCCAACGGCACAGCAGGAAGCTACGAGGTGACCGCGATCGCCTCCACCGGCCCATCTGGCTCCCCTGTCGTGGACAGCAGCACCACCGCCACCTTCTACCTGACCAACACCGCGACGGGTGTGGCCACCTCGATCACGGCCGTAGCTGGCAACGACCAGTCCAGCGAGGTGGGAACCGCTTTCTCGACGGACCTCGAGGCGAAGGTCACCGACGCAAACGGGAACCCCGTCTCCAACGTCACCGTCAGCTTCGGAGTCCAGGAAGCCAGCAACGGCTCTGGAGGGACATTCGCCACCGGAGGCGCTAACACCTCGGTCAGCACCAACTCCTCGGGGATCGCAGTCGCTCCCGCTCTCTCGGCAAACGACACCCCGGGGAGCTTTCTGGTGGTTGCCAGCCCGGCCGGGAACTCGATCTCAGTGAGCTTCAGCCTCACCATCACCGCCGGGGCCTCGCACACGATGACGCCCGGTGTCGGCAGGGTCCAATCGACGCCAGCCGGGAGCGCGTTCGCGATCCCGCTGTCTGTCACGGTCACGGATTCCTACAAGAACGGCGTTTCCGGGGCCGCGGTGGCCTTCAGCGCTCCGACGAGCGGCGCCAGCGGCACCTTCTCGACTACAGGCTCTGCGAGCGTCACGGTCACGACGGACTCGAACGGCATCGCGGTAGCACCGACCTTCACTGCCAACAGCGTTGCCGGCGGCTACATCGTCACCGCCACGACGTCAGGGGTAAACGCGGTCGCCTTCGCACTCGTCAACGAGGCCACCCCGCTGGTAAGCACCTGTGCCTCAGAGACCGCGAACGCCGCCTTTATCTGTTCGGCGTATGAGGTCCTGCTCGGGAGAGCGCCGGATTCTTCGGGGGCGGCCTTCTGGAACGCGCAGCTGGCCGGCGGCGCGAGCCGGAGCGCGGTGGCCTACGGCATCGTGACCTCCTCCGAGTACAGAAGCGACCTCGTAAACGACTACTACGAGACCTTCCTGGGGCGTGCCCCTGACTCAGCGGGGCTTTCGTTCTGGATGGCCCAGCTGAGTACCGGGGTATCTGACAACTCGGTCCTTTCGGGCATCTTGGGCTCGGACGAGTTCTACACCGACTCGGATAACATTCCTGCTGGCTTTGTCACCGCTTTGTACACGATGCTCTTGGGGCGCGCCCCTGACTCAGCGGGGCTTTCGTTCTGGGAGAGCCAGCTCTCATCTGGAACGAGCCAAAGCGGGGTCGCATACGCGATCCTCTCTTCATCTGAGTACCGCAGCGACTTCGTCGAGGCCCAGTACCTCCACCTGCTCGGCCGCCGAGCTGACTCAGGGGGGCTTTCCTACTGGGTGTCCCAGCTAGCAGGTGGCGCCTCCAACGAGTCGGTCATGGCCGGCATCGTGGGATCGGCCGAGTTCTACCTTCGGTGACGCCAACTTCTACGGCTCAGAAGGTTGATCGACACCAGAGGAGATGTGCTGCAATGTCCGTGAAACCTGCAAAGCTTCTTTCGGGCCTGCGAGCAAGGATGCGCGGGATGGTGCTGCTCAACACCATTCTTGCGTGCGCAGTGCTCGTGGCAGCTTTTGTGGCCTACCTGCTCGTGTCCGGAGGTGGCACGAGCGCCGCGAGTACGACCACGACCACTGTTCAGCGAGGGACCGTGCTGCAAACGGTCTCCGCCTCGGGAAACCTCCAGCCGGTCAACGAAGTGGACCTCAGTTTCTCGACGAGCGGAACGGTGACGGCCGTTGACGTGAGCGTCGGTCAGCACGTGACGGCCGGACAGGTGCTGGCCTCGATCGACCCCACCTCAGCGAAGTCACAGCTCGAGACCGCCGAGGCCAGCCTCGCCGGCGCCGAGGAGAACCTGAGTAAGGCTGAACAGCCTCTGACCCAGGAGCAGGAGGCCGCCCAACAGGCACAGCTAGCGCAGTCACAGTTGCAAGTCCAAGAGGCGCAGAACGCCCTCGCACAGGCACAGCAGAGCGCCACGACGCAGACCCAAGAAGACGCGAGCACAGTGAGCAGCGACCAGACGACGCTCGACAACGACGAGTCGCAGCTTTCTGCTGACGAGCAGGCCGAGCAGTTGGATTGCTCCGGCACGGGGTCGGCAAGCACGAGCTCTGGGTCCACAGGCGGCTCGTCGAGTAGCTCGTCCTCTGGCTCCTCGAGCGCCTGCTCGCAGGATGAGTCCTCGGTGGCCTCTGACCAGCAGGCGGTCCACAAGGACCAGTCGACGTTGCAGAGCGCGCAGCAAGCCCAGCAGAGCGACGCGCAGAAGAACCAGCAGACCATCCAAAGCGACCAGATGTCGATCGAGTCGGCCCAGGACTCTTACCAATCACAGATCGCCACCGACGCTGAGAACGCCGCGGCACAGCCGTCCGCCACGATCCAGGAGGACGAGGCACAAATCGCCGCCGCCCAACTCACGGTCACAGAGGACCAGAACACCCTGAACGGCACCACCATCACCGCACCAATGTCGGGCACGGTCGCATCCATCTCCGGGTCCGTAGGAGAGACCGTCTCGGGCAGCTCTTCCTCGGGCAGCTCTTCCTCGGGCAGCTCTTCCTCGGGCAGCTCTTCCTCGGGCAGCTCTTCCTCGGGCGGCTCTTCCTCGGGCGGCTCATCGTCGGGCGGCTCATCGTCGGGCGGCTCATCGTCGGGTGGCTCTTCCTCGGGCGGCAGTGGAGGCTCCGATCCGAGCAGCAGCTCCGGGTCTAGCAGCAGCTCCAGCAGCGCGTTCATCGTCCTCGACGACCTGTCCACATACGAGGTGACTGCTGACTTCCCCGAGGTCGACGCCGTCAACCTGGCTGACGGCCAGGGAGCAGTCGTGACGATGAAAGCGTTGTCGAACGTGTCCATCAATGCATGGGTGAGTTCGGTTTCACCAGTGTCCACGGTGGTTTCCAACGTCGTCGAGTATCCCGTCACGGTGGTTCTCGATAACGCTTCTTCGGGACTCAAGCCCGGGCAGACTGCCAACGTCGAGGTGGTTGTCGCCGAAGCGGACAACGCCCTCTACGTCTCGTCGAGTGCGGTCACGACCCGAGGTGGGACGAGCACTGTCACCACCCTGGTCCAGGGAAAGCAACAGACAGTCACTGTCACGACTGGTGTGGTTGGCACCAGCACCACCCAGATCACGAGCGGTCTGTACCAGGGCGAGAAGGTCGTGCTGGCCTCCAGCAGTAGTTCTTCGAGTTCTTCGGGCTTCCCGGGCGTCGGAGGCTTTGGTGGTGGAGGCATCGGAGGTCTCGGCGGAAGCGGGTCGTTGAGTGGGGGTGGTGGCCGATGACCACACGTCCAAAGGAAGTGGGGGCGGACCGCCCTGTCATCTCGTTGCGGGATCTATGCAAGGAGTACGGCGTTAGTGACTTGGCCGTGCACGCATTGCGTGGCGTCGACCTCGAGGTCGAACGGGGCGACTACCTCGCGGTCCTTGGGGCCTCGGGGTCGGGCAAGACCACGTTCATGAACATCATCGGATGTCTGGACGTCCCCACGTCTGGCCGCTACCTGCTCGATGGCATCGACGTCAGCTTCCTCGACGAGTCACAGCTCGCTCTCGTGAGGCGCCGCAAGATCGGTTTCGTCTTCCAGTCGTTCAACTTGATCCCGCGTATGACGGCACTGGCGAACGTCGAGCTCCCCCTTGCTTACGCGGGCATACGAGGCGACCAGCGTCGCCAGCGCGCCATGGCCGCGTTGAGCCTCGTCGGGTTGGCCGACCGGAGCAACCATATGCCGAATCAAGTCTCCGGTGGCGAGCAGCAACGCCTTGCCATAGCCCGGGCTCTCGTCACGAGTCCCACCATCGTCCTTGCTGACGAGCCCACCGGCAACCTGGACACAGCAGCCAGTGCTGACGTGTTGGCTGTGCTCGACAGGCTCAGCGCCGCGGGCCGAACCATAGTGATGATCACTCACGAGCACGATATCGCTGCCCATGCCAAGCGGCAGATCCACATGGTGGACGGCCGTATCACCGAGGACAACCGGATCGTCGGCTTGGCTGACCCACCTCCGCTCCTGGCTTCCTCGAAGGTGGCCTCATGAAGGTCGCAGAGATCCTCCGCTTCGCCACACATGGCCTGTCAGCCAACAAATCGCGTTCCGCGCTCACCACGCTTGGCATCCTGATCGGCGTCGGCGCGGTGATCCTCCTCGTGGCGGTGGGAAACGGCTCCTCCAAGCAGATCGAGGCCAACATCGAAAGCCTCGGCAGCAACACCCTGACGGTGTTCTCGGGAGGCTTCGGGCTCGGGTCGTCGTCCGCGAGCGGCACCCAGAGCCAGTCGACGGCTTTGACGCTCCAGGACGCCGAGGGACTCGCCAACAAGACATCTGCGCCCGACGTTTATAGCGTGAGCCCGGAAACGAGCACCTCTGCGACCGCCACCTACGGAGGTTCGAGCACCACGGTGACGGTCACGGGAACATACCCGAGTTACTTTCGAGCGTCGAACAGCCCTGTTCAGAATGGCACGTACTTCACAGCAACCGATGTGAACAAGGCGCACAACGTCGTCGATATCGGAACAACCGTTGCGCAGGATCTGTTCGGGAACAACAGGTCCGCAATCGGTAAGTCCCTTTCGATCGGCAGCACGCCCTTCGAGGTCGTGGGCGTGCTGAAGTCCAAAGGCACCACAGGACCCACTGACTCCAATGCCATCGCTATCGCGCCGTACACCTCGGTGGAGGACGTCCTCACCGGTTACGGGTCGCTCAGCGAGATCCTCGTCCAGGCCACGTCTGCCCAGACCACGAGTGCGGCCGATTCGGAGATCACGGCAATTCTCGACAAGGAGCTGGGAGTGACGTCATCGACGAGCACGGCGAGCGGCACCTCGGGGTCGTCTAGTGGGTCAAGTTCCTCGAGCTCGCAGCCGTTCGAGGTGCTCAATCAGTCTCAGCTTCTCTCCACCAGCACCTCCACCAGTCACACCTTCACCGTGCTGCTGGGCGTTGTGGCGGCCATTTCGCTCTTGGTCGGCGGGATCGGCATAACCAACATCATGCTGGTGACCGTCACCGAGCGCACTCGGGAGATCGGGATCCGCAAGGCTATCGGCGCTCCGAAGGGCGCGATTCTCGGGCAATTCCTCGCGGAATCGGTTCTGCTCTCTGTCTTCGGCGGTGTGCTTGGGGTCCTGGCAGGTTTCATAGGCAGCAAGTTCACCATCGTCGGGGTCAAGCCGGTGATCGTGCCGGCTTCGATCGTGCTGGCAGTGGGCGTTTCAGTTCTCATCGGGCTCTTCTTCGGCAGCTACCCCGCTAACAGGGCCGCGTCGATGCGACCTATCGAAGCACTTCGCTATGAGTGAGGAGTCGATCATGCCGGACACCGAGCCGACTCAGCAGTTCCCAGAGGGACTGCAAACCAAGTCCCCGTTGGGGGAGGATCTGCTGACGGTCGAGGAGTTCCTGTCGCGCTCTGCCGAGACCGACGACCTCGAGACGATGCTTGCAGTTCGCCCGCCGCGCCGGAAGCTCCCGTTGCCGACGATGCTTCTCGCCAGTGCGATGCTGATCGGAGCAGGAGTCGCGGGGGGCGTCGAGATCCAGAAACACCTCGGGACGTCATCGACGAGCGGTCTTGGCGCTCTGGCTTCCGCTCTGCGCGGCGGAAGTTTGCCCTCGCGTACGTCGAGCGGAATACCGGGCGGGGCCAGTGGGCTCTTCGGAGGTTCCGGGTCAGGGAGCACGACCGTCGGTACCGTCACGTTGGTCGATGGCTCGACGATCTATGTGACGACATCGAGTGGTGGCATCGTCAAGGTCAAGATGACCCCGTCTACGACCGTCCAAGTCACGCAGAGCGGTAGCGTCTCCGATCTCAAACCCGGGAGCACCGTGGTCATCACCGGTTCGGGATCGGGCGGCACGATGACCGCCAAGTCGGTCTCACAGAGCGCGGGCAGCGGCTGAGTCCATCGAATATGAGGGCGAGGAATCAAATGAAGGTGCAAGACATCCACGGGGGGACAGCCATCCTTGGCGGAAGCCGTCTGCTGTTCAAGAGCGCTCTCGTGTTGGTATTTGCGGCAGGCCTCGGTGCGTGCGGGGGGGCGGCCAAGTCGAACAGCACGGCCTCTAACTCGCGGTCATCGGCGCTTGCCGCGTATTCGAATTGCTTGAAGGAGCACGGCGTGACGTTGCCGGCCAACTTCGCCAAGACACCGCGAAACGGTTCGGTCCCATCGGGTTCGCTTCCGGAAGGCTCGCTCCCAACAGGTTCGGTTCCCCAGGGGAACGCTCCCTCCGGAGTGAATAGCAGTAAGTTCCAGGCGGCGGAGGCCGCGTGCCGGTCCAAGTTGCCCAGTGGCGGCTTCGGCGGCGCGCCTGGCGGCGGAACGCCGGGCAGCGGTTCGCTGAGCAACTTCGCCGCTTTCTCCAGCTGCATGTCCGACAACGGGGTGAAACTCAAAGGCACTGGGCCGAGCGCGCTGGCGAGTCTCAACCAGAACGATCCTGCCGTGCAGTCCGCGATGAAGAAGTGCAGTCCACTGCTTCAGTCTGGATCCACGTCAACCACTATGACCGGCTAGCGCACAGGCATCGCTTGGAGTGGGGTTGGCGTCGTCAGTCGCGTCATCGAGAGTGGAGATGCCTGATCGAGGGAGCGGTGTGGCCTATGAGTGTTGTAGTGGTCGACGAACACAGCGAGCACGACCTCAAGCTGGCGTCGGTTGGAGATCAACACCCGGTCGAGACACTCGCGGCGGACGGTGCCGACGAAGCATTCGGCAGAGGCATTCGCCCGCGGAATTCGCACCGGCGTACGGATGAATCAGTATGCGAACGAAGGCGACATATGGGAAGAACAGCGCCACAGCCCATCTTCACCGCCGACTTCACCTTGGAGAAACTCCAGGTGGAGACCTTGGATGGGGTTCGCGGCGCCCACATGTTGCGGGCATGGCTTCGTCGTGGTTGTCAGCGTTGTTTATCAGACAACTCATATGCTGATCACAGTAGGACCACAGGTCGATCTTTGAGACTGAGGCCCATGACCGACGCGGCCGTCGTCAGCGGATCCTGCTCGGTAGCGGGGGTGACCGGCTCGGAGCTGGCGGTCGTGGACAGTGCTCCCACGTGCCCGCAGATCGATGTCGTGATCCCGGTCTACAACGAGGCGGCGACGCTCGAACGAAGCATCCGCCGCCTGCACGACTACCTCGAACGTGAATTGCCCTTTCGGTTCCGTGTCACGATCGCTGACAACGCCAGCACCGACGACACCCTGGCGATCGCGACTCGGTTGGCCGAGGAACTCACCCCCGTGGTCGTGGTCCATCTCGACCAGAAAGGTCGCGGTCGCACCTTGCATCAGGTGTGGGCCTCGAGCGATGCCGCGGTGCTTGTCTACATGGACGTCGACCTGTCGACCGACCTGTCTGCCTTGCTCCCCCTGGTCGCTCCCTTGCTGTCGGGACACAGCGATGTGGCCATCGGAACCCGACTCGCCGACCGGGCGCGCGTGGTGCGGGGCGCGAAGCGCGAGATTATCTCGCGCTGCTACAACGCGTTGCTGCACGCGATGCTCAAGGCGCGCTTCTCGGACGCCCAGTGCGGGTTCAAAGCCATCCGAGCCGACCGGGCTAAGCAGTTGCTGCCACTGATCAAAGACACCGGTTGGTTCTTCGATACCGAGCTGTTGATACTCGCAGAGCGAACGGGTATGCGGATCTACGAGGTGCCGGTCGACTGGGTCGACGACCCTGACTCGCGCGTCGACATTGTCGCGACCGCGATCGCGGATCTCAAAGGGGTGGCCCGTCTGGCACGGGCTCTCGCGACAGGTCGGCTTCCGTTCGCAGCCTTGAGCCAGACCGCCAGCGCGGAGGAGGTAGTACAGGCACCGGCCGGTCTCATCGGTCAGCTCCTCTGGTTCATAGCAGTTGGCGTTATCAGCACCGGCGCGTACGTCGTGTTGTACCTGCTCCTTCGGTCGACATTTCCTCCTCAGGCGGCCAACGCCGTTGCCTTGTTGGTCACAGCCCTGGGAAACACCGCTGTCAACCGGCGCCTGACCTTCGGGGTCCGCACCCGCGTCCGGCACCTTCACCACCAACTGCAGGGTCTGGTCGCCTTCGCCATCGGGCTCGTCCTTACGAGCGGTGCCTTGTGGGCGCTCGCCGTCCTGTCGCCTGATGCGGGGCGCGGCGCCGAGGTCGCCGTGGCCGTGTCCGCCAATGTGGTGGCCGCGGTGGTGCGGTTCTTGCTGTTTCGGTCCTGGATCTTTCCCCGGACAGCGTCCTCGGCATCGCCGCCGCCGGCGAGCCCGGCCTCTTCCCTGGGGAGCCGGCGTTGACCACCGACACCCTTCCCTTCGACCCGACCCGGTTGATCGCCCCGCCGCGTGAGGACGAGCAGCCCATGGAACCGGCGTCATCAGGGCCGTCGCGCGTCAACAGGATCACCCGACTGTGGCGAGGTCGCCCAGACGACGCGCCATGGGTCCGGCCTTCGCTGCTGGCGCTCCTCACGCTCGTCGCCGTGCTGTACGTGTGGGGCCTGGGCGCATCGGGCTGGGCGAACACCTTCTACTCCGCAGCAGTACAGGCGGGCAGCAAGAGCTGGAAGGCGTTCTTCTTCGGATCATTCGATGCCTCCAACTTCATCACCGTCGACAAGCCGCCGGCGTCTCTGTGGGTTATGGGCTTGTCGGCTCGGGTCTTCGGCGTGAGCGCCTGGTCGATCCTGGTTCCGCAGGCTCTCATGGGCGTAGCCACAGTCGCCGTCGTCTACGCGACGGTTCGGCGTTGGTTCACCGCCGGCGCCGGGCTGTTGGCGGGCGCCATCGTCGCACTGACCCCCGTCGCGGTGTTGATGTTCCGCTTCAACAACCCCGACACGCTGCTGGTGTTGTTGTTGACGGGGGCGGTTTATGCGACCACCCGTGCGATCGAGAAGGCCTCTACCCGATGGTTGGCCCTCGCCGGCGTGCTGGTCGGGTTCGGTTTTCTCACCAAGATGCTCCAGGCCCTTCTCGTCGTTCCTGCCTTGGCCCTCGTCTACCTGCTGGCCGCACCCACCCCGTTTTGGCGGAGGGTCCGCCAGCTTGCAGCTGCAGCGGCTGCCCTCGTGGTGTCGGGTGGTTGGTGGGTCGCCGTCGTTGAGATCTGGCCGGCCGCCAGTCGCCCGTACATCGGAGGGTCCCAGAACAACAGCCTTCTCAACCTCATCTTCAGTTACAACGGCTTCGGACGCCTGATCGGAAGCGAAACCGGCAGCGTCACGGGCGGAGGCGCGGCGGGCACCGGGACTGGAGTGTGGGGTCCCACCGGGTGGAGCCGGTTGTTCAACTCGCAGTTCGGTGGACAGACAGCCTGGCTGCTGCCGGCCGCGGCAGCTTTCTTTGTCGTCTTGCTGCTCATGACGTGGCGTTCGCCTCGCCATGACCGCACCAAGGTCGCCACCTTGCTGTGGGGCGGGTCGTTGTTCGCGACTGCTGCGGTAATCAGCTTCAGCCAGGGCATCATCCATCCCTATTACACGGTTGCGCTTGCACCGGGCATCGGTGCGCTTGTCGGGATCGGCGCTACGACCATGTGGGCGCGACGCTCTCATCTCGTTGCGCGCGCCGTGTTGGCCGTCGTGTTGGCTGGCACGGCGTTGTGGTCGTACGTCCTGCTCGACCGGACTCCGACGTGGCATCCGTGGGTGCGAGCCGCGGTGTTGATCACTGGTTCGGTGGCAGTGCTCGGCCTGCTCATCGGCCGCCGACTCGGGCGCATCGGCCTGATCATCACGGCAGCCGTCGGGATCATTGCCGGACTGCTCGGGCCGGGCGCGTACTCGATTGCCACCGCAGCTCAGCCCCACTCCGGAGCGATTCCATCGGCCGGGCCGGCCCTTGCCGGTGCCGCCGGGCTCGGTGGCGCTCCCGGTGGAGGACGGGGCTTCGGCGGCGGCTTCCCCGGTTCCTCCGCGGGCCGATTCCCCGGTAGCTCCACAGAGCGGTTGCCCGGCGCGTTCTCAGGCCGCCAGGAGACGGGCGCCCTACCCCAAGGGTTCACCGTCCCCGGTCGCGGCAGCCAAGTCGGTCCGTCGGGCACTGGCCTCGGCGGCTTCGGTGGCTTCGGCGGTGCCCAGGGTCAGCTGCCGAGGACCGGAGGGTACGGAGGTGTTGGCGGAGGCGGGGGACTTCTCGGAAGCAGCCAGCCGAGCACAGCCGTCGTTCGCGCATTGGAGAAAAACGCGTCGCGCTACACGTGGGTGGCCGCCGCCGTCGGTGCCAACAACGCGGCCGGTTACCAACTGGCCACCGATGACCCGGTCATGGCCATCGGCGGGTTCAACGGAACCGATCCAGCCCCCACCTTGCGCCAATTTCAGGACGACGTCCGGGCCGGCAAGGTGCACTACTTCATTGCCAGTGGCGGGACCGGCGTCGCCAACGGGGGCCGCTCGGACGCCCAACAGATCACGACCTGGGTCGAATCGCACTTCAAGTCAACGTCGGTCGGCGGCGTGACCCTCTACGACCTCACCACTTCGAGCAGCTCCTCGCTCTCGTCATAGGCTCAGACGCTCAGACGTCGAACAGTAGGGATCCCTGCTGAAGCGGCTCTGCAACTTGCGGAGGCGTTCAGTATCGTTGCAAAGGGAGTTCCTGTGGGTGCTGAGAATCCCATCCAATGCCTCTACCTGGACTTTATGTTGGGGTGGCCGCCCTCAGCTTCAGGCCACAACGCCATCTCGATCAGGGGAGAGGTTCTGTCGCGGCCATGGCAGTCGCGTACGGGGACGCCCAGGTTGGTCAACGCCCGACGTACCGTTCCCGGATCCACACCGAGCATCCTGCCGATGGTGGCAAAGGAGTCGCCGGACTGATACAGGCCTGCAGCCTTGGTGATGTCGTCAGGAGCGAGCCGGGGATGACGCCTCGGGACGCGCTGCCGGCGCATGTGTCCTTAGAGGCCGCGCGGATAGGCACAGAGTGACCGCGTCGCGACCGAGCGCGAAGAGGGACCCGTGAACGGGTCCCTGACGCGACCATCCACCAGTCGTTGGATTGGCCCCGAGACAATCGGGG
>Ga0116118_1001632_pt1 | contig 11513 bp, 11 predicted proteins | sample June2015DPH_11_5_FD_89723 | JGI IMG/M metagenome (GOLD analysis project Ga0116118, IMG submission 89723) | Peatland microbial communities from SPRUCE experiment site at the Marcell Experimental Forest, Minnesota, USA - June2015DPH_11_40 | ecosystem: Environmental > Terrestrial > Soil > Wetlands...
ATCGTGGTCAACTTTCAGTCCTGGCTCGATCCTTTCATCATGATTTCGGCACTGCCCGCAGCACTCGCCGGGATTGCCTGGTTCTTGTTTATAACGCACACAACGCTGAGCGTGCCGGCACTCATGGGAGCCATCATGTGCATGGGCGTCGCAACGTCAAACAGCATCTTGGTCGTCAGCTTCGCTACAGAACAAATGATGGATGGACGCGATTCCATCAGCGCCGCACTGGAAGCAGGCTTCACGCGTTTTCGCCCCGTGCTGATGACCGCTCTGGCCATGATTATCGGTATGGTACCAATGGCCCTCGGACTGGGGGACGGTGGTGAACAAAATGCTCCTCTCGGCCGGGCCGTTATAGGTGGACTGCTATTCGCGACAGTTTCGACATTACTCTTTGTCCCCGTATTCTTCAGCGTTCTGCAGGGTTCACGCCGGCATCCAGCCCAAACGGGACAGGAAGGCTAGGTACCGAGCCGTATGGAGTCATTTATGTTGCCTCAAACTGAAGATGGAAGACGAACCGGCGACCCAACGCCCCCATCGAATGATGGGGCGGTAGGAAAACGTCCGTTCAAGACATGGCTGAGCTTGGCGATTGCATTAGTCTTGGTTGCCGCGCTCTTGGTATCGGGCATCTGGTCCCGCGTCAGGGCTCGCACGGCCCTAGACGCGGAGACGGATCAAGCAGCTCTGACGGCAGTGTCGGTCGTATCGCCAAAAAGGACCGCGCCCGCGCAGGAGATCATCCTCCCCGGAAATGTACAGCCATTCATCACCTCACCTGTTTATGCACGAACGAACGGGTATCTGAGGAAGTGGTATTTCGATATTGGAGCACACGTCAAGCAAGGCCAACTGCTTGCTGTTATCGAGACTCCGGAAGTCGATCAGCAACTGGAGCAATCGATTAGCAACCTGGACACCGCAAAAGCGAATCTCGCGCTCGCCGAGATCACCAAGAACCGCTACCAGGGATTACTGAAAAGCAATGCCGTTGCCCAGCAAGATGTGGACAACGCCGTCGGCACCTACAACGCCAACAAGGCCATCGTTGAAGCCAGTCAGGCCAACGTCAAGCAACTCCAGGCACTGCAGTCTTTCGAGAAGGTCTACGCTCCGTTCGACGGAGTTATCACGGCCCGAAATACCGACATCGGCGACCTCATCAATTCTGGTAGCACCAGCAATGTGAAAACTGATCTCTTTCACATCGCTCAACCCAGAGTGTTGCGTGTTTACGTGAACGTGCCTGAGGAATATTCGCGAGGCATGAAAGTCGGGATGACGGCAGATCTCATTCTAACTGAGTTTCCCGGGCGCAGATTCCAGGGAAAACTGGTGCGCACCGCCGATGCCATCAATATGACAACGCGCACCCTGCTGATCGAAATCGATGTGGACAATCCAACAGGCACGCTGCTCACGGGTTCTTACGCAGAGGTCCACTTGGCGATTCCGGCGCAGGCTTCTACCTTCCTGCTTCCAGTGAATACTTTGCTGTTCCGCTCGGAGGGTCTACGCGTCGGCATTGTGAAGAACGGCAAAGTCGTGCTCGCTGCTGTGACGCCCGGACACGACTTCGGTAATGAGATAGAGATTGTCTCCGGCCTCCAGTCGGATGATCAGGTCATTCTCAACCCGCCGGACTCGATCGTCTCCGGACAGGAAGTGCAAATTGTTCAGGCAACCTTGCCGGGGGATATCAAGTGAAACGCGCTCGAAAGATACTTTTATTCGAGAACCCGCGGCTGACACGCTGGCTTGAACTTCTGCTTGCGATAACGGTGATCCCATTAAGTGGATGCGTGGTTGGGCCAAAGTACCATCCTCCGGTGGCACAGGCTCCTCCCGCCTATAAAGAGTTGGGGGACTGGAAACCCGCTGAACCCAATGACCAGAGTCTTGGCGGTACGTGGTGGACGATTTTTCAAGATCCTCAACTTGATGCCCTGGAATTGCAGGTCAATGTATCGAATCAGAATCTAAAGGCGGCCGAGGCGCAGTTCCGGCAAGCGCGAGCCGTTCTACGCTACTATCGGGCTGATTACTATCCAACCGTGACGGCCGGGCCATCCGCCACTCGGACGCGAGTATCCGCAAACAGTCCTACTACTACCCTCTTAGCTGGCGCTACCTACAACGACTTTGTGCTGCCGTTCGACTTTTCCTACCAGGCTGATGTCTGGGGACGAGTGCGACGCACGGTGGAGTCCTATCGAGAACAAGCGCAGGCGAGTGCAGCGGACCTGGCTACGGTCAACCTCAGCATGCACGCGGACCTGGCCCTTGATTACTTTCAGGCCCGTAGCCTCGACGCCGAGGAACAGCTCTTGAACTCAACGGTGAAGGACTACGAGCAAGCTCTGGAATTGAATGAAAGCCGCTTCCAGGGAGGCATTGCTTCGGAAGTCGATGTCGAGCAGGCAAAGACTCAACTGCAAACGACGCGCGCCGAAGCGATCGATGTGGGCGTGGCACGTGCGCAGTACGAACACGCGGTCGCGATTCTTATCGGAAAACCTCCTGCGGAGTTCAGCCTTCCCCCACTGCCTCTCACCGCACCACCTCCGCACATCCCGGTCAGCGTGCCATCGGAGCTGCTGGAAAGACGCCCAGATATCGCAGCCGCAGAACGGCGGGTAGCGTCCGCCAATGCCCAAATCGGCGTCGCGAAAACAGCTTACTACCCGCTGATCAATTTGGGTGCCGCGGGAGGCTTTGAAAGCGGCGCCATCACAACCCTCATCAACGGTCCGAGTGGCCTATGGTCTGTTGGACTGTCTGCCGTCGGAACAGTTTTCGATGTGGGAAGACGCCGTTCTCTCAACGACCAGGCGCGTGCGGCTTATGACTATCAAGTCGCTGCCTACCGCGAGAACGTGCTGGCCGGATTCCAGCAGGTGGAAGACAATCTGGCGGCGGTGAGAATTCTGGAAAATGAGGCCAAGGTCCAGGATGAAGCGGTGGTGGCGGCACAGAATTCCTTGAACCTTTCCGTCATTCGCTACAAGGGCGGGGTCACAAGTTATCTGGAGGTGATCACCGCGCAAAGTGCGGCCCTCGCGGATGAGGTCACGGCAGTCAACATTCTGGGACGGCGGATGGCGAATACCGTCCTATTGATCCAAGCGCTTGGTGGCGGATGGGATCGTTCAAGTTTACCGGCGCGACCGGAGTGCTGCGGCAAACTCGTGAGCGACAATGCCCATTGACAGGTTCACTGAGGCGAGCAACATGCAAAAGAGGACGTCGCGAGTATCAACAAAAGGATCTGAGTCCATGGAACCACTGGCGCATGCCGGTTGTCGTCAAAGAGGCTGCAACTGACCTTCACCGGGGACCGGTGTTGGCGGCGGTCGAATATACTGTCATTCCAGAACGCGAAGCGGAGTTCGTGGAAGCGATCCATCAATATGCTCGCATCCGGCGTCGCGATGGGGCTTATCGGTGGGGTATCTACCGAGATACTGAAGTCGCGAATCGCTATCTGGAGATATTTCTCGTGAATTCGTGGGCGGAACATCTGCGACAACACGAGCGACACACCCAAGCTGACCACGAGCTGGAAAGACGCCTATCCGGCTATGCTGCCAGCGATCCGATGGTCCGTCATCTGATCTATGCGAATTCGATAGAAACATAGCGGCCAACAGCCGGCGGGCTCGGTTTTGCCCAGGCGCACACGCCAATGCTAGACTGCCCGAATGGCTACTAAAAAGAACACCAGAACGAAGTCGGCGAAGCCGAACAGAACGGGCCGCAAGAAGGCGACACCGATGAAGACGGTGAAACGTCCTAAGAAGTTGGCGAAGAAAAAGCCCACCCCGAAGAACGCGGACAAAAAGAAGGCCTCGGGTAAGAAACGGACTAAGACAAGCGGGCGTTTGGGTGCCGTGGCGTTCTCACGGGACGATCCCGGATCGCGCTCGGGCGAACAGTCAGGAGATTTACAAGGCCTGTCCGGCCTAGAAGCCGCGGATTCGGAGAGCGTCGAGGAGTTGATCGAAGAAGGGAATGCGTTCGAGGCCGACGTCGTAGCGGGTGTTGAGAGCGCTGAGGCCGCTGACGAGAAGGAAGTTCGCACGCACGAGGTACCGGAAGACGATGTTCCCGGCGAATATCTGGATAAAGACTAATCGCAGACTGTCCTGGTTCAAAACTCGCGTTACAAGGACGGTACGACCAACTTCCACCACCAGCGTGCGATCGATGAGTCATCTCCATTCTTTAGTTTGAATTATCACCTGAGCACCTTTTCGCACCAGGAGATCTATGAACTCCGACAAGTACTCCCCTTCCAAGGTCGCCCGGGCCGAAGTCGCGCTTGCGGGCTCCTCAGAATTGGGAGAAAGGGTTGGACGCTCCCCGGTGAGGGTCTTCTCCCAGTGAAACATAAACCAAATCTCTCCGTTCTTACGCGATTACGGCCTTGCCCTTACCACTTTCTTCTCGTACGGCCAAGACGAGGGTTTCGTAGTCAAAGGGTGCATCATGACACGTCCCGTTTATGAAGAACGTCGTGGTGCCATTGACTCCGCTGTGGACGCCACTGCTGAAATCCGCGCGAATGGGTACCTGGATTGGCAGAGGCAAGTTGCCATTACGTAGAACAGCCGCACATTCTTCACGTCGATCTGCATGACGCACTGCACTAGTCGCCGCCGACTGCGGCTGGTTCTCCGGAACTTTTCGGTGCCAAACGTAGGTGAACGAGAATGGCCAGATGATTTCCGACGATGGCATTGAAATTCGTCAGGACACCGACGTCCTCGCCGCTGGCTGCGTGAGGCTCTGCGGGAAGCCCAGCAGTTGCCAGGTATGTTCCCTTACATTGGGAACCGCTATAGCCTTCACTCGCGTCAGGGTATTGACAGGTTTCCTCTTGGACCACGGTTGGCCAGTAGGTACCGACTACAGTCTTCACCAACTGGGGAAAATCTTCGCGGAACATGCTCGTGGATCCCGACGCCTGGATAGAGCTTTCTTTCTGCCCGCTCCCATTAGCGTCCCGGAGGTCAAAAACAAAAGTGGCTTCGTGCGAAACGCGGTGGATCATTGGAGGACCATACACGGGCCCGGCATACGCTTCACTCGGAGTCGCCTCGACGTTGCGGTCCACCCGCGTGACGGCCAGTTCGCCCGTGGCTTGCAGCCGGCCGTCAGGCGTCCGCACGACCCGCTTGGAATGGAAACACACCAGCGTTTGATTGGCTGGGTTCTGGAGCCACTGCTTTAGGAATTTGCCATCTTCATCAATGGAGGGCGCCATTGACATAGCCGGATAGAACCTAAATTCGACACTGGACTTTGCGGGATCGGCGTCGTCGATTTTGAAGGCCCCTCTGATCCTGGCGTAGCCGAGGGCTACGTTTATCTTCGTTTTCCCGTAATCCGTCGTCGCGTCGGTGATAAGTTTTGCATCGGAATAGCGAGTGTCCACCTGCCAGGACCCGGCCATGGAAGCAGGTTTATTGGGAGCATCTAGGCCCAGTACGGCTAGGCCTAGAATTACAGCTACTGCAAATACAGTCGTGTGTTTAAGCATCGTCTTCTCCTTTTCGTTGAACTGCTTTTTTATTCCGTAAGCCGCGGTTACTTGACCCGGGATGACGAACACCCGCAATAGAGGCGTTTGACGGCCTTGCCGCGGAGGCCGCCGTTGCGAAGCTTTTCGAGCGTCTGGCCCGCGCCGTCCAACTCAACCCGGAACGGATGCGCGCAGTGATCGTGCCGTCCGTGAGCATGCACGCAACCTCATGTCATACCTCTTTTGTTCCTCACGAGCCCTGGAACGTGCAATTCGCGCGCCACGGTTCCCCCAACATGGGACGCTGATCCACTTTCATGAATTCAAAGGGTTTGCAGAAAACCGACGAACAGCGAACCACTTGGCCAAATGTCAAGGCATTGACATCGAGGCCAAATACGGACACCAAATGCGGCGCGTATGTTGTCAGAAGGGCATTAGAGCAAGATGCGAGGAAGTCTGCGATCAACCTCTCGCGATCAGGTGTCAATGATTCGGGCAGCACTCGTTCTGAAATCTCTCCACATACATAAGATCATCGGTTTCTCGCCGGCACTCGCGAAACATTTACCCACCAGGAAAGTCGAGCATCGTTCGATTCGCTTCCTTGCGTTTGGTCATGAAGTTGCTGCTCTCCGAGTAGTAGGGAGGAGAAAAGGTGTACAAGGGCGCCCCGCACGGCCTGTACACGACGCACAAAGGAGAGCGTGAACGCCGACCTGCTCGCGTTCTTGAAGGCCTAAGGCTTAACGACTGGCCGGGATCGTTGCTGGAGATGTCGACATATTCGAACTTTCGAAAGGAGATGTTATGAGTAAATCAATTGAAGTGACGCAAGAACTGGAACGCAAGCAGGAGACTCCTCTGATCACCCCCACGGACCTTAGAGCGGAGGCGACCAGGGATATCTCGGCAGCGTTGAACGCTATCCTGGCGGACGTGTTCGCGCTTTACCTGAAGACTAAAAACTTCCACTGGCACATGAGCGGACCGCACTTCCGCGATTACCATTTGCTGTTTGATGAACAGGGCGACCAACTCTTCGCCATGACCGACCCCATCGCGGAGCGCATCCGCAAGCTAGGGGGGACCACGCTCAGGTCCATCGGCCACATCGCCCGCTTGCAGCGCGTATCGGACAATGATGCACTGTACGTCGAGCCGGAGGACATGCTCGCCGAGTTGCGCGAGGAGAGCAAGACACTCGCCGCGCGCCTCCGCGAGGCCCACGGCGTCTGCGAAGAATACGAGGACATTGCGACTGCCAGCCTCATCGAAGTTTGGATTGACGAGACCGAGCGGCGTACTTGGTTCCTGTTCGAGGCAGGCCGCCGAAGCGACTCTACCGGGCATTGAAACCTCGCTGGAGTGACGGCAGCGCCGATTGAAAGGTCAGGTAGGGTGGTACCGTCACTTTCCCCGATCGAAGGAGTGGATCGAGGCATCCATTACTCAGTAACCGTGAGGCGAAATCATGGAAGACTTTACAGGACCAGATTTCGGGAACGGGTTCCCGGTTGACCGCCTTCCTGACGGCGGAATGATTCAGGGGAAGATCAACGGCGAAGACGTGATCCTTGCGCGCACCGGTGGCGAGTTCTTCGCCGTGGGAGCTGGTTGCACTCATTACCATGGGCCGCTCATCAAGGGCCTCATTGTTGGCGACCAGTTGCGGTGCCCATTGCATCACGCCTGTTTCAGTCTCCGAACCGGGGAAGCGCTGCGCGCTCCGGCGTTCGACCCGATCCCCTGTTGGCGCGTCGAGCGGATCGACAATACCGTATTCGTACGCGAGAAATTGTCGACCCTCGTTCGAAAGTCGGCGTTTGCTGCTACGAATGCACAGAAACCCCCGGCCTCGGTGGTAATCGTAGGGGGAGGCGCGGCCGGGCTAGCTGCCGCCGAGATGCTGCGGCGAGAAGGTTACGACGAATCTGTGACGATGATTAGCGCGGATGATTTCGCTCCCTACGACCGTCCGAATGTTTCCAAGGATTACCTTGCCGGTCCCATTCCTGACGAGTGGATGCCACTGCGGTTGCCGAAGTACTATGCTGAACAGCGTATCGATCTCATTCTCCGCTCGCGAGTCTCCGCACTTGACGTGAGGCAGAAGCAAGTTCAAGTCGAGAGCGGCAAGATATTCCCATTCGGGGCGCTGTTGCTGGCGACGGGGGCCGAACCCGTTACGCTCACCGTTCCTGGGGCGTCCGATTCTCAGCTGTACTACGTTCGCACTTTTGCCGACAGCCGTAAACTCGTCGAGAAGGCTGCGTCGGCAAAGCGAGCGGCCGTCGTCGGCTCGAGCTTCATTGGCCTGGAAGTTGCAGCGTCTCTGCGTACGCGAGGCATCGACGTCCACGTCGTGGCGCCGGAGAAACTACCGTTGGAGCGTGTGCTGGGTTCGGAGGTCGGACAGTTTATACGCGCACTTCACGAAGCTCACGGTGTTGTCTTCCACTTAGGCGAGACGGTCACTCGCCTCGATGGCCAAAGGGCGACACTCAGTAGTGGCACAACGCTCGATGCAGATTTTCTAGTCCTGGGAGTGGGAGTGAGACCATCGCTTTCGCTGGCCGAGCAGGCTGGATTGAAGGTCGATCGCGGCGTCGCGGTGAACGAATACCTTGAAACGAGTGCGCCAGGAATCTTTGCCGCGGGCGATATTGCCCGCTGGCCCGACGCCCATTCGGGTCAACTTGTCCGCATTGAGCACTGGGTCGTTGCCGAGCGTCAAGGGCAAATGGCGGCCAGAAACATCCTCGGTCGTCGTGAGAAATTCGATGCCGTGCCTTTCTTTTGGAGCCAGCATTACGACGTCGTCATCAACTACGTCGGGCACGCCGAGGGTTGGGACAAGGTTCAGATCGAAGGCAGTCTCGAAGCCCGCGACTGCGCGGTGTCCTATAAGCGTGGTAACCGCACACTCGCCGTGGCAACGATCTCGCGAGATCTGCAGAGTTTGCGGTATGAGGCCGCAATGGAGTCCGGGCAGATGCAGCCTTGAACAAACTCGTGGCGCTAGACCGGCCGGCTATGAGGGAACAATCATTATGGAGACTGAGTTTAATTACGGTATCACTGAAGACTGGAGCACAATATGTCGATCCGACCTGTTAAGCGGCTTATCAAATCGAAGCCGACCCTCGAAGGTGCGGGCGTGCATCTTCGCAGAGCATTCGGCTTTGGAAACACAAAAGACTTCGATCCGTTCCTCCTTCTGGATGATTTCCGCAACGATGTTCCGGAGGACTATCTGGCCGGATTCCCGTGGCATCCGCACCGGGGAATCGAGACGATCACTTACGTGCTGGCCGGAACCGTGGCGCACGGGGACAGTATGGGCAACAACGGCGTGATCGGCGCTGGTGATGTTCAGTGGATGACTGCCGGCAGCGGCATCATTCACCAAGAAATGCCAAAGGGCGATCATGCAGGACGGATGCATGGATTTCAGTTATGGGGCAATCTGCCGTCATCGCTCAAAATGACCGCTCCTCGTTATCAGGAAGTGAAATCCGTCGAGATACCCGAAATCACCGACGACGATGGCACTCATGTGCGAGTTGTCTGCGGAAGTTTCTGGGGAAAGACCGGGCCGGTGGAGGGAGTTGCTGCCGATCCGATCTATCTCGACGTGTCAGTTTCTCCGGGGAAAAGAAAAACGCTTCCCGTGGAGACCGTTCGTCACGCGTTTGCCTATGTATTCGCAGGCAGTGGAAAATTCTGCAATGCTTCGGGTCCGCTCGCGGTGCCGACCGAGGCGATCAAATGGCTGGACACCAATCCTCCCGTGGAGGCGGACAATCGTTCGCTGATTCTATTTGACCGGGGTGACGAAGTTACTGTTCAGGCCGGGGGTGATGGAATCCGATTTCTGCTCGTCTCGGGAAAGCCGCTCGAGGAACCCGTCGCTTGGTATGGCCCGATCGTAATGAATACGCAGGAGCAGCTCCGGCAAGCATTCACTGAACTGCAGGAAGGAAGATTCCTAAGGGAGGCAGACTCGCCTCATTGAACCCGTCGGCGCGGTAGGAACATCACTGATTCTTCCCGGCGAGCTCGAAATAGATATGGCGATCGCAAATCCCTGGAGTCTGACAGAACGAGCTGTAATCCGGCGGGGACACACCGGGGACGCAATAAGGTGTTTCTTGATGATCGACTTCTATCATAATTTAGCTAAGCGTCTCCCAGTGTTTGAGGCAATGCGGCAAGCTCAGCTTGTTATGCTCCGCGGACAAGACGTACGTGTCCAAGCGACATCCGTATTATTGGGCACCGTTCCAATCTAGTGGCGGCAGGTCAGCGCTAGCCTCTTTGCCTGTTCCAAGGGATTACGCCCGGTATCCTCTGTGCCGGGCCTCGACCAATCCATACTCATTCTCCAATCCATTCTTCAATCCATTGAACTGCCGTCTTGCACGTATTTCGAAGGGTTTGAGCGGACCCTAGCGATGATTCAAGTTGTTGAAGGGATTGAATAGATGAGCTTTGACACGGTAGAGGTCTGGGGGTTCGAGTCCCCACGTGCCTACCATTTCTTTCCATAGGGATGGAGAGAATCCCAAAAATTCTCCAGCCCGTGATCAGCCCGTGATTCCGCATACCCAGTTCACCAGCCGGCCGTCTTCATTTTTGAGTAAAGTCGGGGCTTCGGACGGTATTCCCGTGCTGAGCACGGGGAAATGACGACCATTCAGAGATGAGGCTTCATGCACAGTTACTTGTTGCCTCCACCTAGTCCGGCAAGGACCGTTCGATCTTCGGGCGCGATTCGCGAATCCGCTTACTTCGCAGCCCGTCCGCCCGGCCGACTCGTGATCGGCGCCGTGTCGTGGTCTTCGAAGGCCGCCGTTTGTCTCTCTTCGATCGGATCGCGCTCCAGTTTCTCCAGCAGCCGGACACACCGGTTCCAGCGCAGCATGGCGTCGTCGTTGTGTGGTGGACGGATCTTTTCGGCTTTCTCGAAGCAGCGCATCGCCTCATGCAGGGAACCAACCAGGAGATGTGCCGTTACCCCTGACTTCACCTGAGCCTTGGCCCGCCGCTCGAGCAGAAGCCCCATGTAGTAGTGGAGCTCATACGGATTCGTCAGGCCCTGGAAGATCTTTTCCGCCTCGCCGTAGCGATCTGAGTGCCGGCCCTCGAACTGGTCGGTCAGCGCCAATCCCAACAATCGAAGTGCCAGTTGGTTCTCCGGATCGGCCGCCAGGATGTCGCGGCAGATGGACTCGGCTTCCTCCGGTTCGTTCAGGTAGCGATGCAACTCGACCTTGGAAATGGCTTCCGGAATACCGTCCTTTGAAATGGTCTTTAATTTGAGTCCCACATTGCCCTCCATGAAGCGGAATTCTAAGCTGTTGAACTCCAAGTATTCGAACACATGTAGTCTAGTTCAAAATCATCTTGCCCAGGATCTCCTTGAGCAGCTTGGCGGTCTCTGGGAATTGGAACACTATCTGACCCAAACCCGCAAAGAGATCGACCGCAAATACGACTACCGGTACCCGGTTCTCCCGCTCGTCTTCGGGAACCTTACCCGGGAAGGCCGCCTCAGCGAGGAAAGAGTTACGCGGCCTGCGGGAAGGGAAGTCTGAACCGCGTCAGGAGCGTTGCTGATCCTCACTTCAGCCACCCCGATTCGTCCTCGGCCAATCACTCCTCCACCGCCCGTGAGCAAGCGTCCGTCCTGTGGCGTTTCGATCGTTTTGATCCGGTCGCTTTCCAGGAATCCCTCGCGGTTCGCTTTCTTGGGTGGAGCATCCGTAATCATCATCCTGCTCTGGTTCCATCGGGCACCCTCGCCTCCGGCACCGCCAGCACTGGGGTGATCCCGTCGAAATAGCCGATGTCGAAAAGCATTCCTTCCGAAACCATCCCTGCCATCTTGCGTGGCGCCAGGTTTACAACGAATAACGCTTGCTTGCCTTCGATCTCCCGTGGATTTGCACGCTCGCGCTTCATTCCAGCCAAGACGGTG
>Ga0116118_1001635_pt1 | contig 11497 bp, 10 predicted proteins | sample June2015DPH_11_5_FD_89723 | JGI IMG/M metagenome (GOLD analysis project Ga0116118, IMG submission 89723) | Peatland microbial communities from SPRUCE experiment site at the Marcell Experimental Forest, Minnesota, USA - June2015DPH_11_40 | ecosystem: Environmental > Terrestrial > Soil > Wetlands...
GAGCGAGCCTATGGTTGGAAAGCGCAACCCATCAACGAGAGCGAAATGGCGCTCTTCTCCGAGTGCATGCAGGGGTGTGTTCGCAAAGTGCTTGACACCGCCGACATTGTTAGAGATGGCGATGTTACGACAGTTGCCTGTTCGTTCAGTTGTCAAAGGAAAAGCCGCAAGCGGCTGGAATAGTTTCCGAGTTGCTCGTCCAGAATCGTCGCGGTAGTGTTCAATTTTGAACATCTAGACGAGTTGGCTCTTGGTGGGTACGATTGCCATCGCTGGCCAATTTCTTGAGTTGATTGTGAGAGTAGACCCGAATGGCGAGTAAACGTACTCCCGGTTTCAGTCCCACAGCTCTCCGCAAAAAGTTCCGTGCTGGGATGACTGTTCGGAACTACCGAGACAAAGAGGTCGTCTTTTCGCAAGGGGATACAGCTGATGCCGTCTTCTACATCCAGAGCGGCACGGTGAAGCTCACGGTGGTCTCCACGCGTCGCAAGAAAGCTATAATCGCCGTCCTGCAGCGAGGTAGCTTTTTTGGCGAAGGCTGTCTAGCAGGGCAATCTCTGCGGATTTGCACGGCGAGATCAATTGGGCAGTCCAATATCACCCGACTGCAAAAAGAGAGCACGGTTCGCACGCTCAAGCGAGACCCGCAGTTTGCGACGCTGTTTGTCGAGTATCTGCTTTCCCGGATTATTCGAATCGAGGAAGACCTGGTAGATCAATTCTTCAATTTCAGCGAAAGGCGACTGGCACGGGTTCTGTTGCTGTTTGGGCAGATAATCAAGGAATCAAAGCCGGAGTGCCCCCTGAAGGTGAGCCAAGCAACCCTGGCGGAGATGGTTGGTACCACCCGCGCAAGGGTAAGTAAATTTATGAATGGGTTCAGGAAGAAGGGCTTTGTCCGCTACAACGGCGGCTTGCAAATAAATAGCGCACTGATCACCGGCTTCCTGCAAAGTCGACCCCTGTCCGTTACCACGAAAGCGTAGACCCGGCCAGATGGCTCCCGCTTTCGGCAGGGAGACTCGTCATCAACTCGTCGCCCAAAACTAGGCATTTCTGCAGCTGTTTTGAGCTCTGTCGAGTGCGGAAATGGGTAGGACAGGATTGTTGTTGTAGAACAGGCAATTTCACCAACTGCACCGAACGGCCATTGATGAGATAGCTTCCAGTTTTCCTCTGCGGTACCTCTGCGGTAGAAGAGCGAACCGCAGAGGTCGCCGAGAAATTGCGCTGAGAACGCGGCCCTCGAAAGCAGAGCGCGCCGCTCAACCGGCTCTATCCGCGATGGTTCTGCTATGATCGCGGAGCGCCGGGAAAACCGGCGGACTGCACCCTTCATCAGGAGTTTTCATCATGGAAATGCCCGTTCTTCCCCTGGGCTCCCGCCGCAACGAAGACATCGCGCTCGACCTCATGAAATTCATCGCCATGACAACCGGCTACGGCAAGACCACTGGCGCCGGAGTCGGCTTCCAGGGTACCGGTGCGACCGACAAGCCCGAGGATTACGCCGCCCATTTGCTGGAGCTCTACGGCCGTTGCCTGCAGTCGGTGGGTGGGAAGTAAGCCAACTTCTCAACCACAGAGGGCACGGGGGACATGATTTTCCTCGGTCTCCCTTGTGTTCCTCTGTGCCCTCTGTGGTTTACGAAGTTCGCTGTTTGCGGCGAGGTGCGGTCCAGTAACCCCTTGCCGCTGAACCTCTTTCGTTGACAAGCGCGTCGCGGCTGGGCTATTCTAAAAGCCTTTGGAAGTCCTGCGGCTGCCCGCCTGGAACACCTAGCGCGCGTTCTGCGTGGATGGATATTGCTTAGGGCACTCAGCGGTCTTCATAAGCGTTCTTTAAAGTTCTGGGAGATTTCCGATGTCAACCTATTTCCCGAAAGAGGGGGATATTGCGCGTAAGTGGTTTGTGGTGGACGCAACCGGGCTACCGCTCGGCCGCCTCGCCTCGCGCGTAGCCCGCATTCTGATCGGTAAAGAGAACCCCAAGTACACGCCGTTTATCGACACCGGCGACCACGTGGTCATCATCAACGCCGAGAAGATCAAGATCACCGGCATGAAAGCCGATCAGAAGGTCTATCACCGCTATACCGGGTATCCCGGTGGACTGCGCTCGGAAGAATTGAAGAAGCGCATGGTCCGCAAGCCGGAACTGGTGATTGAAGATGCCGTGTCGCGCATGCTCCCCAAGAACAAGCTGGGCAAGCAAATGTTTACGAAGCTGAAGGTTTACCGAGGCGACAAGCACCCGCACGAGGCTCAGAAGCCTGAAGCGAAGGTGTTTGCGTAAAGCAGCTGCGAGCTACGAGCCGCGGGCTGCGAGCAAGTCGGGGGTTAGATTTTTTCGGAAAGGTCGATAAGCCAAACGCTTCATTCTTCGCGCACGCGGGTGCTCGAAGCTCGAAGCTCGCGGCTCGAAGCTGAAATGGCAGAAACTGTTCAATACTACGGAACCGGACGCCGCAAGGCAGCGATCGCGCGCGTTTTTCTTCGTCCTGGCAGCGGCGAGTTCAAGGTTAACGGCAAAGCGTTCGATGAATACTTTGTGACGCCCTCGCAGCGCATCAGCGCGAAGCAACCGCTGGTCTCGACCGAGACCACGGCCAACTTCAACGTGCTGGCGAACGTGTGTGGCGGCGGAGTCGCTGGACAAGCCGATGCGGTGCGCCTGGGCATTACGCGCGCGCTCATGGAGTTCAATGCGGAACTGCGCAAGAAGCTCAAGGCCGAAGGCATGGTTACTCGTGACCCGCGCGCCAAAGAGCGCAAGAAGTACGGCCAGAAGGGCGCACGCAAGCGCTTCCAGTTCAGCAAGCGGTAACTGGGTGCTGATAACGTGGTTTTATGTGTACAATTCATCCCCCCACCTTCCCCTGAGGCGGGGTGGACGGGAATGGCAATCCGGGGCCTTTTCGTGTCCGGATGCAGACCAACTGAGGAGGTTGATTGGCAAACATCACGATGAAGGAGTTGCTCGAAGCAGGCGTTCACTTCGGGCATCAGACCAAGCGGTGGAACCCGAAGATGAAGGAGTTCATCTTTGGTGAGCGCAATGGTATCTATATTATCGATCTGCAGAAGACGCTGAAGATGTTCAAAGAAGCGTCGAAATTCGTGCAGGACCTGGCCGCTGACGGACGAATCATCCTCTTCGTGGGCACCAAGCGCCAGGCGCAGGACGCCATTGCCGAAGAGGCGCAGCGCTGCTCCATGTTCTACGTGAACCAGCGCTGGCTGGGTGGCCTGCTGACCAACTGGGTCACCGTACAGAAATCCGTGAAGCGGCTCAAGGAACTCGACGAAATGGCCACCGATGGCCGTTACGATCTGCTTCCGAAGAAGGAAGTGATCAAGCTCGAGCGCGAGCGCAAGCACCTGCAGGCCAATCTCGCCGGCATCAAGAACATGACACGGTTGCCGGATGCGATCTTCGTCATCGATTCGAATAAAGAGCAGATCGCGGTGCGCGAATCACGCAAGCTGGGCATCCCCGTGGTCGCCGTGGTCGACACGAACTGCGACCCGAGCGAAGTGGATTACGTGATACCAGGCAACGACGACGCGCTTCGAGCAATCCGGCTGTTCACCTCGAAGATTTCGGAGTCGATTGCCGAGGGCGTCCATGCCAGGGACGACAAGCAGATGGCGGACATTCAGGCGGTGGCAGAGCCCGAGCCGGTCGTCGCAGCCCCGGGCACTGAAGAACGGTTTGTCGAAGTCGCAGTCGAAGGCGCAATTGCCGCTCCCGCTGCGGGCCTCGAAGGCGAAGAGATCCGCATGGAAGACGTGCTGGGCAAGGGCACGCGCAAGCGTCCCTCAGCCGCCACGGAAGACGTCGACGAGCTACAGGCCGAGACGCGCCGGTTCTAGCACTTTCTAGCACTGGCTACCAGCTTCTAGCTGCTGGCTACTCGCAGGCACCCGATCTGACCCGCGCAGCTGGTCTGTGCGCGGGTCGAGTTTTATAGACGCAAAGGAACTCAAAAATCATGGCTACTACAGTAAGTCCCGGACCTGACGACGACAAGGGTCCGAACATTTCCGCCGCAAAGGTAAAGGAACTTCGCGACAAGACCGGCGCGCCGATGATGGACTGCAAGCGCGCCCTGACCGAAGCCAAAGGCGACCTGGAACTAGCGATCGTCCTGTTGCGCAAAAAGGGGATGTCCGTGGCTGCGAATAAAGCAGCGCGTGTCACCAGTGAAGGCTCGGTGGCCCACTACATTCACGCCGGCGGCAAGATTGGCGTGCTGGTCGAGGTCAACTGCGAAAGCGATTTCGTGGCGCGCACGGAAGACTTCAAAGAGCTGGTCCACGACATCGCCATGCACATTGCGGCGAGCGATCCGAAGTTCGTCCGCAAGGAAGATGTAACGCCCGAGGCCTTCGAACGCGAGAAAGATATTTATCGCGCCCAGGCCGCTGCCACCGGCAAGCCCGCTCCCGTGGTCGAAAAGATCGTGGCTGGCAAGATGGAAAAGTTCTACGAAGAGGTTTGCCTGCTGGAGCAGCCCTTCATCAAAGACCAGACCATCAGCATTACGCAGTTGATCGCCGCCAAGGTCGGCAAACTCGGCGAGAACATCGCGGTGCGGCGTTTCGCCCGCTTCAAAGTCGGCGACGTGACTGCTACCGTCGCTTTTACCAGCACCAAGCCGGACAACCAGGCGGACGAGGGCGGCGAGGCGTCTGCACCGGTTGCCAAGTAGCAGCCGAATAATTCAGGGGCGCTGCGGCGCCCCTTTTGCTAGGTTTCAGAGTTCCAGAGGTTTCAAGGTTTCAATGTTGGTAAAAGTACGGAACGGGTTTACCTTGAAACTTTGAAACCATGAAACTTGGAACCCTGGAGACTCGATGCCGACTCCCATCTTCAAACGAATTCTTCTAAAAATCTCCGGCGAAGCCCTTGCCGCCACGCAAGGCTTCGGCGTCGACACCACCCGCATTCATGAAATCGCGGCTGAACTTGCCGATGTACACAGTCTCGACATCCAGTTGGCGATCGTCGTAGGCGGCGGCAATTTCTTCCGCGGGGTTGCCGACCAGGCCAAGGACATGGATCGCGTCTCCGCCGATCACATGGGCATGCTGGCCACCGTCATCAACTCGCTTGCACTGCAGGACGCTCTCGAAAAACAGAAGGTTTTCACCCGCGTGCAGACGGCCATTGAGATGAACCAGGTTGCCGAGCCCTTCATCCGGCGCCGCGCCATCCGGCATCTTGAAAAAGGACGCGTCGTCATCTTCGCCGGTGGCACCGGCAACCCGTATTTCTCGACCGACACGGCCGCCTCGCTGCGCGCCATGGAAATCAAAGCCGATGCCATCCTCAAAGCCACCAAAGTGGACGGCATCTACGACGCCGACCCGATGACAGTGAAGGATGCCAAGAAGTTTTCACAACTCACCTACATGGACGTTCTGAAGCTGGGCCTCAAGGTGATGGACTCGACCGCCATCTCGTTGTGTAAGGACAACAATCTGCCCATCATCGTTTTCAACCTGAACCAGCGCGGCAATATCCGGCGCGTTGTGCTTGGCGAGAAGATTGGATCGCTGGTCAGCGCGTAGTTCAGGTCTCAGGTCTCAGGTGTTAGGTCCCAGAACCCGGTTTCCTGAGACCTGAGACCTAGCACCTACCACCTGAGACCTTGCCTCACGGTTTATAATGCACGGTTCCGATATCGCTATGTTTGGGAGCTGAGAGAGATGGCTCATCCTGCCCTGAAAGAAGTCTACGCAACACTGAAGACGCGCATGGATAAAGCGGTGGAAGACTTCCGCCGCGAAATGGCCGCCACGCGCACCGGGCGAGCGAACGTTCACATGCTCGACACGGTTTCGGTCGACTACTACGGGTCGCAGATGCCGCTCAATCAGATCGCCCAGATTCACGCGCCCGAGCCGCAAATGATTACGGTGCAGCCCTTCGATCCGTCACAGCTTGCGGCGATCGAAAAAGCCATCCGCAGCGGCGATCTCGGCCTCAACCCGATGAACGACGGCAAGCTTGTACGCGTGCCCGTGCCCGCGCTCACCGAAGAGCGCCGCAAGGAGATGGTCAAGCACCTGCACCGGATTCTCGAAGAGCACCGCACTGCGGTGCGTAACATTCGTCGCGACGGCAACGACGCCATCAAGAAGACGCTGAAAGACAAGAAAATTACCGAGGACGACGAGAAGCGCGCGCTCGACGAAATCCAGAAGCTCACCGACGACGAAATCAAGAAGATGGAAGAGATGAGCAAAGCCAAAGAAAAAGAAGTGTTGGAGTTCAAGTAGTGGTCCTGTGGAGCGGACACTCCCTTCGACTTCGCTCAGGGCAGGCTCTGTCCGCGCTCTGGAACCTCAAGCGCAGGCCCACGGGTCTCCGCCACGAATTGACCTCGCGGTGAGATCGTGCTCCAGGCCCGGGTTGACGGTTCGGTGCCTCCCGGAGTCGTTGCCGCCCGGCTCGATTGGGCGCGATTCAGTCCCGGCGGCGGCAATATCAATGTGCTAACTTCAGAAAAACTTACTGACATGGGCAACGCGGCGACGTTCTATTTCGTCTCTGTTGAGGTAGAACTTTTTCGGGCGTGACTCTAGGGAAGAAATTTGTCCCTGCCTTGGACGGTTCGCACTCTCTACCGTATAATTACCGTTTTCCTAACTCTAGTTTTTCGAGGTAGTTGCGATTCATCGCCGTCATCATGCTATCCCTGTGTGTGCCCCGCGACTCGGCCGCGACATGGGCCCGCAGAGAGAGCCGTCTTGGTCTCCATCTTCTTCCACCACAAGAGTTTGGAAGCGCAGTTCTGTCTGGAATCGCCTCCTCGGTCTGTTGGCGCTTCTGCTCCTGGCTGCCCCCGTTGTCGGCCAGCAGGACCTCATCGTCGGCATCAGCGTCCACGGCAACCGCCGCATCCCTGCCGACACGGTCAAGGCCCGCATCTTCAGCAAGGTCGGCGACGTCTACGACACCGCCGCCATCGAACGCGACTTCAACGCCCTCTGGAACACGGGCTACTTTGAGGACATCCGCTTTGAGCGCGAGCAGAGCGCCAAAGGTTGGATCCTTCACATTTACCTCAAAGAGCGGCCGACCATCCGCGAGATTAACTACACCGGCCTGAATGCGGTTTCCACCAGCGACGTGCTCGACCGGTTCAAGGAGCGCAAAGTCGGACTCTCAGTTGAGAACCAGTACGATCCCACGAAGATCAAGAAGGCCGAAGTTACCCTCAAACAACTGCTCGCCGAGCACGGGCGTCAGTTCGCCACCATCCGCACCGAAGTCCGCCCCATCCCACCCGCCGCCGTCGGCATCACTTTCGTCATCCGCGAGGGGCCCAAGGTTAAGGTTGGTCACATCCGCTTCCGGGGCAACAAACATGTCAAAGACCGCACGCTGCGTGCGGCGATGAAGAACCTCAAGCCCATAGGCATCCCGCACTCCATCTTCCTTGAAAACCTCTTCTCCAAGACTTACGACGCCACCAAACTCGAAGAAGATACCGAACGCGTCCGCGCCGAGTTCCAGAACCGCGGCTACTTCAAGGTGGTGGTTGACGACCCCAAAACCGAGATCCACGACACCGGACACACGGGCTTCCACGTCCCGTGGATCCAGCCAGGGCTGGGGAAATCCGTCGATATCACCATGCCCATCGAGGAGGGCGAGCGCTACCACCTCGGCACCATCACCTTCAAGAACAACAAAGCCATCCCGAACTCCGCCGCCTTGCGCAGCCTTTTCCCCATGAAGGACGGCGACATTTTCAGCCGTGAAAAAGTCGCCAAGGGTCTCGAGAACCTGCGCAAAGCCTACGGCGAAGCCGGCTACATTAACTTTACTTCCGTCCCCGACACCAAGTTCGACGACGAGAAGAAGACCGTGGATCTGGTCGTCGACGTGGACGAAGGCAAGCAGTTTAACGTGCGCCGCATCGAGTTCCAGGGCAACACCACCACCCGCGACAAGGTCATCCGCCGCGAAATTGCACTGGAAGAAGGCCAGATCTACAACTCGCGTTACTGGGAGCTCAGCCTGCTGCGCCTGAACCAGCTCGGCTATTTCGACCAGCTCAAGCCCGACGATCCCAATACCACCGAACGCCACCTCGACGAAAAGGTCGGCACCGTCGATCTCACCCTGAAGGTCCATGAAAAGGGGAAGAACAGCATCGGACTGCAAGGCGGCGTCAGCGGTCTGGCTGGCGCCTTTGTTGGCATCAATTACAGCACCAACAACTTTCTTGGACTGGGCGAGACGCTCTCCGTACAAGCCAGCCTCGGCAGCCGCCAGCGCGACCTGGTGTTCGGATTCACCGAACCCTACCTGTTTGACCGGCCCATCCAGGCCGGCTTCAACGTCTATGCCCGGAAGACCAACTATGACCAGGCTCGGCAGTATGCGATTGCCACCGGACAGAATCTGAACCTGCCCTCGGCCTACCTGCAGAACCTGCAGAACTACTCGCAGTCCAGTACCGGCGCGATGCTGAGCTTAAGCTATCCGCTGCGCCGTTCCTTCAAGCGCTTTGGCATCAGCTACTCCTTCGACCGCTCTTCGCTGGTCGCCGTCAGCAACGCTTCCAAGCTGTTGTTCGAGAATCTCAACTTCCGAGGCATCACCGGCCCCAACGCGCTCAACGGCATAATCACCAGCAAGATCACTCCCAGCTTCACCATGAACACCCTCGATGCGGCTTACTCGCCCCACCATGGCAGGAGCCTGTTCATCGGCGGGGAGTTCGCTGGCCTCGGCGGCACGGTTCACACCATCCGGCCCATTGTCCAGTACAAGCAATTTTTCCCAATGCAAAAGCGCCGCAATGCCCTCGGTTACAATGTTCAGGCTTCGTTCATCACGGGGTATGGCGGGATCGTTGCGCCCCCATTTGAACGAGCCTACCTCGGAGGCGAAAATGATCTGCGCGGTTTCGACATCCGCACCGTTTCTCCCATCGCCTACCTGCCCAGCGCGCAGACCGTGGCCCTTCGGAACCCCACGGGAGCGTTCGTTCCCGCCAATCCGAATTTTGCGGTGGGGACAAACTCCACGGGAGCATGCGTCACCAACTGCTTTAATATCCCGGTTCCGTACAATCAGCTCGTAACTCCCGGCGGAGACCTCAGTCTGCACGGCAACCTTGAATACCGCATCACCATCGCCGGCCCAGTCGCCATCGCACCCTTTGTCGACATGGGTACCGATCCGATCCTGCGTACCTCACAGTTGCAGACCAACCCGATCCAGTACGAGAACCTGATAAGCACTCTGTTTGGCTGTCCGATCCTGAATGCGGCTACGGGTTACGCCTGTTCCGGCGGACAGAAGCTTGGCACCAACGGAATTCCCCTCCCTTCGCAAAACCTCCAGCCGGTTCCTGGCACCAACTGGGTTGTGCGCATGTCCACCGGGATCGAATTGCAGACGATGCTTCCGGTCGTCAACGCGCCTTTCCGCATTTACTACGCCTACAACGCCCTCCGCCTCGACGGCACTGCAAACCCGCCCATACAGATCACCCCCAGCATGTTCCCGTTCAAGGAGTACTACGGAGCCGCTAACTACACGTATCAACTGACACGCTCGACCCTGGGCTCCAACTACAAGCTTCTGGAACCACGAAAAACCTTCCGCTTCACCGTGGCCACAACGTTCTAAGAGCAGCCGTCAGCACTCAGCACTCAGCATTCAGCCAAAGCGGCACGCGAACTGCGTGTATTCTCGCAGGGTTTGCTGGTAATCAGAGGTTTTTCTGGGACGTTTGCGACCGAATGCGGAGTGCTGAATGCTGAGTACTAGACACTACTCAATGTGCACCAGTCCGCTCGCCGGCTCGGATGCCCGCGCCAGCCGTTGCGGTGCGCGCCACGCATCGAGGACCGATACCTGGTGCACGCACGATACCGTGCAATGCGGCGCGCACGGCTTCTCCGTATTGAACTCGCGACGCATATCGGCAAGCGTGTATTTCTCCAACGGAATGCCCGGATACCCGCGCTGCTGCGAGCAGTAATGCACCAGCCCGTCCTCGCAAATATAGAGGTAGCGCGCCCCGGCACGACAACGCCACTGATTCGGGCGCCCCAGCGCGATGTTGTCCTGAAACGCATTCACGCGCGTGAAGCTGCGTTTTTCCAGTCCCTTCATCTCGTGGTACACGCGCCGTTCTTCGTCGTTCAAGGGCTGCACCTGCCCCGAGCCGTCGTGAATGATTCCCACGGTCGAGCTGAACCCCAGCTCCAGCGCGCGCTTGCCGATGGTAAGCGCGTCCTGCGGATGGCTCACCCCGCCGCCCACCACCGAATTGATATTCACGTGAAAATCCGCGTGCTCGGCCAGCAGTTGCAGCTTCCGGTCGAGCACCTTCAGGCTCTTCTTGGAGACTTCGTCGGGATTCACGTTATCAATCGAAATCTGCAGCCACTCCAGACCCGAACGGTTCAGCCGCTGGATGCGGTCCTCGGTCAGAAGATAACCGTTGGTGATCAGCCCCGACACGATCCTGCGTTGCCGCATGCGGTGAATAATGTCATCCAGTTGCGGATGCAGCATCGGTTCGCCGCCGCTGATCGTGACCACCGAAGTGCCGAGATCGCCCAGTAGATCCACCCGCCGCAACATCTGCTCGGTAGGCACGGGCTTAGAAAAATCATCGAACTCGTTGCAGTAAGTGCAAGCCAGATTGCAGCGCCGTATCGGAATCAAATGCGCCAGCAAAGGATGGTCCGTCGACACTAGGCCCTTCAGGATTTGCCACAATCCATGAGCGTCCCGTTCGATCGCCTTGAGCTTGCGGCGCCATGCCAGTGATCTGGTTGTCATCATTTACCTTGTTTCTATTTCACCACAGCAACCCGCGCAATGCCCAATTCGCCGCAGTATTCGGAGGAAAAGCCGGGTCGAATGGCGATTCGCGGGACTCGCAGATCAACCGGCTGGCTCATCAACTTTTTCGTGTCCCGCCGCGCCCAGCGCCTCGACCGCAGCCTCCAGGTGCTCAGGCTTGATCAGCACATAATCGGTATCAAAGGTCGAGATCGCGAAGATCGGAATCTCCGCTTCCGCAAGCGGTTGCAAGAACGACGCCAGCACACCGGTCATCACAAACGGAAACGGCCCTTCCAACTTCAGCGCCAGCCAACCGCGCTCGGCGCGTACTCCATCTGGAATGCGATCTTCGGCACAAACGATGGAGAGTTCATCGCCTGTGCGCACCACGCAGAAGAATTTGCCTTCGTCTTCAGACGCCCAAGCGGGAATGCGGGCATCGGAGGCAAGCCGACACGCTGCCAGACGTTCCGCAAGAACACGGTATTTCAAATGGTGAGGCAATTGAAAAAGGAGGCTGGCAGGTTTGTACCAGGTTTTTATACCCCCCCCCCCCCCCCCCCCCCCCCCCCCCCCCCCCCCCCCCCCTACATCATCACACCGCCACCACCGCTCATAAATAAAAAAACACCTAAAACAAAAAAAACAAAAAAAATAAAAAAAACA
>Ga0116118_1001637_pt1 | contig 11484 bp, 21 predicted proteins | sample June2015DPH_11_5_FD_89723 | JGI IMG/M metagenome (GOLD analysis project Ga0116118, IMG submission 89723) | Peatland microbial communities from SPRUCE experiment site at the Marcell Experimental Forest, Minnesota, USA - June2015DPH_11_40 | ecosystem: Environmental > Terrestrial > Soil > Wetlands...
ACAGACGCCGTAGTGGAAGATGCTGGCGCCACCGACGCCGACAGCGAAGGCGCTTCCTTCGTCGTGACCCACCTCGGACAGGCTGGCAACGATGCGTCGCCGCCACTTGCTCCAACCCTCGTTGGAGAGAGCGTCGATTTTGATGGCCTCGAAGATGTCCATGAACAGCATGGAGACGAACACGATCAGGGCTACGAGCATGGCTGTCGCTGTATTTCGTCCACAGGATTATGCACAGGTTCTCCAAGAGGTATGCCCGGCCCCAGGAAAGAGGCCGGGCAGGTCGGGGATGACCCGGTGCCAGCATAGCACAAGGCCCCGGCTGTGCCGGGGGATTCCACCCCAGGGCAACCGGGACCTTGGCTCCGTGGGGTGGAGCACCGTTACCAGAGCATTCCCACGGGTTAGACCACTGTCTCAGCGCAAGCCGGGAAGTGGACAAGCCCGGCGCCGAGAGGCGGCTCAAACCTTAGCGAGATCGCCCTTGGGTCTGCGGCATATCAGCAGACTACCTCTCGTCATCTCTAGTCTACACACCAGCGAGCGCGTCGTCAATGCCTTCTTTTGAACACGGCTATCTCGCTGTTCTCTGCCGGCTGGTAGAGCACTTGGTATGTTTCCCGGTCCTTGTCCTCGAACAGAAGTTGCAGATCACCCTGCCTGAAGTCGTGGACGTGGAACTCGTTGGTCCCCACGGTCGGGACGATGGGCACCGAGACGAGGATCCAGCAGAAAGCCGACTTGAGCACCTCGACGTAGTGGTCGAAGTACCCGAGGTGCTCGAGCGTCTCGAAACCGATAGCAACGTCGAACGGCCGTTCCGGCTCCCAGGTCTGGAGGTCGGCTTTGATGGCACAGCTCGCCGGGCAGAACGTCGGGTACACCCTGTCCACGCCGATGTACTCATGGGGACGCATGATCATGTAGCCGTAGCCCGAGCCACAGGCAGCGTCGAGCACCACGTCGAGGCGATGCCGGACGAAGCCCTTGGCGAGCCGGTACCGGAACTCGTGCCCGTAGGTACCGGATCCCTGGAATGGGTTGTCAATGCGCTCGACGCTCATTGTGCCTTGTACTCGGCTTCGGTAGCAGGTTCCTCGACAAGTTGATGACAAGCACCACACCAGCCGAGACGAGGCAGCAAGTACCACGGCAGCAGCTTGTGAATGCGACATGCACAACGCCGGTACTGGAACGCCCGGCGTGCAATGGTGGCTTTGACGGCATCCTCGAACGTCATCCCTGCTCCCCTACAACGGCTCGGTAGGCAGCGAGGGCGCTTACAAGGTTTCTATCCACAGGACGCTGGTGATAATGCTCGTCCCATGTATCGGCGTTGGCTTGCGCCGCCCCCACCACTTCCCTGGCAGCACGTAGCTCGGCAACGAGGGCACGAAGATCCTCAACATCAAAGTCGAGACATCCTCCGTGATCGGTCTGAACCAATCGGAGTGCAATGCAGGGTTCTGTCAGTGCCGCTTGGATGGCGTCTAGGTCAAGCATCGGTCGCCTTCGCACGGCCGCAGGCCGGTTGCACTTCTGATACTCCGGGTGCCCATCGTTGGCCAGAAACACAGCCTTGCGCACGGCAGCGAGGCCGACAGGGTTGATCCCGTACTCCTCGTCAGCGTGCTCTCGCAGTAGTTCCCCGACGCGGGCGATGACTCGGCTGTAGTCCAGTTCTCTGACTGTTTGACAAGGCCAGGGCTCATTGTCGTATTCACAACGTTCAATCTTGGGCTTCGTCATTGTCTCACCTTCCTATGGGCGGGATCGGGCCAGGGAGTCTCATAGGGGAACCCATTTCCCGTCTATTTTGTGGCCTTCTTCGAGGCGTGTCGCGCTCCACCAAGAGGTTGTTACGTACGTATTTAGGTCTATGACGGTCCAGTCACCGACATGCCATTCATCGATAATGAAGCTGCCAACTTTAAGGCCAGGTATTGGCTTACCTCCGACTTCTGTTACCACATAACGCCAGAGCCGTCCTGTTCTGGTCATCGCCTCACCCTCCTGTAAGTCCCCCGCGTGATGTGGCGAACCCCGGCATATTCCAAGGTCTCCGGGAGCGCCCAAACGACTGACGGTAAGTGCTTAGCCATCGGTCTGCTCCCCTACAACGGCTCGGTAGGCAGCGAGGGAGGTGTCTAGGCTTTGCCAAGGACAGGGCGATGTGTGACCGCCCAAGCCGCAGTCATCGCAAAGGTCATCCTTGTGACCATCTCGCTCGGCTAAGTCAACAGCCGCTTCCACCACTTCCCTGGCAGCACGTAGCTCGGCAGCCTGGGTAGCAACGATGCCTTCCAGTCTGTCTACGGCACCCGATAAGGCGGTTCCCCTGTAAGCCATTTCTGTGATGTCGGCCCGTGCAGCACGTAGCTCGGCAACGAGGGCCGGGATGTCGTTCGCGAGTTCTTGGATTTCTTCGACATCGCCAGCGGTGCCTTCGTCCAATGTGTCAAGGTCGCAGTCCCTGACGCGCAATAACGCTTCTCTGGCTCGTGCTTCGATGGCGTCCAGGTCAAGCATCACGCCTCCCTTGCTATCACGTAGTACAGCCCGAGGAAGATGAAGAACACCAGGAACACGAAGGCGGTCATATCCTCACCATCCTCGTCTTGCCGTTCTTGAGGAGCATCGCCATCTTGGGTTGTGGGGGAAGGAGCCTGCGAGCCTCCTGGCTCAACTTGTTCCTGTGGTGGACGCCCGTGTTATCACCGTGGTGCCCGCCCTTCTTGTAGCGCAGGCCCTCTCGGTACTTGAGCTTCAGTCTGATGTGCACAGGAGGAGCCTACCAGGACACGAGCCGGATTGCAAGAGCCAAAACTGTGGCCTGAGCGACACACTCTTGACGGTGGCGTGCGTACCGGGCTGCCATATCAGATCAGGATTCCCCTGTCCAGTGCAATCGCTGGATACAGGTAGAACCTTCGACGCGAACCTACGACCAGGGCGTCTGCTTTGTTGCAGGACCCACAGAGCCAGCCTCTAAAGCACCGGCCACAAGTTGTAACAGGTAGTCCTGGGCAACACCAATGGTCATGGTCGAACTGCATGATGCGTCCACCGTTATCACGGCCACATCGTTCGCAACGGAGAGGACGAGGCCGGCCTGCGAGTGCTTCGAGGCGTTGTCGCGCTTTGAGGGTTTCTGGGTGCATCGTTGCAGCGTATCGCACCTGGGTACGTGTCATGGCGCCATATTAGCGGGTGTTGGTGGGTGTTGCAAATGCCCAAGTCAGCATGGGAAACTTAGATTCGGCACAGACGGGGTCCCGCACAGTACAAGCACTCAACCACCCTATCCACCCCACCCCTACCTGCTGGGGACTTCCGTGCCAGCCTTGCATGGCAGGCTGTACCTGTTTATCAGGCTGGGAGGCTGGGACTTTCATGCCCGGCACGATTGGACTGACCTCCAAGACTACCTCTCCAGCTCGTACCGTGCCGGCCATCCTGAGCGATTCTGAGCTGTTCTCGTTCGACCTGAGGCCACCCCGCGCTCCTACGGTAAGCGTAGTCGACCAGATCGCCACCAGGTCGCCACCTATCGTCCACTGATACATCGGTTAGTGATACATCGTACCACGTAGTACGTAGAACGTAGTAGTGGAACTGTAACAAATATCTACTTGACTTCCGGCCGGATCGGTCGATAATCACTGGTAGCTAGATCGGTACGGGGCGCATTGCACCCGCGGACTCCACGAGTCTCCGAACCAGGCAAGCATGAGGACCCCCTGCGGACTACGTAGGCAGGATGCTCGAGCTAGGCTCGAGTCATCGCCTAGCTAAGTGGGTAACAGGCTCATGGCTCATGCAGGCAGTAGGGACGAAGGCAACGTCTCTGTGCGGTTCATCGCCTACAGCTACGGCAGGAATGGTCATCTCCTGCCAGGAACGAAGGTGGCGTCATAACAACCGGCTAGCTAGTCCATCGGACGCACGGTAGCACGTGCGTCCTATTGGATTCACTAGAGAAAGGTAAGGCAATGGCAATCCACGTCAACACTTGGAGTGATGAACTTGTGAACGATGACGACGTGCAAGCATTCAACGTCGCCACTCGCAAGTACAACAGGAATCTGGAGTGTGATGCTGCAATCATCCGAGCATTGCGAGAGTACGATCACGCGTCACGCAAGCTGCGGGCGCGTGACTACGCGTTGTCTACGTACAAGGGCCAGCGTCGGAGCTGGCAATGAACGCGCCAAGACCCTATCGTGTCACGGTTCACAACAGCGTCCTCAACTACTACAACACCAAACAGGAAGCTTGCGAGTACCTAGACATTCTAACGGTAGACAATCGGCCCGGCCGCGATGTCGGCGGAATGATCGAATACGACCCTAATGCGGAATGGGACTGGCAACCCGTGCCAACTGCTAAAGGTCACCTTCACCACGGCCGCAGCGGATGGCGCAAGTGTTGGAAACTTGATAGTTAGCCGGAACCTAGGCGCGCTCGTTACGGTGGGCGCGCCTAATGTTCTTACTAACGAAAGAGAGAACCATGAAAAACATCACCGAAACCCCGGCAACCTTGCGAGCTGCGTTGAAGCACGCTGGCCTAGTTGCCCCTACCTACAAAGCATCACCGACTATGTTTATGGTGGCCGAATACAAGGGTGAGCTATGGCTGACCAATAGCTACGCTATCGGCCGCGTCGACCGCTTCGCACCGGTATTCACAGCCAGCAACCTTGTACCTGCCGTTAGTCGCTACGTGTTGAACGGTAGTAACCTCATGGTCACCGATGGCGACGCACCTAGGCTAGATCTGATAATGGACCAGTTCACCGAGGGCGAGCCGACTGAGCAACTGCTATTCGATGCGCACGTGCTTGTTGCGGTCGTCGGAGACTACGATTGCTACGTGTTCGGCACGACCGAGGCGCCGATTTACGTTTGGCGTGACCTGGTCAACGCCTACATGCCGAATGCGCACCACTGGACGGCTCAGAACGATCGCAAGCCCGTCGTGGCCTATGCCGAGGATGGTACGCTACTCGGCGCTGTGATGCCGTACAAGATACGCTAGCCGGTACCCTGGCCGGGTTGCCTTCGGGTAGCCCGGCCCGATGTACTTACTAACGAAAGGCTGAAATCATGAAACCGGCAGAGTTTTTCTATCAACACGCGGGCTGGAGTTATCATCCGACAACTGAAACCGCCGAACAGGGACGACGCCGCAGCGCCGCAACCCTTGCTACCGCCGAAGTTTGGGCGCGTGACAATGGCATTGAGTTTGAATGGGAGGACGACGAGACGATTAACCACATGCGCGAGTTTGACTGTTACGATGTCGAACCGCAAACATGCGAAACGTGCATTGCTCGCAATGCTGACGGGGACGTTGTAGCGTCGTTAGGGTGCATTGATGACGCCGACACCGATTACCGTCGCGTGGTACAAGCCGAACTAGCTTACGAGGCGCAACTAGACGCGGCCGAAGACTACGCTACCGACATAATGTGGCCGCGAGTCTGAGCGTACAATCGAGAGGAGGTGATGCTACCTAGGCACTATCCGCGCAGGTGGGTAGTGCCTGATGTACTATCACCTAACGAAAGGAGTAACATGCAAGGAACACCTGAGGAAATCACCGCTACGGTGCGGCGCCTGCTCGACTACTACGACAATGACATAGGCATCGCTGTGACAGCCCTAGTGTGCGGAGGCGAACGGCGCGCCAGTATGCGCCGCCACCCTTCCGCCGCCTGCCCGCCGCCGTACGATCAGGATGCGCCGGCCACGTTCACAGCCTCACCACTACCACCGCCCGACCGCACCACCGCCGCCCGCATTGCAACGGTACTCGACTTCAGGGCACGCAAGCCGGACGTGTCGAGTCACCTGGAGGGCGATTGAGGGCGGTACACGTGACCAGGGACGGTGACAGCTACCATTGCGAGGAAACGGGCGAGGACTGGACAGAGCCACCGATGTTTACCATCGTACCGCCCGAACCTTTCGAGGACTGGCCTGAGACTAACGTCGTGGCGGTTCGATTCCGCCTTAGCGCACGATTTAACCCAACTAGAAAGGTAGGACAGCATGCACCGACAATGATTCCAACTAGCAAGCGTGCCGAGAGTATAGCGCGCCATCCATCAAGCAGCACAGCTAAGAGGCTTACTGGCCGCGCTGACCTTATGGGTTACGATCGAACAGGACAGTTCCAAATCGTTCCGCTGTTCGACGGTGAGACAGCGCCCGATGACGACAGCGAGCCACCGACAGCCCGAGACTGACGACCCTAACCATGATGCGACACCGGCCGCACCCGCTTGACGGGCGCGGCCTACTGTCCTATTCTGGACTTGACAAGGAGGCTTGACAAATGGAAGTTTCGGAAACTTACCTAGCAGTTCGCTGGAGCACCTCTCGAGGCCGCGACACCTACGGCTACAATATTTGCAGCGTGACCGACCAGGCCACGAGCAAACGTTATAGCTGTAACGGTGGCGGATATGACATGCTCGGAACCTCATTCGAAGCATGGCTCACGGAAACCTACCAAGACGCACTACGTAAGATTGGCGATCGCGCCTACATGACTTACCACGAGACTTTTGACGCGACGCGTAACGACGATGGCCTATATGGCATGTACCGCTACGCTGACGGCCGGATCTCTCTTGACGGCGCTTACGGCATTGAGTCGATGCTCAAGATCGCGAAAACTCTCGGCATTGGCGTGCGTACCACCCGGGACCGTAAGGGCCACACTACGGGTTACATCGTCACCAGCGCCTAGTGACCTGGCAGGCTACGGCCTGCCCGGTCACTTGAGGCTAGACCTGGATTTGGGTGCTGTGGGTTCGGTACCGGGTCTAGCTTCAAGTGACCGACTACCTAACGAAAGGACAACATGACCAGAGCATTAGCAAGCTACCCGAAAGCGCGCAGGCAGACAGTCGCCCGCGCGCGCATCGACACGGTAGACCGCGCTCACAACCTGCCCGAGGAGCACCGCCCTCCGATGGGACTGGGCTACTGGGGCGCTAAGGACTGGGCAGCGAACAACTACCAGACATTACCCGGCAGGAACGAGGAATCATGAACCTGGGCTACACGGCGCCGGTGACCCCGGCGCCGGCCCCGGCAATGGCGCTACCGCACAACGAGGACCGACCGGCCACGCTTGACCAGATGGTTGGACAGGCCGAGGTACTCGACCGTGTGCGTATCGTCATCGAGGGCGCTAGGGCAAGACACAGCCGCGTGCCGCACCTGCTGTTCAGTGGCCCGGCCGGCACCGGCAAGACCACCATTGCGAGCATCGTCGCCGGCATGATGGGCGGCCGCCTGATCGTAACCAGCGGGCCGGTACTGTCCAAGGTGCCGACCCTCACCGGGCTACTGATGTCCACGACCGCTCGCACCGTGCTGTTCATTGACGAGATCCACCGCATGACTTCGCCCGTCGAGGAAGTCATCTACGAGGCGATGGAGGACGGTACGCTCTCCGTCATCACCGGCACCGGTGTCAACGCCCGACCAGTTCGGATGCAACTGCCGAGCTTGCTGTTCATCGGCGCCACCACCAAGCCCGGTGTCATCTCGACACCGTTACGTGACCGCTTCGGCGTTCACCTGACAATGCAACCTTACGAGCGGGCCGAGATAGCGACCATCGTCCTCCGAAGCTGGGGCAGGGCGCTCAAGACATTCGGGGATGGCTGGGACGAGGCTGCGGACATCGTAGCCGGTGCTGCTAAGGGCGTGCCGAGACTCGCACTACATCTTGGGGCCAGAGTCCTCGATGTCAGCGCCATGCAAGGGTGCCCCATCGACCGGGCCATCGCCACCGAGGCGCTGGACGCTTTCGGCGTCGATGCGTCAGGACTCGACCAGATGGACCGAGCGATCCTCCAACTGCTTTGCGTGACCTTTAAGGGCAGGCCGGTAGGGTTGGAGGCACTCGCACAAGCACTCGACGTTGACAAGGCGACTATCGTAGCCGACCACGAAGGCCCGCTAGTGCGGGCCGGGCTAGTCATGCGAACGGCATCGGGACGCATTGCGACACCCGAGGCGTACGCCCTAGTGAGGAGTGAGTTATGATAACCCTGTGGCTCATCGTGCTGCTTGTCTGGTGTATCATTAGCACCGTGGTGCTATCTACCTGGCGAGCAGTACGATGATCGCCTTCATGTTCTACCTGGCTCGGCGCACACGGCGCCGGGCCTGCCGACGCTATCGAAGGAGACGACGTTGAGAATCAACATCAAAGCCCGCATGAAAGAACTGAACCAACTGCCGCCGCTAGACCGCTATCCGGCCGCCGCCGAGTTACGGGCGGCGCTCAGGGCCGCCGACACGCAAGTGAGAGCGTGTCAAGACGGCGCTATCCTCCAACTTCGCGGCCTTGGGTTCACCAATCCCGAGATCGGTCGAGCCTTCGGACTCACCGACGTTGAGGTTGGCCGCCGCCTTCGGGCAACGGGGGCAATAGGTTCTTGGAGCGCAAGTCAACCTGCCGCTGCTCGAGCAAAGTCTCCCGCAGAGCCAGACGTTCTTCGATCTTCTGACGACCTGCCGCCAGGGACTCAGCCGCCAGGCGTTGTCTCGCCGTCTCCCGAGGATGCTTCGGAGGACGAGGACGAGGAATCGCCTGGATCCCAAACGCCGCCCACCGCTCCAGGATCTTCACCTGATGATGCATTTCTCGAGCGGTTGCCGCACGATCTGGACGAGCGAGTGCGGCTCGGGCTGCCCTCGCCCTGATAGTCAGTAGTTGGAACTTACGCCCACGCATCAAGCCCAAGTCGGCCTCGCAGGCGTCTATCACTCGCTTAGGCTCCTCCTCAGGATCCAGGTCAAGGTCAGGATTGGGCTGCTTCAAGTCCTGATGCCACGGACAAGGCAGCCCAGCAGAGTGCTCATGCTTCCAGTGTTCGCACGCCTCGCACCACAGGGCCGCCGCCATGTCCTCGGTTGTCACTTCTTGATCCTCCGTTTCGCCGCCATCTTAGCCGCTCTTGACGCCGCACAGCGGCACCCGGCCTTGTACGCCTGGTCGGACGAGTGGCACGCCCCTCGGGGCAGCACGCAGTACGGTGTCGTCCGCATCGAGGGTGCCCCCTCGCCGTGACGGTACCGCTCGGACGGCACATGCACGTCCCAGGCGCCATCACCCTCCAACGCTTCATACTCAGCCAGTCTCAGGTCGATGCACATATCAGAGCATCCCAGGGGACTGGCTGCTTTTGCGCGCCCACACACAGGACAGAGCAGGGTACGCTCTGCGAATGTCAAGCCGCCCCAAATGCCGTCCGATGGCTCCTCCGCAAGCGCGAACTGCAAGCAGTTCACGACGACCGGGCAGGCCCGGCAGATAGCCTTGGCCTGAGCGATACGCTCGGCCTCGTTCTCGAAATACGGCTCCTCTGGTTCGGCCGGGCCGAGAAAGAGAGCCACCTGCTCCCGACAGAGGGCGTGCTCCATCCACTCGGGGCGGCTGAAGGCACTCATAGCAAGTCAAGTAACTGCTTACCGATGAACTCGGTGTATGCCGGGGGAATGGCCTCTTTGATCTCGTTCCAGGTCATCCAATCAATGCCCATCGCCTCGGATGCCTGCCCGATCGTGCGAGCCGCTCGTAACTCTGTACCGTTCTTGCGGGTCCATACACGCCGACCATCCATCGAACCGTAGATGGCGATGCTGTCGTCTTGGTGGTGGCATGGTGGGGCACCGCCCACGGACCAGTTCGTTTCGAATATACGGTGCCGCCGCACCCGCAACCCAAACATCGACCCACAGAGCATGAGATCCTTACGAAGGGGTGCTCCTTGCACGTTCTCGATCACGTAGGGTAAGCCAGTGGCGTCGAGCAGTTCCCTCACGGGTTCGATGAGCATGGGATGTTCAACCCGGTTGCCCCACCGCTCGGCGTTGAGATTCGAGAACTGTGTGTAACCCTGGCATGGTGGACTGGCGTGGACGGCGTCAAAGCCTGCGAGCCAGTCGAGGTCCGCAAGCATCTCGAGCGCGTCGCTCTGGATGAACTCGTCACCGCAGTAGTGCGGCCGAGGCGCGATGTCGATGCCCACCACGTAGAAGCCAGCTCGCTGGTAGCCCTTAGCGCTCCCACCTGCCCCAGAAAATGCATCGACCAATCTCGGTTTCATGGATTCATCCTAGACAGCCCAGGTTGAGGATGCAAGCGGTGTTTGGGAAACCTGTCACAGCCCGGCATGACACAAGGCAGATCAGTCCCGTGCTCATGCCACATCTCAGGATACAGATGGGCGTGACGATAGAACGCCTGTTCCTCCCAAGAGTTGTAAATGGGGTGTTCATGGACATATGGGCGCTCTTTTTGCCACTTTCGCCACCGCTGCCACAGAGAGGGAGGTTCGTGGATCATTTGAGCCAGTCTATCTCGCCAGCGTCGGCACGTCGAATGTAGTCCCGTATGCGAGCTAGTTCTGCCTGTTTGGCCTCTACCGCCTTGGCGCTCTCTTGCTCCTTCTGTACACGAGCCTTCTGCGAGGCTATCTGAGCGAGAGCCGCCTCAACTTGTTTGCGAGTGCCCATCACCCACCTGCTCTCTACGGAACCGCTGAGCCGAGTAGAACACCTGGCGCCGGCCGTAGCCACGCTTGTAGGGAGCGTCGATCGGTACCTTCTGATGATCTAACTCATCAGCCATCGTCTTGGTGCCGGCAGCGTAACCCAAACCCTCGGTAACCTCATGCCAGAGCGTCGGCTTGATGTGACGTGTGAAGGGGTAGGACTCCTCTACCCAGGCGATGCGTGAATGAGTACGTCTGAGCACGTAGGTGCCATCCTGCTTGTTGATGGCACTGATCTGGAACACCACGTCCACATCGTCCACCTTGGCGCTCGAGCCTCGCTGTCCGGCCGCCGTGTCCTTCCCGGCGTGGTCGAGACGCAAGAGCGAGCAGCCCAGCGCCTTGAGGCGCCAACCGGCGTACTTGTAGAAGTTGCGGTAGGTGTCAGCGATGTTCTCCTCACCCGCCACCACCCGAGCCATCGTGTCGAGCACCACCAGATGAGCCTTTGTGCCACGCACGATGGCCTCGAGCACCTCACCACCCTCTAGGGTGTCCAACACGGGGATACCCTGGAGCTGGTAGTAGTGAAGGTTGCTCAGGTCGGTGTCCTCGTCGTAACCGAGGTCCTCGAGGCGCTCCTGTAGGTCATCGGGCGTCATCTCCTGGTCGATGTAGACCACCGACGCCTTGGGTGCCACAGGACCACCGAGGAGGGGCTTGCCGGTCGCTAACGCCGCCGCCGCATCGAGAGCGAGGAGCGACTTGCCCATCTTTGCAGGTGACCAGAGAGCCACCTGTCTACCGAGGGGCACCAGGGGCTTGATGAGCCACTCATCAGCCGGCGCCGGTCGGTTCCAAAACTCTGCCCAACGAATCTGATTGATGCCTCGCTGTCGCAAGGGGTCGTGCATCTCGTCCCATGCCGCCGCTGTCTCGGGGTCCACGTTTACCAGCCG
>Ga0116118_1001649_pt1 | contig 11432 bp, 10 predicted proteins | sample June2015DPH_11_5_FD_89723 | JGI IMG/M metagenome (GOLD analysis project Ga0116118, IMG submission 89723) | Peatland microbial communities from SPRUCE experiment site at the Marcell Experimental Forest, Minnesota, USA - June2015DPH_11_40 | ecosystem: Environmental > Terrestrial > Soil > Wetlands...
TCAGTCCAAGGCCAGTTCCTCCGGGGGCTCCGTATCGACCCAAGGAAGATCTATCAAGGCCAGTCGGCCTAGGGTGTCCACGATGTCTCGTGACAGATGTCCGGGATGTCCCGCGACAGCGCACTCAGCGCGCTCGGAGGGACTCGAACCCCCAACCTTCTGATCCGTAGGTATGCCCGGCCCATTGTCCGTCAAACACCGCCAGTGTCCAGCCGACCCAATTACTAGCCATTACCTGGACATGAGCGCGATTTCAAATGCCCACTACTGACCGGCAGAAACCGTCACTTTCCACCGTTTGCGGCCGTTTGGTTCTCACGCCGGTTCTCACGGAGTCAAGCTGATCCTATTCAACTAACTTCCGCTGTCCCGTTATTGACCTCGAGCCGGCGCCGATCAGCTCGCATTTCGACTAAATCATCTGTTTCACGGTTAGATGATCAGTACCGCGTCCCCATGTACGTCCCGTATCGGCCCGAACACGGGTAACCGTATGGGTCCTTGTGGGCTCGGAGGGTCGCGCCTCGTCTGCTGTGGCGGAACTTCTTGCCGCATCGTGTGCATTGGTAGAGGTGTACTGGGGTCGCGCGTCGGGTCCGCGACGAGACGCGTCGTAGTGCTGAGCCCGTCGAGGTTCGGCTCTGGAGTGGGGCGTGAAGGAGGCCTTGGGAGGAGAACTCGATGGGGTGGCGGGGTCGGAAGGGCGTGGTGGTGACGCGCAGTCCTGCGATCTTGTCGACACCGTAGGTGCGATGTCCGTTGCCGTCAGATCGCTCGGCGTGCAGGAGGAGTCGTCCGGCGCTGCTGCGGCGGAGCGAGTAAGGCTCGATGAGCCGCCAACGACCATCGTAGTGAAGCTCGACACAGAGGTGGTTAGTGGCGGCGAAGCGCACGGTCTCCAGCGGTATCCCGACGCCCCAGGTGGCGACGGTGGCTGGTGGCGACCACTCCAGCTCGTCTCGGACTCCCGGTAGTGGCGGGAGATCTTCGAACTCGACGGTGCCTTCCAACCAGCCGAACAGGAGGGGGAGCTCGTCGAGGAAACCTTGGAGTGGCGGAAGGACGGGGAGTTGGTGGGCGAGCATCTGGGGCCAGTCACCTTCGAGGGCGGTGATAAGCGGCGAGTCGACAAAGTCGGCGGCGACGGGTGTGGCAATGCCCTTGGCGGCACACTTCTCTTCGAGGGCCTGCCGGATGAGTTCAGGGTAGAGGCGGAGGTCGTTGCGGCGGAAGAGGTTGACAATGTCGTAGAGGTCTCGGGGTCGGGCGCGCTGGGCCATGGCTCGGATCTTCTCGGCGAAGACCTCCTCGAACGAGTAGCAGCGGACCCGGCCAGGCAGCGGTCCGTCGGGGTAGGGGTGAGCGATCTCGCGCAGGACGGGTGGGCGTACCACAGTCTCGTTGGCCGAGATGTCGAGCTTGACTCGTGCCGCCTGCGGGGTCTGGCGGGGACCTATGTAGTACACGCGCCCTTCGGTCGACAGTTCGTCGGGACGGAAACGAAGCGCAGGCGCCTTGGACGAGAAGTCGATGCCCGAAGCGTCGTGCACCCGGGCGAGCGTGCGGCCGAGGAGCGGCTCGATCTGCTCTGGGCGGTAAGGGCCGCCGGGCAGGACGGTGAAGTCCAGGTCCTCGGAGAAGCGATGGGTCTCGATGTAGCACTTCTTCAAGCAGGTACCGCCCTTGAAGACCCATTGGTCGCCGAGGACCGGGTCGCTGCCGAATCCCCACAGCAGCCAGCCGAGGACGTAGTCCTTCTCGACGACCTCCTCGGTGAGCTGCCACTCGCCGACCCGCTCGACGATGTCCGCCCGGCTGATCACCACTCGCCCCCCGGTGACCCCAGGGCAACGTTGACCCGTAGCCCCCAGCGTCGGACGATGCGCCCGGGAGCCTTCGTGGACGAGTCGAGCATCACGAGACCCGAACTGCGGCGCTCCAAACAGGCCTGGATCAGCTCGGGCGCGTCGACCCCGGAGTGCTCAAGCAGGTACCCGAGCCGTTTGAACACGGCGCGATTTCCGAGCCTGTCGCCGTAATCCACGAGGAAACGGTCGTCGCGGTGCTCGCCGTGAAGGTACTCGTGAAGCACGTCTGCCACGGTGCGGATGCCACCGCCTAGTCGCGGGTCGTCGAGAACGTCAACGATGGTGCGCGACGGGTCCGACACGGCAACGCGGGTCTGGCCCCGCCACACCGGAACCGTGCCGAATAGCGCGTCGTCTGCCCGGACGGTCAGGTGGAACGGGATCCCTTGGATCTGGACGTCACGGTGACGCACGCGTCGGGCCGTGACAACCAGCAGGGTGCGGAACACCTGCTCGGTCAGATCCCAGTGAGAACACGCGCTCCAGCCGCCGACGTAGCAAGGACTGAAGACCCGCTCGGCCACCACCCAGGGGTCCTCTACCCACTCGCCCGAGCGCCTGGCATCGAGGGGCACCGCGACGTATAGCCCACGCCGCACCCGGGAGAGCCACCCTCGCCGGGCGAGATAGACCAGCAGCCGGCTCGTATCGTCGTGCTCCATGCCGAGCGCCCGGGACGCTTCGCCCACGTCGAAGGCTCCCGTCGTACGACGATGTAGCTGCTCAAGGAGGGCGCGGTTCCGCTGGCTGATCCCCGCTGCTGTGTCCCGGGGCGAAGAAACCGTCATTAGATAAATATTACTGCACTTGTGTAGTACCGATGTACCCTCAGAGCTATAACAGTCAGAAGATGTGAGTTACTTCGCTTCTGACGCATCAGATCCTCGGTCCGACGTGCTCCGGACACCGACCTTGCACTGGGGATTCCAGACTCGACTCCGAGACGTGGCTCGGCATGCGATATCGCCGCATTCGACGAACGCGCGCCAGGCTACGACGACAGGCTGCACCACGAGATCGTCGATCGCACGGTGGCCTCGCCCTCGCCTAGACAGCCGCCGCCTCACCACATCCTCCACATCGGGAACGGGACCGGCTATCTCATGAGGCTGTTGGCCAGTCGGTATACGGACACGGCCGAACTGGTCGGCCTCGACCCGGTGCCCCGCGATGATCGAGGTAGCCGAAGCAACATCCGACGACCAACAGCTCAGGTTCTCCGTCGGCGTCGCCGAGAATCTGCCGCATCCCGACGCTGCGTTTGATCTTGTGGTGAGTACAACCTCGTTCGACCACTTGTCAGACCAGCGGTCCGGACGCGCTGAGTGTGTCAGGGTCACAAGGTCAAACAGCCAACTCGTGCTCGACCTCGCGGGTGAGCGTTATCGTGCGGCTAAGCACCGTCGGAGTCCATCCGACGGTGTCGCTATAACCGGCACCAATGTCGAGCGGTCATGCCACAGGCCCAACCCCGCTCGCGAGAGGCAGCATCCGACACTCAATCGCCGGTCGAGACGATCACCAACCCGGTGTTCGGCGGCACCCTCAACAGTAACTCGGCCCGCGCATTATGGGATGGCCTGGGATCGCTGGCAGATGCTCCTGCAGGCACGGCGCGATCTGAGACAATAATCCCGGCGACCTAAGTGTTATGCGCACCAAGTCTCGTTGATTCATTAAAGCGAGGTTCCAAGAACCATCGCTATGCGCTGAGGGTGTCGAGCCCTGTCGACATGACTTTGCCGCTCATACGACTCGTTCTGTTCCGAACCCTGAGGGTGCCCCTTATGAGCCCGTAGTTCCTGCTCCGGAGCGCAACTGGTGGTGACAGAAGGCGACGAGCACTCTGGTCGGGTCGGTGACGCTTGGCGCACGACTCAGGTCTTGGTTGCCGTGACCAGCTTCGCACCCGCCCACGGGCCGTACCAGAAGCGCCAACCGAGTGACCGGCACTGCACGTCTTCCATGCCGAGATCGACTAGGTGCTTCGCGTACGCTGAGGCCCAGGCCAGGTCAGCGATCATTAGGCGCTGACCTGGCTTCAGTACCCGTACGGCTTCGTCGACGGCCTGGAGCCGTCGAGGCGATTGCCGGTGGTGCCGATCGATGTTGTGAATGGCCGCGCTACTGAGCACCGCATCGAAACTGCTATCCGAGAACGGCATGGCGCTCATGTCGCCGGTCACCAGCGCGCAGTGCTTGCTCACGCTTTCGGCACCCAGGTTCCGCAGGGTCGTCCCCGGACGATTGCCGGACTGATCGGCAGTCCAAAGATCCAGTCCCACTGCCTTTCCGCCCGGAATGAGCTTCGCGACCATCGCCAGAATGGCTCCCCGGCCGCAGCCCATATCGAGAACGCGTTCGTCACCTCGAAGTTGGAGACCATTCAAGAGCTCGGCCCAGACGGCAAACTTTCCTCGTCGAGTGGTGTGCAGGTAGACGACCACCGTAATCAGCAACACCAGACCGCTGGACAGTTCGAGAACGGCCGACCGTCGGCGACCGACACGATGGTGAACGCCGGCAGCGCCCGCGAGCATCACTCCGGCAGCACCGATGGCGCAGGGTCCAACAAGCGATCCGTCAAAGCCGTAGTCGCCACGGTGCTCGCGCAATTCAAGATGAGTCACTGCACGGGCTGTTCTCATGTCGTGTCACTGTACTGACTGTGCTGGAGCGAACGAGTATCGGCTCGTAGCTTGAGCTGGTCGGGTTGAGTTCTCGGCACTGTGACACACGGTTGCGCGAACGGGTTCAGTGCTCGGGGTCTTCCTCGAGGCTTTGTGCTGTCTCGCATTGGCGGCATCGTCCCTGGCTGACGAAGTGGTGGGTGTCGAGCACGAACCCGAAGCGCTCAGCGATCGAGGCACGGAGCGCGTCGAACTCGCCAGCGTCGACCTCGATGATCGTTCCGCAGTCGCGGCAGACGAGATGTTCGTGTTCTTCCACGGCGAGGTGCCATACGGACGGGCCGTGGTCGACGTGGAGGTGGTAGATCACGCCCAGCTCTTCGAGTGCGGCGAGCGTCCGGTAGAAGGTGGCTTCGTGAACCTCGGGCGCTGTTGCCAGCAACCGCCGCTCGAGATCTTCGACCGTCACGTGATGGTCACCCTCGATGAGGGCTTCGAGGATCGCCACTCGGGGCCAAGTGATTCGTCCGCCCCGGGCTCGGATCTTGTCCAGCACCGGCGCGAGGCGCCCTGCGAGGTCGGGGCGGGTCTCGGGGCGGCCGCGGTCCTTAGAGGCGATAGACGAGGGCACCATCCAGGAAGGCTAGATGTTTAGTAGGACCGGAGTTGATGCGAGCTGGTCGCAGTTCTAGAGTCCAATCGCGGGTGATCCGCAATAAGCGACCCGGTCCCGAGCCCACGAGGAGGACATGTGCACATCCCGGACGGTTACCTGAGCCCGGAGACCTGCGCTGTGGGGTATGCGGCGATGCTCCCGGCGTGGGCTACGGCAGGCAAACGGGTCCGCAAGACGGTCAAGAGGCGGTATGTGCCGCTGCTTGCCATCGGCGCGGCCTATGCGTTCTTGGTGATGATGTTCAACGTGCCGGTTCCCAACGGTACGACCGCTCATGCCGTCGGCGCGGTGCTGATAGCCGTCGTTCTCGGGCCGTGGGCGGCGATCATCGCCGTATCGACCGCGCTTGCGATCCAGGCGTTGTTCTTCGGTGACGGTGGCGTCCTCTCCTTCGGAGTCAACTGCTTCAACATGGCCTTCGTCATGCCGATGGTCGGCTATTTTCTCGTCTACAAGCCCCTGACCCGCAACGTCAGTCTCACCTCGCCCCGCCGGGCCCTTGCCGCCGCTCTCGGCGGCTACATCGGGATCTGCACCGCGGCGTTGTGCTGCGGCATCGAGCTAGGACTGCAGCCGGTGCTGTTCCACAACTCCCACGGCCAGCCGCTCTACGCGCCATACCATCTGGCCCAGTCCGTGCCGGCGATGCTCGTGTCGCACCTCACGCTCGCCGGGGGCGTCGAATTCGCCCTCACATTCGGGGTGATCGCCTACCTGCAACGGGCGAACCTTCCGATTCTCCGCATCAACCACGACAACGTCCCCGAGACCGACGCCGATCTGGTCAGACCGCCGCGCCTCCTCAAGTGGTGGTACGCGCTGTTGCCCATCGCGGTGATGGCGTTAGCTACCCCGCTCGGGTTGATCTACAACTCCGGTGCCTATGGTGAGACCGACGTCAAAGCCGACCCCAAGGGGTTCCTCCAGAAGAACCACCTCTCAGCGATCCCCGCCGGGCTCAACCATTACGCAAACTTCTGGCACCACGCCCTGTTCAACGGCTACGACTTCAGCCACGACAAGCACCCCGCGGTCGGCTACATCATCTCCGCCTTCTTCGGGGCCGCGGTCATCTCTATCGTGCTGTTAGGGATCTTTGGCGTCGTGCGCTTGGTCCAGAAACGTCGCGCCAACGCGAACGTCGACGCGTAATGGACGTCTACCCGGCCAACGCATGACCGCCAACGCGTCAGTGAGCACCCCCGACTGGCTGGTGCAGGGCGAGGTCGGGATCTGCCCTTGCGGGTGCATCGGGAAGCGTAAGAAAGGCAGCTTCGTCGAAAAGACCCTCACCGGTGGGGCGAAGGTGATGCGCCAGGCCATGTTCGGTGAGGAAATCGCCACCGGTCCCGGGCTCCTCCAGCGGGTCGATGCCCGGGTCAAGCTCGTCACGATGCTCGGCGTGCTCGTTGCCGCCGCCCTCGTTCGCAACACCGTTGTGCTGTTGGCCCTCTACGCGCTGACCCTGGTTGTCGCCGCCGCGTCCCATCTGAAGCTGTCGTTCTTCATCAAGCGGGTCTGGCTGTTCATCCCGATCTTCACCGGGATCGTGGTCCTGCCCGCCACCCTCAACATCATCACCAAAGGCCACATCGTCGTACCGTTGGGTCACTGGTGGTTCGGTCACCGCATCGGGATGACCAGCCAGGGGCTTGGTGCCGCGGCGTTGATCGTGAGCCGGGTCGCCGTATCGATCTCGATCGTGGTGCTGCTCACCCTCACGACCCCGTGGGCAAAGCTCATGGCTGGCTTGCGGGCGCTGTTCGTGCCTCGCATGTTCATCCAGGTGATGGGTATGGCCTACCGCTACATCTTCCATCTCCTCGGCTCGGTCGAGGACATGTACACGGCTCGCAAGTCCCGCATGGTCGGCGCGGAGACCGACCTCAAAGCCGGTCGAAGCTTCGTCGCCGCCTCAGCCGGGGCGCTGTTCGGCAAAGCCCACGCCCTGTCCGAGGAGGTATACATGGCCATGGTGAGCCGCGGGTACACCGGTGACGCCCACAGCCTGGACTCGTTCCGGGTTGGCGTGACCGAGTGCATCTGGATCGCCGCTTGCGCGGTGGCCGCGGTGTCGGCGATCGGGATCGACCGTGCCATCGGCCACTGAGAAGACGACCACCGAGCTCGCCTCGGTAGCCGCGGCGGACCGTGACGACGTGTTGGTCGTCGAGGGTCTTACGTTCTCCTACCTCGGCAGGTTCCCGGCGCTCGATGGTGTCACCATACGGGTCGCCCGAGGTGAGAAGGTCGCATTGCTTGGCGCCAATGGATGCGGCAAGTCGACGTTGCTGAAGGTTCTCGACGGGCTCCTGTTCCCGGACTTCGGGACCTACTACGCCTTCGGCGAGGACGTGACCGAGGACAAGCTCGAGGACGAACAGTTCAACCGGGGGTTCCGCTCCCGGGTCGGGTTTATCTTCCAGAACTCCGACGCCCAGGTCTTCTCCCCAACGGTGCGCGAGGAGATCGCTTTCGGCCCGCTGAACATGACCATGAGCCGCGAGCAGGTCGAAGCCCGCGTCGCCGACACCCTCGCCATGCTTGACATCGAAGACCTCGCGGATCGCGCTCCCTACCAGCTCTCCGGCGGCCAGAAGAAACGGGTCGCCATCGCCACCGTCCTCGTCATGAACCCCGAGGTGCTGCTCTTCGACGAGCCCACGGCCGCCCTCGACCCGCGCACCCAGCAATGGCTAATGGAACTCATCGTCGAGCTGAACCGGGCCGGGAAGACCATCGTGCTCGCCACCCACGACCTCGCTACCCTCGACACCCTCGCCGATCGCTGCGTCGTGTTCTCCGAAGATCACCGCATTGTGGCCGAAGGACCACCCGAGGAGATCCTCGGCCGTCGGGACCTCCTCCTCGGCGTGAACCTGATCCACGAGCACAGCCACGCACACGGCGCCGAGCCCCACACCCATGAGCATGACGTCGTGCATCACAACGAGCCGAGTCGCTGATCTCACCTGGTCAATCCCAGACGCGACTTGCAACACCCGCCGCACAAGACCGAACCCGTCCCCGGCCCTTTGCTCGGCGTGAGTCGGTCAGACGACGTCGAGAACTAGATGGTCCGTCACACGCGCCGGAACGCGAGCGACACCAGTACGCCTGATGTCCGACACGGGCTGGCGAGGACGGTTTCGCCACCTCTGATGCCACACCGCGCCCTCTCCAGCAACAGGCTCTTGCGAGCGCTCGGGCCAAAAGAGCCGTCGAATCGGCAATGAGGGTCGCGAGTGATCCGCATTCGCATTTGCGCCGATGACTGACTGTTGGTTCGACGGCCGCCGAGGGGGTCGAGGCGGTGGTTCACGGCGTGGAGGCCGCGGTGCCCGAGGCGCGCGCTGTCACCTGGACACACCGGGCCATGCCGTCTGTCTGAGGTCTTCTTCGACACTGTGCCCGGGTGGGTCACCCATGACCGGGCTGGCGGCGACAGGTCTCACAGCGCCCGAGCACCGCGAAGTGATGTGGGTTGATGTCGAACCCGAAGCGCGATCGGGCTGTCCTAGAGAGGCCGGCGAATAGCTTGTCGGGCGCTTCGACCATTGTCCCGCACTCTTCGCAGACCAGGTGCCCGTGGGCTCCAGCTGCCACGTGGTAGTAAGCAGGGCCGTGCCCGAGATGGGCGTGGACGATGACGCCGAGGCGCTCAAGCTCGTCGAGGTTGCGGTAGATGGTCGAAATGTGGACATCGGGAGCTCGGCGCTGGACCACCTCGGCCAGCTCCTCGGCATTGCGGTGACCTGAGGCATCGAACAGGGCCTGGAGAAGTAACCGGCGGGAGGTGGTCACCCGGCCGCCGTGCTGGCGCACCAGGCTCAGCATCTCTTCGACCGTTTCGGCCTTGCCAACGACGGGTTTGTCCGAGGACAGCACCCTGCTCATCGCCTACATCATACGCACTGGAGGCAGCTGTGAGCTGGCCCCTGTTGCTAGCTGACCGCATCTTCTAGAGTGCGCTGAGTTCGAATCGAGAAGCACAGGGGGAGGCCGGCCGATGGCCAATCCACGAGCCCGCATCGCGAAGATCCGCCACGGCCTGACCCCCAAAGGAGTGGGTGCGTCGAGGCACTCAGGCTCCTCACGCAGGATGGCCACCTCGGCGGTGGGTTCTGGTCGCTCATGGAGAACTTCAACATCAACACGGCTGGCTTCTTCATCGTTGGCGTGTTCATCATCACCTGGGTGGTGGCGCTCGCGACTGTAAGCACCACCAGAAACGGGGATGGCACTGACCATGCGTCGGGGCACGCGCAAAGTGCTTGCGCGCACGGTCTGCAAGGCGGCTTCGCTGCGACAATCCGATTGGTATCCGCGGGTGAAGCCGACTCCCCCAGGTCAGGACGGCCCAGCGTGACGACCGCCCGCCCTTCCTGCGCGGAGCGGTTCGCGACTTCGTCCCCAGGACGGTTCTGAGCTGGCAGGACCAGGCAGACTCAATCCATGTCTGACCGACCGACATCCACCCGCCTGGCGCGCAGCTACCCCGCGGCAGCCTCCATATTGTCCAAGCGGGACCCCGTCCTGCGTGGCTTGCTCGCCGAGACCGGCGCTCCCCGGGTGCGTCGGCCGGTCTTGGACAACTTCGCAGCCCTTGTCCAGTCCGTCCTCCACCAGCAGCTAGCCGGAGCTGCGGCCGCTGCCATCCACGGACGTTTGATTGCTGCACTCGAAGGTCGAGTAACCCCGGAACGACTGCTGTCGTTGCCCACCAAAACGCTGCGTTCGGTCGGCCTGTCCGCCAACAAGACGGCGTCTTTGCAAGATCTGGCGACCAAGGTGCTCGACGGGTCCGTTGTGCTCGACTCCCCGGGGTTGCGGGCCGAAGACGACGCCGAGGTGATCGCCCGGCTCTCGACGGTCCGGGGTATCGGCAAATGGACGGCGGAAATGTTCCTCATGTTCCAGCTTCGCCGCCTGGACGTGTGGCCGACGGGTGATCTTGGTGTGCGAAAAGGGTTCGGGCTGGCATGGGGGATCCCGATGCCGACGGCGAAAGAGCTCGAGCCGCTTGGCGACTCATACCGGCCGTACCGGTCAGTGGTGGCCTGGTACTGCTGGCGGGCCTGCGAGCTCTACGCGGGGGCAGCGGAGAGCGCCCTCACGCACTGAGCCGTCACGAGCACCACTGTTATATAGAGTCCAGGTAAGGGTGTTGGATGGGATTCTCGGCACCCACACGATCAAGATCTACAGCGGGGGGGTGCTGTTCTGGTGGCCTGGGCTGGTTGCCGGGCCGGGGTTATAGCCCTTCGCTTGCCGGCGGTACGAGGTACGGGAAGAGGTCGAGCAAGGTGCCCACAGGATCATCGGTCAAGCAGATCTCGACTTCCGGTCCTTGGTCGTCGCAAATTCGGAGCATGTGCATTTCGTCGCTCAGTTTCTCGAACTCGATGATGCATCTGTGCTTCTTCGCCGCGCGCTGGGCCATGGCAGCTATGTCGTCCGCTCGACGATTAATGCGCCCCCGGCGGTGGGCACCAGCATGATCGGCGACAGGCGTGAGGGGTTTGGCCACGGGTCGCACCGCCAACACCGAGGTCTTCGCTGCCGGGGCCGCTGCGCTGCCGACTGTCACACAACTCAACGCCGAGGCCTTTGCTGCCGGGGACGCTGCACCGCCGACTGTCACACAACTCAACGCCGAGGCCTTTGCTGCCGGGGCCGCTGCGCTGCCGACTGTCACACAACTCAACGCCGAGGCCTTTGCTGCCGCGGACGCTGCACCGCCGACTGTCACACAACTCAATGTCGAGGCCTTTGCTGCTGCCTGGGCAACTACGGCGCTCAGGGTCTTGGCCTGCACCGCCTGGGACGCTGCACCGCCGACTGTCACACAACTCAATGTCGAGGCCTTTGTCACGTCATCCAGCATGGCTCGATTTTACCTCTGCCCTGTTAGGCCGGGCGGATCTGGCTGAGGTCAAGCGCTAGGCGGAGTAACTCGGGCAAGCGCTAGACGGAGTAACTCGGGCAAGCGCCCTGTGAGAGTGCCAACCGGGTACCTATGGAGGAATTCAGGGTTGCCGCATAGCTCCGGAACCGTCGCACGTTTGGCTCAGATGCCGAAGCCATCGTCAAGACTACGGTCGAGGTCCATGTCACGGTTCCTGGTGGCATGCAGCACTGGGGCCGTTGGGATAGTCCGGTCGTCCTCTTGCAGCCGATCGGTGGCCTGGACGCCCTCCCAGTGTGACGCGAGCACTTCCCGTTCAGACTCGACTCCCGGCGATTCGCCGGGAGAGA
>Ga0116118_1001656_pt1 | contig 11378 bp, 7 predicted proteins | sample June2015DPH_11_5_FD_89723 | JGI IMG/M metagenome (GOLD analysis project Ga0116118, IMG submission 89723) | Peatland microbial communities from SPRUCE experiment site at the Marcell Experimental Forest, Minnesota, USA - June2015DPH_11_40 | ecosystem: Environmental > Terrestrial > Soil > Wetlands >...
ATTGCTTCGGCGTGCTCGTCGGCAGGCGCATTTGACGCAGGCAGCTGTGGCGCGAACGCTCGGTTACCAGGGACAATCCGACATTTCAAATATCGAAAACACCAAGCGAATCCTTGATCCCATCGAACTAGAGAATTTCGCCCACCTGTATGGGAAATCCCTAAATGACTTTGCAACTTGGCGGAACGACCAGCCGAGCACAGAACAGTTGCGCGAGAGGGCGAAGCGCCACCACACAGCAGCTCTGGCGTTTCAGCATCGCTACTACAAGAAGAGCGAATATAGAAGATAGAAGGGGTGGGGCTGGGTAGGCTAAGCCCCCGCTTTGGTCACTGCTGCCTTCTGCTCCGGCCAGCCGTTCGCCCGGAAATTCGATGCTCACCGAGGCTCTCGCTAACGAAAATTGTCGACCAACTGCCGAAGCCAGTATCAGTACCTCGGAGCACGACAATGGACCCTGAAGTATTTCTAGAACCCTTTGTAGATGCCGCTCGTGCGGCAGATTTTCTCAGCATCACTCCTCGCCGCCTTCTTGATATGGCACGTGGGCAAGAACTCCCCGCTCACCCACTCGGCTCCGGCAGGCGCAAGACGTGACGATTCCTGCTGAGCGAACTTCACAATTACATCCGTACTGGCTCCGCTAAGAAAATGTTTACGGAGAGAGCGACACGCGGTATGGTTCGCGCCAAGGCAGTCCCCGGTCGTGTGGCGAAATAAGGAGACCACATGGCGCGTTATCAAAGGGGATGGTTACGGGTTGTAGAACGCAAGCAGGGCCGCAGGTGGCAGCTGCGGTACAACACGGTTGACCCGGCGAACGGGAAGAAGAAAGAGCGGACGACGATCATCGGCTCGCTTGCGGACTTCCCCACCGAGTCAGCGTGTTGGCGCGAGGTTGACCGTCAGCGGCTCAACGAACAGATCAACCAACCCCGGAGCGGTGACAAGCTCCGGTTTCGTCAGATTGCCGATTTCTACCTGAACCATAAAGTCTTCGGCGAACTGGCCCACACGACGCAATACCTGCACAAGCACGTCATCAATGACTACCTCGTTGCTCGTTGGGTAGATGAATTTGCTCTCGAACTACGAGGCCTTGCCGTTGAGGAGTGGCTGCACTCGCTCAGCAAGGACGAAGGCGGTGAACTGGAAGGGCCGACCTTAGGCAAGATCAAGCAAGTCCTGATGGTGGTCTTGCGGCATGCTGAAAAGTACGGGCATCTGCCGACAGGATTCGCAACCGAGTTGGGGAACCAGATCAGCATTTCAACCTCCTCCGATTACGAGGCTGTGATTCTGACGCCAGAGCAGACGATGACCATCCTTTCTTATATGCGTCAGCCGGAGCGTACCCTTACGCTCTTGACTGCCGCTACCGGGTTGCGGTGGTCGGAAATCGCCGGACTTCAGTGGCAGGACATTGATTGGGCAGGGAACCGCATCCACCTACGGCGAACGTTCATAGATGGCAAGACGACGGAGCGTCTCAAGACGAAGAAATCCAAGTCCGCCGTCGCCATGGCTCCGCTGCTCGCTCGCTTCCTCAAGGAGTGGCAACGGGAGACGCTGTACGCTGCACCCACGGATTGGGTCTTCGCCTCCATTAAGGAGAAGGGCCGAATCCCTCGTGTGGGAAATATGCTGGTGTCCGATTACCTGCGTCCGGCTGCTGTCAAAGCCGGGGTTCTCCGCGTAACGGAGGACGGCATGGTGTACGATGCCAGCGGAAGTCCGGTGCGTCGGTTCGGATTTCACAACCTCCGGCATTCGCTGAGCACCGCGCTCATCACGGGCGAAAAACAGGACCCACGCACGGTGCAGGACATGATGCGTCACAGCAACAGCAGCACCACGCTCGACCTGTACACGCAGTCAACGATGGAACAGCGGATTACGGCTCAGGAGTCGCTTCTGAATCGGTTCGTTCCGAACGGGTTGGTGAATTGAACGGTACGGAGAACGGTACGAGATTTTTCAGTGGACCGAGCTAAGGTATAATCGAATCAATTAGTAGGCGCGTAGCTCAGTTGGTTAGAGCGCTACCTTGACACGGTAGAGGTCAGGAGTTCGAGTCTCCTCGTGCCTACCATTTATCTTATTGAATCTGCTCCGTCGCGAGCGGCAGTCCATCCGAGTTTTGTTCTGATTTGCCATCATTCGCCATCAAAACGGATAGTTTTTCCACAGTCACGCGCTGCTGTTCGGGAATCGGTAGGGTGTAGATTTCGAGGGTGGTGGACATCTTGGAATGACCGAGCTGGGCCTGCGCATCCCGCAGCGAGCCGCCCACCACCTGAAATAGCGTGATGTGAGTTCGCCGCAAGGTGTGCCAGTTGAGCCAGGGCGTACCGAGCTTCTTGCCTGCTGGTTTCAATTGCCGATGCAGCAAGTTTGAATCGTTGTACGGCGTTCCGTTTGTAGTATGGAACACCAACTCCTCTTCCAATTGCTTTGCGCTCTCGCGCAGCTTGAGTAAAACTGTCTTGAGAGCGGTCGGGATCGAAACCAGTCGTTTGCTGCATTTGGTTTTCGGAGAACCGATTGTTCCCCGATAATTTGCTTGGCTCACGCGAATCTGCCCGGAAGTAAAATCCACATTCTTCCAAGGTAGTCCCAGAACTTCTCCAATCCGCAGTCCGGTAAGAAGACACAACCACACCATCGTGCGGGCCGGTTCTGGAAGCACTTCCATCAGCCGGGAAATTTGTTCCGGTGTGAGGATGTGCTTTTCGCGAACGGCTATCTTTTCTGGAAGTTCGACCCCAGCCACGGGGTTGACTCCCGAGAAGTAGCCCCACTTTTTCGCCACTGCAAAGATTTTGGAAAGGAGATTGCGATAGTGGTTCGCAGACTCCCAGCCAAGTCCAGCCTCCATCTTTTGCAACACGAAGCGTTGCACGTCCAGGGTGCCGAGATCGCAGAGACGACATTTTCCAAATGCAGGCAGTAAATGCGTGTTGAGGGTTTGGCGATAGCGCTGTTGAGTCGAGAGCTTTAAGGTTGGGAAGAAATTCGGAACAAAGTAACCCTCCACAAAATCCCGTACGGTGATTGTGGAAGTGGGCGCCCATTGTCCTTGATTCAAGAGACGGAGTTTTTCGTCGGCTAATTTTCTCGCTTGGCGGCGTGTCAAATCCTGCACCGTACCGATCCTCACGGTAACGAGTCTTCTGCCGATGGTTCGATCCTCTTTTTTTATGTAGTCTTCCCGCCATTGCAGCTCCCAAACTGGATTGCGCTTGCCACGTTTTCGGACAGTACCTCCCTGATAGCGTTGGCGAGCCATTTTCTTCTGCCAGCCTCCTTGCTGGTTTGGCCCACCTAGCTTTTCCGCGCTGTAGAGTATATCCATATCGAGAGTCGCAATCCACACCCATCGTAGGCAACCGTTCTAAATTGTTCAGGTACGCGTAAATATTTTTGTCGTCCCGATTCGCACAATCGGTTGTAAGCTCCCCGATATGGGTCGGACACGAGACTCGTGGAAGAAGAAAGTACATCCGGCTTTTCTTGAGATTGCTGCCATGAGCCGTGCTCTGGCCACAGCGCAGAAGCAACCGCAGCAGGAGAAGCGAGTCGGAGAAGTGCGAAAAGTGCTTCTTTTATCGTCCGATAAACGAGTGGAATTGCTTACCCGCCATCCCGATAACTCTCCCGGAACGCCCTGGCAGCAGGTGGGCGAACCGATACCATCTGGAGGTGGGCCTATGGCTCGCTCTGGTTTCGTGGTGTTCCTCTCGTCTCCCGTCCGTTCTCGCCGCAAGTCCTTGCTGGTCCTCTCGCGTGGCGCAACGTTGGCTTGTCTTTTGCTTCTTGTGCCAACCCAGATTTTGGCCCAGAGTAGTTTTGGGTTCGTAAACAACATAACCGTTGTACCGGTTCCGGGAGTCGGGCACGACTACCTTCACGATCTTAACGAAATCGTCAATCCGGCCAACGGTTCGCTCAGCGTCCGAATCGAGGCTCCCCGACCGAAGGAACGCGGCTTCAATTATCCATTTTATTCATTCATGTACGATTCCACGCAGCAATTCGCGGTTACGTATGAACAACAATCGAATCCTTCTTACGAATGTGGTCCGGATACTACAACCGACGCGCCCAGTGGCGAAGCGCCCCAGGCGCTGACCTGCGTCTATCCGCCGATGCAATTTCCTTACGAGAGCATTTCGTATCCGGCAGGATCACAAGGGGTTTTAAGTGGGCCAAATAGTATGCTTGCAACGAGATCGGAATACGGAAGAGAAGAGGAGGAAGGTAGTTTCTGGACCTGTAACGTCTACCAAAACTACTCCTACGAAGATCCGTACGGCGTTATCCACGATCTAGGCGTTTACTCTCTCAATAATTATAACCCCACCGGCGCTTGCAGTTTCTTAGGCATTGGCCCCAACCCGATCAGTGGAGATGAGCAGTACAAGATCGTCGTAACCGACACTGAGGCAGACATAGTTCTGCCAGGCGGAACCCTCACAGCCGGGGGTGGTGGCATGATGATAGATACCCACGGTAATTCGGTGGCGACGTTAAGCCCTGGATCGTCGGGATTTTTGGCGATGGAGGACACCAACGGCAATGGGGTCAACGGCACAGGACGCACCGGTTCATATCAAAGCTTCCAACCTTGGGGAGACGGCTTTGCCAAGACTGCAAGCCGCACATTCGCCGGGGGGGCTACATACAACTACACTTGGAGCACCGCAGCTTCGAAATTTGCTCCCGCTTCGGTAGATGAGAGCGCACTTTTATTTGGGTACGACAACTTGTGTCTCGCTCCGAAGAACTACGGTATCGGGCTGAATCCAGTGGTTACGCGGATGGAGGAGCCGGACGGGCTTTATTACACTTTTACATACGACCCCACTTACGGCCTCCTCAGCGAGATAACGTATCCCACTGGGGCATATGTGCAATATACGTGGGGGGTGAATTCGCTATCGGATGCGACCGGGTTCAGCACTCCTGGGGCATACGTAAATTCGTACAACAATCCGATTCACATTACCCTGGGCGTAAACATGAATACTTCGTGCCTGTTCGAGCACGACACGCCAGCAATTACGAAACGTGTCGTGAGCTACGATGGCGTTCATGCGGCGCAGGAGCAGGATTTTTCTTATGCCACTAACTGGCCCAGTGGATACAACTCCGGTGTCTGGACTTCCAAGCAGACTACCGTAACTACCAAGGACTTGCTGACTAATGGGACGCCCTCTTTTCAGACGATTTACAACTACTCGCCATATGACGTATATTTCGATTTAGGAAGTAACCTTGTGTCGTCGCCCCTAGTGATTGAAAACACAGTTATCTACAAAGATACAAGCGGGAACGTGCTACGCACTGTAACGAAAGCGTGGAATTACCCGAATCAGCTCGCTGGCGAGTGCACGACCCTGCCGAACGGAAAGACATCTGGCATTTTCTATCAATATGAGCCCTACGCCCTCTCCGATTACAATCCCGAACCCATAAATCCGGAAGCTTTGACCACTAATGTATTGACGGACGTAGCGGAATATGACTACGGATCGGTCACTACTCCGTGCCAGCGACCGACTACGACACCCACGAGAGAGACTGTCACGACCTACGCCAGTTTCGCCAATACTCCGTTGTGGCCAAAGTTTTCGATGTACTACAACAACCAAAACGTGAACGTGTCTATGCCGCCCATGGTAGACCGGCCAGCAACGGTCATCAAGTACCAGAACGGCACAAAGATTTCTGAGACGGACTACAGCTACGATCAGACGGCTGTGACTTCAGTCTCGCCTGCTCCGATAGGACATGACGAGACGAACTACGGAAACGGATCGACCGTTCCGCGCGGAAATCCGACAACAGTCACACAGAAGTGCTTTCAGGGCAGTGTGAATTGCACCAATTCAATCACGACGATCACATACGACACGACTGGTCAAGCCCTTTCGGTCACTGATCCCAACGGTAACAAAACGGCGCTGTCCTATACTGACAACTACACGACGGATGACGGAACGCCGTCTGGAAATACCAATACTTACTTAACCAAGATGACGCGCCCAACCACAAATGGCGTCGCTCACATTGAGAGTTTTCAGTGGAACTTCAACAAGGGCGAACTTCGCACACTAACAGACGAGAATAATCAGCCAACATCCTACCAATACGTCGATCCGTGGTGGCGCTTAACTTCTTCCAGTCTTCCCGACGGTGGCTCCGTTACCAATACCTATAGCGACGCCGGACCCAACCCCAGTGTAATGACGACTACTCTTATCAGCACTGGCAACAACGTGCAGACAGAAACGATCATGGATGCAGCGGGTCATGTCATTCACAACGAACTTCTGTCAGATCCTTCGGGCACTGATTATACCGACACGGTCTATAACGGATTCGGCCAGGTCTCCTCGGTCAGCAACCCTTATCGCAGTACTTCGGATCCGACCTACGGGCTGACGACTTACGCCTACGATTCACTGAACCGCAAGACGCTACAAGGTCAGCCAGATGGAAGCTTGCTCCAATGGTGCTATAACGACGTGGCGAGCAGCGGTCAAACGAACTGCACGACCAACGCCTCTAGCCAGAATGGTAGCGACGCCTGGATAGATTTCTCTGACGAGCTCGGTAATCACTGGCAACGTGCCTATGATGCACTGGGCCGAATGAAATCCGTTCGGGAACCCAACGGTACAACTCAGGCTCCATCGATGGAAACTGACTACGTCTATGATGGCTTAAACGATCTCACAAGCGTGGTGCAGAATGGCAGCAATTCTAGCTATGCTCGCAACCGCACGTTTAGTTACGATTCACTTGGTCGGCTCATCTCCGCTACCAATCCTGAGTCTGGCAACATCACCTACACCTATGATCTCAATAGCAATCTCGCGAGCAAGGTGGCGCCCAAGCCAGGCCAGACTGGCACGGCCCAGGTCACTACCAATTACTCATACGATGCGCTGAATCGTTTATACCTAAAAACCTATACGGGAATGACCACCCAGGAAGCGCAATACGGCTATGACGGGACTGCTCTTTCCGGTTGCACAGTTGCCGTTCCGTCAATCACGAGTCCTACAAATCTCGTTGGACGCAGATCGGCGATGTGTTCAAACCTTAGCTCGTCTGCATTCAGCTATGACCAGATGGGCCGCGTACTGTTCGACGCACGCGCAAACCAGGGGTCGTCAACCCAAGCGTACACGGTGGGCTATACCTACTACAAAAATGGTGCGCTCAACACACTAACGTATCCAAGCGGGGATGTGGTCACGTATACGGTGGGTAGCGCAAATCGCGTCACTCAGATGAGTGATCCTAGCAACAGCTACGTGGGCTATTCGGGGACGCCCGCAACCTACACTCCGAACGGCGCGCTCGCTGGGATGGTCAACGGACACACCAGTGCATTCGCTGGGATCACGACTTCGAACATCTACAATGATCGATTGCAACCCATCCTGCTCTCTGCCGCAGTTGGAGGAAGCTCGATATTCAGCTTGTGCTACGACTTCCATTCCGGCGTAGCGATCAACCAGACGCCGTGCAGTTTTGGCAAATACACGACTGGCAACAACGGCAACGTGTTCCAGATTCTCAACAAATTTGACTCAACTCGGAGTACGGCCTTCACCTATGACACGCTGAATCGGATCTCGCAGGCCAATACCGTCACGGAAACCGGTGCAAACTGTTGGGGCGAAGTTTATACAATCGACGCGTGGGGCAACCTTTACAATCGCGCGGCAGTGAGCGGGATGACAGGCTGCACCTACGAGTCCTTGAGCGCTTCCGTCAGCACAAACAACCAGCTCAGCATTTTGACCTACGACGCGGCAGGCAACGTGGCCAACGACGGACTCGGCAACCAGCCGACGTATGATGCCGAGAATCGCATCTCGACCGACGCGGGCGTCACGTACGACTACGATGCCGACGGCGCGCGTATGGAGAAGTCTTCGGGAATCATGTACTGGCCGGGTCCAACAGGCACCTTGGCCGAAACAAACCTCTCTGGCACGATCAACGAAGAGTACATTTACTTCAACGGAGAGCGCATCGCGCGGGTGGATCGCCCGAGTGGGACCGTCCACTATTACTTCTCGGACCACCTTGGCTCCGCCAGCATGATTACCAGTGCCACTGGCACTAGTCCGACTTATTACTACTATTATCCTTATGGCGGTCTATTCGCCACGGTCGGCAGCGATCCGAACCGCTACAAGTTCACCGGCAAAGAACGAGATACAGAATCCGGCCTGGATAGCTTTGGGGCTAGATACAACGCTTCCAGTATGGGCCGGTTCATGACGCCCGATCAGAGAAGGCTGACCATCAGGGACTTGATCAATCCCCAGAAATGGAACAAATACGCCTACACCATCAACAACCCTCTGCGCTACTTCGATCCCAACGGCATGGAGGAGATGGACATCCAGCTCAAAGCAGTGATTCAAGCACCGTCTCGCACTGATCCTTTGAGGCGAACATTTGCAGGAGATAGCAATGGTTCTTCGCGTACTTCCATCACTGTGAGAATCGAGACGGATGCGTCGATAAGACCGGGGAACCCGATCATCAGCGCGACTCGGGGAACTGCAGGCCAGACCAAACAGCTAGATGCAAATGGCAACGTAGTCAGGACTGGGCAGGCGACTGAGGGCCTGCCTACGGTAACCGGGACCAGAGATGCGAATGGTAACGCTGTACTGAATTTTCAAGAAAATGCGAAGAACCCGCTTGAGCCCCAGTCGCTCCCGCTGGGCATAAGAGCTGATCTGAATGTAACCGTCCCTCAAGATGCTTCTTCGGTCACGACTGTGGGCACAGTATCGGGAGCCCCTTCGTTTGGGCTGAATGTGTCTACCGCAGGAGGTGCGGATGTAAACATCCCATTACAGACCGAACCCGCAAGCAACTTCGGCTTCATGATGGGTCTCACTCAGACTAATCCGATTCTAAACGTTACGCCGCTGCCGCCACCGCCGCCTCCATGCGTCCAAAACGGGAATGGGTGCAATCATCCATGAGGCGAGCAGCCGCCGGAAGCTTGTATGTTGTAACGTCCCTCATTACCGGCTACAGGGCGCTGCTATTTGTGTTCGCGCCAAGCGGTGGACTTTTCTTCTGGTGGCCGTTGGTTATGTTCGGAGCATCGATCCTGCTCATGGTCGGAGGGATTCAAACTCTCGCTCCTCGGATGAAACAAAGATGGTCAGTGGCAATTGCGGCCGCAGTCCCCTTGATCATGTGGATTGCACTTCTTCGTGAGTTTCTATGGATATTTTGGATGTTTGCAGTCACGGTGACACTGCTCACTTGGGGCATTCTGGCTTTGGCTTCGGCCCTCCGTAGAAACTGGATCGCAGGAGTTGCGGCCAGCCTGCTCTTGGCTGCATCGTGGCTTCCAATATCCGTGGAGGCCTTGGCTGAGTACCTTTCCCCGAAACCGCCAAACCCTGAGCCTACAGCGCTGCTCTGGCTGGTGATGCCAAATGCTCTCGCGGTGGTATGCCTCGTTGCTGGAATCGTCCTTTGCAGGTCTCCGATATCCGGCGCGAGCAGTGCCGGAGGTTTTGAACACGGCACAGCGGATATCAGAGGACCGCAATGATCAACGTGTCGGTTCTTGCACTAATCGTGCTAGCGCTTTTCCAGTCCACTACCGCCCCTGCTCGCGGCTCCTCCAACCGAGGGCAAGAATCAGCCACTACTCTGAAAAGCCAGGCCGAGGCTGGCGATGTGAAAGCACAGGTTCAGCTAGGACTGGCTTATGCGAGCGGAGACGGAGTAGAGGCAGATGGTCCAGAAGCCGTGAAGTGGTTCCGCAAGGCCGCTGATCAAGGAGACGCAGCCGGTGAATACTATCTCGGAGAAGTCTATGCCACGGGCCGCGGCGTTCCAGTGGATTACGGAGAGGCTCTGAAGTGGCTGCGGAAAGCGGCAGACCAGGGCGACAGCCATGCCCAATACAATCTCGCTGCAATGTACACACAGGGTTTAGGAGTCAGCAAAGACGAGGGCGAAGCAGCGAAGTGGATGCGCAAAGCCGCAGATCAGGGACTAGCTGCCGGACAGTTTGGTCTTGGTTCCATGTATGCGCACGGCAAGGGTGTTCCTCAGAGCACAACCGAAGCCGTCACATGGTATCGAAAGGCAGTGTATCAGGGCGACGCTCCCGCGATGAATAACCTCGCCTTCTTGCTCGCTACGTCAACCGATCCGAAAGTCCGCGATCCGAAAGGAGCTGTCTCACTTGCCCAAAAAGCCGTCGAGATGAAACCCGACAATCCCGCGTGCTTGGATACCTTGGCAACAGCCTACTTCGAGGCGGGGCAGCCTGACAAAGCGGAGGAGACGGAGCGTCGAGCGCTGGCGCTGAAACCGGAGAATCCGTCCTATAAAAAAGCGCTTGAAAAGTACCAAGCTGCCAAACCGTAGCTGCGCGATCCAACCGCCGAGCAGAGTACGTGCGATTGGCGTTCCAGGACGGCTGGGAGCTGCGATCCGGGAGCGGGTGAGGGGGCCAGGGTCAAATGCTCTGTTCCCTTTGGCCGGGATGAGTTCTTTCCTTAGCCGCCGATCCCCTCAGCGATCACCCAAAACCGGCCACTGATTATCACCTGAAAACCGGCCAACGAGAGTAGCGTCCGGGACATTGAATCCTGCGGAGACTTGTAGGCTCCGTGGGCATGGCCAATGTCTTGAACGAAGAGAAGAAACAACAAGTCTTAGCTCTGGGACGCCTGGGCTGGTCGCTGCGGCGCATCCAGCAAGCGACCAGAATCCGTCGCGAAACCGCCAGCGCCCACCTGAAAGCGCTGGGATTGCGGTGCGTCCGCCCAGTGGTTGGGGGCGGTGCGAACCAAAACCGGCCAACGAAGTGATCACCGACTCCGGTGCGGCAAAACCAGCTATTCCGGTGGTTCCCGATGCCCGAAACCCCAACCCCAACCCCAACCCCGAAAACCTTTCTACTAAGGGAACAGCAAGAGCAACTTCAAAACCGGCCAACGAGAACGAGGTGATCACCGACTCTGCCGTGGTCACCGGCCCCAGTGCCTGCGAGCCGTACCGGGAAGCCATCGACTTGGGGCTCAGCCGCGGCCGCAATGCCATGGCGATCTGGCAGGACTTGGTTTCCGAGTACGGCTTCGCCAGCAGCTACCAAAGCGTGCAGCGCTTCGTGCGCAAGCGGCGCGGCGTCCAAACTCCCGAGGCCCGCGTCGTGATCGTTACCGCGGCTGGCCAGGAGGCGCAAGTCGATTACGGCACCGGCCCCATGGTGCGCGATCCCGAGAGCCGCAAGTATCGGCGCACCCGGCTGTTCGTGATGACGCTGGGCTGCAGCCGCAAGTCGGTTCGTCTGCTGACCTTCCGCTCCA
>Ga0116118_1001686_pt1 | contig 11239 bp, 13 predicted proteins | sample June2015DPH_11_5_FD_89723 | JGI IMG/M metagenome (GOLD analysis project Ga0116118, IMG submission 89723) | Peatland microbial communities from SPRUCE experiment site at the Marcell Experimental Forest, Minnesota, USA - June2015DPH_11_40 | ecosystem: Environmental > Terrestrial > Soil > Wetlands...
CGGGACCCGACCTTGACGAAGATGCCAAAGCTCACGCTGGCAGCAGGGGTACCTCAACTGTCACTACGACCAAGCCGTTCTCCAGTTTCGTCGTTCGATACACAGGTCATTATAATCCGAACAACGGGAAAGCGCAGGGGATAAAGTTACCCGGACTGGCTGTACTCTCCCGCCAAGGATGACTCTGCCTGCTTTTGGCTTAATTGAACAGCTTCAGCCAGTTGGAGCGCTGCATCACAAACGGGCGTCAGGTCTGCAATAATTGCGCCGGCAGATTCGGCCCACTCCAATTCCATGAATGTGTAGGCAATGGCTTGACCCACAAAGGGACGCAGATGTTCCTTCAATGCGGGATCGGCGCCGTCAAGCAGTTCAGCAGCGCATTTGAGACGCCGAGCGGTTGCGGACGGTCCGTCATCCTTCTGAGGCAGGAGCAGCGATATGCAAGCAGAAACGCAAGCATCGAAGGCTGGACATCCATCATTTGCACGCCATTTCGTGAGCGAATCGCTTCCCAAGATTCGATAGTTTGTCGCTCCGCGCGTGAGCACGCCGACGTCCAGATCAGTGGCCAGTATCCACTCCCAGAGCGAGGCCAGTTCGGCATTGCCAACTCTTATATCGGCGATGAGGATCCCCTTTTCTGGCCCCCACCGCAGCAATTGCGCTTGCGGCTCGGTCGTAGCGCCAGGTTGGACGAAGTCCTTGTGGAACTCCAGCTTCGGCCACTTTTTCACCTCTTCAGCTTCGGCCACTTTCCACGGCTTCTTGTCATGTGCAGGCAGGTTCCAGAACTTGCACCAATCCCCCACCGCCTTCCTTGTCAAGGCTCCCATGGCCAGCATCTCTGCCAGAGACTCAACCGGCACCCTCTGGTTGGGCTGCCCCGCTGGCCGAAGCAGATTGAACAGACCCTGCTCATGCTTGCTTTTCTGATCCTTGATTTGGTAGGACAGGTGACAAATGGTGGCGAGATACATGATCTGCATCGCCGGGTGGTCCGTGCATGCACGCCCTGCGCCTGCCATGAGCTCGGGCCATGCTCGCGCATAAACTCCCCATACGGCCGGGTCCGCGGCGCTGTGATCTCGCTTGATCCACGGCGTTAACGCCTTCGTCATCTCCTCCACTGCGCATGCGGGGAGCTGGATATTGGAGGTGAGCTTTTCGACCAGCTCGATGCGCGCATATTCGGCTTCCCCTTCCACGAGGTAAAGGGGCATCAGGGCTCCGTTCCAGGTGCCGCCGCAGGCTTGTATCACCTCTGGGATTGACGGGCGGACGCTTTCGATCCACTGCGCCATCTCACGAGGGCCCAGCGATCGCAGGGCGAAGACAGCCCAAATGTCCTTGGGGAGCTTGCCTTGTTCCTTGGCGGACTTTGTTCTGGCCAAGTCATCGGCATTCAGCTCGAAACGGTCGTTCCCCACCAGATGATTGGAGACGAGTTGACGGAAGCGCTCGTGAAGGGCAAGGAGCTTGTCGGACTCGTCCGTCTGGAGCAGTTGGTTGAGCAAAATGCGGTATGTGCAGGTTGGTGTATTCATAGTAATGTTTGGCAGGGGATGGCTATTACCGTGTGTCCGCCACCCACTGCAGGACGAACCCAGTCGACTCCTGGACGATGAGCGCGATGCCATTCTTGCGGATTCGTCTCGCATGCCAACTGACTGCGGTGAGTTGAGCCAGGACTGTCTGGTCCGCCGTGGCGCTGCAGTCCAGCCAGAGTCCTTCCTCAATCATGATCCTGTACAGGCTCTTACGGAATGCGGTGAGGCGCTTTTCAGCGTTTCGTATGCGCCATGTGAGGAGAGATTGAAACTTGTTTAACCAAGTAATCTTGTCTGTGACATGGGGTACCCAGAGTTCGAGCGATTTTTTGGCTCTGTTTACGATGCCGGGAGTTCCCCGCAGTCCCACCTTGACTCTCTCCCAGCCTGTTGAGAGCTTTGGTTCCTTATCACGGGCAACAATGTCCCATCCCTTGTTGCGCAAGGCCGTGCAAGCGGTGATGATTTGCTTGTTGCGCGTTCCTTCCAGAGTCGCTGCCCCGGTCCAGTTGACGGCCTGGCAGTTGACCTCATCCTGGCTTGCGGTCGACGATTCCTCTTTGACTTCCGCAACTGCTTCCTCGACTTCTGGTGCCGCCGCCGTTTTGATCTCGATGATCCGCTTTTGAAGGGCATCCATGTTGTGCCTTCCTTGGTCCAGCAGATTGCATGCATCGCGAAGGAATCCGCGAGGCGGCGCCCGTTCCGCCCGAACTTCCGCCAGGATATCCGTTTCAACAACCTTGATGGCCGCTTCGGTGGTGCCTCCGGGATAAGCCTCCCTGTGAAGCGCCACCAAGTACTGCCAGAGCTTGTCGGACCGCTCTTCCACCTTTGCGTCCAAATGCCAGGTTGCGCTCTCGGGAGAGGCCTTGCTTTCGTCCACCCACAGACGATCATAGAGGGCGGGATATTTTGCCAGCACCTGATCCACATATGTGCGGGTGGTGCCGAGGAACACATGAATGTGCGCGCTATCGGCAACCAGCTCCCGCAGCCACTCCGATTCCTCGTCCTGATACCTGTGCCCGTTGTAGGCAAGATTTTCGATCTCATCGATGAGAACCACGCACTGGAAGCCCTGCTCCTTCAGATGAGCAAATGCCGCCCGGTAAACCGCCACGGCCTCTTCGCCGGTGCGCAGGCCTGTGTAGGTCTGCCCGGTCGCCTGTCGGACGAGAATCTTTATGGTGCCGCAGGCCCTTCCGCTCAGCCATTCCTGGGTGAGGTTATGGGTATCATTGCCCGGGAAATCCTGAAGCGTGTCCCAGATGTGGCCCAGCATCGGTAGTTTTTCAGGTCGGTTGGTCTCGGCAAACACATCCCAGAAGAACTGGTTGTTCCGCCGCATCCCGTCAACGATCATGCTGTAACCGATTTGGGGATCACGCACCCGGGTATCGGTCGTGAAGGTCAGGATGCTCAGAAGCGTTTTCGGCTCGGCCTTGGCCATCTCGACGATCTGATTCAGCATGTGGCTCTTCCCTGCTCCATATTGTCCAACGATGAGCCGGGCCGTAGTCCTTCGGTCCAGCAACTGGCTTTTGGCGCAGTTCAAAAACCCATCGTAGATGCCACAATCTAGGGACGTGGGCTCCCCGACGCGCACCCGGTCCAGGAGTATCCTGGCTGTGCGCTGCCTGCCAACATCCTCGGCTCCCATTGGAAGAGTTACATCCTTGATATAGAAGTTGTAAAGGGCCACCAGCACGGGAGATCTGGACGATGCAAGGACAGGTTCTCCGGGGTGATAAATGGCGTGGTTTTGACTCAAGTCGACTATTGCCATTGTGGCCGCCGTACCAAACGCCTGTATCCATTCAGGAGACTCGCCAAGATGACGGTTAGTAAAGGCGTTGGATACCGCAGGGCCTTCTTTGCTTTGTGCGCCAAGTTCGGTGCGGATGGCCTGGCTGTCTTCGGTAAACTGCTGGATGGTGTAGAAGTTCATCGCATTCTTTGTTTGGTCGATCTGGTTCAAATAAACTCGTTTTCAATAACGGTAATAGCCTCCATTATAGAGCGTACGGCTAAACGTGCATTTATTTCGGCTTTAAGTTCAGCCGGCTGCCATCGTTTTTGCATTTGTAAGGCATTCCCTCGTATTCTACGGCCTTTTCCTCGGCCTGAGACGGGCAAACAGCCAAAAACACCCCTGTTCATTCGTGTTTTTCCGCGGAACGGTTTTGGTGCTTTTGTAGTTATATGAACGACGGCCTCAACAAACAAAGACGGCAGACACAAAGCAAAGATCGCCTGCGTCAGGGATCATATCCTCGTCGATGGGAGAGTTATACTGCCGTAGATTCAGTAGCAGGTACCCCTAATAAGGGCCTTGAGCGCGAACTCGACAGCCTCTTTATGCGGCTCGTAGACGGTCCCGTCAGGTGGTACCCCCATATGAATGCTGGCGGGTCCGGACCCAGCCACCTCAGCCCAAAACGCTCCTGAGCCAGCTTGCGGAATGTGCCAGTGGAGAAATCGACGAGCTCGCTGCTATCGGGAAGGCCCACCCAGACATGCATCTCCGGCAGGTGTCCGGCAGCTACGGCTGCGCTGCTTTCAGGTGATCCTGGGGTCCAGACGTACGAAAAGTGCGTAGGGCTTATACCATCATCGAGCGCTGGTGGGACCATTCTCCATTGCATGGTGCCAGCCTGCAGGACAGGTCGGAGTCCGGCTTGCGTCAATATCTTCATCGTTACCTGGCCCCAGTAGAGGCACGAGCCAAGATCGGCCTGCTCCGCACCGTACCACTCCTGTAGCTGGAGCCGGGCCTTCTCGTAAAGCTGACGCTTTTCCAAAAGATTGATGTAGCGTGTGTTCACAGTGACGAATGCGGCTCAGACTTCACTTTCAGGACTGCTGGCTGGGCTTTTCGCCCCTGCGCAAGCCGGCCGACTGGGCGATGTCATCAAACTTGCGGGGCTCAACTTCGTCGAGAGTCTTCCCTCTTCGCTGGAGCTTCTCTTTGATGCTGATGACTTTTTCGGTCATCTCCTCGTGGGTGTCCTGCGTTCCGCCTGCGAGCTTGAAGTTTGGGCCTGTCGCTTTGCGCTTGTGGCCGTCCGAATCAAGTCCAATCCCAACGATCTCTCTCTTGTGCTTGCTCATGATCCGGCTAACGCAGATGCTTCCGGAGCGGCTTCCAGCTCCGCGATGAACTCTTGCAAGGTTGCCATTCGGCAGGCTGGCTGTGGCTTCTCCTTGAAGAACAGGTACACTGCCCCGCCGGCAGCATGGGTCCAAGCCTCGCCATTTGCAAAGTAGCAGCCGAAGGACGGATGAAAATCCATGATGGCAGGGGGAACAACTTCGAGCATGTCGGTGTAAAACTCAGCGGGGCAGGGGAACCATGAGCGATTTCCCTTGCGAAATGCTTCTTCGGCGGCGGCCCAATATTTATTTGTGCCCATAAAGTGGGTTGGGAAGGGAACTGCCTCAGCTTGATGAGACAATTTTGCCTTTGACTGTGACGAGGAAGGCAGCCAAGTCATCCAGCCTGCCCTTTGGAACTTCCACGACAGCAGTGTGGACGCTCCTCTGCGAGCGCCACTTGCTGAACATTGCAACCAGGCTGTATCCTTCGCCGTGCGTCGGATCTTCGCCCTGGCCCTGGTACAGGATGCTCGCTTCGAAATCGTTGAGGTTGATCAGCTTCGCGGGTTCGACGGCCACATGGCGCTCCGGGTTTGCCGGGTCCATTTGCAGCGTCTGCTCCCAGAGGTCATCGTTTTTGTCGTCATAGTACCAGTCGGCTTCAGGCTGGGGCCATCCGGTATTCATGAAGTCGGCGAGTTCCTGGGCGGTGACGTTGCTCTCTTTTGCGGTGCTCATAAGCTCTATTCTTCGCGGATTTTTACGGTTGGATCACAAAAACTGCGACCGCATTCCAGCAGCGCCTTTCAGGAGGTGGCGCCCCGCAATTACGCGAGCGTCTTCTGGGCGCGCTGGATGCAGTTGAGGACCGACTCGAGCTCGTTCCACGCGTCGATCGGCTGCTCTGCTTCATCGAAGGCAGCTGTAATAATTTTGGCTATGGGATCTTCCGGCTGCACTCCGGCAGCTTCCAGCGCGTTGGCGATAAGCTTGGGCTTGTCCATATGTTGTGTTTGGCGGCGCACGATACGCCGGCAAATTCAAAGTCTCTCCACCGTGTCAGCGGCCCCTCGTTCCGGAAACAGCGCCAGAGCGTGGTCAGCATCGCCATCACCGCCGGCTGTCACGAGAACCCGGAGGTTTCCCTTGTCATCCAGCCCTACCAGCACATCTCCGATGGCTTTGCCATTCCGGAGAGCTCGGACGGCGATTTCCTGGTAGATGCCGCGATCTCCGCTCGGCTCGGCCCGCAGGACGATCCTCTTCGGATTCTTTCCCCCGTTCAGGGCTGGAAATTCAAAAGCGACGTTTCCGCGGAAGGCGTTTTCCTTCGCCTTGCGGGAGCTTTTGGCTGTCTTTTTTCTGGTAATCATATCAATTCGTTTCGCGGCTTTTGCTCCGGTGTCAACGGAGCTGGTGGCTTTCTGGAGACCGCCGAATGAAGCAGACGTCCGGCGGATTGCATGGGACGTAATTTGGCCTGCGACGGAGGAATCCCTGGAACCGCGGCTCAAGGGCGTTCTCCACGTAGATCGAAATTGATGGCCGATTCTCGTCAATGAACTTCTCCAGCTCCGTGAGGAAGCGGGTAAAGTGACCTTTTCCTTCGTCTACGACGTCAATCGACGCCACATCCAGGCACTGCTGCTCAGCGGCCTCGATGCAGCGGGTGGTGTTTCGCAGGGGCCCGATTGTAAACCAGCGGTTGCGCTGCCCCCACTTCGAGGGCTTCAAGATCAGTTCTTTTGCTGGCTTCGTAAGCATGGCCCGTTCGAGAATCTTGGTGTATTTGAGCTTTGGAGTCCAGCCAGTTTCTGAACTGATTGAACCTTGCCTCTTTCCCGGACGGTTCTTTTCTGGAGGAGAGCCTTGCGATGCGGCGCGCGGCGCCCAGCTTATCGGGCAACCGCCGCAGCAGGAGCGGCCGCCGGCAGCGAAAACTTTCCGCCGGTTCTCACCAGCTCGCCTTTTTTGGCCGCGATGTAGAACTTTGATTTGAAGCTGCCCATGGGCGTCTTGCCTGAGGCTCCCATTTGCTCCACGAGGGGTTTGGCGGCATGACAGGCTTCCTGGATGGTGATTGGACCCGTCGCCTCACGCATCACCTGGAAGATGATGCCGCGGTAGGTCAGTGCAGGTTTGGTCGTCGGAACTGCGTTCTTGGTTTGTTTGCTCATGGGCTTTTCAGTTTGATCGAGTACTTTCCGGCTTGGCGTCTCGAATCTCTCCACGGCCTCGGTGGCCTTGTCCATGATTTCGATGAGCTCATCGATCAACAACACATGGGTCCCCAGCGTTGGAGACGACACTTCGATGGTCATCTCGTCTCGCACGATGGCGGAAACAGGTTCAGGTCTCATGATCTTGCGTTTAGTTCGGCCAGCTTTTGAATATTTTGCAGCTGGCTGACAAATGAGCAGATTTTTCACCCCTCGTCTTGGTACCATTATATGACATTTTGAAGAAAGCGGGGGGTATTGAGCTGTTTGAGGCTGCTCCCTAAAGCTTCCCCCCACCGTCGAAGAAGTATTTTTTTCAACGAAGCTTGTCGACCGCCTCGCGAACCAACTCTGCGCACTCCGTCTTGAGGGCTTCCCGTCCCGGATCGCCCTCACTCAGGACAGGATCGCACAGGATCACCAGGGCGAAGCGCCTGAGCAAATCGTTGTCCGGGTTGTTCTTTGCCAGCTGGTACACCCAAGGGCGCAGCTTGGCCAACCCTGGCTGGAACTTCATCTCGTGGGCAAAGAAGGTGTTGATAAGGCACGCGAACTTGAGAGGCGTCTCAATCAGATCCTTGGGATAGATGGGGGACAGGTTTCCCAGGATGAAGTCGAATGGCTTCTTGGAGCACTTCCAGTAGCGTTTGATCGCGTTTACGGCGGCATATTTGAACAGGTCCTCGCCATCGGTACCCAGGTTGACCGGGGTGGTGTCGCGCAGCTTGTTGGTAAGGTTCCCGTTGGAGATCAGCGAGTTCAAGTCGCGGAAATTAAACTGGTAGAGGCCAATGTCCGAGACCTTGTCGTTGGCGTTCTTGTTGATGCGACAGGTGGGATGGTCGATGGTTCGGTAGTCGGCGGCTCGAAATGGTTTCTCGAAATCCGTCACCTTGTCCTCCACAATTTCGACCACCCTGAAATGCCGGTCTTGTATCTGCTGAAACTCCTGTGCGATCTCCTCCTTGGTCAGCTTCGGCTGGTCTTTCCCTGCCTCGAAGGCTGCAAGGTCTCTGGGAACCCAAAGTGCGGCCACGTAGGGAAATGCATTACTGCCGTGAGTTGCGAAAGCTCGGCTGGAAAAGATCACGCAGTTTTCAAGCCGGTACCCGAAATTGACCAGCCTGTCGTAGATCGTAGGCTTAACCAGGTAGCTCATGGGATGCAGAATGGCTACAGCGCGCGGCTTCACGAGAAAGTAGGCGCGCATGAATGCGATGCCCGAATCGCGGTTCTTGATCCGCGGATCCATCGGCGCCTGAACCTGGATTTTTGATGCGCGGCGGTTTTTTGAGGTCCAGTCATTGTACGGCGGGTTTCCAACGACCACCGTACGGCGGTTAGCGGGGATGTTATAGCGGGCTCGGTCCACAAATGACAGCGTATCCATCTCCACCATGAACTTGAACCCCATCTTCTTTAGGATTTGTATGGCAATCGGATCAATATCGAACCCGCAAAACTCGTTGCCGGTGAACTCGAACGCGAAAGCCCCGATCCCGACGCAGAGGTCCAAGAGCAAATCCGCAGGCCGCAGAATGGGATCGAGCAGATCTCGCAAGAGATGAATCGCTCCCGTGGGGGAATAGTACTTGCCAAATGACGACTTCTTCCCGTCTGGCAGCATGTGCGTGAAGCGGTTTCCGAAAAACTTCTTCACTGCTTCCCCATCGTCCAGATAGTACTTGGCCCTGATCTGAGCGAACCATTTTTCCTCGGCCGGCGGGGCAGCCTCCCGCGCGCCATCCTCGAGCGAGAGCACTAAAAAGACCGCGACTATAGGGTCCACGCCCTTCGGAAGTTTAAGGAACACCTCCGAAAGATGGGCGCTGATGGGCAATTGACTCATATTTTAATTTTAGCCTCTGACTGCAGGACATGGCAAGGTTAGAAGCCCAACCTGCGCCTGCATACTTTGTTTTGACTGCCTTTCATCTTTTGCTTTGGAAGCCGGACCCGGGGACGGAGCGGCCTCATCTTCCTGCGCCGCTCGGGAAAGGATGTTGAGGCGGTGGTTGCAGTCGACAATGCATAAACATTTGGTTAGCCGCCCCGCAGGAGCTTGACATCCTCGGCGCCCTGATAAGCTGGACCTGTCCAGGGGCAGCTTGCGGCGATCTGCCCCAAATCCGGGTCCGTGGTCTCGCTCAGGGGAGCAAAGGCTATCACGTTGCAGTCGTCGGTCACATTCGGGGTGAGTATCGATGAGAATCCGCCCCTCTCGGTGTAGCCCAAGACGACCTTCCATCGCAGGGAGTCGAAGGCCAAGTATGACGTGCCGTCTGGCGGGAGCTTTTCTTTCTCGCCCGGCAGCCAGTCGCCTTCGGAGTTTCGCTTCAAGTAGGTCCACATGATGTAATTTGTTTGGTGCGGTTGTGCTTCTTACAAGATTATATTCAGGAGTACTCTTGTTGCAACCTCATATTCCTGACAAGGACGGCGCGGCGGCCAGGACTTTCGAATAAGATCACCGTTGAGCATGTTGCAACATTCATACGAGACTTTGTAATGGGTTGGAGGCAGGAGTCCTATGTAGCCTATATGATTACAAAGTGGATTGCCAGGCAAAAGACCTTGTAATTGTGTATGATTTTAGAATACATTGACTGCTGAACAGGGAAGCCCCTTCTCTGAACGGGGTTAGAAACAGAGCCATGCGGGAACGAACCATCAAAACAATGGTGTCGGATCAGGACAACTGTTGCTCAATGGTTTTTGACCAGGGCAGGATTCTGGAAATGTTGAAAGGCATGGCGGTGTTCGAATCTCGAACGGCCCAGGCAGGGTGTGGGAGCAACAGTGGCCTCCTATGGAGGCCGCGGCCGCAATCCCCGCCTTTTGGCGGGGATTCTTACTTCTTCATCCTTTCCAGCAACCCCGGTATCTGCTCGCGCCAATCCACTTGCTCTTGCACGTCCCGCCGTTCCTTTGCCAGCCACGCCAGCACCTGGCTCACCTCAAACAGATTTCTGCTTTGCGTCGGCGTCCCAGGCACGCGTCGCAACTTCACCGTTTCGATGGTCGTCGGTATGCGCCCCTTGTATTGGCCCACAATTTTGGCATCGTGCCCGCTCCGCGTGATACAATAGGCCCGTGTCGCCGCCTTGAAACCCCACACCTCGCGCACATCCTTGTCAACCCATGCCGTGACGGCCCTCGGGTCCACCGCGCGCTGGCGCCACTTCCGAAAATTCTCCTTCTCCGTCTCTGCCTGCGCCAACCCCGACGCGATCACCCGTCCCACGTCCTCCGGAGCCAAATCACCAATGTGACGCCGCCGTAGGTCCGATTGCGTCACCCCTACCACTAGCCCGTTGCTGCACACAAATCGAAACCACCCCATGAGCGCGCGGAATCGGGTGCTGCCATCCACCGAGTTGAGGCACTCAAAACGCATCCCCATCTTTTCCCCATCGCCTGGGTCGAATGCGTATTGGTCCGGCAGCCACACGCTCAACCGCATTCGTTCCCCGTATTCGGTGATCTGTAGGGCCGCATTCGTTTCCTCGGCACTCACGGCCGCTTCCTTGAGCGCCTTGCGGACAGAATCCAGCACCGCCACATGGGTTACTAGAGTGTAATCCTTCGAGACCGTTCCCACTGGCACGAAGGTCTTGTCGTCTCCGAAAGGTCGGCGGACGATTGCATCAAGTCGCACATTCGCGCGCGGACTTTCTCCCGGCACCTCCGGCAAACTGAAATCTCGTCGCTCGAATTCGGGGATCTGTTGACGGATCTCCGACAACTTCCCTGTGACCCGCCTCACCGGCGAGGTTAGCCATTTTTCTTGCACCGGTTCCGGTGGATTGCTCAACTCCGTTTGTATGTTCATGATCGTTTCTCCTTCGTGCAGGAGTTCTGTGCGGTTTTCCCGCCAAGCCAATGGCTTTCCACATTCACGCAGTCTCGCCTGAAACGCACCCCCATAAGGCGTCCCGCAGCCCAGACCGGCGGCTGATTTTCCGCTGAATCATCGTCCGGAAGGGCTTCTCGGCTGCCCACAGCTCGACCTGTTTGCTTGCCCGAGTCAAGCCGGTGTAAACGAGTTCGCGCGTGAGGATCGCGCTGTCTTCACCAGGAAGGATCATCAACACGCGCTCGAATTCCGATCCTTGGCTCTTGTGGACCGTCATCGCATAGGCTGTCTCGTGAACCGGCAATCGCAAGGGCAGAAAGTCTCGCAGGCTCTCGTCCGGACCGGAAAAGTAGGCGCGCAGTTCCCCCCGTTTGGCGTCCTGAAGCAAAACGCCTATGTCGCCGTTGAACAACCTGAGGTTGTAATCGTTGCGGGTAATCAACAGCGGCCTCCCAGCGTGGTAATTGCCGCCCGCCTCGATCAGCCCGGCGTCGGCCAGGATCTCCTCCACCAAC
>Ga0116118_1001697_pt1 | contig 11177 bp, 13 predicted proteins | sample June2015DPH_11_5_FD_89723 | JGI IMG/M metagenome (GOLD analysis project Ga0116118, IMG submission 89723) | Peatland microbial communities from SPRUCE experiment site at the Marcell Experimental Forest, Minnesota, USA - June2015DPH_11_40 | ecosystem: Environmental > Terrestrial > Soil > Wetlands...
CGACCTCAGTTCCCCGAGTTGGAACAAGGCCTCTTTCGTACAGCCGAAATGGCTGATTACAGGTGTCGGCTCCTGATTCTCGAACACCGCCTTCATCAACGGGATGCACGACTTGTTGTAAATCTGCTTGGCTCTTTCCGCATCACCCTTTAATGCGCATTTCACCATCTCGGCCCATATCGGCGTGCCGATTACGCTTATCCCGATCAGGGCGCCGTGTGCGCCGTGCAAGAGCATTCCCAACAGCGGAGGCGCGTCGTTTGCCGTCAAGACCGTGGTCTTCTGGTTGAGTTCGTTCCAGGCTTCGGCATACCGGCTCACTGTGCCGCAGGCCGCTTTAATCGCCACTACGTGGGGCAGTTCGACTATTTGCTTCAAAGCCGGGATGGAATACGACACCCCGCTTGCATCGGGATACTGAAATACGATCATCGGTATTCCGATCTCGCGGTCCAGTGTCTGGAATAGTTTGTAAACCACTTCGTGTATCTTGCTGAGTTGTCTGTAGGGCCGGATATCCAGAAGTGGAAGGACCAGAAGTCCGTCAGCGCCTGCGGCCGCCGCAGTGTTGCCTTCCGCGACCAGATCTTCCAGTCTTGTTGCTTCGATGCCCGCGAATAATTTCTTTCTGGGTGGCAGGGCCTCCCGGGCGGCTGCCACTACCTGTTTCCGCTCGGCGGAACTCATCGCCAGGATTTCGCCGGCGTGCCCGTTCACCACTACTCCGGAGACTCCGGTCACGCTGGCGGTGCGGGCGATATGCTGCTTTAGGTCATCGAAGTCGACAGCACCGGTTGAGGTGAAGGGGGTAACTGTAGCAGGAAGGAGATGACCTTCAAGTTTCAATTTCACGTTGCAAAGCTCCTCGCTCTAAAAAGTCTTGTGTTGCGATTTGTTCACGGCGGCCGACTGTCCCGCCACCCGTCCTGAGATAAGTGCCCACACCAGGTTAAGTCCGTGGCCTTTGAGCTGGAGTCCGCTTTGACCGACTCCGCCGGCGGCATACAGCCCCGGAATCGGCCTTCCCTGTTTGTCCAGAACCCGGCAGTTGCTATCGACCGCGGCTCCGCCTTCGCATACAGTGATCATCGCCTTTACCTGCCCAAGGGCGAAGAACGGAGGAGACAAATGCGCGGTGGCCGCGGACAACTTGGCGGCGTCCAGCTTGAGCGATTGCGCCAGTGAGGGAGCATCGTCGGCCCAGCGCACCAGATCAGGCCGGCCGCGTTCGTAGTCACGGAAGTAAGCGAAGGCAACCCCCGGCGCGGTCGAAATGAACCACGGAAACCGGCTGAACTGCCGCGCGATGCGTTGGTCGCCGATCACGTATCCGCTGCGCGAAGGCGTGAGCGCCAGCTCGTCGATCGGGCGCATCTTCTCGCCGAGCCGCCTGCCTGTATCGTCGACGAGAACGGCCCCGGCCTCAAACAAGGCGGCTGCCGGCGACATATGGGCGATCAACAACCGCTTGGCTATGGGCGCCAGCAACGACTTAGGTGCGTGCGTGATGTAGGCCGCCGCCAGCACCCGCAGCCAACGCCATGTGGGCAACGCCTCGAACCATGGACTGGTGGCCTGAGGCGGTAGCCGCAATTGCGGACCGATAATCAGGTCCATGCATTTCATGTCCGCGCCTGCATCCATAGCCATCCGGTGGCCGTCTCCCGTGCTGTGTTCGTTGACGGGAATGGCGGCCGCCGCCGGCGGAGGCAAGAACCGCTCGCGCATTTCGCGCGAACCGGTGAAATCCCCGGACGCAAGAACAACGCCGCCGCGTGCATGCAGTTCGCGCGTGGCGCCGCCGCTCCGATAGCGCACCCCAACCACTTCATCGCCGGAACGCACAAGGTCGGTGACAGCGCAGTCAAAGCGAACGCTGGCGCCAAGACGCACGGCCTCTTTGTGCAGCGCTTGCAAGTAGATTCTTGCGCCCGGGACAGCGTTCAGCATTCGCGGCACCCGGTTCGGCGGTTCGGGAAACGGCCCGACGAAGACTACGCCGAGGCGCTCAAGCCAGGCGATCGTCGGCCCCGCTTCTTGGGCCAGCAAACGCCGCAGGTGCTCCGGTTCGAGCACAGGTTCGTTGGCGAGGGCGATATCTTCAGCAAAGGCGTCAGCATCATCTTCAACGCCCGCAATACGTTGCAGGCGCGTCCCCGCTGCCGAGACGGAGCCCACCGCTTTGGAGGTCGTACCCCATAGACCAGAAAGCTTCTCGAGAACGGTCACCTGCGTGCCCGTGCCCGCCGCCGAAGCCGCTGCCGCCAATCCCGCGGCCCCAGCGCCAACAACCACAACATCGACCGCGTCCTCCTGGACAATACTCTCCGGGTTCGTTTCACGAGAATGTGGCGCTGCAATATCCGTATGCTTCATAAATCTTCCCTTATTCCTACAGGCGGCGATCGTTTCGGATTTTACTGCTCCCGAGCTGTTTTACAAGGCCAAAACTCCAATTCGTGCGCCGGCTTGTCAGTCGTCCGACCAACACGGCATCGAGCCTGCGTCTTGCAAGTGCCCTGTTGGTGCGCGCCTTCGACACAACTAACTTGTATGGGTAATGTTTCGTGCGGCCTTTCCAAAGCCGGTCCGTTGTCGAACATGTCCCCTTCCAACGCCGCCGGCTGCGTACCGTGGCCAGAAATTCGGTTGGCAATTTGCGGCACTGACGTTGAACGCGTCGGGTCAACACGTCATCCGTCGTGTCAACCAAGCGATTTCGCGATTGGAAGAGACAGCTAATACAGAAGGTAGTCCGCCTTGCCAAACCCGATTTCAGGGAAAACTCACGGATGGCGGCACCCTGACCAGCGGAATCCGGCGATGGTCACCCATCGCCCCTCAAACTCGCCAGCAACCCCGAATACCGCCTTTGCGGTCGGTCATTGCGAACCGCGATTCCCAAAGCCTTCCTCTGCCCCACCAGTACCAGCAACCGTTTGCCTCGCGTGATTCCGGTGTAAATCAAATTCCGCTGCAAGAGCATGTAGTGCTGCATGGCTAGCGGGATCACCACCGCAGGAAACTCCGACCCCTGCGATTTGTGGATGCTGACCGCATAGGCGAGCGAAACTTCATCCAGTTCCCCGTAGTCGTATTTCACCAGTCGGTCATCGAAGCGGATCGAAACTTCCTGCTCGACTGGATCAACCCGCTCCACGATGCCGATGTCGCCGTTGAACACGTCCTTGTCGTAGTTGTTTTCAGTCTGGATGACCTTGTCTCCCTTTTGGAACCGCCATCCAAACCGCTCAACGGCACCTTCACCATTCCGGGTTCGGTTCGGATAACACCATTGTTCACCAGTGCCTTTCGGAGGCTTTCCAGTGATGCACGCTCTATCAATTCCCCCATTTGGTGTCTTTTCCGCACCGTTCACCTTGCGAGAACAACGAAGGCCAGGCATCCGGCCTTTGTAATCTTTTTGTACGCGCATTGTGCTTCTGGCGATGGAGCGGGAGAATGGCTTTAGGGCGTGTCTACACGGTCCAGCCGTGCCGGCGTCTCCATTCACCACAGACGACTCCCCGGTTCATCGCGAATGCCCACCCGCAACAATTCCACCTGTAGGTGAACCATGAAGGCGCTGCTCATCTATCCCAGATTCCCCGACACCTACTGGAGTTTCAAATACGCGCTTTCGTTTACGGGCAAGCGCGCGGCTCAGCCGCCGCTGGGACTCATGACGGTTGCCGCACTGCTTCCCGGGAGCTGGCGGAAGCGGCTGATCGACACCAACGTGGAGCGTTTGAAGGATGCGGACCTAGCTTGGGCCGATGTTGCGATGGTAAGTGGGATGCACGTACAGCAGGAGCACCTGACGTCGATCGTCGAACGCTGTCGTGCACGCGGTCTGCGAACGGTGGTGGGTGGACCTATCGCCAGCAGCGTGCCCGCAGCCGCACTCAAGGCAGATCATGTGGTCATCGGTGAGGCGGAGGGCTTGATTGCCGCATTGGCACACGATCTGGAGGCAGGCGAGGCCCTGCCTGTGTACGAGGCTGCCGAGAAGCCGGCCATGGAGCGTAGCCCCTTGCCGGATCTGAGCCTCATCAAGATGAACCGCTACAGCACCATGACCGTCCAGTATTCGCGTGGCTGTCCGTTCAACTGCGAGTTTTGCGACATTATCGAGATTTATGGCAGGCAGCCGCGCACCAAGGCTGTCACGCAGGTGCTGGCCGAACTGGATCAGCTGCAGCGTGCGGGTTGGCGCGATGCCGTCTTTGTGGTGGATGACAACTTCATCGGAAACAAGAAGCGTGCGAAAGATCTGCTGACCGCGATGGCAGAGTGGGGACAACTCCATGGTTATCCCTTTCGCTTTATCACGGAAGCTTCTCTGAATCTGGCAGATGATCCGGAGTTGCTGCAATTGATGAAGGACGCTGGCTTCTCTACAGTATTTCTGGGGATTGAGACGCCGGATGAGTGTAGCCTGATCGCGAATCACAAGCTGCAAAATACGCGGCGTGATCTGCTGGAGAGCGTGAAACGGATCCAGCAGTACGGGATCGAAGTGATGGGAGGTTTTATCCTCGGGTTCGACACCGACCGCGAGGATGTGTTTGACCGGATGGTGGAATTCATTCAGACGAGCGCCATTCCGGTGGCCATGGTGGGGTTGCTGCAAGCTCTGCCCGGGACGCAACTCTTCCGCCGGCTGTGGAGCGAGGACCGGATTGTGGACGCGGGGGATGGAAACAACACGGATTGCACGCTGAATTTCCTTCCACGCATGGACGCTGCGCGCCTTGTAGAAGGTTACCGTTCCGTGCTGAGACGAATCTACTCCTGCGATGCCTACTATGAGCGCGTCAAACTGTTCCTGAACCGTTGCCATCCGACGAGCAGGCAGCGCTTGAGCTATGCGAACCTGCGCGCCATGGTCTCCTCGGTCGTGCGCCAGGGGTTGCTGGGGAAAGGCCGGCTCAGCTATTGGAAGTTCGTGCTGACAGCAGCCACGCGGTATCGCCGGTCTTTCGGCATGGCCATGACCTTTGCGGTGATGGGCTATCACTTCCAGATCATGACCGAGCGGTTGATGGAGATGGAGTGACGATCGCAATCCGTACTTCTACATGTTCCTCTTCAGCGAAAGTGATTGGATAAGAACGAAGGCCTCAGCGGACCCGGTATTCTTTAGTTGAGGACCAAGAGTTACTGGGCAGGAGAAGCCTTCATGATTATTGTAGGGTGTGATTTCCATCCCAGTTGGCAGCAAGTTGCTATTTTTGATTCCTCGACAGGTGAGATTGTGGAACGTAAGCTGGTCAACGGCAATGGCGAAGCGGCGATGGGGCGTTGGGTCGCCGTGATGGTTCAGAAGCTCTGCGGAGTTTATTGGCCACCGTCGCGGCACCATCCGCCGCAAGGCCGCATCCTCAAACCAACAAAAAATCCATCGCCTGTGGCAAAAACCACGAGATCGCATGGGTCGGGGAGGGTCGCCGGGGCATTGTGGTGGTAAGGGCAAGATGTCGGGTACCTACGGATATTTTGGCCGTAGTTTGCGTAATCACTCCAGTTGTTTGGGTTCCTTTTCCCACGAGCTAGCCGAAAACCGACCTCAAATGAGGGTTAAGATCATTCTAGGTTTCCTATGAGAGCATCTGCTTCAACTTCTACCAACCATTCAGGTTTGATAAATCCTTTAACTTCAACAAACGTACATGCCGGACGAATGTCTGAAAAGAATTCGCCATGCGCTTTTGCTGCCTCTTCCCAACGGGCGATGTCTTTCAACATAATGCGTGTGCGTATCACCTGACTCAGAGTACATCCTGCTTTTGCAAGTGCTTCCTCAATAATGTGTATGCACTTTTTAGTTTGCCCGTAAACATCCCCTATATAAGCATTGCTGCCATCTATATTGATCGGAGCTGTGCCTGAAACAGCAACCCACGGGCCGGATCGAACCGCTCTTGAAAACCCTATCGGTTTTTCGAGGGGAGAATTACTGCTAACAAGAAATCTTCCCATATTATCTCCAAGTTCTCGCATTACACTGCGGTCTGCTCTTATGCCGTATGGCAGTCGGGAAGCTAACCATCCGCGCAGTCGTCATCGCACGGTTGTTCGGATTCAAACAGCCAGTACATTTACTCACCCTCCCTGAACGTTCCAGCCATCCTCACAGGGGGCTCAAATCAGAGAAACAACCTGCGTCTTTGAGACTTGTTGTTCTGCACCAGCACTGGCCAGCGCGAACCTCTCGTAGTCGTTTGTGCACGGAGGCCCGTCAGTTACATACATCGTTCGGGTGTTCAGCGATATCAGAATAGAAGTGCGCGTCTCTAACTGGATGCTTTCCGGCTCGTTATTGTCCGTGTGTGCGCAGATTGAATGTGGATACGAGAAGTGATCTGAAATCAGAGCCTTGACGCCGTCGATATCAAGCGGCTGATGTTGCCGCAAAAGACGCGCCATACGCACATTGCGGTACATGGTGTTCGGCCACAACCGCGCCACGTCGGACTCGATATCCAGCTTGCAGAAATGATTCGAGTGGGTCAGGATTCCGTCAGTGGGATAGAGGTATGCCTCCCGGTCTGGTCCGGCCTCGATGTCAATGGCCTCGCCTTCCGCGTGTCCAATGAGGAAGTTCATCGCCGCTACACGCTTCGTACCGCTGATCGCAAGAATCGCTTCGTGCATGTTGCGGGCATTGAGGATATCTCGAACTCGCATCCGAAACGGTTTTTCATAAGCGTTCTTGCCGTCTTGCGCGGAAAGAAGCGCGTTGATGGCCACTCCCACTCCTTCTTGATTCACGCCCTGCATGCCACCAACTGTTCCGGTTTCGCCCAGACAGATAAAATCCGTTTTGTCCTCACGATGAACGCGGGCGATCATTGTCTTGACGCCGGGAATCCAATCCCAGTTCTGGCCAATAAAGGTCTCGTGCGTCTTCGTGCACTCCGGCATGATCGCGAAAGAAGTACACCCGTCAATGCCAGCACGGGTTCCAGCGGTAGCCGCCTGCTTCATCAAGCCGACGATAAGCTCATAACGGATGTTGAGCATCGTGATTTCAGGTATGGAAAACCCCGAACCCTCCGCTATGCCTTTCAACTCGGCACTGAATTCGGGATCAAGCCGCTCCAGCTCGGGCACCCACTTCTCAGATTCGGACAGCATGGTGTCTCGCGAATAGCCGAGGTTCGCGAAGCGCCGGAAGTATGTATCGAGATTCTGAGCGATATCGAAACGCAGGCCGTCCCCATGCAGGCGTCCACGCTCTCGCGGATCATTTCCGAGATCAATGACAGGGATGGACATATCCAAGCCTCCTAAATTCGCCACGACTCAGTTGCAGCCGCATGAAAAATGATAGGCGCGTTATGGACGCCAAGTATAGGCTCAGCGCGGAGGAAAAGTTTGGAATCTCTGTTATGAGCTATGTGCATGAAACTACAACGCTTTCAAAGCGACCAATGCAAGGTAGGCTTAACAGCGCAATCGCAATCTGGTCACCGGGTTTCGGGAGCTGGCTGCGCCAATTCATACTTGCCAACGGACTTCTGGTTCCATGATGCCGAACAGCCCTTACGCATCTGTGTAAAACGTGTGAATATTCCCTGAACATAGGCGCGAGTACCCACAAAAACGGCCTGATATTAGTCGTTTACCTTTCAAATTGCGAGCACCGCAATTAATTGCAATTTGCACCTGTCTTGGGCATTGACAGACGTAAGTTCTGTCCCTAGGATCACCAACGTCGACGGTCGAAAAGGGTTGGCTTCCTAATACGTAGCCAGTCTGAAGTAGGCTGAGTGATCCGTTCATTGGGGCGACCCGACAAACGACCAAACCTGAAAAAACCGACTGCGCTGCGAGGTGTCGCCGGGGTTTGGAACTGCGAAAGCAGTGATTGCATCAAGGGCTGTGACGGTACATGCGTCCACGCTGTTGACTCCCTCGCAGGAGCTGGCGGCTAGACAATAACCAATGTCACAGCCTTTCCTATTGCCTGCCACCCTACGCCAGCCGCTCTTAATCACACGCAATTCTCCGTATCAGTATTTGTTCATGGCGGCATGGTGAAATGCAGGCCCCATCAAATATTTCGTTTGCGCCTGATGGGGTCGGGCGGCGGGGCTCAAAAATTATGAAAGTCAAGAAGACGATCCTCTGCGTCGATGATCACGAACAATCTCTTTCTATCCGGAAATTGATGCTCGAAACCAGAGGCTACCGGGTAATTGCCTGCACCTCAGGCGAAGAGGCCCTCGAAGTATTTCGTCGCGGCGGCATCGATCTTGTGCTGACTGACCTGATGATGCCCGGCTTGGACGGCAACGAATTGGTCACCCGAATCAAGCAAGTCTCGCCGGAGACGCCGATCATCCTGTTTTCCGGCAAGGTCACGATCTACGACCAGAACACGCAAGCCAACGTTTTTTTGCCCAAAGGGATGTATGCGCCCGTGGAACTGCTGGAGCGAATCCGGTTGCTACTTATCCGTAAGCGGGGTTCGAAGCGCGTTACCCGCATAACATTCCCCACGAACGAACGCGAAGTGGGTTAGCGTGTTGCAGTACCCGTGAGCCGATTTCTCACCCAAAATGGCTCTGCGAGGTGAAATGGGACGGCTTCAGGTCGCTGGCGTATGTTCACAAAACTCATCTAGTTCAACCCTGTACATTGTGGATGACGGGTTCAGTCGTTTCTCAGCCGCCGTTGCTTCCTGTTCGGTACTGTAGTGCCATAATGCGGGTGTTGTCATCGCCTGGGCAGAGGGAATTGAGCAGAAAGAGTTCGAATGCTGTGCCTGTCCGTCCCAAATTATTTACTTGCTCTTTTGCTGAAATGACCGCGACATAAGCCAGCCAGGGAGCAGGCGACGAAGAATAAACCAATTAACATTGCGTCGTGGTTATACATCCAGGCTAGGCTACTCACGCTTTGCCTCCCTTACAATGCCATAACAGCTGGCGCATGACATCTTAGTTCCAACCTGGCATTTGCCTCACGCCCCATCCCCAAGTCGATGGACGCGGGTGCGCCAGCCTCTGGAACATTGTGAGAGGGTCTCCCGAAGTCGCACGCATTACAAGTAACGAAGGTACGCCAACTTCAATAGTGTGGGTTGGTCGAGCCGAAGACAAAACCCCGAGTCTTGACACTCAGGGTTTTGCAGAGGGTCGTACGCAGAAGCAACAGTTGCAAGCATATACCCTCTGGTTGCGCATTCAAGGACAATCACCAAACGCCAGAGTTACGAAAGGAGGAGCTTGTGCCGTGCCAAAAAGCATAGTTGCCGCGTGCGAAGTGCAGCAAAAGCACACGCGGCAAAAGTAAGGGGGGCAGCATTGCTGACCCCCTGCTGTACCCTCCCCAGGTACTTTGCCAAAGTCTATTACTGAATCGAAGGACTGGTGACGAGAGCCGCTGTGCCGTCAGTGGTATAGCGAATCACGGCGGTTCCATCGGTATAGAAATTCTTAATTCCTGTGGAGCCCGCCTTGGCGGGCTGTCCAGTCAGGGTATAGCCCAGAGCGCTGCTAGGGCCTAAGGTGAAGTAGTATCCGCTCTTGCTGGCGGCCGCAGTGGTCGCTTGTGACAGCGTGTCGTCGATCAGGCAGGCACTGGTCGAAGTCGGAGTGGAACAGTTACCGCCATTTGTGGCCAGGTTTACCATCGTGCTTGTGTAGCCGATGGTCGGATAAGTCGAGTTGTAGGTGAGTTCAGCCGTGTTGATGGTACGCATGGAGCCCACAGCCGAGGCTTCGTTAGCGGCAATGCGTGAGCGAAGCAGGTTGGGAATGGCAATAGCCGCGATGATTAGGATGATCGCGACAACGATCAGCAACTCGATTAGTGAAAACCCTTTCTGTTTGCGCATTTTGCAACTCCTCTTCTTGAGCTTGTGAGCGCTCTACACCTTGTTGTTATGTGCACGCAAGTGACCAAAGTAACCAACCTGTGAGATTGTTTCTAAATGTTCGCAAGTCTCCCATTTCTCGAGCCTTACGATTTGCATGCCGAAGCGATGGCATTTCAGAATTGGGTCAAAGTGCTAGCAATTGTCAGTCTTGATTGCCATAAAATGTCATTACGCCAAGTAGTCGTTATTCCAAAGTGTAGCGCGACAACCTGATTTGCGCTGGGCATAACTAAGCATTGCCGTCTGCTCGGCGCGGTCATGCAACGATGACGGTAAAGGGCATCCTCGAGAGTCCCGCCAAGGGCGACTGTCTGGCAGATTTCATTGTCAGGACACGCAGCAAGAATCTGCGACATTGCGACTTGAGCACAGTGCTGTCTGCCTGGGCGGAGCGTCTGCTGTTATTAACGTCATTCGCCCGTATCCCACGAAAAAGCGGTGCACGAATCGCAGTATTGGACTCGCACGACGTGCGAGCTCACTCGCTGTAGATGTCGTCTATGATGTCGCAGCCCATCTTGGCGAGCACCTCTTCCGTGTAAGCAGACCGGCTCCAGGTGCCTTTACTGATCGCATCGCGAGTGGCCAATTCCTGCTGCTGTTTCTTGGTCGCTTTTTGCAGCACTGCGGGGGCATCTTGCGGGCGAATCACCACCACGCCGTCCTGATCTCCGACCAAGATATCTCCGGCAAACACGACAATACCGCCGCAGGTAACCGGAACATTGATCTCCCCGGGACCCATTTTGTAGGGTCCTTTCGGCTGAATGCCCGCCGCATAGACTGGAAAGTCCATTTGCCGAATCGACTCCAGGTCGCGCATCGCGCCGTCCACCACCACGCCCGCAAGTTTCCTGCGCTGTGCCCACAACATCATGTTCTCGCCGGCCAGCGCATGTGCCAGGTCGCCCTCCCCTTGGATCACGATGACATCTCCCGGTTCGGCCATATCGAGGGCACGGTGAAACATGAGATTGTCGCCCGTTCGAGCCTTCACGGTAAATGCTGTGCCCAGCAGCGGCGCGGCATTCAGCGGTTTAATGCGCGCATCCATGCATCCCAACCGGTTAATCTCATCGCCGATGACGGGAACAGGTAATCCCTTGAATGCGTCCACCAAGGCTCGATCGGGACGGCTAATTTTCTTGTAAATACGAAACCCGACGTTAGGGAGACTCTGATTAAGTTCTCTGCTTTCCACAGCTACTCGGGTTAAAGTGCAAGCGAGTAGGTGGATTGAGAAGATGAGGCAGAGGACATTGGCGATGATGACTGGCTTTGAGCGGTA
>Ga0116118_1001709_pt1 | contig 11121 bp, 6 predicted proteins | sample June2015DPH_11_5_FD_89723 | JGI IMG/M metagenome (GOLD analysis project Ga0116118, IMG submission 89723) | Peatland microbial communities from SPRUCE experiment site at the Marcell Experimental Forest, Minnesota, USA - June2015DPH_11_40 | ecosystem: Environmental > Terrestrial > Soil > Wetlands >...
CTTCCCACGCCCGAGAAAAGCGCCACGATTGCTCCGCTGACAAAGCACACCAGATACATGCAGCTCATCGAATTCATTAGAGCAGTTCATGCTGAGATGGGCGCTCTCATGGATGCGGCATCAAGGGGAGTTCCTGTGCGGGGTTGCACCATGTATATCACTACTTTCCCTTGTCATGAGTGCGCTCGAAACATCATCGCAGCTGGGATCGCGCGAGTGGTCTATATAGAGCCCTATGCAAAGAGCTTAGCTTTAGAACTTCATTCAAATGCAATCCAACTCGACACAGACGCCGACGCGGACAAAATTCCCTTTGTCCCATTCTTGGGAGTTGCTCCTAGGAATTTTTCTCATATTTTTGCGATGCCAATCCGAAAGAAGAAGAACGGAGAGGTCATCGAGTGGGTTGCGGAGACCGCGAATCCAAGAGTATCGGGTTCGTTCTGGTCATATTTGGAATACGAAAAAGAAGACCTGAGCCTTTTGAGGGACAAACTCAAGAAAAAGAACTTGAATCTAAAATCTAAGCAGAAGAAAAAGGGGAAATCATGAAGGTATCAAAGGAACTGGATGACGTTCTTAGACAAGCAAGCGCAGAAGTCGATGCATGGCCCAAATGGAAGAGGAGTCTTGACCCGATTGGTGACGAATCGCGGGATCGCAATAAAGACGAGCCCCAATCTAAAGAATCAGATTCTATTGAGGACACCAACGCTGCATGATAGGGAATCGATATTCCAAACTGCATCAGGGTCACTTTGAGTGCTTTGGCATTGCAGAGAACAGGGTCGGACGCCCTGCGACGAGGGCCGTAAACTGATGAACTGTGGCTGTGACGGGCCGCCTTGGCGACGGCGGACGGGAGAGTCCGCCGTTAATCCTAGCCGATCAGCGCCTTGACGAATTCCGCCGCGACCTGCGGGACGACCGCGTTGCCGTAGCCCTTGAGCAGCTCCACCCTGCGGGGAACCCCATGAGCCAGCGGCAGTGTTCCGGGTTCAATTGGCCGTGCCTTCCCGTCGTCGCAGGGGAGCCGCTCGCACCCGTCCCAGAAGCCAGCCTCGCTTGGTTCCCCAGGCGCCAGTTCTCCTGCCCGCGGCTGCGGCTCGTGCCGACCTTCGCCTTGAAGTTGTCGAACGTCGTCACGGTGCCCCAGGACGCCAGCCTCGCCTGGTCGCTCAGCCAGCCCGTGTCCCCTTGCTCCGCCCTTTGCGACGGATGATGGTTGTCGCCCCTCGCGCACGGCGTCCCCCAGGATGCCTCCCCAGTAGACCCGCTGCCGGAGGTGGGGAGCGCCGACGCTGTGTGCTCCAAGAACCGCCGACGCGACGGCGTAGTCTTCCATTTCCAGTTCTGACGAAACAAGGTCGAGCCATCCGTGCCCAATCGCCGCCTTAACCTGCTCGCCAACGACAAGCTCAGGTCGGCAGACGCGGATGAGCCGAAAGAGCTCCGGCCACAGGTGCCGCTCGTCATCGGTGCCGCGCTTCTTCCCCGCAGCGGAGAACGGCTGGCACGGCGCCGACCCCGTCCAGCATTCGAGGTCCGGGACCCCCGCGAGCCGGAGGGCGTAGGCCCATCCGCCGATTCCGGCAAAAAAATGACACTGGGCATATCCGCCGAGATCATCCGCCTGCACGTCCACGATGCTTCGCTCATCTATTTCCCCCTCCGGGATCATCCCCTTCTTCATCAGCTCCCGCAGCCATCCGCAGGCCGCGGGGTCGTGCTCGTTGTAGTAAACGCTGGTCCTCATATGCGTTGCCCCGCCGCCGCAGACTTCGTCGTCCTGCACGCCCTCTTCGTCGTGCACGTCTTCGTTGTCCTGCACGTCTTCGCTGTCCTGCACGCCTTCGCCTGCCCCGCATTCAAGGGAGCCGCCGCGAGCACTAGCTTGCCGCCGCCCTCGTAGCGGTACTCGACGTCCTTCTTGTCCTTGAAGACGATCAGGTCGCCAACCGCGATCCTGCGTACGGTCACCTTGACGAGTTCCTCCGCGTCGCAGGTCACGGCCTTCTTCTCGCCGTCGAACAGCACGTCTACCTTAGGCACGCCGCCGTCTACCTCGTGCACGTGAGTGACGACGCCCGCCTCGCCCGAGCTGTCGTCCTTGACCGTCGCGCCCTCAGCGAGCGGCTTCTTCTGCGGCACACCCGCGTCCGCGAGCAGGCGGTAGATCGTCGCACGTGAGCCGAGATATTCCTTGTTCTTGACCCATGCGTTGAACGTTAGCTTCTCAGGGGCGTCGAGGAGGTCAGTCCGCCTGCCCTGGCAGGACAGCGCCTCATGCACGCGCAGGATCGCGGGCCGCATCGCCTTCAGTGCTGCCTTCTTGCTGACATCGTTCGTCGCTAAGCAACTGATCCCGTCATTCACGAACTGATCGAGTTCCTTGAACGACATCGCGTCTATGTCACCTTGTCTCACCTGAGACAAAGTCGCTAATGCGGGCACCTCGTCCGTCTGCGTTCCGCTGTTGTGCTTGCTTATCGTCTGCGTCATGTGTTTCCTCCCTCCCAAAGGATACGGAGGCCCCGGCGGAAACGGCCATCGGCAAGCGTCGGGAAACATGGGACTTAGCCAGACAGCATGCAAGTGCCGGGAAACGTGGGACTTAAGTTTGTCGGGCCGTAAGCACCGGAAAACATGGAAGTTGCGGGGCCATTTTTCCACGCCACCCCCAACGAGAAGGCAGCTACCTAGCCGCCGAGCTTCCTGTCCGATGTGAAACGCTCTTCCGATCTGCAATAATTTCCCCGTGTGCGGACGCTATCGATTGTCACGGCGGAAGCAGTTGGTTGAGGAATACTTCGACGCAGTCTCGGGCGATGAGGAATGGGGCCCCCGCTACAACATCGCGCCCACCCAGCCTGTCCCGGTCATCCGCCAGAATCCGAAGGAATCCGTCCGCGAGTTGTCTCTGGTCCGCTGGGGTTTGATTCCCTCCTGGGCGAAGGACCCATCTGCCGCCGCCAGGATGATCAACGCGAGGTCGGAGACGGCGGCCGCGAAGCCCGCGTTCCGCGACGCGTTGAAATCTCGCAGGTGCCTGGTCCCCGCGGACGGCTTCTACGAATGGGCGAAAACGAGGAAAGGCAAGCAGCCGTACTGCTTCGAAGTAAACGCTGGGGAGCTGTTCGCGTTCGCTGGGATATGGGATCGCTGGAGGGACCCAAGCGGCAAGGCAATAGAGACCTGCTCGATCCTGACCACGACCCCAAACACGGTGACCTCGCCCGTCCACGACCGAATGCCAGTGATCCTCGATCCAGACGGCTACGATCTGTGGCTCGATCCGGGGATGAGGGACGCGGGTGCGGCGTCCGATCTGCTGAGGCCCTGCGACGCCCGGATGATGCGGTGCTATCCCGTGAGCACGAGGATCAATCACGTGGCTAACGACGACGAGGAATGCTCTCGACCCGTAGAGCTCCACAATTTGACCATCACGCCGGAGTGGAAGTCAGTTTCGGCAATGACTTCTGCTCCGTTTCTCTTCTGGCCTGTCTACTCTTTGTTGTCTGACAGCATCCGACCTCAAATAGCGTTCTTTTAGAAGTTCTCCATCTCCCAGATGTTGCTATTTAGGGTCCAGCCCAGCAGAGCTAGATGGCGGCCATCGGGTGAGGGAATGCCGTAAGTGCCTAAACCACCGTCCTTCTTCCACAGTGGGTGAGGATTCCCGAGTAGGTCAACATGCAGCAGGACACACGATCCCGGAACATGGCTGGAGACTAGGAGACCTTTGCCATTCTGCGTCCACACAACAGAGTCGAGAGTGTCGGAGTCATTTACCTTGATTTCTTTCGACTTCCCACCATTCACAGATAGCAGTGAGATTTTCGTTTCGGAGGTTTTGAGAATAGCGATCGTGGCTCCATCGGGTGAGAGATCCCACGCATACTGTCCGCCGGGATCGACAGCAAGTTGCGTGATTTCTTTCCCCCGACCTTGCACCGGGTCAAACGCGCTGAAAATAAGCCGTGCGTTGTCCTCACTCTGTTCGGCCAACACACAGAGGTTTGCCGGAGTTTTGGCGCACGCAAATGGCCCGCCTAATTCGGAATCATTCACAAGTCGCGGGGATCGCTTCGCGGTTAACACCAGTTCTGACGCCCCCCCCTCTACCGGAACTCGCATCAGCTTGGCTGGCGATGTTTCCTGATCTGGATGAACCAGGTAGAGAATCCACTTGCCGTCCGGACTGAGGTGTGCGGCACTGATCGCCTCGGTAACCGGCGCGATCAGGAAGCCAGTGTCTCGATCCAGCGGCTGACTGAAAAATCCTCCCCCTGAGGAGAGAATCAGGACTGACTTGCTGTCGCGTGTCCAGGCGAAAGGAAAGTTCCAGTGCTCGCTTAGGGTAAGTGGTCTTGAGTTGCTGGCACGCGTTCCGGTCTCGTCGAGGTCTGCAACATTGACGGTGTGTTGGCTGGCCCATTGGACAAACGCGACGTGCTTTCCGTCGCCGGTAACGGTCATCGTGTCGATGCAGGAACCAGCCCAGTTCGTGACTTGCTTCGGCTTGTCTATCAGACCACCTGTACGCTGGTCGATCCTCATCTGCCAGTAGTTACACGTGAACACATTTGGACTGGGATCATTTACCGCGTAGAGGATTCGCCCGTCAGGCAGCCACAGAAAATCGTGGAAGTCGAGCCCCGCGAAAGACATGACTGTTTTAGGTGGCCCGCCTTTGAGATCGAGTATTTCCATCGCGTCCTGACCGGTTCTGAAATATGCCAGGCTTTGCCCATCTGGTGACCACCGCACCTTAACAAAACCAGAGGATTCATCCGCATCCTCAAGTTTGCGTGCATTGCTACCATCCACCGTCATGACCCACAGCTCGTGAGGGCCATGTGCGACCCAGCGAGTGGTGAAAGCAATTAGCGAGCCATCGGGTGAGACCGATTCGACCAAGGCATTATCGCGGACGAAACGTGGGGCACCTCCGAGCACGGAGACTAACCACACGCTGGAATGCACAATGTTGGAGTAGCGCTCCGGCGGTGGAACCACGTTCGCGAAGAACCGTGTGCCATCGGGGAGCCAGTCAGTCACTTCCCAGTTGACCAGTTGTCCCTGCAGCTCCGTTGGTTGTGGAACTGTATTCGCCTCGCCCGTTGCGAGTAATTTGATGTGGATTCCTCGCATATCCGTATATGCCAAGTACCTGCCGTCGGGAGATATCGCTCCAGTCCTGACCGGGTTCTCACCGAGGTTGGTCGTGAGTTGCTGCAGTTTGATCTCAGGTAATGAAGGAGGACGCCGCGTTTCCCGAAGAACAAAAGCACTTACCACCAACACAATCACAGCGGCCGCAATCCGTAGCGCCCAACGGAAAACGTGAGCGTGCGGGCGCTCCATCTTTCGCAGGCTCTCAAGATCCTGGCGTAATTCCGAAGCGTTTGCATATCGTTGCTCGCGATCTGTCTCCAAGGCTTTATGGATGATCGCTTCCAATTTCGCAGGAATTTTGGGACTCAATTCATGCACATCGATGGGTTTCGCGTGGAGAATGGCATCATGCACCTCCGCTACCGTGGACCCGTCAAATGCCTGGCGCCCAGTCGCCATCTCGTACAGCACGAGGCCGAAGGAGAACAGATCGGATCGTACGTCCAACTTCTCACCGCGCACTTGCTCAGGGGACATGTAAGCCGCGGTGCCAACTGTCGTCCCGGTACGGGTGAGGTTCAGGGGAACGGCGTTCTCGCGTCCCTGCGATTGTTCCTCAGGAGTTCCCTGCGTTTGATCAAGGCTCTCCGACTCCTGCAACTTGGCCAAGCCGAAGTCGAGAATCTTGGCGCGTCCCTGGATAGTTATAAAAATGTTCGCTGGCTTGATGTCGCGGTGGATGATGTTCTTCTGATGTGCGACTTCCAGACCCTCGGAGATTTGAATTCCGATGTCGAGAAGTGTCTGAATCTGAAACTTCGTGTTCTTTGCGCCGTTTACCGGCGAGGACCGCCGTTCAGCGATCAGTTCACGCAGGGTGCGGCCCTCCAGCAGTTCCATCACGATGAAGGGACGATCTTGGTGTTCTTCTACTGCGTAGATCGTACAAATGTTCGGATGGTTCAGCGCCGAAGCGGCGCGGGCTTCCCGCTCCAAGCGCCCGAGCATTGTGGGGTTTTCGGCCAATTCTTCTGGAAGAAACTTGAGTGCCACCGGGCGGCCTAACTTGAGGTCTTCCGCCCGATACAACACCCCCATGCCGCCACCACCCAAGGGCGCAATCACCCGGTAGTGAGAGACTCTTTTCCCGATCAGGTTCCCCTCAATCTCACTCGGGGGCAGAGGGGGGCCTTTAGCTACAGCGTCTGCGCCGAGTGGAGTCTCCACGCACTCGACGGATCCTTTCCAGCGGTAGCCGCGGCGGGCAAGCGTCTCGATATAGCGCGGATCGTCAGCAGAATCGCCTAGCGCTTGACGGAGGCGCTTCATTGCGGCATTGATGCTGTGGTCGAACTCCACCACCGTGTCGTTGGGCCACAGTTTTTTACGGATTTCTTCACGTAGCACTACATCGCCGGGTCGTTCTAGCAAAAGGGCCAGTATCCGAATAGATTGTTCCGGCAGTCCGGTGTTCATGCCTTCCTGGCGCAACTCACGCGCCCGGAGATCCAGTTCAAAGACATCGAAGCGGAACACTTTGCGAAATTGGTTAGGAACTCCCACGGCGCGTTTTGTGAGTGAGCTTACTGCTAGCCTTCAACGTTATCAAATTGGCGTGGCTGCTACATGCCCCTTCAACTGTCAGTCTATCTCTTGTCTGTTCAGTAAGTTAGCTGTGTCAGCTTCATGTCATGAAAATGCCAGCCCCAGTGCATTGTGCAATCTGCGCACCTGCGCCAGGGTAGCGTGGTCAACGTGGCACACAGATCCAAGAATCTGAATTCGCCGGAGGTGGTTATGAATAAGCAGACCTTAAGGAGACCAATACTGTCGTCGGCGTGGCTTATCACCCTGACATTGTTCATCGCGCTGGCGATCCCAGTTCCAGTGGTCGCGCAACACCATCACTACAAGCTCATCGATACCGGCACACTAGGGGGCGCAAACAGTTCTCTAGGTTTTGAGGGGGAGCGAGATATCAACAATGCAGGCACAGTCATATCTCTGGCAGAGACGACGATTCCTGATCCAACGTGCTTTTTCTCCGATTGCTTCATCGGCCACGCTGTCCAATGGCGCCATGACACTCTGACGAATCTCGGAGCGCTCCCTCCCGTCAACAACAGTGGCCCCGCCTGGATCAGTGATTCGGGGATAGTCAGCGGATTTTCTGAAAACGGCGTGACCGATCCCCTAACCGGAGCCCCGGAGTTTCAGGCAGTCCTGTTCCAGGACGGAAGAGTCATCAACCTGGGATCCTTTGGCGGAAACGAAAGCGTAGCGTTCAGCGTCAACAGTCGTGGACAGGCCGCCGGATGCGCCGCAAACGCTGAGCCTGACGCAGATGGCTTCTGCCTCGGTACTCCTCAACAGAGTCGGGCTTTTTTGTGGCAGGACGGAACCATGAAGGACCTAGGTACGCTTGGTGGTCCAGATGCTCTGGCCGAACTCATCAACGATCGCGGACAGGTCGCCGGATGGTCTTTGACCGATTCGATCGTCAATCCGGCTACTGGAATCCCCACTCAGCACCCGTTTCTGTGGGAGAACGGAAGGATGCGTGACCTGGGCACGATCGGTGGCTCCGCCGTTCAAATCATTAACAGCATGAACAACAGTGGGCAGTTTGTTGGTGCTATGAATGTAGCCGGTGACCAATCATTTCATCCTTTTCTTTGGGACGGCCGTTCGCTCCGAGACCTGGGAACACTCGGCGGCGATTGGGCAAGCGCGAACTGGGTTAATGAACCGGGGGATGTTGTCGGTTGGGCGTGGAATTCGGGGAATCAGGCATCACACGCGTTCCTCTGGCGAAAGGGCGCTTTGATTGATCTTGGCACCGTGGATGGGGACCCAAACAGTGAAGCCTTTGTCGTCAATTCGAGGCGACAGGTCGTTGGCGCCACGCAAGACGATAATTTCAACTATGTGCACGCGTTCTTGTGGGAGCGCGGTTCGATGGCAGATTTGAACGCGCTGATCGTACCGCTTGATGGGAACGTCCAGCTCAATGCCGCTGTCGGCCTCAATGAACGTGGGGAAATCGTTGCGCAAGGGACACTGCCTAATGGTGACCAGCATGCATATCTGCTCGTCCCTTGCGATGAGAATCACCAGGACGTCGATGGCTGCGATTACAGCATTGAAGCCGGCGGCGCAACGAATGCCGCTCCTCCAATTCCCGTTGTCCAAGGAGCGAGGGCTCAGCACGTTATCACCAGCGAATTGTTGCGCTCACTTCTCCGGCATTCAACGCTCTCGTATCACGCCCGCGAAAGGCGGCCCCAAAACTAGCCAGAGCCCATGCAGGAGAACCACCCAAAGCTGTGCGCAATCCAGGCAATTCAAGGTATGATGCCACATCTAGTCGTGTCGAGTCCGGCCTGAATCGAATCCAGTTGGGGTGGTTCGATGGGAGTACGGTCGCAATATCTATTCTCGTTGGTCTTGCTCGCTGTGGTGTTCCCATCCCTGGAACTCGCGGGTCAAACTGCTATCTCCGGCGGCTTGACGGGAATCGTGACTGATCCAAGCAGCGCTGTTCTGCCGAACGCGAAGGTCGAGATCACAGACACGTCCAAAGGAACTGTTCGTTCAACGAAGACGGATCGAGAAGGAGTATATCGATTCCTTTTCCTAGCTCCTGACAGATACTTCGTAACAGTCACGATGCCGGGCTTTGCAGCCTCTAGTCGAACGTTGATTATTCAGTTGGGTCAGACTGCTTCGGCTGATTTCACGTTGAACGTGGGTTCGGCCGATACCGCCGTTGATGTTAGAGCAGACAACATCTTGCTACAAACCGATAAGGCCGACCTTGCAACTGTGTTCAGCGGGGTTCAAGTCGAGGAGCTCCCGAACCCCGGCAATGATCTCACGGCTGTTGTACAAACCGCGCCGGGGGCTGTGATGAACACACAGCAGAAACCAGGTATTGGCGGCTCGGGAAACTTTTCGACCTATGGCCTTCCCGCAACCTCGAATCTATTTACGCTCGATGGTATGGACGAGAACGACCCGGTTTATAACGTGAACATAGCCGGAGCAACAGGTTTGACGTTGGGGCTGAACGAAGTTCAGGAAGCGACGGTGGTCAACAATGGCTATTCTGGCCAATATGGCCGACTTGCTGGCGCGAATGTTAATTACGTGACGAAGTCCGGTGCGAACCAGTTTCACGGTAACGCCCTTTACTGGTGGAATGGACGAATTCTCGACGCAAACGACTGGTTCAACAAATTCGTCCCGCCAGGTGCACCGGTCACGCCCCGTCCCTTTGAAAACGCAAACCAGTATGCGGCTTCGGCAGGCGGTCCGCTTCGAAAAGACAGGTCTTTCTTTTTCATTGACTATGAAGGCCTCCGGCTAGTTCTGCCCATGAATTTCGGAACGCTCACCTTAATACCAAGCCCGCAGTTCGAAACGGCTACACTCGCGAACCTTGCCGCAACCGGTCATAGCACATCGATTCCTTTTTACAATCAGATGTTCAGCCTATGGAATAACGCTCCCGGAGCCGAGCGAGCTGTTCCGGGGATCCCAGAGACCGGGGATCTGACCGGTTGCAATGGGTGGCCGGGTCCCGGTACCCCGGGCTGGGATTCAACCACTCCCTGCGCCATGAGTTTTCGGTCAACGCAAACAAATTTCACTCATGAGTACTTGCTAGGCGGCCGACTCGACTTCAATCTCGGGGAAAAAAACAAGCTCTTCTTTCGCGTTCGTGAGAACCGGGGTCTGCAAGCAGCTTACACGGACAAGGTCAGTCCGCTTTTCAACGTACAGGTCAGCCAGCCCATCTATCAGGCACAAATCAGCGAGACGCACGTCCTAAACTCTAAAACGGTAAACCTGTTTATCCTTTCGGCCAAGTATGTGAGTGCCGTTTCCCAGCAGCCGGACTCTGCCGAGGCGCTGGCCGCTTTTCCGGCGACACTTTACTTGGGGGATGGAACTTTCACCGGTCTGGGTGGGTGGAACACATACGTTCCGTTTGGCCAGAGGTTTACAAGTTACCAGATTCTCGATGACTTCACGTTCAGTGCAGGTAGTCACAATCTTAAGTTCGGGATGAATTTCAATCGTACTGACATAAGTGATCACAACGACCCTGGGGTCACGGGAGTTGCAACAGCGTTCACGGTGGCGGACTTTTTTGCCGGGGGCAACGGCCCCTCTGGCGACTCGCTGGGGCAGAGTTTTGCCACGACTCAAGTAAGAGCCTTTGCACTCTATGGTCTAGGTTTCTACGGCCAAGACGACTGGAAGATAAAACGGAATGTCAACCTGACTTTCTCTTTACGAGTCGATCACGATTCCAACCCAGGGTGCCCACGGAACTGCTTTGCGCGTCTGATAGAGCCGTTCGACGAACTCAACCACAATGTGAACATTCCTTACAACAAAGCGATCGCCATCGGCTTGCATCGGGCGTGGCGTCATCTGACGGGTCTGGTGTGGCAACCCCGCATTGGCTTTGTGTGGACACCCTTAGGATCCAAGAGTACGGTGCTGAGCGGGGGGGCAGGACTGTTCATGGATACTCTGCCGGGCGCAGTCGCCATCGTCCTCGCGGAGAACCCACCAGTCTACAATTCATTCACCGTCTTCAACGACAACCTCGCCCCCGAGGAACCGTCGAACTTGTTCTCGGATGCCCGGAACTCAAACTCTGCATTTGTCTCGGCTTTCAACAACAATGGAACCGTAGCGAGTATCGAAACCCCGCCGAATATTACGAACACGATCGACACGAAGGTGCCGCGCTATCAGGAATGGAACTTCAGGGTGCAGCAAGGACTAGGCGTAAATACCTCACTCAGCCTCAACTATGCGGGCAACCACGGGATCTTCATACCCATTTCCTTAAGCGGGACAAACGCGTACTGCCCCCTTCCAACACCTTCCATGCCCTCGGCGTGCCCGAGGGGCTTTATTGGGCTGCCAGCCGCCGCGCCAGACCCTCGCTTCTCTGCTGTCGGCGAAGTTCATAGCGCCGGA
>Ga0116118_1001716_pt1 | contig 11096 bp, 6 predicted proteins | sample June2015DPH_11_5_FD_89723 | JGI IMG/M metagenome (GOLD analysis project Ga0116118, IMG submission 89723) | Peatland microbial communities from SPRUCE experiment site at the Marcell Experimental Forest, Minnesota, USA - June2015DPH_11_40 | ecosystem: Environmental > Terrestrial > Soil > Wetlands >...
CGGAAGGCTATACCGACCGCAAGGGCTACTTCTCCATCGATATGGGCGGGGAGCGGGGAATGTTTCAAGACGCCAGTGACAGCGGCGCGCACTACAACGATATCGAACCACACGATCCGCAGTCCCAGATGTCATCCGGCCTCGGCGGAGCGACAATGTCCGAACAGCGGTACATGAACTGCGATCTGCGCGCCAACCTTCCCGGCTACCGCTCGCAAGTGGTAAGCCTCGCTAACCACGGTGTGCTGGACAATCCCGATATCGGCACTATTTTTCTTCACCGCTTGGGCAACGTCGAAGGGCGCCTCATCAGCGCGATTTCGCTGGCGGCTCCCAAAGACGCCCGCAAGGCGTTCGAGAAAGGCTCGGATCTGGCCAAGAAGAACAAACTGGACGATGCCATGAAGAACTATCAGAAGGCGGTGGACGTCTATCCCCAATATGCCGTCGCCTGGCTTGAATTGGGGAAGTTGCAGGCTGCCAAGGGCCAGGCGGATACCGCGCACCAATCGTTTGACGCAGCCATGCAGGCGGACCCCAAGTACTTGAATCCCTATCTGGAACTTTCCCGGCTGGCCCTGGGGGCCAAGAACTGGCGGGAACTGGCCGACGTCACCGGGCGCGCGGTGAAACTCGATCCGTTCGACTATCCGCAGCAGTTCTTTTTCAACTCGGTGGCCAACTATAACCTGCACGACATGGATGCGGCGGAAAAGAGCGCGCGCGAAGCCGAGAAGCTGGATACGCAGCACCACTATCCGCAAGCCTCGCACCTGCTGGGGGTAATTCTGGCGCAACGCCAGGACTACACCGGCGCCGCCGGCGAGATGCGCACCTACCTGAAGTTCGCACCGGGGGCCGCAGATGCGGCCACCGTGCGCGGGCAGTTGGACCAGTTGGAAAAGCTCTCCGCTCAGAACGCCGCGCCGAAGCAGTAAGGACTCCTACGGCTTGTCGTTCTTGACCGTATCGCCGAACTTGATGTTGGATTCGCCGGTGTACTTGTGGTAGTTGCGGAAATCGATAACGTTCTTGGCGCACAGGTTCGAGCTGCGCTGGCAGCTCAGCGTCTCGGCATGCACCGGCAACAGGTACTGCTGCGCGTCGCCCAGGCGGATGTACTCGTAATCGGTGGCCGATTCCACGTGATCCAGCGGAAACTCCCCCGGCATGCCTTTGGCCGCCATTTCGATGCGCAGCACGCGCGAAGTCTTGGGATCGATCCACACGGCGCCGCTGTAAGCGGGCACGAACATCTGCGAGCCGGCATGGATGTTCCAGTGAGAATTCTGGCGGGCCACGTCGAATTCGTACATCTTCGCCAGGATCCCGCCGGTTCGTGAGTCCCTCTGGAAGTGGAAATCGGCGGCCGTGGCGGGCGAGAAGAGGTCGATCAGCACGGTGCCGAATTCGCCGGTGGACCATGAGCCGCCGGTCTCCTCCAGGCTCTTCTTGGAAGCCTTGCCGTTGACCATGATGTTGCGGTAGTCCTCTTTGCCGTTCTCGTAAACCACTTCGGTGCTGACCACGTCGATGGCCTGGAAACTGGCGGGTTGCGTTTCACTCTGGTAGCGCGCCATCATCTCCTGGCAGACGTAGTTCGGCAGGGTTTCGGTGAAATCCAGCGCCGCATTGGCGGCCTTGCGGATCAGCGGGTCGTCGGAGCGGAGGAACGAAGGGACCGTGTCTTCATCACCGCGGACAATGGAGGGTTCCGAGGGCGCCGCGGTTTCGGACGGCGGTGCGGGGCGGTCAACGGCCGGTGGCGGCAGGTTCGCGGCCACCGGGTTGGCAGCCGGCGTGGCGGCCGGGGCGTCGGCCGGAGGCGCCGGGGCATGTTCGCGCGTGGTATCGGCCGGCTTGCCGCGTTGCAGCTTGGGCGGACCGGGGTCGTCCGCAGCCGGCTTGGCGGGCGGTGGCGTCATTTCCGTGGCCTTTTCCGCGGCCACCGGCCCGGGCGCATCCTTCCACGTATCCACCGCGCCATCCTTTTCATCGCCGGATTTCGCCGCGGCGGCCGCGGATTTCTCCCAGTAGACGTTTACCGCCACCATGTAGCCGTGGGAGTCCTCGGGGCCTTCGATGGAAACCTGGTCGCCCGGCTTGAAATCCGGCGATTTCAACTCATCCCCGTTCTTGTAGAACTTGGTCTTGTCCGTGCGCTTGAATTCGAGCACGCGGTTATCGCCCAGTTCCAGGGTGATGGCCTTGGCGTCCATCTGCTTCAGCTTGCCGCGGAAATTGGGCAGGGGATCGGAAGCGTTCTTGCTTGGCTGGGTACTGCCCCTCTGCGGAATGGGGATGCCCTGGCCCCCCGGCCCGCGGCTGCCCGGATAAGGATACTGCCCCGGATAGCCTCCGCCCGGATACCCGCCCGGCGGATAGATCTGCGCCTGCGCGGCCGCCATCGCAACGAGGAAGAGAATTCCAGCTTTCAATTCACTCATAAAGATGCCTCCCCTTAACTCCAGGTTACGCCACTTCCGGTCGATCAGGGGTGAGAAAGCGCGGCGCGGGATGCGCGGCGGCGGCGCCATGCTATCCTGAACCTCGGCTAGACTGAGAAGTGGAGATGTTGTGAGTTCCTTGCGCCGTTTGCTTCTGGTGGATGCGGACCCCGACGTTCACCACCTCCTTACCGGCCTCCTGTCGCGCCAGGACCGCAGCATTCAGGATGTCTACCACGGGCGGGAGGCTCTGGACCGGGTGCGTAGTGTGCCCTACGACCTGGTGGTGGCGGACCAGGGCAGCAACGGATTCGACGGTCTCAAGCTGTTGCGGCGAGTGCGTGAAATCCGCCCGGATACCAAGGTGATTCTCACCGGGGAGCCGGACCCGGCGAGGGTCATCGGCGCCATTCGGGAGCGCGCCTACAGCTACTTTCACAAGCCGCTTCCGGAAGGACCGCTAGCCGACATGGTGCAGCAGGCCCTCGAATCCTCTTCCTGGCGGGAGGATATCAAGATGCTCTCGGCGCGCCCGGATTGGATCACGCTGGATGTGCGCTGCAAGCTGGAGGCCGTCGAGCGCATGACGCATTTTCTGCGTGAGGTGGAGGCCGGCTTCCCGCCCCAGGCGCGCGAGGACATAGCGGCCGCCTTCCGCGAGTTGCTCCTGAATGCCGTCGAGTACGGCGGCGGCTCCGACCCCAGAAAGCGCGTCCGCATTTCGCTGGTGCGCACGGCGCGCTCCCTGATTGTGCGCATTCAGGACCCCGGCAAAGGCTTCTCGATGGGCCTGCTGCCGCACGCGGCCATCTCCAATCCGGACGATGAACCCATCCGGCACCTCGAGGTCCGCTCCGAGCACGGACAGCGCCCCGGCGGTTTCGGCATCCTCATGACCCGCAACCTGGTGGATGAGCTGGTCTACAACCAGCGAGGCAACGAAGTGCTGTTCGTCAAGTACCTGCCCTGAATGCTCACTGCACCACGTTGAAATTTGCCGCGGCGCTGGCCGCCGAGCCGACCGTGACTACTACGGGTTGCATCACGAAAAACAGGCAGACCCTACCGCATGGCGTACGAGTTGAGCACCTTCATGTAGTTGGCGCGCTCGAAAGCGCCGGGCTGCGGCACCGCGTTGCGGCTCATACTGCCCCGCATCTGTTTGATGGAGTCGTACTCGTGCTCGCCCATCCAGATCAGCAGCTCGGTCGAGATGGTGTCCAGGAAGGTGATGCCGCGTTTGAGCAGCGCCGAGGTCATCATGGCCACCTTGGCGCCGGCCATCATGGCTTTCACCACGTCGGTGGCGCTGTGAACGCCGCCCGTCAGCGCCAGGTCCGCTTTCACGCTGCCGTACAACACCGCGATCCAGTGCAGGCGCAGCAGCAGCTCGTGTGAGTTGCTCAGAATCAGGTTGGGCACCACCTCCAGCGATTCCAGGTCGTAATCCGGCTGGTAGAAGCGGTTGAAGAGCACCAGGGCGTCGGCGCCCGCGGCGTCGAGTTTCTGGGCGACATTGGCCATCGAGCTGAAATACGGCCCCAGCTTCACGGCCACGGGGATCTTCACTTCGGCCTTCACCGCCTTCACCAGATCGACGTACTTCTGCTCGACCTCCTCACCGGTGACCTTGGGATCCACGGGGATGTAGTAGATGTTCAGCTCGAGCGCGTCCGCACCGGCTTCCTGCATCTCAACCGCGTAGCGCAGCCAGCCGCCACTGGTGCTGCCGTTGAGGCTGGCGATGATGGGAATGTTGACCGCCTCCTTACACTTGCGGACGTGCTTGAGGTAGGTCTCCGGCCCCATGACTCGCTGGGTCAGCTCGGGGAACTCGGTCACGGATTCGGCGGAGATTTCCGACCCCTTGCCGAGGAAGCGGTCCAGGTCGTCGCTTTCCAGCTCGATCTGCTCCTCGAATAGCGAATGCAGCACCACCGCGGCGGCGCCGGCGTCTTCCATGCGGCGGATGTTACCCACGTCCTCGCACATCGGCGAGGCCGAGGCGACCAGCGGATTCTTCAGCTTCAATCCGAGATACGTCGTGGAAAGATCAATGGTCTTGGTAAGGTCGATCATTTCTTGTCACCTCCGTTCGCAGGCTCGTGGGCCATGTAATCGTAGAGCCGCCAGCGGCTAGTCACGTCCTGCTCCGCCAGCCCCAACAGCCTCTTGGCTTCCTCGGGATTGCTCTTGACCAGCATGGTGTACCGCGTTTCTTTATAGGCGTAGTCTCTGAACGATGTGCTGGGCGGGCGCGAATCGAGCTGGAAGGGGTTCTTGCCCTGCGCCACCAGCTCGGGATTGTAGCGCATCAGCGGCCAGTAGCCGGAACTCACCGCGATTTTCTGCTGTTCCATGCCGAAAGAAAGGTCGTAGCCGTGCGCGATGCAATGGCTGTAAGCGATGATGAGCGACGGCCCGTCATAAGCTTCGGCTTCCAGGAATGCTTTGACAGTGTGCATATCGCCCGCGCCCATGGCCACCTTGGCTACGTAGACGTTGCCATAGCTCATGGCCATCAGGCCGAGGTCTTTCTTGCACATGGGTTTGCCGCCGGCCGCAAACTTGGCCACCGCGCCGCGCGGCGTGGCTTTGGACGCCTGGCCGCCGGTGTTCGAGTAGACTTCGGTGTCGAGCACCAGGAGGTTGACGTTGCGTCCGGAGGAGAGAACATGGTCCAGGCCGCCGTAGCCAATGTCGTAGGCCCAACCGTCGCCGCCCACCCCCCAGATACTCTTCCTCACCAAATTATCGGCCACCGCCAGCAGGTCGCGCGCTTCGGGCGGGGCGCCCTCTGGGCCCGGCGCCCCGTCGGCGCCGGCCAGTTTCTCCTTGAGGAGCTTGACGCGCTCGCGCTGCGCGAAGATACCTTGCTCGGTCTTCTGGTCGGCATTGAGGATCGCCTGGGCCAGGTTCTCGCCAATTACCGCGTTCAGCCGCCAGACCATCTCGCGGGCGTACTCGTTCTGCTTGTCAACGGCGAGCCGCAGGCCTAACGCGAACTCCGCGCAATCTTCGAACAGCGAGTTGTTCCACGTCGGCCCGAGGCCTTCCACGTTCACGCAGTAGGGCGTGGTTGGGAGGTTGCCGCCGTAGATGGAAGAGCAGCCGGTGGCGTTGCCGATCAGCATGCGGTCGCCGAAGAGCTGCGTCATGAGCTTCACGTAAGGGGTTTCGCCGCATCCCGAGCAAGCGCCGGAGAATTCGAACAGCGGCCGCAGCAACTGCACGTCCTTCACCTGGCTCATGGAGAGAATCTTGCGGTCGGTCTCGGGAATGTTCAGGAAGAACTCCCAGTTGGCCGCTTCGGACTCGCGTATGGGCGGCTGCGGCACCATGTTGATGGCGCGGCGCTTCACTTGTTTCTTGTCCTTCACCGGGCAGAACTCCACGCACAAGGTGCAGCCGGTGCAATCCTCGGGCGCCACCTGCAAGGTGTACTTCCGGTCTTTCATGTCCTTCCAGCGCGCGGGCACGGCCTTGAACGTTGGCGGGGCGTCGGCCAGGTGGTTCTCGTCGTACACCTTGGCGCGGATCACGCTGTGCGGGCACACCAGCACGCACTTGCCGCACTGGATGCAAAGCTCCTGGTCCCACTCGGGGATTTCCAGCGCGATGTTGCGCTTCTCCCATTGCGCCGTGGCAGTGGGGAAAGTGCCATCGATGGGCATGGCGCTCACCGGCAGGTCGTCCCCGTTGCCTTCGATGATCCTGGCGGTGAACTTCTGCACGAACTCGGGCGCCGCAGCCGGGACCGCCGGGCGGATATCGAAGTGTGAGGTGACCTTGTCGGGAACCTTCACTTCGTGTAGATGGCTCAGGGCCGCGTCCACCGCGGCGAAGTTCTTCTGCACCACGCTTTCGCCGCGCTTGCCGTAAGTCTTCTCGATGGTGTGCTTGATGGCGGCAATGGCCTCCTCGCGCGGCAGCACTCCGCTGATGGCGAAGAAGCAGGTCTGCATGATGGTGTTGATGCGGCCGCCCATGCCGGTCTCCGCGGCCACCGCGTAACCGTCGATGACGTAAAACTTCAGCTTCTTCTCGATGATCTGCTTCTGCACCAGACGGGGCAGGTGGTCCCAAACCTCGCCGGGGCCGTAGATGCTGTTCAGAAGGAAGGTGGCGCCGTCCTCCGCGGCCCTCAACATGTCGATGCGCTCCAGGAAGGAGAACTGGTGGCAGGCCACAAAACTCGCCTTGGTGATCAGATAGCTGGAGCGCAGCGGGTGGGGCCCGAAGCGTAAGTGGGAGGTGGTGATGGCGCCGGACTTCTTGGAGTCGTACACGAAGTAGCCTTGCGCGAAGTTGTCGGTCTCTTCCCCGATGATCTTGATGGAGTTCTTGTTGGCGCCCACGGTGCCATCGGCGCCCAGCCCGAAGAACAGCGCGCGCACCGTGCCGGGGATTTCGGCGGAGAACCCGGGATCGTAATCCAGGCCGGTGTGGGTGACATCGTCGTTGATCCCGATGGTGAAGTGATTCTTGGGCGAGGCTTTCTTGAGCTCGTCATAGACGCCCTTCACCATGGCGGGGGTGAATTCCTTGGAAGAGAGGCCGTAGCGGCCGCCGATCACTTTCCGGCTCACGCCCAATTCGGCCAGGGCGGTGACCACATCGCAGTACAGCGGCTCGCCCAAAGCGCCCGGTTCCTTGGTGCGGTCCAGAACCGCGATCGCCTGGGCGGTGGCGGGCAGCGCGGCAATCAGGGCTTCCTTTGAGAACGGCCGGTACAAACGGACCTTGAGCACCCCGACCTTCTCGCCCGCAGCATTCAGCCCTTCTACGGCTTCATGGGCCACTTCAGCACCCGAGCCCATCATGATGATAACCCGCTCCGCATCTGGCGCCCCCACGTAGTCGAACAGATGATACTGCCGTCCCACCAGCCGGGCGAACTTGTCCATCACGTTCTGCACGATGGCCGGTGCGGCCAGGTAGAACGAGTTGACCGATTCGCGCGCCTGGAAGTACACGTCGGGATTCTGCGAGGAGCCGCGCAGCACCGGGTGATCGGGTGACATGGCCCGCGCGCGGTGCGCGTGCACCAGGTCCTCGTCGATCATGGCCCGCAGGTCGTCCACCGTGAGTTGTTCGACCTTGGCCACTTCGTGGGACGTGCGAAAGCCGTCGAAGAAGTGCAGAAACGGGATGCGCGATTCCATGCTGGCGGCGTGCGCAATGAGCGCCAGGTCCATCACTTCCTGCACCGAGTTGGAGGACAACATGCCGAACCCGGTGGCGCGCGTGGACATGACGTCGCTGTGGTCGCCGAAAATCGAGAGCGCCTGAACGGCCAGCGACCGCGCGGCGATGTGAAATACCGTGGGCGTCAGCTCGCCCGCAATCTTGTACATGCTCGGGATCATCAGCAGCAGCCCCTGCGCCGCCGTGAACGTGGTGCAAAGCGCACCGGCTTGCAACGCCCCGTGGAGCGCGGCGACCGCGCCTCCTTCACTCTGCATCTCGATCACCGTAGGCACGGTGCCCCAGATGTTGGTCTTCTGCTCGGCGGACCACTGGTCCGCCCACTCCCCCATGTTGGACGATGGCGTAATGGGATAAATGGCAATGACTTCGTTGATCTGATGCGCTACGTATGCGGCTGCCTCGTTGCCGTCGATGGTCACCTTCGGACGAGTGGCGGTGGATGAGCTTGTCAACTCTCCCCTCCTTACCAGTATGGGATTCAATTGCTTAAAGCCTATTATAAGACCCTGATGTCGTGAAAATCCACAGGGATTTGAGAGGGCCTCAAATGCCCGAACACCAGCGCCACCGGCAGGCCCACTACGTTGAAGTAGCAGCCGTCGATTTTTTCGATGAACTTGGACGCCAGGCCCTGAATGGCGTAAGCGCCGGCTTTGTCCATGGGCTCGCCGCTCGCGACGTATTCCTCGATTTCGCGCGCGCTCATGGGCGCGAACCACACCTTCGTGGCGGCGCAGTCTCGAACCACTTCCACGCCGCGTTTCAGGCAAACTCCCGTGATTACTTCGTGCTGCCGCCCGGAAAGCCGCTCGAGCATGCGCCGCGCGACGGCGGCATCGGCGGGTTTGCCCAGCATTTCGCCGTCGATCACCACCGTGGTGTCGGCGCCCAGCACGGTCTCGTCCGGAGCCGCGGGCACAGCCAGCGCCTTCAACTCCGCCAGTCGCACGACGTACTCCTCGGGCTTCTCGCCCTCGAGCGGCGTTTCATCCACCGCGGCCACTCGGACCGTGAACGGAATCCCCGCCTGGCGAAGAATCTCGCTGCGCCGCGGAGACTGGGAAGCAAGCACCAGCATTCTTCCATGCTACTGAAACCCGCGCGGCAGGCAAGTGCCGCGGCTCAGACGTCTGCCGGCTCATACCGTGGTTCAAGTAGTGGAGACGACACCCCGGTGCCGCCTCCACGGCGTTTCCTCCGTGTGTGGTATTCTGGAAAAGTACCAAAACGAGATTAAGAGAAGACAAGGAGCATTACCTTTAGAATGGCACTGGCGATTGAAGCAAAGCGGCAAGTTTTCGCAACCAATCAGCGCCACAAGTCCGACACCGGGTCACCAGAAGTACAGATTGCCCTGTTGAGCCAGCGACTCTCGCTGCTGCAGGAGCACTTCCAGGCGCACAAAAAGGACCATGGTTCCCGCAAGGGGCTGTTGACCTTGGTCGCCAAGCGTCGCCGGCTTCTGACTTACCTGCGCGATACGGATCCAGAGCGCTACAAAGCGGTTCTGCAGCGGCTGGGCATCCGCCGCTAGTCCATTCTTCGGGAGCGCGTGCTTCCGATTCATGCCAATTTGGCCCGGACGGAGCCGAGGCGCGTTGCCTCGATCCGGCTTGGGCTACTCACCCTGTCAATTTTAGTCTCGAACGGCTCCGTTTACGGATGCCTAATCGTGACTGGTTCGGACTGGTTCCGGACCGAGGTTGGAGGTTTTTAAAGAAGAATGTTGCACACAGTTGAAGTCGATCTGGATGGCCGCAAAATTACCCTTGAAACCGGTAAAGTGGCCAAACAGGCGAACGGCGCCGTTGTCGTTCGCTCCGGTGACTCGGTGGTCCTGGTCACCGCTTGCATGGCCAATGAGCCCAAACCGGGAGCCGGTTTTTTCCCGCTCACCGTTGACTACCGCGAGTACACTTACGCCGCCGGCAAAATCCCGGGCGGTTTTATCAAGCGCGAGGGGCGTCCCTCCGAAAAAGAAGTTCTCACCAGCCGCCTGATCGATCGTCCGGTCCGGCCGCTGTTTCCCGAAGGTTTTCTCTACGAAACCCAGATCATCGCCATGGTCCTTTCGGCCGATCCCGAGCAGGATCCCAACTCCCTGGCGATTGTCGGCGCGGCTGCCGCGCTGGCCATTTCCGATATCCCCTTCCCTTACGTGCTGGCCGGCGTTCGCGTGGGCATGAAAGACGGCCAGTACCTGGCCAACCCCACCTACACCGAGGGCCGTGAATCCAAGCTGAACATCGTGGTCGCGGGCACCGAGGAAGGCATCGTGATGGTGGAAGCCGGGGCGCAGCAGGTCTCCGAAGAGGACGTCCTCGGCGCCATCGAGTTCGGCCACCAGTGCTGCAAGAAAATCGCCGCCGGCATTCGCGAGTTGATGAAGCTGGCGGGCAAGCCCAAACGCGAATTCGCGGCGCCGGCGCTCGACCAGGCCCTCTACGATCAGATCTCGAAGGAGGTCCGCGCGGAGCTGACCGACGCCCTGAATACCGAAAAGCACGATAAGACCGAAAGCCACACGCTGGTAGCGGCCGTGAAAAAGCGCGTGGTGGAAGCCCTGCCCGAAGAGCAACAGGCGGAAGCCGCCAAGTGCCTGGAGGCGCTCAGGGAGCGCATCTTCCGCCACGAGATGATCGAGAATCATCGCCGTCCGGATGGGCGCGCCTTCGATGAGATCCGTACGATCACCATCGAAACCGGCGCCCTGCCGCGCACGCACGGGTCGGCGCTGTTCACCCGCGGCGAGACCCAGGCGCTGGTGACCATCACTCTGGGCACCAAGGAAGACGAGCAGCGCATCGAGTTGCTGGAGCCCGGCGAATCCGCTTCCAAGCGCTTCATGTTGCATTACAACTTCCCGCCCTTCAGCGTCGGCGAAACCGGGTTTATGCGCGGTCCAGGCCGCCGCGAAATCGGCCACGGGGCTCTGGCCGAGCGCGCGCTCGCCCCGCTGATCCCCACCGAAGAGGCCTTCCCCTATACCATGCGCGTGGTCAGCGACATCCTCGAATCCAACGGTTCGAGCTCCCAGGCTACCGTCTGCGGCGCATCGCTGGCGCTGATGGATGCCGGCGTGCCGCTGGCCGCCCACGTGGGTGGCATCGCCATGGGCCTGGTCATGGAAGGCAAGGATTACGCCATTCTCACGGACATCGCCGGCGCCGAAGACCATTACGGCGACATGGATTTCAAAGTGGCCGGCACGCGCGAGGGCATCACCGCGCTTCAGATGGACATCAAGATTCCCAACGTGACCACGGCCATCATGAAGCAGGCGCTGGAGCAGGCGCGCCACGGCCGCCTCTTCATCCTCGACAAGATGTACGAAGCGCTGCCGCGCGCCAATGCCAGCATTTCCCCGTACGCGCCGCGCATTTACACGCTGCATATTCCGACCGACAAGATCCGCGACGTGATTGGACCCGGCGGCAA
>Ga0116118_1001721_pt1 | contig 11079 bp, 7 predicted proteins | sample June2015DPH_11_5_FD_89723 | JGI IMG/M metagenome (GOLD analysis project Ga0116118, IMG submission 89723) | Peatland microbial communities from SPRUCE experiment site at the Marcell Experimental Forest, Minnesota, USA - June2015DPH_11_40 | ecosystem: Environmental > Terrestrial > Soil > Wetlands >...
CCACCAGCTTCACAGAGATGCGCGCGCGCGGGTTCACGTTTTTCAAATCGTAGATGAGCTGCGCCAGATCCTCGATGGAATAAATGTCATGGTGCGGCGGCGGCGAAACCAGGCCCACGCCGGGGATGGAGTGGCGCACACGCGCGATGGTCTCATCCACCTTGTGGCCGGGAAGCTGTCCGCCTTCGCCGGGCTTGGCGCCCTGGGCCATCTTGATCTGGAGCTCGTCGGCGTTCACCAGGTAGTTGGTGGTGACGCCGAAGCGGCCGGAGGCCACCTGCTTCACCGCGCTGCGGCGCTCGGTCCCGTAGCGCTCTTCGTCTTCCCCGCCCTCGCCGGTGTTGGACTTGCCGCCGATGCGGTTCATGGCGATGGCCAGGGTCTCGTGGGCTTCTTTCGAAATGGAGCCGAACGACATGGCGCCGGTGGCGAAGCGCTTGACGATCTCGCTCGCGGGTTCGACTTCTTCAAGCGGAATCGGATTTGCCGATTTCTTGATTTCGAGCAGGCCGCGCAGCGTCGAAAGCTGGCGGTTCTGGTTGTCGATCAGGCCGGTGTATTCCTCGACCGTCCCGCAGCTCTCCTGCCGCACGGCGTGTTGGAGCTTGGCGATGGTCTCGGGGTTGAACAGGTGATGTTCGCCGCGCGCGCGGTACTGATAGTTGCCGCCAACCGCCAGCTCGGTATCGGAATCGGCCACCGGGTTGAAGGCGTACTGATGTTTGAGAATGGCTTCCTGAGCGAGGACTTCGAGATCCACGCCTTCAATGCGCGAAACCGTCCCCGTGAAGTACTTGTCGACCAACTTTTTACTCAGGCCAATGGCCTCGAAAACCTGCGCACCGCGGTAGCTTTGGAGCGTCGAGATCCCCATTTTAGAGAAGGTCTTTAGCAGACCTTTGTTAATGGATTTCTTGAAGTTTTCGACGGCTTTGTCGAAGGGCACATCAAGATAGCCACGCATCACCATGTCTTCGAGCGTTTCGATGGCCAGGTAGGGGTTGACGGCGCTGGCGCCATAGCCGATCAGCAGCGCGAAGTGCATCACCTCGCGCGGCTCGCCCGATTCGATGATGAGCGCCACCTGGGTGCGCGTCTCTTCACGCACCAGGTGATTATGCACGGCGGTGAGCGCCAACAGGCTGGGAATGGGAGCACTATCGGTGTCGATGCCGCGGTCGGAGAGGATCAGCAGGGTATAGCCGGACTGGATGGCGAGCGAGGCGCGGCGGCAGAGTTGCGTCAGGGCGCGTTCGAGGCCTTTGGCGCCTTCCTCCACCGCGAAGAACATGGGCAGCGTGGTGGCCAGGAAATCGCCTTGCGAGACGCGGCGCAGTTTCTCGAGGTCGCGGTTGGTCAGAATGGGTTGCGGCAGCTTGAGGGTGTGGCAGTGCTGCGGGGTCTCGTCCAAGATGTTGCGCTCGGTGCCGATGTAGCTGGTGAGCGACATCACCATCTCCTCGCGGATGGGATCGATGGGCGGGTTGGTGACCTGGGCGAAGAGCTGCTTAAAGTAATGGAAGAGGGGTTGCGGCTTATCTGAAAGACAAGCAAGGGGGGTATCGGTTCCCATGGAGCCGATCGGCTCCTCGCCTTTTTCGGCCATGGGGCCGAGGATCATCTTGATGTCCTCGTCGGTGTAGCCGAAGGCCCGCTGCCGGCTGAGGATGGTCTCGTGATCGGTGCCATACTCGCGCGGCGGCTCGGCAAGCTGTTCGAGCGTGACCTGGTTTTCCTTCAGCCAGAGCTGGTAGGGATTGCGGCCGTAGAGCCGGGCTTTGAGCTCCCGGTCGGAGATGATGCGGCCTTCGACGGTATCGACCAGCAGCATCTTGCCGGGCTGCAGGCGGCCCTTGAGCTTGACGTTTTCGGGTTCGACGGCGAGCACGCCGGTTTCCGAGGCCATGATGACCAGATCGTCGTGCGTTACCAGGTAGCGGGCGGGGCGCAGGCCGTTGCGATCGAGAGTTGCGCCGATGGAGCGGCCGTCGGTGAAAGCAATGGCGGCGGGACCGTCCCAAGGTTCCATCAGAGAAGCGTGGTATTCGTAGAAGGCCCGCTTCTGCGGGTTCATGTGCGGGTTTTTGGACCACGCTTCGGGAATGAGCATGGCCATGGCGTGGGCGATGCCGCGGCCGGACATGACCAGCAGCTCGAGGGCGTTGTCGAAAGCGGCGGAGTCGCTGCCGCCGGGCTGGATGACGGGAAAGAGCTTCTTAATGTCCGCGCCGAACAGCGGGGAGGCCAGCACGGACTGGCGCGCGTGCATCCAGTTCACGTTGCCGCGCAGCGTGTTGATTTCGCCGTTGTGCGCGATGTAGCGAAACGGGTGCGCCAACGGCCATGTGGGAAAGGTGTTGGTGGAGAAGCGCTGGTGCACCAGGCAGAGGGCGCTGACGACATCGGGATCGCTCAACTCGGGATAAAAGTGGGCGATCTGCGGCGCCAGGAGCAGACCTTTGTAAACGATGGTGCGCGCGGAAAGCGACGGGATGTAAAAGAAACCCTTGTCGGGCAGGTCGGAGGCGGCCACCTCGTTCTCGGCGCGTTTGCGGACGATGTAAAGCTTGCGTTCAAGCTGGTCTTCGGCCATGCCCCGGGAGCGTCCCACGAAGATCTGCTGGATGTAGGGTTGCGAGGCGCGCGCTACGCGGCCGATGGCCGAACCATCGATGGGAGTGTCGCGCCAACCGAGCACGCTGAGACCCTCTTCGCGGACGATGCGCTCGATGATGCCTTCGTACTGCCAACGGACGTGCGGCTCGACGGGAAGGAAGGTCATGCCGACGCCGTACTCTCCCGCGGGCGGCAGGGTGAAACCGAGCTTGGCGCACTCGCGCGCGAAGAACTTGTGGGGGATCTGAATCAGCACGCCGGCGCCGTCGCCGGTTCGGGGATCGCAGCCGCAGGCGCCCCGGTGCGTCAGGTTGATCAGTACCTCGATGCCCTTTAGAATGATGTCGTGCGACTTCCGTCCCTTAATATGCGAAACGAACCCAATTCCGCAGGCATCGTGCTCGTGGCGCGGGTCGTACAGGCCCTGCGCCGGGGGTAGACGGTTAGCAACGGCGATGTCAGTCATGGTGGTCCCTCGTAACCCGCTCCCTTGAGTGTAATCCGGTCGCCTGGTTTTTAGTGTAGCAATCTTTTTAGTATAAGGCAAGGTGAAATGCATATATGAATACAATTAGCGACGCTTATGCTATTCTATACTCATGGCATTCTGGGATCTGCGCCTTTTCAGAGAGATAGCTGCCACGCGCAGCATGAGCAAGGGAGCGGCACACTGTGGGGTTAGCCAATCGGCGGCCAGCCAGCACGTTCAGGAGGTGGAACGGCGCCTGGGAGTGACCCTGTTCGACCGCGGCAAGCGGCCCTTGGAATTGACGCCCGCGGGCCAACGATACCAGGAATTCTGCCGCGACGTGCTGCGCCGCGAAGAGGAACTGGGGCTGGCGCTGGAATCGTTGAAGGGGGCGGCTGACGGCACGGTGCGGGTGGCTTCGATCTACTCGATGGGGCTTTCCGAACTGAGCCGGTTGCAGGAAGAGTTCGCGGCGCGCTATCCGGCGGCGCAGCTTCACGTCGAGTACATGCGGCCGGACAAGATCTACCAAGCGGTGCTCGACGGCGACGCGGACCTGGGATTGGTGAGCTACCCGGAACCGGGCCGGGAGATCGCCGTGATTCCCTGGCGCGAAGAAGAAATGCAGGTGGCGGCGGCGCCTTCGCACGAGTTCGCGGCGCGCGCCGAGGTTTTTCCGGCGGACCTGAACGGGCAGGACTTCATCGGGTTCGACGAGGACCTGAAAATCCGGCGGGAGCTGGACCGGTTTTTTCGCGCGCACGGGATCGAAGTAAACATGGTTATGCACTTCGACAACATCCAGACGATCAAGGAAGCCGTGGCGCTGGGATCGGGCGTCAGCATCCTGCCGGCACGCACCATGCAGGCGGAGATCGCGCAGGGGCGGCTGGCGGCGGTCCGGCTGCACGCGCCGGGGCTGGTGAGACCGGTGGGCATTGTGCATCGCAAGCGCAAGAAATTTAATCGCGCGACACAGGTGTTCCTGGACCTGCTCAGGAGTTAACATTCGGGTAGGAGGCGCGGAACGCATGGTTCGCGCAATTACAATTGCCCGGGAATACGGGAGCGGCGGCGGAGCCGTCGCGCGGCTGCTGGCAGACCGGCTGGGGTGGCGGCTGCTGGACCGGGACCTGTTGAATGAAGTGGCGCGCGCGGCCAACGTGGCGCCCGCGGTGGCGGAACGGTTCGACGAACGCATCGACCCATGGTTTCACCGGCTGGTGAAGCACGCGCTGTGGCGCGGCGGCGTGGACGCGCCCATCAGCGTCGAGAGCTTCGACCTGTTCGATGCCGAGATGATGGCGGTGGTGGGACGGAAAGTCATCGAAGAGGCAGCGCGCATGGGCAACTGCGTGGTGGTGGGCCGCGGCGGGCAATGCATCCTGCACGGCTGGCCGGAGGTCTTTCACGTATTTCTGTACGCGCCGATGGAGATCCGCAAGAAACGCGTCGCGGAGCGGCGGGGACCGCGCCCACGCGGCACGTCCGACCTGGAGGCGGTGATTCGGGAGTATGATCGCCTGCGGGCGGCGGGCGTCCGGGAGTATTTCGAGCAGGAGTGGTGCAACCCGAATCTGTACGATCTCATGCTCAACACCAGACGCGGCTATGAGAGCGCCATGGAGACGATCCTGTGCGCCGCGGAAGTGAATGCCGAGGTAGGGGCGCACTAAGGCGATTCTGGTCCTACTGAGGTACGGTGCGGGCGTCAGATCTAAATAGAAACGCCCTCGGAGAGGGCGTTAGTGTGGGCGCTGACCGAAACCAGCGTTGCCTTACGCAGGCGAAAGCCTCTTATTAAGATTCGCGGGGCAATCGCCGCTTGGATACACTAAGACAATTGTATCCGAAATCGTGTATATTGCAAGACCGGAGCAACGTGTGTACATGACATACCGTTTGGGTCTTGATATCGGCAGCAATTCGGTTGGGTGGGCGGCGCTTGGGACTGAGGGCGGCGTTCCCGTTGAAGTGCTCAGGGCTGGCGTGCGCATTTTTGAGGCTGGAGTGCAGGGCGACCTGGAAAGGGGCAAAGAGGAATCGCGCGGCGCCGATCGGAGGCGGGCGAGGCTACAGCGGCGCCAGACCGACCGCCGGCGCAGGCGGCTGAAGGCGGTCTATTCCCTGCTGGCGGACTACGGGCTGCTGCCCCATGGCAAATCGGCCCGCGAGCGCGACAGCAACCTGACGGCGTTGGACGCGGAGCTTGCGAGGCGGTTTCCGGAAGCGCGAGCCTTGCCCTACTTTCTACGAGCCCGTGCCCTCGATCAACGATTGGAGCCTCCTGAATTGGGCCGCGCGCTCTACCACTTGGCGCAGCGCCGAGGCTTCGAGAGCAACCGCAAGGCCCGGCAACGCGAAACGGACGAGGAACGCGGGGAGGTACTGAAAGGAATTCAATCCCTATACGGTTCCATGGCCGAGACGGGTGCTCGGACTCTTGGAGAGTACTTTGCGCGGTTCCTTCCGCCGGCGGAGCGCCGAATTCGTTGCCGTTGGACTCACAGGCGCATGTACCAGCAGGAGTTCGAGACGATCTGGGCGGCGCAGAGGGAGTTCTACCCCGAGCTGCTGACTCGGGAACGGCACGACCAATTGTTTGAAGCGGTGTTTTTTCAGCGGCCGCTAAAAAGCCAGGAAGAGTTGATTGGCGACTGCGAACTAGAACCGGGGGAGAAGCGAGCGCCGTTGTGGCACCCGCTCGCGCAGCGGTTCCGGATGCTCCAGGTGGTGAACGATCTACGGCTAAGCGAACCCTCCGGCGTGGAGCGGGCGCTCACGCCGGAGGAGCGGAGACAATTGCTTGCGGAGCTTGAGATTAAAGGCGATCTGACTTTTGCCAAGGTGCGGCACCTCTTGCACCTTCCGAGAGGGGTCAGCCTGAACCGGGAGGAAGGGGGGAATGACAAACTGGTAGGCAACCGGACAGAGGCCCGGATGCGGTCCTGGTTCGGCGTCCGCTGGGACGAAATGGCCCCCGAACAGCGCACCGAGGCCATTGAGGACCTGGTGTCGAAGCTGACGGAGGAGGAACTCTTCGGTAAAGCCGTAGACGTTTGGAAATTGGATGGGACCTTGGCACGTGGCTACTCTCAATCGGGGCTGGAAGAGGGGAAGTATCTGGGGTATTCGCTCAAGGCTGTGGGGCGACTGCTGCCGTTGATGGAGGCGGGGCAGGCTTTCATGACGGCGCGGCATTCACTCTACCCAGAAACGCTGCGCCTGGGCGCCGCGGAAGACGCTCTTCGGCCGGTGACGGAATGTGTGCCGGATCTGCGGAATCCCGCTGTAGCCCGGGCGCTGACCGAGGTGCGAAAGATCGTGAACGCTATGATCCGCGAGTACGGCAAGCCGGACGAGATCCACATCGAACTGGCGCGGGACCTGAAGAGCCCGCGCAAGGAGCGCGAGAACCGCTGGAAGCGCATGCGGGAGCAGGAAGCGCGGCGCAAGGAGGCGGCGGAGAAGCTGGCCAAAGAGGACGGCAATCCGCGGCCATCGGCAGCGGATATCGAAAAGATGCTCCTGATGATGGAGTGCGGCTGCCAGTGCCCATACACGGGGCGCACCATAAGCATGGCGGCAATCCGGAACGGCCTGGTACAGGTGGAGCACATCATTCCGTTCAGCCGGTCGCTGGACGACTCCTTTGTGAATAAGACGCTGTGCTTTGTGGATGAGAACGCTCGCAAGAGAAACCACACCCCTTGGGAGTTCTACGGGCGGACAGGGGGTGAGGAGTGGGAGCGAATTCTCGATCGGGTTGGGAAGTTTCAATCGCGGGTTGCCAGGGCGAAGCTGGAACGGTTTCAGATGAGAGAGGAGCAGGTGGACGCCCTTCTTGGGGATTTCTCCACCCGCGCCCTCAACGACACGCGGTTCGCGAGCAAACTGGCAGCCCATTACCTTGCACATCTGTACGGCGGGCTTTCGGACGAAGGGGGGCGGCAGCGGGTGTTTGCAACGAGCGGAATGCTTACGGCGCGCCTGCGCCGTCTGTGGAGCCTCTCGCGGCTGGCGGGACTCTCGGAGAGTGGCGAGAAGGTGCGCGACGACCACCGGCAGCACACCCTGGATGCCATCATCATCGGCCTCACGGAGCTGCGTTGGGTAAAGCGCATGGCGGATGCGGCCGAGTACGGCCGGTCTCAAGGCCGGAGCCGCATTTCGTCGATCGAAGCGCCGTGGGATGGTTTCGCGGCGGACGTAGGAAAGGCCATCGACTCGCTGTTGGTATCCCATAGGCCGGAGCGGAAGATCTCCGGCGCTTTGCACAAGGAGACATTGTATGCGGAGCGCCGGCGGCGAGATGGCTCGCAGTTCATCGCCGTGAGGAAACCGGTGAACGCGCTCACGAAAGGCGAGTTGGCATCCATTGTCGACACCGTGGTGCGGGGCCGGGTGAAGCTGGCCGTCGCACGGGCGGGTGACGATCCGGGAAAGCTGAACGACGGCAATGCTCCTACGATGCCAAGCGGCGTTCCAATACGCAGCGTCCGCGTGGAGGTCCGCAAGCCCTTGAGGTCAGTCGGCTCCGGAGAGCGCCTCCGGCTTATTACAGGCGGCGACAACCAGCATTTCGAGGTCTTCTCGGTCTTGGACCGCCGCGGGAGCGTGAAGCGATGGGACTGCGTGATCGTCAGCAAAGCGGAGGCCGCGGAGAGGGTGCGCACGAAACGGCCGGTGGTATGTCGCGAGCACGGTCCGAACACGTGCTTCGCCTTTACCATTGCCAAGGGCGACACGTTTGAGATCGAACGGGACGGTGTGCCGGAGGTGGTTGTGGCTCGAGTCCTGGAGGGCGATAAGAGGGTCTCGTTGTTTTCTATCCGGGACGCTCGCCGCCAGGAAAAACGCAACGCCCTGCGCTGCACGGTGAATGAACTGATGAAGAAATATAAGCTCCAGAAAGTTGCGATCACTGTGCTCGGGGAGAAGATCGCCTGCCGTGACTAACCGGATTCTGGATTTCGCCGAATCGGCGGCATTCGTGCATTTGAGTGACGGGCTGCTGGTGGTCCGGCGCCAGGGCGAAGAGACAACTCGGATACCGGTGGCGGACATCGCCGTGATCGTCGCCAGCCATCGGGAAGTAACGATCACGCAGGCGGCAATCGCGGCTCTGGCATCAGCCGGAGGAATTCTGGTTTGCTGCGACGAAAAGCACCGGCCCGCCGGAATGCTAATGCCGCTAGCCGGGCACACCACGCAAGCGGAACGCTTTCGCAAACAGGCGGAGGCGTCCGAGCCAGTCCGGAAACGGGTCTGGCAGGAACTGGTTCGCGCGAAGATCCAGGCACAAGCCGCGGTGTTGGAATCGAGCAAGGGTGAAGACGGCGGGCTCCGCGCGCTGGCGGCAGGTGTGAGGTCGGGGGACGCGGGCAATTCGGAATCGATTGCGGCACAGCGATATTGGCCCCGGCTTTTCGATCGAGGCTTCCGGCGAGGAAACGAGGAGGACACGCGCAATCACCTGCTGGACTACGGTTACGCGATCCTGCGTGCGGCCTGTTGCCGCGCGATTTGTACCAGCGGTCTGCACCCATCGCTTGGAGTGCACCACACGAACCGGTACAACTGCTTCGCGCTTGCGGACGATTTCATGGAGCCGTGCCGCCCGCTGATCGACCGGGGAGTGGCCGGCCTGTGCGGGGATGCGGACGCGGGCAGTGTGACGCTCGACCGCACGGCGAAGGCGGCTCTGATTGGCGCGGTGGTGGGGAGATACCGGACTGGTGAGGAGAGCCGTACGCTCTTCGACATCCTGACACGCAGTGCACAGGAGCTGGCAAACCGTCTTACCGGCGAATCGACGAGTTTTCGGTTTCCGGACATCGATGCCGAGTGAGACTGCCCAATTCCGGGCCATGTGGATATTCGCGTTGTTCGACCTGCCGGTAGACACCAAGGAGCTGCGGCGGGAATATGTCTGGTTCCGAAAGGCGCTGCTGAAAGAGGGCTTCGTCATGCTGCAATACTCCGTGTACGCACGGTACGGGGCGAGCGAGGAGTCGGTGGAAGCTGTACGAGCTCACGTCCAACGGGCGTTGCCTCCGCATGGTCAGGTGCGGGTGCTTGCGGTGACGGATCACCAGTTCGGGAAGATGGAAGTGTACTTTGGAAAAAAACGCCGGCGGGTGGAGGATCCGCCGGCACAGATGCTGCTATTTTGAGCGGTGCCACGAGGAGAAGCTGCCGCTAGCCTTGGGGATAGCGGCAGCATAGTGTATCCAAGCGGCGACTCCCGGCCAATCCCAACCCTACGCCCCTTAATCTCCTGTGGTTCCGTAGTGTATCCAAGCGGCGACTCCCGGCCAATCCCAACGTGGACCGCCATCTGCTGGCCCGCTCTTGAAGTGTATCCAAGCGGCGACTCCCGGCCAATCCCAACTGTTTCGCCACCTGGAAATTCAGGTAGTCAGTGTATCCAAGCGGCGACTCCCGGCCAATCCCAACTCAAGGTTGTGCAGGCTCCTCTGTTCACTCAGTGTATCCAAGCGGCGACTCCCGGCCAATCCCAACGCGGGGACCACTGGGTACACCGAAAACCCCAGTGTATCCAAGCGGCGACTCCCGGCCAATCCCAACGCACCTGCCGTTTACGGTTTCATCGTCCATAGTGTATCCAAGCGGCGACTCCCGGCCAATCCCAACGGAAGGGCCTATCGAGAGCAAGGAAAGGAAGTGTATCCAAGCGGCGACTCCCGGCCAATCCCAACCACAAGGATCGTTCGGGGATTTCATCGACAGTGTATCCAAGCGGCGACTCCCGGCCAATCCCAACCCCGTGCTGCGCTCTGATCGTCCTCGAACTAGTGTATCCAAGCGGCGACTCCCGGCCAATCCCAACAGGGAGTCACAGTAGGCCGTGTCAGAGGTAGTGTATCCAAGCGGCGACTCCCGGCCAATCCCAACGATGCGCAGGGCAACGCCACGGCTTCTCTCAGTGTATCCAAGCGGCGACTCCCGGCCAATCCCAACTCTCCATCGCTGCGAGCTTTTTTTCATACGAGTGTATCCAAGCGGCGACTCCCGGCCAATCCCAACACTGCTGAGGGCTATATCGGACCTGAAGCGGTGTATCCATGCCGCAACCCCCCGGCCCATCCGAGGCGGGCGGCCGCCGGTCAACTCGCCACTTTCTTCAACAGCCAAGCCATGTTCCGACCCAGAGTCTTCATGGTTTGAATGCCTTCCTCGTCCTTTTCGGCATCGCCGGGCTCCCGGCCCATGCCGATGTTCCAGTAGGACGAACCCGGAATAATCATTTCGGTTACCAGGAAGAAGTGATCCAGGGTGTCCAGGGCGTGGATGGCGCCGGCCCGCCGCACGGCTGCCACCGCCGCGCCCACCTTGCGGCGAAACATGCCGCCGTTGGCCCGGGCGACCAGGCAGGCGCGATCAATGAGCGCCTTGATCTCCGGCGAGACGTCGGTGACGTAGGTTGGCGAGCCCAGAAGGATACCATCCGCGGCGGCCATCTTGTCGATACAGACGTTGCCCATATCGCCGGTCTGCGAGCAGCGGCGATCCTTTCTCGTAGAACACTTGCGGCAGGCCAGACACCCGTGAATCGTGGCGCCGGCGAGCTCCACCAGTTCGGTTTCAATGCCCTCCTGGGCCAGCTCGCCAAGCACGTAGCCGAGCAGGATGGCAGTGTTCCCGCCTCTGCGGGCGCTGCCGTTGAATGCGACGACTTTCATAGAGCGATCACTCCGAAGTTTCTATTCTCGCTCACGGCGCGGGAGTGCGGGCCGTGGCCGGGATCGGGAGGCAGAGCTTACCATTGGCCGTGTGTTAAATTTGTTCGAGCTTTCCGATGACACGACCAAGCATCGGCTTGCGCTGGGCGGCGGTGCTGATCCCCGGCGTATTGCTGTATTCCCTGCCGGCGCCGGGCCTGAGCGGGCCACAACGCCATCTGCTGGCGGTGTTTGCCGCCACCATCATTTCACTGATAGCCCAACCGGTTCCCATGGCCGTCTCGGTGG
>Ga0116118_1001723_pt1 | contig 11076 bp, 12 predicted proteins | sample June2015DPH_11_5_FD_89723 | JGI IMG/M metagenome (GOLD analysis project Ga0116118, IMG submission 89723) | Peatland microbial communities from SPRUCE experiment site at the Marcell Experimental Forest, Minnesota, USA - June2015DPH_11_40 | ecosystem: Environmental > Terrestrial > Soil > Wetlands...
CCCACGTGCATGATGAGCATGTGGAGGCCGAGCAGGAAGAGGATCACCACTCCCGCCGCCATGTGCCAGGTCCAGTATTTCGTTTCGCGCATTTCTCCTCCTCCTACTTGACCCAGGGTCGCGTCAAGGTCTTCGCTCACCAAGTAACCCCTCACCTGCCCTCGTTCCTCGGGCACCCTCTCCCCAAGGGAGAGGGCCGTCATTGTCGATTTCTACCCTCTCCCGAGGGGAGAGGGTGGACCGCGATCCCGATTCACTTCATCGGGACGCGGGCCGGGTGAGGGGTCTTTTTCGAGCCAAGGCGACTTTGACGCGCCCCTGCTATTTAGCCAAACCCAAGAATTCATACCCCCCTGCCGCGAGCAAGATCGCTGCCAGGATCATCATGGAGATGAGCAGGGGCCGCTGAACGTTCAGTGACGTCTTGTAGGGATAAACAGGCTCGATGGGCTTGCCGACCGCGAAGCCGAGTTCCACGAGCACCAGACGGATGCCGTTCGCGGCGTGGTAGGCGAAAGCCGAGAAAACCAGAAACTCCCCGAACTTGAAGAGAGGCTGGTGAAAGATTCCCCCCTCGACCCACAAGTAGATGCCTTTGGCGCGCAGGCTCGTAACCACAACGTGCATCAAAAAGTAGCAAAGAATGCCCAGGCCGGTGAGGCGATGCAGGATGTAAGCGTAGCGCTCCACACCCCAACGCCCGCCCCCGAGCCATCCCCACAGCCCGAGCCGATTGTTGTGTCTTTGGATTTCGGCCACGTTGGCCTCCCCCGAAAATTGCCGATTGGCGATTTTCGATTGATGATTGTCGATTAGGGTCCTTTTGATTTCAGCGATAAGCCTCACGTCGATGACGAACTGCAACTATGTCAACAACCCTCTCGTCGTCAAAAATTTGGTAAACAACTCGATAATCGCCGATCCGGATGCGCCACCGGTTTTGAACGCCACTCAATTTCTTACATTTTGCTGGACGGGGGTTTTGGGCAAGCGACTCAATTACTGGGAATATTCGGTTGACAAGCGGTCGGTCAAGACTTTCCAGCTCTTTACGTGCTGACCTGGCAAAGGTGATTGCATATTCGACGTTAGCCATTTAGCTTGCCCTGACTTTTGAGGCGATCTCGAACAAACTGGAGCGTCTCGCGGGGTTCATGCTTTCTTTTTTCGGCCAACCAATTGTCATAAACATCCTCCCAGAGGGTTCCGTGCTTTTTGAGGTTTATTACAACCCCGGTTTTCTTCCCCTGGGAATCGACAATAAACTCAACACCTTCCATATTCATGACCTCCCACCCTCAATTCTATCATCCCCTGTCACCGGCGGCTGTACAGTCGGTCCTCCACGTGCGGCCGCTGGTTAGATGGTGCGCCCGTTATCTATTGAGCTGCGCCACCGGACCCCAGTTGTTGAGCCATTTGGTGAAGTCGCGACGTGGCTCCCTGTACTCGCCGGCGTGAACGGTAAACAATGGCTTCATGGGCCCTCCTTCACAATTTGTAATACACAATCCACCATTCACTATTCGTGACATACAGCTAGCCTCGACCCGGAGTGTTAGTACTTACGCTCCACCGGCTTCCAGGTGGTAATCGTCACGGGCTTGTATTCCAGCCGCGGCTTGCCGTCGGTCGAGTAAACCATGGAGTGGGCCAGGAACTTCTCGTCGTCGCGTTGGGAGAAATCCCTGCGGGCATGGGCCCCGCGGGATTCCTCGCGGGCCAGACCCGCGAAGAGCAGCACCTCGGCCAACTCCAGCATATTTTCGGTCTCGAGCGCCTGAATGAGGTTGGAGTTGTAGATGCGGCTTTTGTCCTGAATGGAGATTTTCCCGAAGCGTCGCCTCAGCTCCGCAATCTTGGCCAGCCCCTCCTTCATGGACTCCCCGCTGCGATAGACACCGGCGTGCTTGTCCATCAGGGTCCGAAGCTCGCGGCGGATGCGGGCGGGGTTCTCAGTTCCACTCTGCTTGAGCAGCCCGTCGAAAATACGCTTCTCTTCTTCCCGGGCCAAGTCTTCCGACATCGCGCTCAGCTTGGAGCCTTGGGCCACGTACTTCGCCATCTCGCCGGCCGTGATGCCGCCCCACACCAAGCATTCGGCGGTGGAGTTGCACCCGAGGCGGTTGGCGCCGTGCATGGAGTGGCAGGCCACCTCGCCGGCGGCCCAGATATTCTCCACCTTCGTCTGCCCATTGATGTCGGCCTCGATTCCGCCCATCGAGTAGTGAGCCACGGGCCGGATGGGAATGGGCTGCGTGATCGGGTCGATGCCCAGAAACTTCATGCACACTTCCCGAATCAAGGGCAGGCGCTTGTTGATTCGCTCGGCGCCCAGGTGAGTCAAATCGAGCTGGATGTAATCGAGGCCGTCGGCTCCCGGGAAGCCGCGTCCCTCGAGGATTTCGGTCATCTCCGAACGGGAAACGATATCGCGCGGCGCCAGCTCCATCATCTTGGGCGCATACTTCTCCATGAAGCGCTCGCCTTTATTGTTGCGCAGGTAGCCGCCTTCACCGCGGCAGCCCTCGGTCATCAGGATGCCCGAAGGCACGAGCCCCGTCGGGTGAAACTGGAGAAACTCCGGATCCTCCAAGGCCAGACCGGCGCGGTAGGCAATGGCCTGTCCATCGCCCGTAACGGTTTGAGAGTAGGTGGTGAATCCATAAAGGTTCCCCAACCCTCCGGAGGCAATCAGGAGAGCCTTGCCGCGCAGGACATGAAACTCGCCGCTCGGTAGATCGTAGAGCGTAAGCCCGGCGAAGCGTCCGCCATCGAGGAGCAGCGCAGTGACGAAACATTCGTCGTAGCGCTTGAAGTTGTTGTATTTGACGAGGGTGTCGTAGAGGGCCTGCATCTCGAAGAAGCCGGTCTTGTCGGCCGCCATGCACGCCCGAGGAAAAGAATGCCCTCCGAACGGCCTCTGCATGATTCGCCCGTCCTCGCGGCGGGACCAGGGGACGCCCCAGTGCTCGAGGAGGCGGATTTCATCCGGGGAGGTTCTCACAAATCGCTCCACTGTGTCCTGGTCCGCAAGGAAATCGGAGCCTTTCACGGTGTCCCAGGCGTGCAACTCGAGGCTGTCACCTTCCTCGGGGCGCATCACCGCGGCCGTGCCTCCTTCCGCACACACGGAATGCGAGCGCATGACCTGCACTTTCGAAACGATAGCGATGTCGGCGCTGCCCCGCGTTTTGATGCAGAGCTCGACCGCGGCGCGCAGCCCGGCGAGTCCGGTCCCCAAGATCAAGACATCATGAGTTATTTGCTGCATGCTTCATGTGCTCCTTCGAGCTTCCAACCCGGCGCCTGGAAGCAGAAGCGTACTCTTTGGAGTGCGGTCCCGCCTTGCGGGACCGCACTCCAAAGATGGGCCCCGAGCAGGAACATTTTCCGCGTTTGAAAGCCTCCGTCGTCGCGGCGGTACTTCGGAGGCTCGCCATTGTGGCACCCACCCGCCTCGATGTCGAGAGACACAAAGTCGGGCGCATTTCATGAAGTCAATATAGCCTCCCGCTGGCGCGACTCAGGTTATAATCTTGCGGCATTTCATGGACTACCCCCGGGTGACGATTCCCTGAGGGCGGGGGAAGAGAGCTTATGTCGAAACTCGTCTTGCTGGTGACGCGAGAAGGTCTGGGCCACGTCGAGCCCACAGACAGGCAGTTTGACCTGGAGATGTTCGATCGGTTCCTGCACGCGTTGGAGAACCAGCCAGTCAAGCCGCACTCCATTTGCTTTTATACCGAGGGCGTTAAGTTGGTCTGTGATGGCTCACCCGCCCTGTTGGGCCTTCGGATACTCCAGGGACAGGGCACTCGCTTGGTCACCTGCCGAACATGCCTGGAGCACTTCGGGCTGACTGATAAGGTTGCGGTAGGAGAAGTCGGCGGAATGAACGACATCGTCGGACTGTTGACAGGGGCGGACAGCGTGGTGACCGTGTGATGGGGCGCTTTTCGTCGAGGCGCACGGCGCCTAGCCCTCACCCTTCTGTCGCAAACCTACCAGAAATGAGCTGGTGTTTTGATAAGCCTGGGCAAGAAATGACGCAATTTCCGGCCATTTCTTAGCTTTGATTGGCGCTTCTGGCAGTCAAAAACCAGTTCGTTTTGGGCTCCTGAAAACTATAACTCCTTTCTTTTCAATAGATCCTTAGGTTCGTTCCCTCTATTTAGTATCTTTTCTGCGTTTTCTGTCACCAGCGGGCCGATTTCGAGCCCTCTCCACGCGCCCTGCTCCGGCGTTATCCCCAATTTCACGAAATCAGCATAATACATATCTAGGCTCGTGTCAAGAGCAAGAAATAAGATTCTACGAGCCCCTCGCCACAGCGTTGTGTTGGGCGCTGACCTGCCTGATAAGAAGTCGCTCGGCTTCGTGATCCAGTCGTTTGACCGCCTCCTGAGATGTCAGCCAGTGGACTGACATCACTTCTTCCGAACTTTGAAATTGAGACTCGCCGATGGGTTTCATATTCCAGAAGCGAACTACCTTGGTGATTTCTCCCGCGTCATAACACACCCAACCAGCATGGCTCTCAACCTCCACATTGAAACCCGTCTCTTCCCGAACCTCTCTGATCGCGCATTGCAGCCATGATTCACCCGGCTGCACTTTACCCTTGGGTAGTGTCCAATCCCCATAGCGTCTTCTATGAATAACTATCAGCTCGGGTCCCCCGGTCGCCTGCCGCCAGATGAGGCCACCGGATGCCGCTACGATTCTTACGGGTTGGTCAGAGAATTTCATGTGGGCAGAAGTCCTCTTAGGTTTTCACCCGCAGCAGCAAGTACGACCCCGCCAGCCCAAAGAGAACGTCTGGGGACCAGGCGGCGACCACGGGAGGTAATTGGCTGAGGTCTCCCATGGCTTCGAACAGGCTGGAGATCGACCAATAGAGAATAGCGATGCCGATGCTGAGGGCGACGCCGGAGAGTGCGCCCTTGCTGCCGGTAGTGAAGGAGAAAGGAATACCAATCAGGGTCACGACGAAGGCAATGAGGGGATAGGAAAACTTCCGATAGAACTGGACAGAAAGGCGGACTACGTCAAAGCCGCTCCGGCTTAAATCGCTGATGTAACGCCCCAATTCGAGAGCACTCATCTGTTCGGAAGGTCTCACTTCCTTCTTAAAATAGGCGGGCTCCTCCGTTATCTCGGTGAAGGTGTCGACCGAAAAGGGGAAGTATTTTTCAACCCGGTCTCCCTGGAGGTCCCGCACCCAGCCGTTTTCCAGCACCCACCCCCGGATGGGCGGTTCCCAGAATGCCCGGGCAGCGTAAATACGGCGGGTAAGATGAAAAGACTGAGGGTCGAATTCGAAGCAAGCGAGGTCGGCGAAAACGTTCTTGTCAGGGTCAAAGAACCTGTAGTTGTAGATACGATCCGATTGCCCAAAAATCCACTGTCTTTCAGGGCGATAGAAGGTTTGTGGGGGTTTCCCCTTGATCTGATTGCGCAACGCGTCCTGCCGCTGGTTGGTCCCCGGCAAGAAATCATCGGAAAGGAAAAACATACCGATGCTCAGAACAATGGCTGCCAGCAGCACGGGGACGGAAATCCTGTAAAGGCTCACACCTGCGGCTTTAATGGCGGTAATCTGGTTGGATTTGGTGAGCAGGCCGAAGTTGACGAGGGTGGCTACAAGGATGCTGAGCGGAAGCATCAAGTAGATCACTTGCGGGAGAAGGAAGCGGTAATAATCGAGGACCACGCCTGCCGAAGCGTGGTTGCGGACCATATCACCCAGAAGCTGGAAGAAGTCGAAAATAATGTAAATGCCCGTAAAGGTAGCCAGCAGGATGAAAAAGTAGAAAACCCAGCCCTGGATAATGTAGACGTCGAGAATCTGAAAGATCCGGCTCCCGGGTGCTCGGGGCTTCAAGGACGGCTCGGAGAATCGTCCGTGCCGCTTGCGGACTTGCCGGGCCTGCCACCAGTGTTCCAAATCGTCCATCCAGTCCTGCAGGAACTGGAGCCGCGAGCGGAGGCTTTGAAGTTGCGCCAGCATAAAAACCCCGGCGGCAGCGAAGATGACGTTGGCCAGCCAGAGCCCGATGACCGGAGGGAGGCGGCCTTGCTTGGCGAAACTGAGGCCGAAGGCCATGATGATGTAGTAGAGGAAGACCAGCAGAATAGTCAGTATCAGCCCCACCGCCTTGCCGCCCTTGCGGGTAGAGAGGCCCACTGATATTCCCACCAGCGCCAGAACCAAGCTTGCGACAGGCAGAGCGAAGCGATAATGGAGTTCCACAAGCGCGGCTTGGCGTTGGCGGGGACTGCGCGTCTGCTTCATCAATTGGTGCACTGAAAGCAGGGGAGGGGACTGGCTTTCGCTCCCTGCGGCAGACCCCTGTTCAAGCGGAACCGGGATGTCCGTATCCGTGAAGGACACCACCGAATACTGGGCGGAATTCTGCGGATCGATTTCGTGCGTCATCCCCTGGGCAAGGTGAATCACCAGCCGGTCGTTGGCGGCTTCGTTGACAAGCACCCCGCTTTCCGCTAAGGTTACCTTGACTTGGTCACGCTGCGTGGTGTCCGCAATGAAGACGCCCCGCCACCTGGAACGAGAGCCGGTTACATCCTGCAAGTAAAGAAGCAAATTGGGGAATTGCTCGATAAACACGCGCGGTTGGATCTCATACGGCACTTGGCTGGCCTTTAGCCCTGCTTCCATGCGATTGAGTTTCCGGGCTGCCTGTGGCGAGAGGTACAGGCTCATCCACATGGTGAGTGCCCACCCCGCACAAGCGAAGAGCAGCACGGGCCGGACGAACCGGGAAAGCCCGATCCCCGAGGCTCGGGCCGCGATAACCTCGCCGTCCGCCGCCATGCGGCTGAGGCCAATGAGCGTTCCCACCAGTACGGCCATGGGAACCGTGAGCACGAGGATGCCCGGAACCGGCAGCAGGAACAACGTCATCATATCGGGGAGCGGCAGATTGTGGCGCACTACCAGCTCGAGTAGATGTCCCAGGTGGCGAATGAAAATTACGAAGGTGAAGACCAGCAGTCCCAGCAGCGAGTGAGAGGAGATTTCTTTGAGAATATAGCGGGTAAGTATCCGCATAGGTCCTTGCCGGGGCGCAACCTTGGCATGAAATGGAATGCGGGATGCCGCCCTGCGTTCATGCTAACACACCGATTTCAGCGCCGCAAAGGAACTGTTCCTTAATTCCATGCCGCAAACCTATTTGATGCTGCTTTGGCACATGCACCAGCCCTATTACAAGGATTTGGCGCAGGGCCGGTACACCATGCCTTGGGCGCGCCTGCACGCGTTGAAGGATTACTTCGGGATGGTGGCGATCCTCCGGGATTTCCCCACCCTCCACATGACCTTCAACCTGGTTCCTTCGCTGGTGGTGCAAATACAGGACTACGCGCAGGAGGCGGCAGTGGAGCAGGCATACGAAGTTGCCTTCAAGCCTGTTCAAAAGCTTACGGAGGATGACCGCCGCTTTCTCCTGGAAAGCGCTTTCCAGCTCAACCATGAAAACCTGCTCAACCGTTATCCGCGTTATCGCGAGTTGTGGGACAAGTCACGAACTACCGACCCCGCCACGGCTGGACGGCTCTTCTCGACGTACGACCTGCTCGACTTGCAAGTGCTTTCACAGCTCGCTTGGTTTGACGAAATCTACCTTGACGGTGACCCCCAAATCAGAAAGCTTGTGGCGCAAGAACGGGGTTATAACGAAGGCGATAAATCTCTGCTTCACCTGAAGGAAGTGGAGATACTCAAGCGAGTTCTTGACGACTACAGGGCTGCCAGTGAGCGCGGGCAGATTGAGATTTCAACCTCGCCTTTCTACCATCCGATCCTTCCTCTCCTTTGCGACACCAACATCGCGGTGGAATCTCACCCTGAAGTCCGTATGCCGCGCCGCCACTTTCAGCACCCTGAGGATGCCCGCGACCAACTCCGCGCTGCGATCAGGCTCCACCAGGAAGTTTTCGGCAGCAAGCCGCGCGGGCTCTGGCCCAGCGAGGGAGGTGTCTCGGACGAGGTCCTGCGTCTGGCCGCCGAGGAGGGCTTCGAGTGGGCGGCAACAGACGAGGGCGTGCTGGGGCGCTCACGTCAGATGGATTTCGGCCGGAGAAGCGACGGGACCGTGGATGGAGGTTCTGAGCTCTACCGGCCACATGTTTTCTCCTCCGAAGGACGCAATATCTCCATCTTTTTTCGCGACCGCCAGCTTTCTGACTTGGTGGGCTTCGTCTACTCACGTATGGATCCGCACGCCGCGGCGGCTGATCTTCACCAGCGTATCAAAGCGGCAGGCCGCAGCACCTCGAGTAAACCCGCTGTGGTATCGGTTATTCTGGACGGTGAAAACGCTTGGGAGTACTACCCGGAAAACGGCAGGGAATTCCTTAAGAGCTTCTACGGCCGGCTGGCTTCTGACCCTGAACTGAAGGCTGTGACCGCCACAGAAGCCTTGCGGGTTACAGACCCCGGGCTTCTGACCCATGTGCATCCCGGGTCATGGATCAGCGCCAATTTTGACGTTTGGATTGGAGCGGATGAAGACAATCGCGCCTGGGACCTGCTTTCGGAGGCGCGCGATTTCTACGCTCAAAACAGCAGCAAAGCCGAGAAAAATAATGCCACGCTTGCACAACAGGAGTTGTGGGTTGCCGAGGGCAGTGATTGGTGCTGGTGGTACGGTCCGGAACACTCCACCGCGAACGACGAAGATTTTGATCTGCTTTTCCGCACACACCTCAGTAACCTTTACAGGATGCTGGGAGGTGTTCCCGCCGACGAGCTGGCGGAACCTATCAAGCGCCCCCACACCACAGCATTGCGCGTTCCGCCTACGGGGCTTATCCAGCCGCGCATCGATGGCGTGGTCACCAACTACTTCGAGTGGTTAGGCGCCGGCCTCTATCTGCCTGATCCACGCTCCGGCTCCATGCACGGGGCCGCAAGGGTTTGGGATGCGCTTTACTACGGGTTCAGTCCAGAGGCCCTTTTCCTTCGCCTGGATCTCACAGCGGCATTTCTGAAAGACCACCCTGAATTTCAAGTTCGAGTAAATGTGGTGGACAACAGCCACGCTCGTATCCACGCCTTGATCGGGCCCACCGGCCTGGCCGGAGTGAATTTGTGGAAAGACGAGGAGCCGCTGCTCGTCCCGCTGGCGACGGGCGACCGACTTCAAGTAGCCTTCCACCGGATCTTCGAGCTGCGCTTGGATTACAGCCTGCTGGGATATGAGCAACACCAGCAAATCCGCTTGCAGGCTTCAATCTGGGCCAACGAGCTACCGCTCCAAGTGATTCCTCAAGAGGGCTGGATATCTCTCAGACCCACGGATGAACTCATTAACTGGTAAAGGATGGGATCGGATGATCGGTTGATCGGGAGATCGGGTGAACCCCACAGAGGCAACGATCTGTGCGGTTGCTTTTTGGGTTCAGCAGCCTACGCTCTCAGCGGATCGGGGGATCTGGGGATCGAGTGATCGGGTCAGCGCCCACAGCAGCAGGTTGACCAGTTCACCCGATCTCCCGATCAACCGATCTCCCGATCCCGTCACTCGTCACTCATCACTGCCCTTCCAGGAGCCAGCCGGGAACCACCACGTCCACGGGGTCGGCCCCAACGGGGAACGTAGTGAGCAGCGTGGCGGGATTTGTCTGAAGCACAGCCAGCGTCGAGGCGGCGGTGTCCGCCACCACCAGAAACCGTTGGTCGGGGGTGAGCGCCATGGCGCGGGGCTCGATTCCGAGGTGTATCGCCGCCAACAGGGTGCGGTTCTGAACGTCCAGGGCCATCACCGACCCGTCACCGGCGTTGGCGATGTAAAGGACAAGCGGGTTCTGCTGAAACACTCCCGCCACCGGCTTATGGCCAGTGGGATAGTTCTGTTCCACGTTGTCCTGGTCAGTGTCCACGATGACCATGCTGGTCCCTTCATACTCGAAGATAAAAAGCTCTCCGCCATCCGGCTTGAGGACCAGGGCCCCGGGCCGAATGCCGATTTCGATGTTGGAAAGGAGTTGCTTCGTGGTCAAGTCTGCGGCGGATATGGCTCCTTCTTCCGTGTCAGAAACGAAGACCTTGGAGCTATTGGGGAGGATAACCATGGGACCAGGAGCTTTGCCAACTTCGACGGAGCCCAGCACCTTCTGATCGTCCGCGTTCACAAAAAAGAGCCGGTTCGTAGCGCTGGAAGAGGCCACCAGCGTATTGCCGTCGGGCGTCAAAGCAAGGTCGGTGAGTGGCGTGCCCAGGCTGAGGCGTGTTGTCTCCTTGTAGTTTTCCGAGTCGATGAAAACGATTTGTCCTTTTGCCGGCTCGAGGATGAAAGCCCGGCGCCCGTGCGGTGAAAAGGCAAGGTCACGTGCGCCTTCCCCAATGCGAAGCTTCCTCACAACCCGCAGCCCGGGGAACTCCACTACGCTGATTTCGCCGGAGGCCGATACCACCCATAATTCCTCGCGCTGCGGCCTCACCAACACCCGTTCAGGACGGGCCGCGACAGCCAACGTTACCAGCACGCGGAATTTCGCCAGATTAACTTCGGCGAGAGTCGAACTCTGCTTGTTGACGACGAAGGCGGCGTAAGCCTTGGGTGGGGCGGGCCGCCGGCGGCACCCGCTTGAAAACACCGCGAAACAAACCAGTACGACCGCGAGGAGTCGGAGAATGCAAGGAGACGAGAATTCGTTTCGCGCGCTGGATCGTTTCATCATTGAGGAACCTCAGGCGGATCTGGCTACACGCTTGAGGATTCTCGCTATCCCTTCTTCAAAGACCTCCGGTTTGGTCAACAGGCTTATCACCAAATTCCCCTCCGAGCTGAAATCGAAGAAATGGCCCGGATGAACGAGCACGCCGTCTTTGCTGGCAAGTTCCATCGCCCACTCCTCGTCCGTTCGAATCGAGGGAAGCCGCAAGATGGCATACCATCCCCCTTCCACTACCAGCCGGCTTACAGGCTGGCCCGAGGCGAGTCGCGCGTCGAGCAACTTAAGATTGGACGTCACTCGTTCCAGTATCTGTGGCTGAAGCGTTCGGCGTGTCTCGAGCAACCCTGGTAATGCCAGCGCCAGGGGCGC
>Ga0116118_1001739_pt1 | contig 11013 bp, 6 predicted proteins | sample June2015DPH_11_5_FD_89723 | JGI IMG/M metagenome (GOLD analysis project Ga0116118, IMG submission 89723) | Peatland microbial communities from SPRUCE experiment site at the Marcell Experimental Forest, Minnesota, USA - June2015DPH_11_40 | ecosystem: Environmental > Terrestrial > Soil > Wetlands >...
AACCGCCTTCTGAAGAAGAGCGAATATCCCAAGTTCGCCGAGAAGCCTGTGGTTTATTACGACGCAGAGCAGGTAAAAGCTTTGTACGCGGCAGCGAAGAACGACGAAGAACGGTTCACGCTCGACTATTTCCTCAAGAGCGGTGTTCGTGACGGTGAAGCCGCTCACGCGGAATACAGCGACGTCAAGGGTGGCTTCTTAAATATCGTGGACAAGCCGCACCTCAACTGGCACCCAAAGCATTGGCATACCTCTGGGGCTCGCCAGCGCTCAACGCTTGGCTCGGTCGTCGCAGCGGATCAACAGGAAAGAGTGCCTAGATTGCCGTCGCGAACGGCTGACTTTTGAAGTCCTTGTTACTTTTTTGTTACTTTTTTGGGGTATAATCCGTCCTGTTTTGGCTGCTGTGGACTTCGTTAACCATCGTCGAACTTCATCGCAGCAACTCTAAAAGTATCTGCCATTACAAAGGGATAGAACGATTTTTCCATTGTTGTTGTGATTTCTGAAATTGGTCGGAACACAATCCCACTCTCTCCGCCATCAACTCGTTGATGTGAAGCTGCTTAGCCGATGCGCTGACGTCCACTAGCGTCCATTAACGCGCCATCGCCTGCTTCACGACTCTCCCATGAGCTTCGCGCATCGAGTCCATCATCCCTCCACCATACGTATTCAGCGTGGTCTGAATGGACGCGTGCCTCATGAGTTCCTTCTGGACCGTGAGAGGCTCGCCGTTGTCCCCGAGCCATGCCCGGTAGGAATGCCGCAAGGTATGCCAGCCGATCGGTCCTAACCCCGTTTCCTGCCAACTTCGGGTTGGCCGACAAACCGGGAGCGATGCTGAGCGAACCATTAAGCAAAACAGCAAAACCGCAAGATCCTCTCCAGCTATGTGCTACTCCACCCGCAATAGGATCCCCCCACCTGGGGCGAGCCAGTTTTGCTCACCTTCGAAGGGCTCCGCTCGACCTGAGTAAGGATTCACGCGCACAACGTCGTACACTTCCCGCTTGAACTGAATGTCGAAGCGGAAAGAGTACGTCAGATCCTTGTTGACGATCATCAGATAGGATCGCCCCTTTTCGTCTTCGAATTCACCGACCAGAAAGCGCGCCGCGACGGAGGGCGGTATATACTGATCTTCGTCTTTCACCATGTCGATCCACCGCACCAGGCGGCTCTCAGAAAGCGGCTGGCCTTGCTTGGGCACGTCGGGATAGTGGTAGACGCCTGTGCTCCGCAGTCCGACCAGTGTTGGAGCGAGTGCGTGGATCTCGTAGTTGATGCGGCGCAGCGCGTCCCAGGTCGCGGTTTTGTTTCCAAACTGGTCGATCGCACCCATCCGGTAGTTGCCTCGTTCCGGCGTAAAGTACGTGAAGTACTGGATGCCTCGCCCGCCGTAGGCCAGCGCGCTGTATACCTGCAGGTGTAAGGTGGCATCCGAAGGCACCAGATAGCCGAAATGGGCTACGGCCTGAATGCAGCTCCAGAAGGGAGTCTTACTCTCCAATCCGACCTTGCGCACGATCTCAAGGTTCGTGAAGAACTCGTCTCCCATGCCGGCGTAAGACAGTGAATAGTTATCGAAGCTCAGGAATGGCTGATGGACCACATCGACGAGCGCTTTGGCATAGTCCTCATAGTTCGTGTACCACTCCTGCTCCCCCTCTCGGTAGGGAAACAAGTTCACGTAGGGGAGTTTGTCGGGCATGGCTTCGCGCAGCAAAGCGACTACGCGTCCGAGAGCAGGCATCTCAGGCGTGCGGGGCTCATCGTTCAGAAAGAATCCCAGTACTGTGGGATTGCTGCCGAACTCACGCGCCAGCTCGGCGACGTCTTTGCGGATCTGATCCTCGGGCGGCAGTTTTTTCCAGTCGTAATTGCTTACTCGTGAGTCTCGAAGGACACAGGTTAGACCAGCGGCCCGGACGCGCTCGACATCCTCCGCCCGGCAGAACCCCGCCATATTCATGCCCGCATCTTTCATGCCCCGCAGAAGCTCCGGATCGGATGATGCGTCGTCCCACGGCATGACGGCAAAATCGCGCGGCGTCGCGGGCTGTGGATGAGGAAACTGCTGAGCAAACATCTGCCTCGGCCACAAGAAAACTAACAGGCACAGAACTAGCAAGCGATTCATTAACGTGTCCTCTTGTCTGTAAGACCGCCTACAACTTGTCCTCTTGGAGACATGTCTGCGAAACTACCTCTGAGCTTCGGGAACGAGCCCGGCGGACTCAGCGAAAAGCCGCCGCGGGGGACCCCGGCTAGAAGCTCAGGCTGGCTCCAAGCTGCATAGTGCGGCCCGTGTAGGCGCTCGTAATTGTGCCGACACCGCCGGGACCCTGGCCTGTGCCGATAGCGGCGTTCGGCAGCCCGAAATTGGGGTGATTGAGCAGGTTATAGGTTTCTACCTTGAACTGCAGCTTTCCCTGTTCACCAAGCTTCCGGACGGAAAAATTCTTGAGCAATGCCCCATTGATGTTAGTCCAGCGTGGACCGTACAAGATATCTCGTCCGGAATCGCCGAAGGTATACGCGTCCGGTACCACAAATGCACTCGGATCAAACCATTCATTAATATTCGGGTGCGCAACGGTTCCTTTTCCGATGCGGTTCGGACGCCAAGCCCCCGCCAGCGAACCAGTTTCGTTGGGGCTGCCGACATACGGCGTAAAAGGACTACCCGAGTGTATCTGGAACAGAGATGAGACTTCCCATCCGCCTAGAGCCGCGTTCAACAGGCCGTTCTCGCTCTGAAAACGCTTGCCGTTCCCAAAGGGAAGTTCGTAGACCAAGCTCCCGTTGAAGAAATGACGGAAATCCGTGGTCGAAGGGCCGTAGTTCGATCTTGGATCATATTGGTTTTGCAGCGCCCCGCCATGTTCTGCATGTCCATTGCCCCCACCGACGAAGCCGGAGTTGGTGATCTCGTCCATGGTCTTCGACCAGGTGTAATTGGCCGTCAACAACAGCCCGTGGGACACCTGCTTCTTCACGCTGGTTTGAAGAGCGTTGTAGTTGGAAATGCCGTCGAAGAACGAAGCGGCGACGCCCAAGTATTGGGGATAAGGTTGATTCAGTTGAGCATTGCCTGGCCCCAATTCGCTCTCGGGCACTTGGTCGATATCCCGCGTATAAGCAAGATGGATCCCCCGGTTTCCTACATATGCAGTCTCCAGCACTATGCCGCCTTTGAACTGGTGCTGGATGCTCAGCTGATATTCCTCGGAGTAGCCCAGCGGACTGTGAAACAGCGGATAATTAACATTCTGGCCGTTCAGTATGTCTGGAGTCCGCAACTGAGGACCGGGATAGATGGGCGGAGGCGGCCCTTGGGATAGCTGAAAAACGGGCGTAAGCCCATCGGTAGTGCTCAAACCACCAATGGGCGCCCAGCCCTGTCCAAACCCACCGGATGCGTAGGTGTTCCATCCTGCAATGACGTTGTAGATCCCGAATCCACCCCGAATCGACGTGTCACTCCGGGGCGCCCAGGCAAATCCCAACCGAGGAGCAAAGAAATCGTAAATCGTGTCCGTTTCCGCCCTGTGCCCAAGCTGACCGGCAAACCACAACCCACCTGGCGTACCCGTGCCTGGGTTGATGATGTTCGGCTGGAAACCGGATATCTTGTTGTTGACCTCGCTCCATCCGCTTTGAATGATGTAACGCAGCCCCATCGTCAGAGTGAGGTTCGGGGTGATTTTGTATTCGTCCTGTGCGAAACTCTGCGCACTCCAACTACGCGCCCCAACTACCGGTTGTGGGTCGATCCACCAACCGTCCGACAGGCCCAGGAAGAAATCTGCATAACCCGTCCCCTCAATGAGTCCGGCGGGTGGGTTTACTTGGTCTGCTGGGTTAAGGGTGAAGAGGCCGCTGAAATCAAAATTCCCTTCGTTAGCTGTAGGCCAGCCGGAGTTGACCAGCCACCTCTCGAATTCGCCTCCGAATTTGAAAATATGCTTCCCCCTGATCCAGGTGAAAACGTCAGAAGGCACGACCGTAGTCTCGGCATCCACTGCCGGACCGCCAAACCCTGCTGCGTCAACCCCGATCGTGGTGCTGAAAACTCCGTCGATATAGGTGTCCGGGAAAAGATCACCGGCAGGATTGTTCAACCCCAGCTTGGCCGGATAACCTTGGCCCATGCTTGCGACGTAGGCGATAAAGTGCTCGCGCGTAAGGGCAACACGCAATTCGTTCACCTTGTTCGAACTCATCGTCCAAACATCGGTGATCTGGCCCTGTATGTCGTGTTGAGGGGTGGTTAGGCAGTCAATGCTGCAGATCGGATCCGAGTACGTAGTGGTCTGATGGACCACCATGAACGATCCCGTCAAACGGTTGGCTGGCAAAATGTCATAATCCACTTTCCCGGTGAACCATTTCGTGTCGACAGGGTAGCTGACGCTGGTATTGAAATTGCCGACGATCGCATCGGTCTGGGGCAAAGGGAAGTACTGTTGTATGGCTCCGGCCACCTTATCAAGCCGGGAAAGAGGAATAATGTTCCCTGGAAACGGCTGATTCGTGTTAGTGGTGGGGTTATAAGTGGCGGGGTCATAGAGTTGGACGGCGGTCAGAGTCGAGCCTTGCGGCGCGGGGATGCAAAGACCATTGGCATCAAAGCCGGTTTGACACAACTCCGAGAAATCGCCCGTACGCATCTTGCTGCTCGGATAGGAATAGAAGGCTGTGCTTGGAGTGCTTGCAGGATTGTCCTGAAAACTGCCGAAGAAGAAGGCCTTATTGCGCTTGATGGGTCCGCCGATGGTGAAACCGAATTCGTTCCAGCGAAGGGCGGGTTTCGGCTGGGTGGGATCTGCAAAATAATTGCGTGCGTCGAACTTATCGTTCCCAACATATTCGAACGCATTCCCGTGGAACCGATTGGTTCCACTCTTGGTGGTGACGTTGAAAACGGACAGGCCACTTCCTCGCTCGGCGCCGAAGTTCGCCGTGCTCAGATCGAGTTCCTGGATGGTGTCCAACGGGGGCTGCAGGATGTCTGGGTTCTGGGACGCCCCGAGCATGGCGATGCCGCCATCGATTTGCCAATTGGACTGATATGCCGTCTGGCCGTTCACACCGATGCCTTGTCCGGTAGCATCTGAACCGCCGCCGCCATTCACGCCGGGGAGCGTTCCCAATAATTCGTCCCAACTGCGGTTAACATTCGGAACGTCCGTGACAACTTGCGTCGTTAGCGTCAGGCCCCTCTCGGCAGTTTCCGTCTGCACCAAGGGCTGGAGAGCAGTGACCGTTATGTTCTCCGACACCGATCCCACCTGTAGAACGGCATCGACTTTGATGGTTTCGACATGCAAGACAATTCCATTGCGGACGTATGTCTTAAACCCGTCCTTTGCGAACGTTATGGAATACTGGCCGGGTGGCACGAATGGCGCTTCGTAAACCCCCGTAGAGTCCGTTGTGAGTTGCTGGCTCACGCCGGTCTGCACGTTCGTGATGGCAACTTCGACACCTGCGACGACCGCACTGGATGCGTCCGTCACCGTTCCGCGAACCTCGCCGGCTTGCTTGCTCTGGGACGTGGCCCGGTAGGTGGGCAGCAAAACGAACAGCGCCAGAGCGCAAGCACATCTCAGGCCCTTCCCTAATGGCAGCACGCAAAACCCGCGTTGATTCGAACCCATGAGATCCCCCTATTCTATGGTGCAAGGGCCGACCGTTCTTTTCTCGGAGGCGCCCATAGCCCTACTTCGACTCTCGACTGTGCGATTCGGAGAGTCAAGGCGCGTAACCGTGCGTAACCGTCTGCGTAACAGTTCCACAGAGTAGTAGCGTCTTGCTCAAAAGCCGTGATTTCAGCGTGAGATCCGCGCCTGGCTGCGACGAAGGGCTGGGGGCGGCAAGCGCTACCAGTAGTGGGAAGCGATCACTTGAGGAGAAGCCGGAGCATTCGCAATCACCTTCAGGTGCAGCACAAGCTGCAAGTTCTTTTTTTGCCAACCCTCTGGTGCACCGCGAAGGGCGTCACCCAAGAGAGTGGGATCGGTGATCAACTCCGCCGCCGCTTCCGTGCCGTATTGAGTGCAGCCGCTGACCAGGACGATCATCGTGTGGGTCTGTGGGTCAAATGCGCGCGAGAGGACGGCATAGTCTTCGTCCGTATGAAAATCTGAACCGAGGTGATGAGGGTACCAATCGGTAGGTTTTCCATTATCGTCGATGACGCCCTGATTGTGGTCTATGAAAAAGCGGAAACCCTTTGTCACATCTTCCCAGTGAGTACTGGAATAGCCGATCAGAACGGCGGGAGCACTGCGCAAGTCCTCGAATGTCACCGCATTGCCAACTCGAATCGCGTAGGGGTGACCCATGTGGCTCAACATTCCAGAGATTCGGGCTGCAGCAATCAAGTCGCCCCCGCCGACGTACTGGTCCGACAATAAGACGAAGTCATTGTCACGCGGAGCTGCGACCGCGCGCGGGGGGCCCAGAAAGCTGCTGGGATAGTAAACCGGCGCATACGACGTCGCCACAATGATAGGGTCCCGGCTGCGTAGAACCGGTTCCCAAAACTGGTCGAGTACGGAGGTGGGCCTGTAGATCTTCCACCCGGTGACCACCAGCACACCAATCGCAATCAACAATCCTAATGCCCGCGCAAATCTCCACCAGACACCGCGAGTTCGACGTGCCCCGAAAATTTGTTCTTCCGGCTGCTCGGTGGTAGACGCCGCAGCCGAGTTTTCTATCAATAACGGGGAAAGGTTGCCGAGGCCGTTTTTTCGCGTCAGGGAAAAACTCGGCACGTAGTGGCCAACCGGAAGGTCGATTACAACTTCGTCCTGCCTACCGCGACCGGCATAATAGAGCCCGAGACGCTTACGGACCTCAGTCGCCTTAATGCGGACTATTCCATCTTCGTTGGTGTCGTAGGAAGCGTCACGCCCAAACACACCTGCGCCAACCGTGCGTTCCTTTAGCGGGAGACCTGCCAGTGTTTGTCCCACTATGAAGGTAAGAAAATCCTGGCAACGCTTGCTTGATCGGAATTCCGGACTATCCAGAATGCGCTGCAATTGCGACCGAACCGCCTCCGGAGGGACAGACCCGGACGGTGACTCGTGTGGCACCGGGGCCTTTGTGGCGGAAGACACATCCTCGGACATTACTCTGCAATTTTAGCACCGGTACCAAGGATGTAGGCCAAGCACTGAGTTCCGGCGTCAGAAATTCTCCGCTCGCAAAGGGGCGTCTCTCAGTTCTTGCTCAACGCCGCGCCGATCGCCTTCTCAGCTAGCGGCGCCATCACGGCATAGCCGGCTTGGTTCGGGTGGACTCCGTCTTCGGACAGTTCAGTCTTCAGACCACGCTTGTCATTCGCCATGGCCGAGTGGTAGTCGAGGAAAACCAGCCCCTCCTTCGCGGCGTAGTCTTTCATCCAGTCATTTAAGGCGCGAATCTTCTCAACCGGTCGTATGTCCGCCCTCCACGGATATTGCAAAGCGGGTAGGAGTGAAGCAAGAACCACGCGGATTCCATTTCGCTTCGCCAGGTCTACCATGGACGTCAGATTGTCTTCGATCGCCGCCAGCGTGATGGGACCGGTATTTTCCGCGATATCGTTCGTGCCAGCGAGGATTACCACTACTTCCGGCCTTAGTGCGATCACGTCCTGGCGAAAGCGAAGAAGGATCTGCGGCGTGGTTTGCCCACTGATTCCGCGATTCACGTAAGGCTTGCCGTGGAAGGAGTCGGACAGTGTCCAGAATTCTGTGATGGAATCGCCCAGGAACACCACTCTCGATTCCCCCTTGGCGGGTGGGCCCAGCTTGGCATCGTCCTCCCGATACTTGGCCAAATCGGGCCAGTCACGCAATCTCGATTCCATTGCCTGCTGGTCTTCCTTGAGAGATGCGCACGGATCTGACGGCTGCTGCGCCACTGCGGTGGACCACAGAATCAAGCCAGCGAGCACCACAAGGATTGGTTTCATAAGGAACACAGGACCTCACCTCCCAGCGCTCTTGGAAGCAAGCCGACCTCTCTTTTCCCGGAGGCGCACATAGTCGGCCGTCGACTCTCGACTACCCAATTCGGAGAGTCAAAGTGCCTAACCGTGCGTAACCGTCTGCGTAACGGTGTTCGTCGTCAGAAGCTGTGAGACCAGCTTCTGACGACGAACAGCCATATCGTCAACGGCGCGAATGCTTCTCCTTCATCGGCAGCTGCTGCCGCAGTAAGGGGAATGGAACTCATGATAACCCAGCCCGAGTTGCGTCGGCACCTTTGGCGCAATGCGAAGCAGCTCAAGACTGGATTGAAGGGGATGGGATTCGAGCAGGATGACTCCGCTGTACCCATTGCAGCCCGGACATTGAAGACGGGCGAAGAAATGGACCGGGTTTACAAGCAACTGATGAATCGCAGAATCGCGATCCAGCGCACTTGGCCGATGCACCGCCAATATTGGTGTAGCCCGATATGAAATGTTGCACGCGCGCGATGATGCCAGGAGGATTCCCTTCCAGCGCCCTGCGACGTGCGCCAGTACGCCACCGAGCGCCATGCGCCCGTGCTCATCAGTGTTGAAGTCCTGGTAAATGAAATCACGCAGGTAGCGTCCATTCTGCGAGATCTGTTCGCCGATGACGCGAGCCGTGGGAAACGATCGCGTCCGGATCGTGTTTCGAATAAAATAAAGTCTCTTACTTCTACTTCACGGCGCCGCCTGATTTCATGATTTATAGTTTCACCTTGCTCGCCGCCCGGAGTTCTGCCGCCGTCTGCGGCGAGACTTCATCCAAAGAGGATTTCCATGCCTGGCATTACTCGTCGTAATCTGCTTTGTTCCGGACTGGCTCTTTCTGCTTCTTCTTTGGTGGCCCGGTCGGCTTGGGGTCGCGCAAGTGCTCTTCTCTCCGGCGATCCGGAGGCTGCTTCGGCCGTGGCGCTGGCCGCCGTGGCGCCCCGCGAGCAACTGCTTTTTGACTCTGGCTGGAAGTTCCAGTTTGGCCACGGCACCGATCCGGCGCGCGACCTGGGGTTCGGCACTGGTCAGGAAGACTTTGCCAAGACCGGCGAGTTCGACTTCTCCAAGGCCAAGTTTGACGACTCGAAGTGGCGCATGCTGAACCTGCCCCACGACTGGGCGGTCGAGCTGCCCTTTGTGCACGACGAGGTGCAGAACTCCCACGGCTACAAGCCCATCGGCCGCCGATACCCCGAAACCAGCGTGGGCTGGTATCGCCGCGAATTCGAGATCCCCGCCAGCGATCTGGGCCGGCGCATCACGGTCGAGTTCGACGGTGCCTTCCGCAGTGTGCTGATTTTTGTAAACGGCTGCTTCATCGGCCGCAACGACAACGGGTACGCGCCTTTCCGCTTCGACCTGACAGACTTTCTGAGCTACGGCGCGAAGAACTACATTGTGGTGCGTGTGGACGCCAGCGTTGGCGACGGCTGGTTCTACGAGGGTGCCGGCATCTACCGCCATGTGTGGCTGACCAAGACCGATGCGGTGCACCTGGGCAAGTGGGAGACCACGGTGCGTGCGGCCGTGGACGGCAATGCCGCCACTTTGACTCTGGGCGCGGTGGTCGAGAACGAGGGCAAGCAGGCGGAGAGAGCCAAGGTGAGCTGGCAGATTCTCGACGCCGCCGGCAAGATCGTGGCCACCGCCGAGGCCGCTCCGCAATCGATTGCCGTGGACGGCTCTGCGACCTTCAAAGCGACCGCAAAGCTGACCAATCCGGCGCTGTGGTCGGTGGATGCGCCGAATCTCTACTCGGCTATTGTGGCCGTCGAAGCGGGCGGCAAGGCGCGCGACGCCGAGCGCGTGAGCTTTGGCGTGCGCACCGTGCTGTTCGATGCCGACAAGGGACTCTTCCTCAACGGCAAGTCCATCAAGATTCAAGGCACTTGCAACCACCAGGACCACGCTGGTGTGGGCGCGGCTCTGCCCGACCGGTTGCAGTGGTTCCGGCTGGGCGTGCTACGCGAGATGGGCTGCAACGCCGTGCGCACGTCGCACAACATGCCGACGCCGGAGTGGGTGGAAGGCTGCGACCGCATGGGCCTGATGATGATGTGCGAGACGCGGCAGATGAGTTCGAGCCCTGAAGGTCTGGCGCAGCTGGAGGCGATGATCAAACGCTATCGCAACTCGCCGTCGATCATCCTTTGGTCCATCGGCAACGAGGAATTTGTGCTGCAGGACGACGAGGCGGAGCAGGGTGCCAAGATCGCAGCAACCATGGTGCAGCGGGCTCACGAACTCGACCCCACGCGCGTGGTCTCTGCGGCGGTGAACGGCACCAACGAAAAAGGTCTCTCCGATCCGGTCGATATCATCGGCTTCAACTATTGCCTGCAGTTCCCCGACGACTATCACAAGAAGTATCCGAAGCGGCCGCTCTACGGGTCTGAGACGGCCAGCGCCGTCTCCACGCGCGGCGTGTATTCGACCGACGCATTGCGCAACACGATGACCGCCTACGACACCAACCCGTCGGGCTGGCAGGGGTATGAGACCGCCGAGACCTGGTGGAAGTTCTATGGCACACGCGAATGGGAGGCCGGGGGCTTTGCCTGGACCGGCTTCGACTATCGCGGCGAGCCCTCGCCCTACGGCTGGCCGTCCATCAACTCGCAGTTCGGCATCGTGGACATGTGCGGATTTCCCAAGGACACCTTCTTCTACTACAAGGCATGGTGGGGCAAGGACCCCGTGCTGCACCTGTTCCCGCACTGGGACTTCGAGGGAAGGGAAGGCGAGGTGATCCCAGTGTGGGTGTACTCGAACCTGGACGAGGTCGAGCTTTTCGTCAACGGCAAGAGCCTGGGCAGCCAAAACGTTCCACACCTGGGCCATCTGGAATGGAAGGTCAATTACAAGCCGGGCGTGATTGAGGCCCGCGGCAGCAAAGGCGGCAAAGTGGTGCTCACGAAGAAGCGGGAGACCACCAGTCCGACAGTGGCCATCCGGCTGACCGCGGACCGGACGGAGATCAATGCCGACGGCGAGGACGTGTC
>Ga0116118_1001744_pt1 | contig 10980 bp, 21 predicted proteins | sample June2015DPH_11_5_FD_89723 | JGI IMG/M metagenome (GOLD analysis project Ga0116118, IMG submission 89723) | Peatland microbial communities from SPRUCE experiment site at the Marcell Experimental Forest, Minnesota, USA - June2015DPH_11_40 | ecosystem: Environmental > Terrestrial > Soil > Wetlands...
GAGTGATGTTAGGACAGGACGAATCGGGAGAAGACCTTGAACAGTTCGCGGAAGAATTCGGAATTACGGGAGGCACTGCCGGGGCCGGTTATGATGTTTCAACTTGGGAACAGGGTCCGTTAACCGCTGCTCCACAAGCTGTAGGAGGCAATATGTACGGTCAAGACGATAGCGACGATGATTCAATCCCTTTGGAATCGGTGGACACTTCGGATATTTCGCAAGAAGCGGCTAACACGTATGTCACTGGGTACGGAGCAACGGATGTAATCCCCTATCTCACCGATGAGAGCGGGAATCCCATCTCAACGGCAATCGAAAATAATCCGTCATACGATCCGTCTTACAGCGAGCTTGTGAACGCGACAGCGCAAGCTGCCGGAATCAATCCTTCAATGGTCGTGGTCGATTCTAATGGCGATCCGATCGGCTACACCGATTCAGACGGCAATCAAGTGACGATCAATGCCGATGGTTCGATTACTACCACTAACCCGCTAACTGGTACAAGCGTCAATTCTGCCGGTCCTGGGACTGCCGGGACAAGTAGCCTTTCAAGTCTGCTTAGCGGATTGGGCGGTACATTGGGCGGATCCGGAGGCAGTAAGAGTTCTGGATCGACGGCAACGTCAAGTTCGCCGTCTAGTTCTGCGCTGTCGAGTTTGACATCAAGTCCTATTTTGATGCTCGGGCTTGCTGCTTTGGGAATTTGGGCTCTGATGCAGTTTTCGGGGTCAAGTAAGTAAATCTGCCGTAAAAACTCGCTGACGTTGGCCCAGGATCAATTAAAACTCCTGGGTCTTTGTCTTTATACCTACCGTTTTTCAGGCTATAGCCACAAAATGCCATTCATTCGGTTTTTCCTCTACCGGCGAGCCAATAGGTTTGTTGCAGTGTTTTGTCGAGTTGCTTGATTGCAAATTCGATTCTGTCGAATTCCTTTGTGGTGTGGTGCAGTCCGACAAAAAACAAGCCGGCTGGGTAGACTACCAGGACGAGCATAATCCAGAAAATTTCCATTGCTTGATTCCTCCTGCCGATCTTATCGGCGGTTGCGTCCACCAACTTTAGTTTTTTTCCTCCGGAGGGCCCTGGCCTCGAGGAGACTCTCATGACACTGTAACTTAAAAGCTACATCTGCCTCAACTCAAAAGGGCTCGAGCTCAATAGTCAAAAACTGGTAACCTTCGCCGGCTGCTCTCCGGATGATCTTGGCTAATTGGCTGCGAGTCATTTTGAAGTGCCGGCAGATTTCCTTAGCAGGATAGCCCTGGCAGTATCGCTTCAGGATTTCGCTGTCCCGGTTAAACAGTCTTTTCCTTCCCATAGTATCCTTTCTGTCTTGAAAAGATTTCTCTGTAGTTGCAATACGAAAAATGTCCTTCAAGCCTGGTGGCTCCGCAAAACGGGCATCTGCCGGCTTTACTCCATTCAAGCATAATCAGTGCTCCAAGTAGTTTTGAATTGTGGTCTGCAAGCTCTCGGAGTCTTGGTCCGACTCGGACGGTGAGCGAAACGAATAGGCCGGCGCAAAGAGCGAAACAAAGAATCCAGATCATGTCTAGCGTGTGCATGCGGTTCCCTCTCTTTCTCCGGATGTTATGTCACAGTGGCGCGTAGCGTGTCAATTATTTTTATTGACACTATGTATTCTTTCGCGCTAGCATTGCCGGCACAGGAGGTCAAAAGATGGAATTTTCAAAATTAACTCAAAAAGAAAAACGTCACTTGCGGGAAATTGCTTTTTGTAACACTCTTGAACAATTCCAGCGTACTGCGTCAATTCAAGCTTCTTGGAGACGTAAAAACCCACAGGATGAACCTTGGGGCAGGATATGAAATTCGTACTTTTGCTCTCTGACGGGCGCGAGTATTACCGTGGTGTCGTGCCTGGTCAGCTCGGCGCTGTTCCTGATGTTTTCGATTTTCACGGTATGTTTTTTAGGGACTCGGGCCGGTATGACAACGGGTCGAGGGTCTATTATCAATGCTTGGTTTGGAGAATTGAGGCGGAAAATGGCAAAGAGTGAAAATCTCCGGATGAAAAAGCTCACGGCTGATGACCTTGGGCTAGGCAAGACATCTGCAGAAATAATGGGTTCTTTTTTCGAGTGCATGGGTAAAGTTATTGGGAACTCATACAGGCGAATCCAGATTGATTTCAATTCGGCCTGCGGCAAGAAGTTTACCGCTACGTTCTATCAGTGCGGATCGATGGCCACAAACTCTAAAAAGTTTATCCGGATCGACGTACAGCATGAGGGAATCGACGGCAGGCGAAAGTTCTAAAACTCTTTAACTTTGGAGAAAAGCAATGTCTGAAAATGGCAAATCTGAAAATTCTAAAATGGTTCTTTTGACAGGGCTCTGGAAGTCTCAAACAAAAGATGGGGGCTATATGCTCTCGGGAAATCTGAGCAAAACGTCTAGAATCGTGGTTCTTGTCAACAAGCAAAAGCACAAAGACAAGCCGGAAGATGCGAAAAAACCGGACTATCTCGTGTTCACTGCCTCAAATGATCCGAAGCAAAATAGCTCTGATCCTGAATTTTGATTGATTTTCGCTGATGAGCGGGATTATATTCTTCCCATGCAAACAGAGTGGATCGGATGTAAAACAAAAGAGCCGGCGTTCTAACTCGCCGGCTCCAGTCAAACAAAATGAACTGGGAGGTTCACAAAGTGACTAAATCCTACACGAAACGAAAAAACAAAGTCAATAGAAAAAATTTTGGGGCTCAGGTCGGTTTGGCTAAAGAGGGGGCTCTGTCGGCCCTGACATCTCCCGACTGTGTAACGGATCGGCCTGAGTCCCTACCCCGCTGGATAACTTGGACTCATTATTTTGGACGTGGCATCCAAGTAGATTTATGGAAGCGCGTTCCTCTTTCGTCCGTTTGCTGGTTTCAATTCAAGCCTAATGGTAGCGACGAAGTTGGTTTCTGTTTTTTTGGCTTTGGCGCTCGGTTGTTCTGGTGAGATAGTTCGATTCTGAAGACCTATTTCATTTAGCCATTCGTTATACTGTATCAAAATGGCATGAAGGTTTTTTAACTGGGAGGTTCACAATGGTGGAATCTAAAAAATTTAGGCCGCATGTTCACAGATCGCGTAATCTGGATGAGCGCGAGTGTACCAGGGTTCTGATTTCTGCCGTCCAAGGGCTAGAAACCATGTCCAATATCGAAACGGTTATAAAGGCTCTGGAAAATTGTCTTTCAAGGGAAAAAGCGTCACAGTCTGCAAACGATTTTAACAAAATCTATTATTGAGGCTCTCCTTGGTCTACGTTGACGATATGTATAGATATCCTTTAGGCCAATTCCATCGCATGAAAATGTCCCATATGATCGCTGACACTCCAGAAGAATTACACCTAATGGCAGATAAGATCGGCCTGTCTCGCCGATGGTTCCAAAAAGATCATTATGACGTTTGCCTGTCGATGAGGGCTAAAGCTGTAAGCTTTGGAGCTTCTGAGATTGACATAAGAGAATTGGCGCTAAAGTGTCGGCACGTTCCCCTTGGAATGCTCCACAGTGGCGCAACAAAAACTACAGGGATTTCAAAACCGGCCTTTCCTATTACGAGGTTTGGCAGGTCTTGAGGCAGGAAACTGAAACGGGGAAGCGTACCCATGTGACCAGGCACACGGTGTTAGGCAAATGGCATGAAATGAAATTAAGCATGTATGAGGCGCTTCTTGATTCAATCGGATATTCCGACGAAGTTCCTTTCTGAAGACCTGTTTCAGAAAGCCATTCGTTATACTGGATCAAAAGGGCAATGAAGGTTTTTGAACTTGGAGGTTCAAATGACGAAATCAAAAAAAATGACTGGTATTGATGATCCATTGTTTGAAAATGTGGATTGTATAAAGTACGGCACTGCCGTCGTTGGCGCCGGTAAGTTTCTGCTTCACGTATTTAGCTCTCAGGAGTTCACGATTTTCAACGTTACCTTTGGAGCTCCACTGCCTCTTTTGCTGACCTTGTGCGCTCAGGTCGATGTCGGCAACAAGGCTTATCTAGAGATGCCACTTTGGGCTTTATTGCACGTTTCGAATTTGTCGCTTAGTGCTGCATTGAAAAAGCCTAAAATCGCATCTGATTTGCCGTGGGTTTCCAGCTATCACTTTTCTAATGGCGTGAAAATTATAAGCTGTCTGCCATGTCAGATATCGGTCTTGAATCCGTTTGACCGTACTTTTGAGGGTGAATCGGTCAAGATTGCAGTCAGTGGAATCCTGCGGCGGCCTATCAAGTAGGATCGCCTTGTAATAATGACCAAATCCATGTATGGGAAAGCCCAGATTTTATGATTTTTTGTGACATAGAATTGAGTAAAGTCTTTTTTGATATAGGAATCCGCTGACGGATGAAATTTTATTTCAAATTGATTTAAATCGAAAGATTATTTAGAAAGAGGTAGCTATGAGGGGATGGTTGAGGAAGCCTGGACACTATCCAAGTGGTCATTATTTGGAAGAAAAAAGAATTGATATCGTTAAAGCAAGAAAATTGGAACCGGGAATTTATGATGATAAAGGAGAAAGAATTAGGAGTGCTGCTTTCTTGCAGAGACTAAGACATCAATCTACTAAATATTTAGAAGGTAAAGTGGAACCTGGTATTTATGGTGATGGTGAAAATCGCATCACAAATCGTGCAATGCTTATGAGGATTTATAGGCAGGCTGTGCGTTACAGAAAATTGAAAGGGAACCCATGAGACAGATTTCCAGAAGTAATGTTCGGATAGTTGAGGTCCAAAAGCTTGTGATCGAATTCCAGGACGATGAGATTGATATTTTGCGTCAAATTTGTCAGGTCAAAATCCAGCAAGGGTTTGCTATTAGGGGGGCCGGAAAGTTCTTGTCTGACCTTGAATTTATAATAAATAATCCTGATAAGAATCCAGTTGCCAAGTTATAGCTTCGTTTGAGGTGGATATTATGAAAGATTGTTTCAAAGAGGCTGTCGGGTTTAGAAAATGACAAGGGCTGAAAGACGTCGGGATACTAGAACTGGCTCAAAAGACATAAAAGAACAGCGTAAAAAACTTTGGAGGATAAGAAGATGGGTTAGTAAGGTTTTGCCTGGGCAAAGGGTCGCTGGATGTCAAAAAAAAGTAATACCTACAAGGAACCAGAAAGATGAAACTGTAGTTCATATCTGTAAGCATAAAGAAACAGAGTCAGCTTTTTTCGCTAATCTTCAGCAGTGCGGCAGTGTTTGGGCATGTATTTTCTGTGCAATGAAAATAACGGAACAACGCAAGCTTGACATGATAAAGGTAAGGGAAAAGTGCAGGGAGCTTGGATTGATTCCGTACATGAAAACGCTTACTTTTAGGCATAATAAAAGAGAAAAATTATCAGATCTGCTTAGGTCTTTTTTAAGAGCCTTGGATTATTATTATTTCAATAGACCATTTTGGCGTAATTATAAGAAAACTATTGGATTAAAGCATTTTGTTAAGGTGTTAGAAGTGACTTGGAGTGAAGAAAACGGATGGCATGTTCACTTGCATATGTTATTGATTTGCGAACCTTTTGATAAAACAACGGGAGAATTTTTTCATGAGCCGGTTGCATTAGATTTTTTGGAGCCATGGCAGTCAGCTTGTGGTGATGCTGGTTTGGGGGTTCCTGATTTTCATGGGGTTACCATCACTTCTCACGATGCGGTTAATACTTATATTTCAAAATGGGGCTTAGAGTCAGAATTGACAAAACAGCATACTAAAAAGGGACGAGAAGGGCATTACACTCCATTTGATTTAGCTAGAATTGGAGAGGAAACAGCGAAGCCTTTATTTGGAAAGCTATTTTCTGAATATTATTATTGCTTTAAGGGTAAGCGGCAGATGGTCAGGTCGAAAGGTTTTAATGAATTTTTTGGACTTGGAAAATATAAGACTGATCAAGAGTTAGCTGACGAATCAATAGAACCATCTGAACGTATAGGAGTAATTCATAAGGACGAATGGAACTTAATAAAATTTCATGAGGCTCAAGAGGAAATCTTAGAGGCGGTTGAGTTGTCTGGAATGGTTGGATTTTGGGACGTTATTGAAGTGCTTAGGGAATGTCCATGTCCATTCAAGCAGGGAATGACAAAAAATAGGGGGTCGTGATGATTGAATGTTTTTTTTGTGGTCACCTGGCTGAGACTGAAAAAAGAAACAAAAGTCACATTTTTGACGGTGCATTGCTTTATGGTTGTAGATCGTGTGGAGAAGCGACAAATATAAGAGTGCGCTTGCATCTTTCATGTGTTACTGGCGGTATTGTTGACGAGGAAACAGGGGAATATCGGGAAGCCAAAAACAATGTAATTTATAAACTTGGACGAAAGTATTGGCTTCGTCGTGGGTCATTGGCTCGTTGTCTGAACTGCTTTAAGAGCTTGGGCCGTTTTGAATCGGAAAATCTGATAATAAAAAAATATTCACAACTTTCTGGAGTGACGGGAGTTATTAAATGAAAAAGCACTGGTATCTGATGGACGGTGATGCTTTGAGAGCAAAGTATTTTAGAGCTGCGTTCTTTTGGGGTAACGGATGGCTGTATCAGTATGGAATTCAGAAAATGAAGTCAAAAGAATCCGAAGAAAATAAGCAAAAGCCTGTGGCTGTGTCCAGAGCTCCGGTTTATTACGGTCCACTGCCGGCAATCGGTCCGGAGAAAAAAACGGAAATTCATCCGTTTAAGCGTCTGGCTTCTTGCTTTAGAGAAATCTTTTCGTGATTTTCTATAGTTATTTACAGTCCCACAAAAACAAAGTATGATCTGAAACCATGAAAGGGGATAGCTATGTTTGGAAAAAAACAAGAAGGCTCCAGGATCGTGCCACCATATGCAAGTCAGCAAAAGGCAAAGCTTACCGTTGATGTTGATTTGATGACTCAACAATGCTTTGTTTCATGTGACAAGACACTGCCGGGAATCATGATTGCAAATATTATGATTCAGGCTGCCTCGGGCTGTCTTATGGAAGTACAGCGGCAGGAGGCTATGATCGTTGGCAGGCAAAAGGGGATTATCGGCGGATCGAATGACGGGTCTGGCGAGGTTTCGAGCGAGGTGCAAGGCGAGGGAAAGGTGAGCTGACATGCCGAAAAAAACCACAAAAGAGACTGTCATTACTGAAACGGATAGCAAGCCTGAAGAAATGGATTCGCCGGTCCAGGTTATTGCGCCTTCAATGGAAGAATTGGATTTTTCGGAATATTTGGAGTCTCTCGGGCCGACAACAAACCTTATCAAGATTCACAAATACATTGACGGCACTCGCAAGTATTGCGGAAGGGTCGAGCCTTCCGTGATGAAAGTCGAGGGGGAAGAGTATCTGCTCAGGCATTGGGGCGGCGGCAAGTATTATCTTATGGCCTTTTTCAATGGGCGCTATGTCCAGGACGGATCTCGACTGATTGAAGTTTTTGAAATTCCAGAAGAAAAAAAAGTGCAGATCGCCGCACTAGATTCAGTTTCTCAGTCGGCCTTTTTGCAAGCGGAAATCCAGCGACAGCATGAAATGGTGCTTCGGCTCTTGGAAGGTCAAAAAGCGCCGGCTCCACAGGGGCCGAATCTAACCGATATAGTGGCGGCTCTCGGGACTATGAAAAACCTTGTACCTCAGCCACCGGGATTGGAATCCGTTCTGCCTGGTCTGGTCGGCTTGATGAAATTCGCAAAAGAGGCTGTCTCCGATTCAAGCTCAAAAGAAAGCTCTTTTGGTTCGATTGTCGAGAGTGCGTTAAAAGCAATTCCCATGATTTTTGGAGGCTTGCAAAATATGAAAGGCAATGGTGCGCCGGCTGCCGTACCGGATCAAAACGTGTTGAGTCCGGAACAGGCCGAAAAACAATTATTGACTCAGGCTGTCCAGCGATTGAAACAGGAGGCTGTCTCTGGCCTGGATCCTGAATTGGTGGTTGGTTGGATTTCGAGTCACCAGGAAGATGTCGGGTATAGGAATATGGCTGTCATTTTGCTGAATAGGCAATTTGAGACACTATTTCAGGTTGATTCCGATTTGGAAAAAGAACCTTTGCGCTCGTGGTTCAAAAAGGTTTATGATGAGCTTCGAAAGGTGTTCATTGATGGCGATTCCAGTCAGGAGTCAGAACCTATTGCCGGGTGAGTGGGGCGCAAAACAGACGCTTTCTGAAATGCGCCGGCTCGTGGTAGAGGCGATACAATCGCAAGTTCCACGGCAATTGGCGCTAACTCTTATCGGGTTCGGATCTGTTCGGAATCCATCTGTTTTTGTCGATATCCTGAAAAGATGGGTTCTGATGCACGTCACAATCGTTGATGAATTCGAAGAGCTTTTAATCAGTCCAATTGTGATGATTTCAGAAATTGTCCAGCTTGGGAAAAGCGCCGGAGACTGTGACGATATTGCAATGCTTTCGGCGGCAATACTGTCAAGTATAGGGGCTCAAACACGGCTTCAGGCGCGTTTCCGTCAGTCTGACGGATCATATGCGCATGTGTTTTGTCAATACATGTTCCCATACGACCAGGGCTGGTTTGATTTCGATCCGACAATAGGCTATATTCCGACTGTGTACACTGGTGAAACATTAACCGAAGACATAATTTCTTGAGAGGTAAAAATGCTAAAACTACAGGATTTGAAGAAAAACACAGTGCTGGTCAATGAAAATCATATTGTCATGGTAGAACCTTTTGATGCTGAATCGGGGTCACCAGCAGGCTTGACTCACTTCGCAAAAATTACGCTTTCGAGCGGTCACGTTTTGAGCGTTCTGGAAAGCGCGGATTCGATCTCGCTCGGGGACGGCGTAGTAGAAAAATCGTAGCTTTGTGGGGCTCCACGATTAGGCGGCGTGGGTAAGCGGATCGCCTCAAAAACGGCCCCTCTCTTCCTTAATTGGGGTATTTATGGCGTTAGATATTTTGGGAATTCAGGCTGCCGTCAAAGAGGTCGCCTCTCAGTTAGTGCCGGCGTTGCAGTCGGCTATCGTTGCCTCCGGTATAGCGGTTGAAGACCATGCCTCAATTGATGCTCATGGCATTCTTGACAGGCTGACAGGAACGACTTTAACGGTTGCTTTCAGCGGGTCGGCTCTTGTCGTTACCCTGAACATACCTGCGAAAAAGGCATAGCTCCATGACAACAAATCGGGCTGCGCTATTAATTGCAATCGGGTTTTTCCTTCAGAATTTCAATGCCGGATTTTCGAGCATTGTTCATAATCCGATGGTAACGGTTTTAGTCGCCAGCACGGTTGGGGCTTATCAGATTTATGTGCATTACCTGGGAATCCAGACTGATCCAAATACATTAGGAAAGGAAAAAAAACAATGAAATTCAATTGGGAAACATTTGTCTCTGCTTTGGTTCAATTGTTACCTGGACTTTTTTCAGCGATTACCACGGCTCTGAAGGGCTCAACGTCTGCGGTGCATAGTCAAGCAGTGGCTTCTGCCGCTAATAGTATAGCGGTGGTTTCCGGTGCGACTCCTGAACAGGCTCAGGCTGCCGGAACGTTGGCTGCTGCGATTCATGCGCAAACAGTAGCGGTTCAGGCTTCCACTGCTCAAAAGGCCGCATAATGCCGAAAAAGGCCGCGATTAAGAAACGTTTTGCAGAGTGTCACTTGTGCGAAAAGCGAATTCCAGAAGAAAAAATGCTTATGCTTTCGCATCTAATCGAATGCCATCCGCTAGAGTTATTGACAAGTGAGTCTTTTCGCGGCCTGTTTTCTGCTCTGAGTGAAAGCTCTTTTAACTTTGGGAATCAGCTTGCAAAGATATTTCGGGGCGAGTCATGAAAAAGAAAAATCCTGTTTCCGTTCGTAAGCTGGCAGGCGGCGGGTATCGTGTGACTGATAACGGTAAGGTTACCGCCTTTCGAACGTCTAAGAAAAAGGCTTTCGCACAGGCGGCGTTGCTTCGCGGTGTCCAGCATGGCATGAAAATCAGAAAAAATCCGAAAGCACACAAGAAAAATCCTGCATGGTTGGTCCCAGGGCTAAAGGCGTTGGGCTTTGCCGGGAAGAAAAAGAGAAAAAATCCTGTTACCGTCCACAGTCCGTTAAAGCCGGTTGAGATATACGGGCGTTTGCTGCGGATCGAAGCTCAAAAGGGTCCGGGCCACGTCTGCGATGCAAAATGCAAAGCTGCAGGCCACAGGTATTTTCATGACTTTTCCAAGCATGCTCACGTCTACGGAATGCCGGACGGTTCGCTTAAAATAGTTGATAAAACATAATTGTTGACAGGGCGATTCCTTCTGATTTAGCATTATCCTGCGCTTGAGACTTCCTTAAAAGAGACTGGCAAAAGGGGTTTTAAGGTGACTTGCCAGTCTCTTTCCTTTTTTGCCGGTCTTTTCAATCCCACCAAACCAGGCGGTACAAAATGGATTTCCTGACCTTGGCGCTGCTCGGGGTAGTGGGTTATTTTGTGTTTGATTCAATGGGAAAGTCTGCTGCATCCACAGCGACAAATTCACAGGGGCAAAAACTCATGAGCGTCAATTACACTCCACCTATTTTGTTGGCTTCGGTCAGCGGTATTAATTTTTCCGCCTCATGGAGTGTGCCGGCTGGTGAACCTGTCGCCGGTTGGGTGTTTGCTTTCGCGTCCGATCCTACGTTTACGCAAAATTATGTTGAAGTGAATCTGCCGGCGAATCAGTCCAGCGTGTCAAATAATCAGGCTTCCGCTACGTACTATTTCAGAATCCGCTTTGTCGATCAAAACGGGGTTCTGTCTCCGTGGTCTAATTCCGTGGGTCCACTGACATCCGGTCCGGCACCTGCCGGCGCTGCGGCGTCGGGTGCGGCGCCAGTGGTGACGGCTCCGGCTAGCGCAACGTCGACGGCTTCGAATGCTCCGGTTGCTGCTCCAGTGGTGATGGCTCCGGCTAGCGCAACGTCGACGGCTTCGAATGCTCCGGTTGCTGCTCCTGCTATCCCGCAAGTTTACGAGCAATCCGGGCCA
>Ga0116118_1001746_pt1 | contig 10977 bp, 16 predicted proteins | sample June2015DPH_11_5_FD_89723 | JGI IMG/M metagenome (GOLD analysis project Ga0116118, IMG submission 89723) | Peatland microbial communities from SPRUCE experiment site at the Marcell Experimental Forest, Minnesota, USA - June2015DPH_11_40 | ecosystem: Environmental > Terrestrial > Soil > Wetlands...
CCGATAGCTTGACCAGTGCCGCCCGTGGCCTCTTCTGAAGCCGGTTGCTGACCGGACGGCGGCTGAAAGCCTTCCCTATGTCCAAATCTCGCCAACACCCTGCTTCGTTGGACGAGGTAAATCGGAAAGAAGATTATCCATAGAAAGAGCAGGAAGAGGAACAAGCCCAACGGCTGTGCCGTGGTGTTCTTCGCCGTGTAGCGCCTCCTGATTTGATATGAATCTATGGACGCCCAAACAGACGTGCCAAGTATCACCAGACCGATGAGCGGCTTCACCGCTTCGCCCAACAAGGCTGCGAGTACCAAGAACAACAGCAAGAGGCCCACGCCAATCAAGACGCCGTTCCACGCCGAAAGTGGCTTCTTCACGGGCACGCCTTCATTCGGCGCAGCCACGCTACGCTCCGGTGCGGCAGACGGCGCTGGCGCATTGGTCAAATTCGCTTCGGGAATCCCGGCTCCACAGGAAGGGCAGAATCGTGTGCCGGAAGCTACTTCCTTACCGCAACTCGCACAGAACATTTCCTGATCTCCTTTTCGCTACTTGATCGCCACCATGACAAGGCAAAAGATCACGACTGCCGCAACCACGACAAGGATCTTGAATACGATGAAGCCGATCAGTAGGTTGCAGCCGATTCTTCCGGCGACTCCGGTGATGTAGTCGCCCTGTTCTGCGGCTGTTGGACGTGGCGGAACTGCTACGACGGCAACCGGCACGGGAGAGGGGCGGGTCGCAGCAACGGGCGCTCCGCAATGGACGCAGAACCGGACTTGGGCCTGAAGAGCTTGACCGCACGAAGAGCAGAACATTGCCATAAAAGCCGCCGCATTCACCTTGGGTTCGGAGGCAGTCTACCGTCCCGCAGAATTAGCCCGTTCCAACTGCGAACTGTCTGTCGTCCAAATTCCACTCATGGAGGAACCGGCTGACGTGAAGAGCGCATGGGACACCAGCGCAACAACCAGCAAACTTCCAACCGGCACGAAGAGCACCGTCCATCCGACTCCGTTCAGGTGAGACCGTCGCTTTAGCTGGCCCGCTTGGATTCTGCTCCGCACAATTAAGTACCAAGCAAACATGACAGGCCACGAAATCGGTGCAAACATAATCATGCCAATAAAGATGAGAGCAGGGTGCGCCGCCAGGATAGTCGCATACTCCCGTAGCTGCATCCTGACCGAATCCATCGCCGCCCACAGGCTAGTCGAAGCCGCTATAAGGAACAAAACTGCCTTGCCTTGAAATCCGAATCCGACGAGTACATACGAGAATGCACACATGCCCAAACCGATCAAAATACCCATCCAGACGGAAAGTGGCTTATTTGCAGCTACGCTGGACACAGGTGCGACAGACGGCGCAGGCGCAGCACTCGAACTCGTTTTCGCAGCAACCACGGCTCCACATTCCTGGCAGAATCGTGCCTCTGTAGTCAAAGGACTACCACACGTCACACAAAAGTTGTTCATTGTTGTCTCCAATTAGAAAGCCTGGACATAGGCTTGGATCATTCGGTTTTGGACCAGATTTCCAGCCGCCCTTGACTGAAACGCCGCAGCAAATTGGCCTAATGTTGTTCATCATTTCATTTGGCACGCCAGCATTGCCTTACCCGCAACAAGGGCCAACTGCTTGTTGTCTTCCTTATCCTTAGTCTCCAGGTCTCGTGCAATTGCGAACTTCGCCGCATCGGTGATGTTGTTGTCGCCAGCAATATCCACAGCAACGCAACGGCAAAACGGCACTCCAGGGTTCGTTGCCATTTCAGCCGCCTTGTTGGTTTCTTCGTCTTTGAAGACTCTCACCTGAGTGCCAGCAATCAGCCCTTGCCGTTTTGCGCCCGCATAGCAGCCTTCGTAAACCCGCTTGCCAGTTGCAGTGCTCATGACGGCCTTTTCACGAGTAAGCCGATGAAGTGTGTTGGATTGTGCCTGGAGTCGGGTAGCCAGAGCGATAATCTGCGCCGTGTTTGTGGGGTCTATGCTCTGGACTTTGACGGAGAGTTCGTTCATTGTTTGCGCCGTCGTCTTAGCTGCTGTTCCAGTTTCTTGATCTGGAGTGTTCGTCGCCATGCCAAGTTCGGTCTTGGCAGACGCAATCGTTTTTCCCGCACGCTCTTTCGCTGCCGATAATGCCCGAAGATCGGCTTCCAGTTTCTTAGCGGCTTGATACGCCTTGAGCACGCCGTCCGGTGATGTTCCCGACTCTCCGATCAGGGCTGATAATTGGGACACTTGGGGAATTGACGCCTTCGATTCTTGAAGGATCTGCTTCGCATATACGCTTGCCTGCTTTTGGCGCTTGGTCAATTCGTCACGGAGGACTGGCAATTGTCTTTCGATCTTGGCTGATTCCGCATTCATCCTCTCAACGACTATGGCACTTCCTGACTCTCCCCCTCGCCCCCCTCGCCCGCCCCCCCCTCGCCCGCCCCCGATCCGGGACGGCGGTACGGTTGGATCAACGGTAGGTAGCGGCCCCATGTCTTCAAATCCACGCAAGGCAGCGGTCAGTGTTTCTTTCTCTCCGTTCAGCCGATCAAATCTCGGCTGAGCCTCTGCGAGTGCGGCTTCGGTATCGGTTCGGGCCTTTTGCTGCTGCGCTTGTTCCTGGACCTGTCGCTTTGCTGCCTCTATAGCTTGTGTTTGTGCAATTTGTTCTGGTGCGGACCTTGTACCCTGCGATTCGACATTCCTGGCCTGGGCCATTTCCGACGGGTGCACTGCCGTTTCGGATGGCCTCACTGAAGGAACGTGCAAGGCGGCATACTCCTGCCGTGCATCGTGAACCGTTTGCTTCAAGTCCGTGCAAATTGAATTGGCAAACTGCACTTCGGGCGGAGTGTCACGATAAAAGCCTTGAAATGAGCACGGTTTGCTTTCGTCCAACATCACTGGCAGCAGGTCTTTCACAAAGTTACGAAACCGTCCGTAGCCTTGGATGTTGTTTGGGTTAGGTCCCTCTAGGTTCGCAAGAAGGTCTGGCGGTGGAGTGCGGGTTTCGGCAGAGGCGAGGTAGGCCAGAGCAATCTCAAAGGTGGCTTTCCACTCTGTCGGCGAGACCTTCAGAGCGGGAATGGTCATCAAATCTCGTTGCCATGCTTCACCGGGCGGCTCGTTTGATAGGTACTGCCGGAAGGCGTCAGAAACAGGCGTGACGACGGCTATGCCCTGCCACGAACGGGAGGCGGACTGCAATAGTTCCGGCTGCGCCTTGATGTGGTCTTTGACAGCAGCAAGGAAGGTTTGGCGATCAAATCCGGCACCAACAAGTTCCCCGGAAAGGAGCAACGCAACAATAACCGACGCTAGAGTACGGTTCATCTTCACCCTCGTGTTCGTGTTGTTCATCGGTTCATCTCCCACTCAGGGGACGCAAGGTGAGCGCCGGACCCACGAATGGATTGGCATAACAGAGTATGGGGTCTAAGACTATGAAACGAAATGTTTTCTTTAGTTGCAAAGGAGTGGTTAACTTTAGGGAACGCCCACAAGTGGCGTCGCAGCCCTCCAGAAAACGTCCAGATAGCGGTAGGGTGATCGCATACTACCGGCCCGGTGTCCCTTTCGGGTGTCCCTGTCCTGGAACTTCCAACCGGAGAATTGACTGCGCTTTCCAGCCGGAAAGCCTCAACGGAGAGTCTGGATGCCCCCAGAACACCCCAGCATGAGTGCACAGGAAGGCTCAGAACCGCACCGCAGCAACCCAGCGATATGGCGGCATCACCGGCGACGGACACAGCGCCCAAACTCGCCCTTCCCTTACGCCGTGTCTCTGCATCGGTGTTGCTGAACGTGCTCCCAATAGGCGTTGCGGCGGCGCACAAATTCGGACGGCGATTACTCGCTACAGCTTCGTCATCTTCGGCTGCATCGGACATCCCGACGCTGCAACCGGGGATGCGATTGATTGCGAAAAGTCGAATCCCACCGTGGGGTTCTTCCGGGCATCCAAGACTCGTGAGGGCACGATCAGGCTCTTGGCGAAATGCAGCCACGCTTGGCTGACTAGACGGTGAAATGAGATCACACGAATCATGACGGGATCGCCGTTGACGGCGAACTCAAATGGTGGTCCGTCTTCCCCGGTGAGACCAGTTCCAGGTGGAAGTGCCGCATTGTGGGCGAGACCATTTCGATACCACCATTCCAGGCGTTTGATCTGCTCCGGGGTGAGCGTCAAGCCAAAAGAGGAATGATTGAGAACGAAAAACGGCTCCCGCTTCGGGATGTTGCTCATCTTCTCCAAAGCCAAATACCGGCCAATGGCGTCAACTACGCAGAAAAGCAAAAGCGTAGCCGGGTAGCCCAAGCATCCGCCGTCAGGCTTTCTAAAATCCAAGCACAACGCCGAAGCCCTGATGTACTCGTCAATCGCTTCGACGGACAAGCCAGCGGGTTGTTGATGAATCGCCATCTCGTTTCAATTCTCCGTCCACGAAGAGGGGGGTTGCAACTAGGTTCGAGCGGCGGGTCTCTGGTGATCGGATCGGGACGCTGATTCCAGATGGAAGTGTGGCCGAAGCATTGCCTTTTGTTGCCCAAATGTGCATAATGAGTATTTGAGTATTCAACTTTAATGAGTACGCAAAAGTCCATACCGTCAAGAAGGCAAAGTTCCAAGGCTGGACGAACCCAAGATCGGCAACCACGGGTGGTCCAGGCCGAGGCGACGGAGCCGAAGAAGCCGGGACGCAAACCCGGCAAGCACAGCAACAAAGACTACACGCAGACTTCGATCTATTTGCCCATCGAATTGCGGAACCGAGTCCGGTCAAAGCTCTATGAAAAAGGATTGGAGATGAGCGGTCTTGTTGAAGACATGCTGCGTGAATGGCTGGCGGGACAGAAGTGAAATGGCGAGGATCGTCTAATGGTTGGCGTTATGAACAGATTGCCTCACGTCGTGTGCGAGGTCGGTACGTGCTTCACCACGGCGGTCTGCACAGAGTACATCACGGTGATTCCCGGCAATCCCGATTTGCGGAACGAACGCCACCCCATTGACATCGTGCTTTGCCATCGGCACGATGCGGATTTTCAACGGGACGGGCTTGTAGGCGTCATCACGGCATATGGTGATGAGATCACGGAGCGGAACCAGTGACGGAACCGAAGCCCGGTGCGGCTGTTTCCTTCATCGACGCTTGGCGACACGAGCGGAAGACCGGCATTGTGATCGAAGAGCGTCGATCCTCACGGAATCCCTGGAAGGTGGTCGTCGTTCGCTTGCCGAATGGAACTGAGGTTGAAGTCCACCTGGATCGGCTCGAATCGGCTGGAGAAAATCGGCATGACGCCTGAAGAGTCGGCCCGCAAAACGGCGGCGATCAACTACGAAATCATCATCACGCACGGCTTGAACGGCGGCGTTGGATTCGAGTGGCAAGGGCTTTTCATCCACGACCCATTCACCGATCCGCAGTACGGCGCATTCCCCGTGGACCCGGTGCAACAATATGGAGAAGCCTACACGGGGAGCATCTTCGCTACCGATCCGGCCAGCGCCTTGCAGACGGCGCAACGGCAACTGCGAGAAAAAGCCAGCGCCGATCTCAAGGGCTACTGTGTAGAACACGGCCTGAATGCCGCCGCCGTCATCGAAACGGCTTGTGCTGTTCGGGCCGACGAAGCCGGGAAGGGTTTTGAAGCATTGACGGACGAGCAGGTGCAAACGGTGTGGGCGCACGTGGACGATGCGGCTACAGCGTGCGGTGCAGACAGCCGATATTAAGGACGTGGACATGAATAGGCGAGAGAGGGTAAAATTCAGCCAAATGGAACCGCAGCAGTTCCCCTTTTACGAGTTCTTTGCCGGTGGCGGGATGGCACGCCTTGGCTTGGGTTCCGATTGGCGCTGCACGTTCTCAAACGACATATCCGAGAAGAAGGCGTCGGCGTACCGGGCGTACTTTGGCGATGGCGAACTGATGGTGGGCGATGTAGCAAAGCTCAAGCCTGAAGATCTTCCCGGCACGCCCACGCTTGTTTGGGGTTCCTTTCCGTGCCAGGACTTGTCCCTTGCCGGAAGCGGCGCTGGACTTGGAGGGGAGCGGAGCGGAACGTTTAAGCCGTTCTGGAAGCTGATGCGAGGGATGGTTGGCGTTGGCCGTGGCCCACAGATCATCGTTTTGGAGAACGTGATCGGCACGCTCACGTCTCACGACGGGCGGGACTTCGCAACGATCATCGGCGCTTTGGCGCAAGAAGGCTATCGGGTTGGTGCGCTCGTGCTGGATGCCGTGAAGTTCTTGCCGCATTCGAGGCCAAGGCTTTTTATCGTGGCGGTGGACCAGGATATCGCCATTCCTTCGCAACTGCTGTCGTCGGATGCGTCGGAACCTTGGCACACGAAATCTCTGCGATGGGCTTTCAATCGGCTACCAGAGAGCCTTCAGGATTCTTGGGTGTGGTGGAGCCTTCCGATCCCGCACGAACCCATACCGGCACTTGCCAGCCTCATCGAAGAAGTGCCAACCGGCGTGGAGTGGCACACTAAGGAACAAACGGACCACATCATTGGCTTGATGTCTCCGGTCCATTTGGAAAAGCTGCGGAAGGCGCAACTTCTCAAGACGAAAATCGTAGGGACCGTCTATCGCAGAGTCCGTCCGAATGAAGACGGCGTGAAATCGCAGCGGGCCGAAGTTCGGTTCGACCAGATTGCGGGTTGTTTGAGAACACCCGTTGGCGGTTCCAGTAGGCAGACCATAGTCGTCGTTGAGGGGCGCAAAGTGCGGTCACGGTTGCTTTCGCCACGAGAGGTCGCACGGCTAATGGGCGCACCGGACGATTACCCGCTGCCCACCAACTACAACGAGGCGTACCATCTCTTTGGTGATGGCCTTGCGGTTCCTGTTGTTGGTTGGTTGAGCAAAAATCTTCTGACGCAGATCGCCGCCGCTATTCGAGTTATGATAGCGGCTTAATGCCGCCACAAGAGAATGGGCCGCAAGGCGTTCCACAAGACGTAGCTGCCATCCGACAACAAATCCGGGCGTTCCTGGATACACCCGATTCCAACGGAAGGAAAGTCGGGACTGCGAAATGGGGCGTGTACGCTTTCTACGACTACGATGGCGAACCAATTTACGTTGGGCAGACGAATGAGATGTTGCAGGTGCGGGTTGGACGCCATCTCACGAATCAGCGCACGGACGCCGTGGCAATGAACGTATTGGACCCGTTTGAAGTGGCGGAAATCGAAGTGTGGCCTCTTTGGGATCTGGAAGGCCGGGACAAGAAGGATCGGGAGGCGAAGGACAGATTGAACGCCGCCGAATACACAGTTTTTCAACGTGTCCTCGGTCAGTCCAGCTTCGGTGCGGTGCTCAACGAGGGCGATATTGCGCCTACAGATCTGATCGAATTGCCTCCATCCGTCCGGGCACGCATTATTCCCGGCGCTCTGTATGAACAGCGGAAGCATCCAGACGTGCGAATTGCCAGACGTGCCACGACGATTGCTGCTCTTGCACGAGTAATCAGCGAACGGAAGGTCTCAAAGGGGCTACGGCGCACTCTCACAACACAGGCCAGACGGCTTGAACGCCTTGCCACTCAGCGGTACAACGAAATAAGCGGCAGTGTGCCTGTGGTCGAACCCGGCGAAGAGGTCTAAAGTGGATACGGTTTCCCCGGAGATCCGGTCCAGGGTGATGGCGCAAGTCCGGTCTCAACGGAATCGGTCAACCGAATGGCGGCTTCGGGCCTGTCTGATCCGGGCGGGCATTCGTGGATGGAAGTTGAACCCGCCTGAAATTCATGGGAAGCCCGATTTTGCGTTCCGGGAGCAACGGATGCTTTTGTTCGTAGATGGCTGCTACTGGCACGGCTGTCCGAAGTGCTACAGAAGGCCGTCGTCAAACACAGACTATTGGGATGCGAAGGTGGCACGGAATCGAAGTCGGGATGCGAAGACCACCGCTCATTTAAGGCGAGATGGATGGCGGGTAATGCGGATTTGGGAGCACCAGCTTTCCGATATAGATTCGGTTCTCCAGAAAGTCAAGGCGGCGCTCACCGTGAAGGCGTCCAAACAGGCCGTTTTGTGATCGCTACTGAGCCGGTGCCGCTACTGGTGCAGCAGCCGGGGCCGTCTTCTTCGCCGCCACAGATTCACACGTTTTGCAATGGGTCTTGTGATCGCACAGAGCGAGGCGGGCCTTGACGCCTTTGGCCCGTGCTGCTTTTGACGCAGTGAGAGTGGTGCGGAATTCGGAACCAGTTTTCAAGTCGAGCGTAGAAGTTGCTATAAAGAGCGCCGAAGTCGTAACTGTGTATGCGGCAAGCAACCGCATCTTTTCCTCACAGATCATGCCGCATTCATCATAGACGAAAGCCCGACCCTGAACAGGGGAGGTTTCGTCGGGAATCTTTGCCGGGGCGTCCAGTCCGGAAAACAGGGCCGGGAATCTCTGGACCGGAGGCTCATTCCAAGAGTTGTAAGGCAAGAAAGTTTTCAGGGAGTCCCATCCTGGATTTTGACCGGAGTACCTTCCCCAAAGGAATTCCCTGGAGATTTCGTGACCCCTCCCCGGATGCGGGCGGGTGGGGTGTAATACACTTTTTCCGGGGAGGCTCATTTCGGAAAAACACTCCTGAATTATTTTGCGGCAGGGTTCGGTTCCATACCCCCGGTGGACGGCGGCAACGCACTACCACCGCCACCTTGGGCGCATTGACACGTGTACGATAATAGTGTACGATAATAATATGCGCTGCGCCCTTTACGCCCGTGTGAGCACCACAGATCAGAATTGCGAAATGCAGTTGCGGTAACTGCGGGAGTACATTTCCCGCCGTGACTGGAAGATCGGCGGTGAGTACGTGGACACTGGATTCTCCGGGTCCAAGGCAAGCCGCCCTGCCCTTGACCGCCTGATGGCCGACGCCGCCAAGCGGAAGTTCGACTGCGTGGCGGTCTGGAAAATTGATCGTTTTGGCCGCTCCGTGCTCCACCTGAATCAGCAATTGGCCGCACTCACCAGCAACGGTGTGAGGTTCATCGCCACAAGCCAATCGCTTGATACGGACGAGAAGAATCCCACCAGCCGTCTGTTGCTCCAGATTCTTGCCAGCGTAGCGGAGTTCGAGCGGGAAATGATTCGGGAGCGCACGCTATCCGGCATCCGGGCCGCTCAAGCTGCCGGGAAGGTGGTGGGCAGACCGAAGCGGGTTTTTCGGCGTGATGAAGTGGTGCGACTCCGGGACGTGGAAGGTTTGTCCTGGCGGGGAATCGGAAAACAGCTTGGCATCCCGGCAATGACAGCGCTGGACTCGTACCGGCAGTCGGAACCATGTACGGAAACTGTTGCTGCCGACAAGCCCGATTCCAGAGGCAAACGCAAGAAGAAAACGGTGGCCGCATAGCTGTACGGAAGGCACGGTTTTTCGGACACACGCTATGAAGACTTATCGCTATCGTGTGCTTCAAGATCATCTCTTCCTGGAGCGGGGAGAGCACGTCCAGCTATCAGCGGGTGGTGACTTCTACCCCACAATGCTTGGCAAGTGGTGCAGGAGCGACTTTCGGATTTCCGCCGCTACCATCGAGGGTCGCCCCGATATCTTTGCGCCTCACAACCTTTCCGATGCCGAGTGGGAACTTGCGAATTTAGATCTCACTCACGAATTGGAGTAGCAGTACCTCACCGCAGTCGGGCCGACTATTGGGTGCAGGTTGCGCCTACGGCTCCGAGTGCTATTATCCGGGCTGATGCCCGTCTCGCCGCTGGTCCGAAGCCTTGCCGAATACGAAGCCACAATCGGAAATCTGAAGCCAATTGACCATACCCACATCAAGCTCTACCGTGGTCAGCCTGATGATTGGCCGCTGCTCCCAAGCCTGTTTAGACACTACCAAGGCAGGGTTGACCTCATCCACTCCAAAGAAAGCGATGCTCTCCAAAAGTTGAAGACTCGGATACCTTGGAATACCCCGATGCTGCCCAAGAACGATTGGGACTGGCTGAGTTTCGGCCAGCACTTCGGACTGAAGACGAGAATGCTTGACTGGAGTGAAACACCCAAGATTGCCCTGTTTTTCGCCCTTGATGGCACCCCGATCAGGCCAACGATTTACGTGTACCACGCTCAGAAGGCACAAATCGTAGACGCTGAAATCAAGAAGCACCCTCCCGTGGAAGTTCTGGAACGGATGGAGAAGACTCGAATCATGACGCCGAGCGTACACAGCGTAAGAGTCGCATTGCAGAAGGGCTGGCACACTGTTCACCGCCTTCATCCCCGGAAGGCCGGTGGGAAGATGGTAATTCCTCTGGCTGGAATGGAGTGGCACCAAGGCCGGATGCGAATGATTGGCATTGATCCCGCCAGTGCCGAAAGCATCCGTGCCGAACTTCGGAAGAAGGGGATACATCGGGCGACCGTCTACGGGGAGTTTGAAAGGGTGTGCAAGTCAATCTGCCAGGAGTGTTTCACGTAGCGTTCGGGGCAACCGTAGAGCAGGACTTGCTGCGGTTTTGGAGCCTCTAATTGTCTCCGGGCGAAACCCCGGCCAATCATCTCCTGCGATGGCGGTTTCGGAAGACGACCACTTGCCCAATCGGTACATCCGCTTCCTACCGTGCTTTCAGCGATACCGTTCCCGACGACGCCGATATACACATCGCCGGTCACATCGCACCATTCCGCCGCTGGTGACGCATATCCCGGCATCCGGCGTGGCGATCTTCCCGGCGCAATGCGGTTCACGCTTGTCTATCGGATATCCACATTGGCGGCGCTGGTGATGCCGTGGCCGTTGCCGGTCTTGCCGGGTGGCGCTACACGTATTCCAGCCCATAGGAACCATCGAAACCGTCCAGGCATCTCCACCGGGTGATGTGGACGACAACCTGGACGCCGCCATAAAGCATTCCAGAACTCGCCTACAGGCGGTCCCGAAGCCGAAGGCGACGGGACAAGTGCTCCATCCGTGTAGGAAGTGTTCCACCTGTTTAAGTCCCAC
>Ga0116118_1001752_pt1 | contig 10956 bp, 15 predicted proteins | sample June2015DPH_11_5_FD_89723 | JGI IMG/M metagenome (GOLD analysis project Ga0116118, IMG submission 89723) | Peatland microbial communities from SPRUCE experiment site at the Marcell Experimental Forest, Minnesota, USA - June2015DPH_11_40 | ecosystem: Environmental > Terrestrial > Soil > Wetlands...
GGCGTTGTTGTCACCCAGCCCGTCGTTCGTGGTGAATTGAGTCCATTGCCTCTCCGGGCCGGCGTCGGGATCATAACGATAGACGCCGTCATCCTCCGTTCCAATCCAGAGATAACCCTGCGGGTCGCGCGCCAAAGCCATGACATGGGCATCAGGCTGCGGCTTGAAATCGGCAAGAACCAACTCCGGCTTGGAGGGAGCTTTGGGCGCCCCTCTCGCCAAGTTGCCGGCCAGCGCCCGCAACGCCGCCGCGCGCCGCAAATGGGAGGCTCTGGCGGTGCAGAAAACCAGAAATACAGCCACGCTGCCCACGCCAAGCCATCGCCAAAATTGTCTCAATTCAGGTTTCACTTTGAGCCGCCTATTTCAAATCACCCGTCAGGATGAACCTCGCCATGATTTTGTCACGCTCCAGATTCAGGTCCGCTCTCGGGGCAACGCGCGCCATGTCTTCATCGAACAGCAACCGGGCGGGAACCATCCTCTGCATGGTCGTTTGCAGAAATCGCTCCGCTTTCAAGGCATAGGCTATGTCTCCATCTGAGCCGCTAAACAACAAGAAAAGTGGCACAGCGGCCGGCGTGTCTGGGATCTGGGGAAATTCCGAAGGACGTATCAGGATCACTCCCCGCCACAAACCGGGGCTGCTTCCCAGAAGGTTCTTGATTGTGGCCGCATCCCCCCCTTGACCAACAATGTAGAGCCGTCGAGGATCAACATGCGTCTGTTTAAGCAGATTCTCACCAATTGCCTTTGCATCGTCAAGCGATCTATAGCGAATGGATGCGGAAATAACGCCCCCGTTTGCCAAGAACTGCGACCAAGTGTCATAAGGATTGTTGCCAAGCAGGTTCAAAACAGCAGGGCATTTTTCCTTCGCTTCCAAAAACGGGGGAACCAGGATCGAATAATCCAATCGCCTGCCATTCGTTCGCACAACCTGCACTTGGACAGGCTCGACCCACTCACTGAAATCCAGATGCTCCTTCGGCGGAACCAGATTGTGAAGGTCTCCAGAATCAATGTCGAAAGACCAGATCCCCAGCGGTTCATTCGCAACCGAGGCCAATGCGAAGATTTTGCCGCCTAGCGGAGAAACACTGAAATTCCGGTAATAGCCCCCGGAAAAAAGGTTTGTGTGGAACGCTCCGTTCTTGGCGGTCACACCGATGAAATTCTGCCCCGCGTAGGCAATCCCCGAGCCCTTCGCAATCCAGTTCCCATAATGAATTTGCTCGAAATTGAACTTGTCCGTAAACCGGGCCAGATCACCCGTCGCCGCATTAGTCCTTGGGCTAAAACGATAGAGGCGGGGATCAGACCCCCTGCCCGACATGGCGAGACTGAAAAGGAACGAATTGCTTTGGGCGCTGTAATCCAACTGGCCAACGGTGGCATTGGTCAGATGCGTCAATTGCGTGGCGCGACCGCTGGCGATATTTAGTGACCAGATGTTGCTTCCATCGGCGTAGGCTATCGCCCGCCCCCCCATCGGCGCCAAACTCGATGGAACCACAGCGGCATTAAATTGCAGTTGCACAAGCCCTTTCTCTCCGTACCGGCCAAGATTCCTGGAATCTGCCTGAAAATTGTACAGGTATAATTTGTGCTGAACACATAAAATCAAAGAGTCGGATGACAACCAAACGCCTCGCTCCAAAGGCTCCGGCAAATCAAAAGCACTCAAAGCAGCGCCACTACCGCCATCGCGGATCGAAATGTGCCGGTTCAATTGATTGCTTTTCCCCGTTCCGGCAAAAGCCAAATACCGGTCGTCTGGCGACCAACCGATCAACCGTGGCGGGATTCTTGACGATGGCACCGCCTCAATTTGTTTTCGCTCCGAAGTGCTCGAATCTGCCAGGAAAAGGCCGACGCTTCCACCAGCTTCGCGCCCGTAGAGCAACAGGGTTTCCTTATTGTTGCATACCGGGGCAACATTGAGAAAGCCCCCCGGAGCGGCAACCTCCTTAAGAATCCGATCCAATTGCCCCGGCAAATTGGGCCGTGACACCCTGCCATATACTTCCGCCCTCCATGCCAGCAAACCGACCAATAACGCACTGGTAATCCATCCGATTGCCAGACGCACCATCCTGAACCGGAACGAAACGGGAATCTCCGTCTGCGAACGCACTGCCCTTTCGGATTTTCGGGGAAGGGCTGCCCGCGATGGAATTGCCATCTGCAATATCGTCCCACAGGCAGGACAGCGAAAAGAACGGCCGAAATACGATTCGTCCACCGCCAGTTTTTGCTGGCACGCTGGGTTGGTGCAATGAATCTTAGTTTCCACAGGTTGCTTGCCTAACGGCCATCAGAACTGCCAGGATAACACCACAGGCTGTTCTTGTTGACATCAGTCACTTGGAAATACCAGGTGTCGAACCGGATAAAGCTGACATCCCCGCCAAAAGCCGCGCGAATGGCCCCCTGCAAATGGCGTTTGCTGACGCCTTCCGCCGGAAAACTCGCTCCGTCATTAAAGTATGACGGATGTTTTTCATCCGTTTCCCAAAAAGCAACGTCCGACGAAAGCATGGTGCTTAATTTCGTTGCCGGATAATTGGTGCGCGCATAGCCGATGACCGCCCCGTTCATCACATAACTCGATATTTTCTGGTCCCGCTCCGAGAACAAAGGCGTATTGGTGTAATCCATCGGACACATGTAAAGCGCCGGGTTCTTCAAGGCCCCCCAAAACTCGCCCGTTTGAACTTTGAACCGCGCGGAACCCGTCACAGTAGTGTCCAGAGTGTACAGCCAGCCCGGACGGTTAGTGGCGTCTCCACTATACCAATTAGGCCACGGCAAAATGTCCCTGCTGTCCGTCACGTAAAGCTGCATCGCGATGGCCTGTTGCCTCAGATTGTTGATGTCAATCGTCATAATGGCCTTGTTTTTTGACGTGCTCAACGTTGGCAGCAGTAAAGATGCCAGAATGCCGATGACGGCTATCACAACCAGCAGTTCGACCAATGTGAACGCAAGATGCGGCCGCGCTTGTCCATCTGCTTTCCACGACACCACAGACAAAAATGATGAACTGTGCAGCATGGCAGATTATTGGGTTTGCCCAAATTTCAAAGTCCGATGGCTGATCCAGTCGAACAAGCTGACGGCATGACTGCCAACGAACAGCCAGGCCAACAACCCCCAGGCCATGTGATTCAAGGTCTCCACTGAAATGGGAAATCTATCAGTCAAATTCCCCATATAGCAGGAAAGAATCGGAACTCCCGCCCACCACAGCCCCGCACGGTAAATCACGTAAATGCTGGCCAGCCAGCCAATGAGCATCACTTTTGCCCCTCGTTCCTTTCCCAGGAATAAAAACGCTGAAACGCCCGCATCCATCAAACTTCCGAGCATGAAAACATGCCGATTGGATACCGGCAACAACGGGTCGAGCCAGTCCAAAATCGGCGTGCTCCCAACTGCGCTGGAAAACTCAACCGTCGCCGTGACAAACAAAATCACCGCCGTCAAATAAATGTACCCATCTTGAATCCGCCTCCTCATAAGCAACATTCCTCGTGTTTCAGTGATGCTTTATCGTCCAAACATTTTCAAACTGTGCCGTCGGATCGTCGAACATTGGATCACTCTCCCCAAGCGATTCCAACGGCGAAAGCAATCGCACATGGCCGTCCACCATCAAGTAATTGAATTTACCGCCGTGGTATTGGCTTGCCGTTAGGATTTTGGCGTCCAGATGTGACGCCGGGCCGTCAATCGCTGCGCCTGCATAACTGAATTCGACATTGTAACGTTGAGCCTGTTCCGTCAACAGCGCGGTCATGGCTGGAGCGGAAATCAGGTCGGCTCGCATGGATGGGACACTGTTGCTCGAATTTACACTTGCCAACGCGGCGTGCCATCGCCCGCGCGGCGACCACCAAAGCCCGACTCCAGTTGCATTGCCAGGGGCCGGAGGCCAGTTCCATTGATCCATGCTGTGCTTGGGCATGGCGTAGGTGCGTCGCGGGGCGGCTCCGTTCGCTGGAATCGTGTCGGAAGGACAGCGCAGCAGCCCTTTTTGATTCGCTCCAAACGAACCATAGGAATAAATCAACCTGTCCCACGAAACAAATTTCGATTCATTGTATTCGATGAATGCAAACGGCAATCGTCCATCGTTGCTCGTTTCGTACGAGGACATTGCCATCCCCAATTGTCGCAGATTTGCCAGACACGACTTCTCCTTAGATTTGTAACCAATCCAGTTGGCAGCAGGGATTCCCACTAAAGTCAGCACAACCACAACTGACACTATGGCCGCCAATTCCGTGAAGGTAAATGCCTGAGCGCAATTTCCCCTCACGCGAGGCATACTTGATTTTCCCAATTTTCGCATCATGCCGACATCCCTCACATTGTAAACTGCTTTTCGCCATTCAGATTACCAAAGCATCCAGGTTCAGGTCAAACAATTTCATCATGGCGTTTCCGACCGGGGCGCACCACAGCATTAACATGTTGATGCACAGCCACTTGCGATTGCTCCGCCAAACTCATGATACGGCTGATTGAACACAATGATCCCGTCACTCCCCCTTCCCCGGCATCCTGAGAACGGCGGCTTTCGCTGTCGCTACGCTGCCCCTCCACCATCCGGCTGCGCTCCGCAAAACCCACGCACTCATGCCGCCCCCGATTCCAGCTTGTGCCCCAGCCTGAAAACCCTTCCGTTCCACTGACTCGCCCATTTGCTCCCGTCACGATGCTCGGTCTCGTTGCTCTCGCTCTGCGCGTCTGGGCCTCCTCAAATGGGCGACCGCTCCTCTCCGGGCGTTTCAGGCTGAGGGACAAGGGAGCGAGGCCCGGGCGGCCCTCTGTATGCCCCCATTGCCCCACCCTTCGGTGAGACTGTGTCGTTTGATTCCCCTTGAAAGACTACGCCTCAAACGTCTCAGACTCGCCGAAGCCCCTGTAGTCAGCCTGGTCGTGAAGTCGCCGGCTTCCAGCTTGCGCCCTGTTTGCCCTTCGCAACATGGAATCCGCCGCCATCACCACCAGGGCGCTTGAAGGGAAAGGAAGACCGCATTTAATGGGGCGTTGCGGGTTACGGCGGGAGCGCGTCAAAACGGTACCGCGGGTTGTGCTGCCAATCGCCAGGGCCAAGCCATGTTCCATTTGTCCTCTCGCGCCGGACTGGCGCAGGCGATTGCCCGCCCCTTGTGATGCTCCCGGCCAATCGCTCTTTTCTTTAGCCGCCAGCGGTTCCGCCGCCGGGCCGTCTGTCAATACTTCGTTCGCCTTTTTCGGGGCCTTTTCCCTCGGTGGCGGGACAATCTCAATGCCATTGTTACTTATATTGATGAATAAGGGCCGGGCAGGGCGGCCCTGAAGGGCCGCCCTGCCCCGGCCCAAGCATTCAGACCGCCAAAAGGGAAAATCAGGTGGCTTCGGAACGCTGGCAGACGAAGGCGTCGTGTTTGCCCCAATGGCCCGCCCTGTCGCGAAGACTTGCCGGTTTGGCTTCCCCTTGAAAGACTACGCCGCCAAACCGGCAAGACTTCGCTCCCCCGTCGAGGCTCCCTTGCTGAATTTCCAAAGCCGCCGCTCCACTCCGCTTTTTGTTCCGTCCGCTCCCCGGCCCTGTCCCCTACGCGGGCGGACGGCCCAAACGCTTCCGTTCCGCTCACGGCTTTGGAAATTCACAACGGAGCCGGGGAATCCCGATAACGCGCGTCCGTCATGGTTGATGCCCACCCTGGAACCCGGCATAAACCACGCCAGCCGCGCCGCGCCGCGATAGTGTGAGGCAATTGCCCGTCTACCCGCCTCATTCAGCTTGTTTGTCTTCGCCTTTTTTACGCACGCCATCACCCCACCGTTTGCTGCTCGCTTGTCCGACACCGAGCCGAGTCCAGGAGCGAGATCAAAAACCGCGCCAGCGTCTCCCTTTTGCCCTTTCGCCTCTGTCACGGTTTTTGCTTTCGCTGAGTTTTCTATGCGCGCGGCGCACGGCATCGCTGTCTCCCAGCAGGCGAAGCGAGCAGCAAACGGCAGGGTGACGGACAGCGGTTTCAAAAAAAAAGCTATGAAAACAACACATTTAGAAATTGAAGCGTCAGCACCGGCGAATGTTCGGCCATCGTCGGTTTCAAAAACCAGCAATTCAGAACCACTGCATCAGATTGATTTCAGATTGAGATTCCTGAACCGGGGACTTTCCACAGCGCAAGTCATTGACTTGCTCTACCACGAGACGCCGCGATTTTGGGAACTGTGCCAGGTTGTCGGCCAGTGGGTTTGGATTCAGTTTCAGGAAAAGCAGCCGCGCGACGTGACGGCGCAGTTGTCGCAGCTTGGCTTCCATTGGAACCGCAGGCGGCAGGTTTGGCAGCACCCTTGCGGCCAGTTTCGCACCGGCAGTTGGATTGACCCCCGCGACAAGTATTCCACCTTTTACCCGGCGGATTAGTCGAAAGGAGCACCCACCATGAAACGCAGCAAACGCCGCTTGCCAGTCCCCCAGCATGAGTTTTTGTTCGCGAAGCTGGCGTTCAATCTGATTGTCGAGAACGGGACCGACGGCGACCGCATCGCCCGCGAACGTGCCGAAGCCGACCGCGCCCGCCGTGCCGCCGAATCCGCGCAAGCGCGTTTGTTCACTTCTCGAAACTCCCAATGAAGCCCTTTTATCCATTCCGTCTCCGTGCTGGCGATGTCATCCGCTTTGACGGCCAGCCGTGTCGCGTTGTCCGTGTCAGCGAGTGTTCCGCCGTTGTGGCCGTGACCAAGCAGCCGCGCGAGTTCACGACCCTTTTTGGCGTGCGTGTCCGCATTCAGCCGAAACCCGGTTTGGTTCGCATCTCTCCACAATCGGAAGTCCCCATCCTTAACCGTTGAACCCCGAAACACTCACATGGCTGCACCGACAGCGGTTCAGCCGTTTTTCCGTCGTTGGGGACTGCCGCCGTCCCCAAACCCCGGCGCCGGGCCTCACGCCGGCCCAGACCCGCGCCAAAGAGCAAGCTCTCTGGACTCTATTTCCGCTCGCGCTGGCCTTCACGCTGCCGCGCCGCCTTTCCACGTCATGGAAAGGATTCGAGATCAGCCCTTCAAAATGCCCGGCGCATCCCCCATTACATTTCCGTCAAGAGCCGGTCTGCCGCTCATCTGCCAGAGGGTTCAGTCCTCGATTCTTGACAGCCAGGGGGAAACCGTCCGCACAGATTCCGCACACATTTCGGCGGGAAATAGTCGCCGCACAATTTCCGCACAGCCGCACAATCCCGCACAAGTTTTTCTGCCGACTGTTGCCACTAGATGCAAATAGTTCTTGCAATACGAGGGAAACGCTTGTATCTTCATGGGTAGGTTAGCGCACAGAAAGGCAATTATGAGCAACAACGAAAACATCGAACACACCGTTTCTATAGGGTGTAACCCTACCGGCGTTGATGTTTCCTGTTCCCGCCGCGTTTTCGCTGATGAAACAAGAGGTGATTGGGAATCTTCCACCGGGGGTCATCCATACGAGGACTGGCTCGTTTACGACAGGAATGTTCACCGTTCCCACAGATGGGCAAAGTGCTGGTTCTGAATGCATGCCACCGTTTGGTCCGCGCCTGCGGCGCGGATTATCGGGATGATGCCTCGTGGTCCACGAAGAAATAGCCGACGGCGGTGCAGATGGGATTGGGCATCGGTACCGAGATGAAATCTTCCCGGTGAACCGCCTTGGCGGAACCCGATGCTATGCTGTCGATGGCATCAGGAGTCGCAATCCGCTGGAGCGGCTCCGGGAGAAATTCGCTTTCGGCGGGCGCTGTTCAGCCCATGGTTCATGGCAGGGTTACACCCCATAGCGGGGCTGCCCCTGCCGGCACTAGTTTAAGCATTGGCACCGGTGCAGCTACGGTGGGACCGGTTTTTACCGAACGCTGATTGCAGGAAGCCAGCAGCGAACAAAAAGACGAAACGCAAAGAACAAAAGAACCATTATGTTAAGCAAAGCCGGAACACTTACGGGTTTCAAATTGGACAGTCTTGATGGCGCAATAGGCAAGGTCAAAGAATTCTACTTCGATGACCGGCAGTGGACCATTCGTTATCTGGTCGCAGACACCGGAAACTGGCTCTCGGACCGGCAGGTGCTGATTTCCCCGTATGCGCTGGTCGCAGTAAATAGCCAAGAGCAAAACATCTCCATCAATTTGACCAAAAAGCAGATCGAGGACAGCCCACCCTTGAACAGTGACAAGCCCGTCTCCCACCAATTCGAGCAGGCCTATTATGGGCATTATGGATGGCCCATGTATTGGGATGGTCCATATAGGTGGGGATCTCATTCCTGCATTGTGCGTGACCGTGAAAAATGGAAGGAATCCACCCAAGGTGCGAAAGCGTGGGATCGCCATTTGCGCAGCACTTACAGTGTGAGTGGCCACCATATACAAGCCTTGGACGGCGAGATTGGCCACGTCGAGGATTTTATCATTGATGACGAGACGTGGGCGATTCGTTATTTGGTGATCGATACACGGAATTGGTGGGCTGGAAAAAAGGTTCTGGTTTCACCGCAATGGATCGAGAACGTTAGTTGGGGCGAGAGGAAAGTCTTCGTCAATCTGTCCCGCCAGACCATCAAGGAATCACCAGCCTACACGGAGGAGTCTCTGCTGACTCGGGATTACGAGACCGCACTACATCGGCATTATAATCGCAAAGGATACTGGATCGATGAAGTGGCTGCCCTGGAGTATTCCTATTGACACTGTCGCTTCGTCTCACGATTTGGAATGGTGAGCGGTGAGGCGGATGCATCGCAACGAATGGGGGGCCTCAAAATGAACCAAACTAAATGCAGGCAGGCGCGTCTTTTGAAAACGCCGGACAGAAATCCTCTCAAAAACGAAAACCATGACCAACCCACCGAAAGCCGCCAAGCCTGAAGTTTCCATGAGCGTGCTGGATGCCATCCATCATCGCCGCTCCGTGCGCAATTACACCCCCTGGACAATCGATAAGGCCACCATCCGCACACTGCTCGATGCCGCAGTTCACGCCCCCACCGCCATGCATGAGGAGGCATGGTCATTTGCCGTCATTCAGGATAAAGACCTGCTGAATCGCTTGTCCGACAGCGCCAAAGAACGGGTGCGCAGCGAAGCGCAGGGTTCCGATTCCCAGTACGCACAGCATTCTCTGGAACTGGTGAACAAGCCGGATTTCCATGTTTTCTACAATGCCGGCACGCTGATCGTCATCTACGGCAAATTCCAAGGGCCGTTTGTCGTAGCGGATTGCTGGCTGGCTGCGGAGAATCTGATTCTTGCCGCTTGCGCAAAAGGGCTTGGCACCTGTGTCATCGGCTTTGCGGTTTCGGCGCTGAACACGCCGGAGTGGAAGGCTGAATTAAAAATCCCCGTTGAAATGACGGCCATCGCGCCGATCATTGTGGGTGCTCCCGCCGGCGAAACACCGCCCGTGCCTCGCAAGCCGCCGGAAATTGTTGCCTGGAAATGACGCCGGCGGAAATGCCGCGGTGGCGAAGAAGCCCGTGCTCTTTTCTCAGGTTTCTCACAGGATTGGCGGCACCCTATAGCGAGATCGCGCATATTGGAAAATGAAGACGACACCTCTAATTCATACGAACCAAATGGAAATGCATCGGAGTGGGCGCGTGGGCTGGTTGCGCGCGGCGGTGCTCGGGTCGGACGACGCCATCGTATCGACCGCAAGCCTCATGATTGGTGTCGCGGCAGCCTCCGCTTCAAAGCGGGCCATCCTGGTCGCCGGTGTGGCGGGCCTTGTGGCGGGGGCGATGTCGATGGCCGTGGGCGAATATGTTTCGGTCAGCTCGCAACGCGACGCGGAGCAAGCCGACATCGGGCGTGAAAAACGAGAGCTCGCGACCGACCCGCAAGCCGAATTGCAGGAACTTGCCCTGATCTACGAGAAACGAGGCCTGGAGAAGGAACTCGCGATGAAAGTTGCGGAGCAACTCAGCGTGCGTGACCGGCTCGGCGCCCACTTGCGCGACGAACTTGGGATAAACCAGGCATCGCTCTCTCGTCCGATGCAAGCGGCGTGGATCTCCGCCGCAAGCTTCGCGTTCTTTGCCACGATTCCAATTGCAGCTCTTCTGGTCGCGCCCGCGTCACTGCGCATTCCCTTGATCGCCGTCCTGTGCCTGGTGAGTCTCGCGGCTCTCGGAGCGTTTGGCGGTTATCTCGGCGGAGCACCCGTGGGCCGCGCCTCGTTGCGCGTTACCCTCGGCGGTGCCCTGGCCATGGCCGTGACCGCCCTCATCGGTCGAATTCTCGGTGTTTCCATCGGGTGAGAAGTGACGAACACTCCGGCAGCACTACTCCATATCCGTCGGAGGGGCGAAGCAGACCGCGCTGAGTTGAATCTTTTCTCGAAGGATTGTCGAGTTTCCATTCCCCGATGGGGTGAACACCCTATAGCAACGGGAAAGTATGCGGGGTTACTTTATGGCCTATGGAAAATAAACAGAGAAAAGAGATGACGCTCGGAGCTTTGATCACGGCGGCAAACCAAGTGTGGGGTTCGGGCCACGCCCGACAAATGGTGCGCTTGGCGATAAACTCTCGCTGGGTGGTGGTGCGGGGTTCATCGCATTTTTTGATTTCTGCCCCCAAGGGAAGGACCGGCTAAACGCGCCGACGGTCCGTTCCAGGGAGTGTTGAAGGCGGCACCCGAGAAATGACGCCGGCTGCCTCAGCGTCTGATCCGTTATGGACAATGGAGGCGCGCGAAAATCCACAGGCCTGGATGAATTGGACGGACTTGAAACAGAGAAATTGTAGCTGGCTTGCCCCATGAAATCTTATGACTGCTCATCCACTCTTTCAGCCGTTCCGGTTGAAGTCTATTGATCTTAAGAACCGGATTGTCATGGCCCCCATGACCCGCTCGTTTTCTCCCGGCGGTGTGCCAAAGTCGAATGTGGCGGACTATTATGCCCGCCGCGCAGAA
>Ga0116118_1001756_pt1 | contig 10939 bp, 7 predicted proteins | sample June2015DPH_11_5_FD_89723 | JGI IMG/M metagenome (GOLD analysis project Ga0116118, IMG submission 89723) | Peatland microbial communities from SPRUCE experiment site at the Marcell Experimental Forest, Minnesota, USA - June2015DPH_11_40 | ecosystem: Environmental > Terrestrial > Soil > Wetlands >...
CACGGCGTGCAGCGCCGCCACTTGATCCTCGAGCACCGGGTTGGCGAGGTCGCCGTGGACGGCCCGGTCCCACTCGGGCCCCCGACCGGGCGTCCCGCGCCCGTCCGCAACGACCACGCAGTAGCCCTGATCGGCGAACCACTGGGACTCCAGGAACACTGAAGAGGCCGCCAGCACCCGCTGGGCATGCGGTCCCGCGTACGGGTCGAGGAGCACTGGCAGTTTCGCCGAGCCGGGTTCGTGGTTCCGCGGGAACAACACCGCCGTGCGGATCGCCCGCTCGCCCGCTCGCCTCATGACGACACGAGGCTCGATCACTGGGATTTCCGCCATGGAGGCGATCGCTGCCACCTCGCGACCCTCACGATGGACCCCGACGGTGACGCCCGGACGGTCGAGACGCCGGACGACCGTGACCGTCGTCCCGCCCGCTCGCCAGGCCCCAGCCATCGTCGGGCTGGCCTCAGGGACCACCCGCGTCACACCGGTCGCAGCCGACCACGTCCAGGCACTGATCTCGGTCGGCTCGAGCGACGCCGCGAAGAGCACAACGTCATCGTCCACCCCGAGCACCGAACGAACCTGCAACTCGCCGGCAGTCACGATCTCGTCGCCGACAACGAGGCGCCGAGCGCCCTCGTGTTCGGTTGTCCACACCAGCTTCCCGCCGGGCAACCACGCCGGCACCCCGTCGACCAGGTCCACCCATGCCTCGTCCTGGTGGGACCGCACGAGCGTGGTGCGCCCAGAGGACGGGTCCACGTCCAGCACGTGGACCGTCCGCTGGTCCCGGCTCTGGACCACGATGAGGAGCCCGTGCTCTGACCAGCTCGCCTTGGCCACGTACTCGTAGGCCGTGCGATCCCACTCGACCTCCACGCTCCCTCCGGCGACGGAGACGACGTGCAGCGTGACGTCGGCATTCGCTGTACCGGCGGCCGGATAGGCGATCTCAACCGCGGGCGTGCCCGGTGACGAGGGATCAGCGATGTACCGGCGGCTCACTCGGCTCGTATCGACCCGGGCGACCAGCAGCCGGGTGCTGTCTGGTGACCACCAGTAGCCCTCCTGGCGATCCATCTCCTCGGCAGCGATGAACTCGGCCAGCCCGAAGGTCACGGCGCCTGCCGGATCGACCGCCTCCGGCGCCGCGAGTACGCGGTCACCGGATCCGTCCGCACCGATGACGTGCAACGCCCCACCCGACACGTAAGCCACCAACTCGCCGCCCGGCGAGAGACGCGGGTCGAGCGCGGGCCGGGACGCCGGCAGCTCGCTCACATCGCCGGCCTCCAGCTCGACGACGAACAGCCGCCCGGAGAGATCGATCACGGCCCGGTGCACCGGCACGTCGGTCTGGAACCGCACGACCCCGGCGGACCACTCCCGGGCGCGCTCGCGGCGGGCTCGTTCCTCCGGGGGAGGATCCTCGGCGGCGTCGCCGAGCAGTCGGGACGGATCGACCAGCAACCGCTCCTTCCCGGTCATCACATCCAGCTCGTAGAGGCAGGTCATAGCTCCGGTCCCGCTCACCGACCGCAGGAAGAGGACCCGATTGCCGCGTGGCGAGATCACGAAGCCGCGTGGCACGCCGAGCGTGAAGCGTCTGGTCCGTGCCTGTTGGCGGGGGAAGCTGATCTCGGTCACTGACCCATCCTGCCCGATCTGCCGGCTGGGCGGGCCACCCTGAGAGCCTGACGTTACCGGCCGACAGCGTACGCCTGCATCGCCCGAGGGTCCGCCCCAGCGCGCAGGAAGCCGTCGGCACCCCGGCTCACGGCACTGACCCGGCCGAGGGTCCAAGGCCCCGCTTCGATCACGGAGTGACCGCGCCGCCTGAGCGAGGCGATGGCGTCGGCTCCCAATTCCGCCTCGACGACAAGCTGGTTCGGGTAGGCCTCGCGGGGATGGAACGACGAGGGCATGTGGTTCGAGTGCCAGGACGGCGAGTCGATCGACGCCTGCAGGTCCAGCCCGAACACGGCGTGACGGAGGAAGGCCAGCAACGTCCACTGATCCTGCTGGTCGCCGCCGGGTGTGCCAAAGGCGAGATAGGGGCGCCCATCGCGCAGCGCCAGCCCTGGGCTGAGCGTCGTCCGCGGTCGTTTGCCCGGGGCGAGCGACGACGCCAGCCCCTCCTCGAGCCAGAACATCTGGCCTCGCGTCCCGAGACAGAAGCCCAACCTCTCCACCACCGGCGAGCTCTGCAACCACCCGCCGCTCGGAGTGGCCGATACGAGATTGCCGAAACGATCGGCGACATCCAGGTGACAGGTATCGCCTCGCATGGCGCGATGCGAGCCTGCGGGAGGGCCGAGCCTCGGGTCCACCGCTCCGCCGTTTCGAGCCTCGGTCAGAGACTGGGTGACCAGAGCCGGCAGCTTCGGCAGCTGCCCGTCGGGTGACCCTGGCCTGAGGTCGAGACTGGCCTCCTGTCCCACGAGGGCGCGGCGCTCGCTCGCATAGGCCTCGGAAAGCAACGCCTCGAGCGGTACCTCGACGAACCGGGGGTCGCCATAGAACGCCTCTCGATCGGCGAAGGCCAATTTTGCGCACTCGGCCACGAGATGTACGAGATCGGCGCTGTCGGCGCCCATACCGGCGAGGTCGAAGCCTGCCAGCAGTGCGAGCTGCTGGAGGAAGACCGGCCCCTGTCCCCATGGCCCGGTCTTGCAGACCTCGAAGTCACCGAAGGCAACGCGCGACGGCTCCTCGAGCGACGCTCGCCACCTTGCGAGGTCGTGACCCGTGATGAAGCCGGCGTGAACACCATCGGCGTCGCGAGCGGGCCGGGCTGCGAACCGGTCGATCGCCTCGGCCACGAAGCCCTCGTAGTAGGCACGCCGTGCGCCCTCGATCTGTTGCTCACGGGTGACGCCGGCGGCCTCTGCCTCCTCGATCAGCCGGACGAACGTGGCCGCGAGCGCGCGGTTCGTCAGGCGGCTTCCAGATGCAGGGACACCATGACTGAGCCAGATCGCGGCGGAGGTCGGCCAGTCGGTCGACATGCTCACTGCCACGGCATCGAGGGTGGCCGAGAGCGACGGCAGGACCGGGAACCCCCGCTCCGCGTAACCGATGGCAGGCTCGAGCACGTCGCGAAGCGACATCGTCCCGAATCGCCCGAGCACAAACATCAACGACCCGAACGCCCCCGGCACGCACGCGCCGAGCAATCCGGTGCCTGGGACAAGCGTCAGGCCGAGGTCCTGGAACCCTCCGATCGTGGCTGCCAGAGGCGCTGGGCCCTGGCCGTCGACAACGTGCACGGACTCGTCCGCCGCCGACCAGATGATCATCGGCGCCTCGCCGCCAAGCCCGTTCTGGTGGGGTTCGACGACCTCGAGCACTGCAGCGGCCGCCACAGCCGCGTCGAATGCGTTGCCTCCGCGTTCGAGCATCGCCATCCCTGACTGAGCCGCCAGCCAGTTCGTGGCGGCCACCATGCCAAAGCCGCCGACCAGCTCCGGACGGGTTGTGAACCTCGGGCTGAGGCTCACCGGGGACGCAGCTCAGAGTTGTCACGCGCCGCCGGAGCGGCTGGACAAGATGGACGCTGATCCCGTGCCACAATTAGCCTCCCGCGTCGCGACGGTATGCAACCGTATAGGAGAGCCGGGCACGTGCTTCACGCTGCACGGCCGGTGAACGATCCGGGAGTTCGTCCCACCGGTGTCCAACACGCCGAGGTCGGAGCACGTCAGACTTGAGGCGCGCGGAGCGAGTCGAGACAAGCTGGAGGTTCGCACGGACAATGCCCGAAGCTGCCAGGCCGGTGATCCTCGCCGTCGATGACGAAGAGCACATCACGGAGCTGATCGCCATGGGGCTGTCGATCAGCGGCATGGACGTGTTGCGCGTCGGGACTGGCCGCGATGCCCTCGCCCAGATCGACAAGCAGCGACCTGATCTCGTCGTGCTGGACGTGATGTTGCCGGACCTCGACGGCTTTGAAGTAGCACGGAGGCTGCGCCAGGTCGAGGGAGCCGGCACGCGGGTGCCGATCATCTTCCTGACGGCAAAAGATGCGACGTCCGACAAGATCCAGGGCCTGAAACTGGGTGTCGACGACTACGTGACCAAGCCGTTCAGCATCGAGGAGCTCGTCGAACGTGTCCGCGCGGTGCTGCGCCGATCGCGGGGCTCCGGCCCGGGGGAGCACCGCCTCGCCTATGCCGATCTGGAGCTCGACGAGGACACCAGGGAGGTGTGGCGAGCCGGCGAGCTGGTGGAGCTCACTCCGACGGAGTACCGGCTTCTTCACTACCTGCTCTCCAACGCGCGTCGGGTCCTGACACGTGACCAAATCCTGGAGCGGGTCTGGGACTACACGTTCTCCGCCAAGGCCAGCGTGCTCGAGACGTATATCAGCTACCTGCGCCAGAAGATCGACCAGATCGACCCACCCCTGATCCGGACCGTCCGGGGCGTGGGCTACAGCCTGCGCCTTCCGCCAGGACACAGTGCCAATGAGTGAATCGGAGCGATTTCGGAGGCTCGTCGGTTGAGTCGAGGAGGCTGGTGCTCCATGCTCGCGAGGTGAGCCTTCGCCTTCGGCTGGTGCTGGGCCTCGTCGCGCTGCTCGTGCTCGGGCTCGGCTCGTTCGGTGTGGCGACCTATTCGCTGTATGCCCCATCCCAGTACCAGCGCCTCGACGACCAGCTCCGGACGTCGCTCCCGTCCGTGAGCCTTCAGCTCCTCCAAAAGGCAGGCATCCGGTACTCGCCGTCGGGTGGCGGGGGCGACGGCGCGCCCGGAGGGCCCGGGGACAACGACTACGGCAGCGGCAAGGGGTCGAGCCCTTCCGGCGGGCAAGGTCCAGGGGCGCCGGCCATGCCGATCAATTCCCCGGTCCCTCCCGGGACCTTCGCGGAGCTCATCAGCGACACGGGCAAGGTGCTCAGCAAGATCGCCTACCTCACCTCCAGCAATGCCGCTCCGAGGCTTCCCTCCCCCATCGGCACAATGGGTCCAGACGGGCGTGTGCTCACCACCGGGTCCGTGGTCGGCAGCACGACCTGGCAGGTGCTGTTGAGCTCCGCAGCCCCCAGCCTCCCGGGCGGCCTCGTCGTCGTGGCGATCCCGACCGGCGGCGTGACGGGAGCCCTTCACCGCTTGCTCCTCATCGAGGCGGCCGTGGCCCTTGGCCTGCTCGCCCTCCTGTCCGCAGGCTCGTGGCTCCTCCTGCGAAGGGGCTTGCGGCCCCTCGAGCAGATGGCCACGACTGCCCGTTCGATCGCAGCCGGCGACCTGTCGCAGCGCGTCGGTCCGGAGCAGGGGCCGACCGAGATCGCCGAGCTCGGGCGCGCCCTCAACACGATGCTCTCCGACATCGAGGACGCCTTCGCCGAACGAGCCGAGACCGAGCAGCGCCTCCGCCGCTTCCTCGCCGATGCCTCCCACGAGCTGCGGACGCCACTGACCTCGATTCAGGGCTTCGCAGAGCTGTTCCGCATCGGGGTGAACAGCGAGCACGTCGACCAGGCGACGATCGCCCGCCGGATCGAGGACGAAGCTGCCCGCATGCGAACTCTCGTCGAGGATCTCCTGCTGCTCGCCCGCCTCGACCTTGCTCCCGAGCCACAGCAGGAGCCTGTCGACCTCTCAGTGCTGGCGGCGGACGCCTGCAGCGATGCGGTGGCGATGGCACCGGACCGACCGGTGACCCTGGATGCACCCGAGCCCGTCGAGGTGTTCGGCGACACCAACCACCTCCGCCAAGCCATCGCCAACCTCATCGCCAATGCCATCCGCCACACCCCTGCCGGCACCCCCATCGACGTGGCGACACGCCTCGACGACGGGATGGGTGTCGTGCAGGTGCGTGACCACGGGCCGGGTCTCGACGCGGAGGCCTTGGGTCATGCCTTCGATCGGTTCTGGCAGGCCAACTCGGCTCGCTCGGGCGAGGGGGCGGGCCTCGGCCTGTCCATCGTCGCCGCCATAGCCAGCGAGCACGGCGGCAGGGCGGAGGCCGCCAACGTCCAGGCCAATGGAGACGGCCCTGGCGATGCCAGCCGCGGCGCCGTCTTCCGGATCAGCATCCCGACCAGACGGCCGGAGCGCTGAATCCAGGCCGGGGCCAAGTCCCGTCTGGGTGCCCACAGTGTCGTAAACGGCTCGTTTACAGCACTCTGGGCACCCAGTCTCGGCGCCCGGGCCTACGGCGCCCACCGAGCGATCGCCAAAGTCGGCGGGCTTGTGGATCGTGCTCTTCTTGTTGCTGCGCGTCCCGCTCGCACCCCCTGCCGCCGTCGTCGCCACGACGCTGGCGGTGCTGGCCGCCTCAGCAGTCTCGTCGGGCTGGGCTTTCACCACGGTCTCGGCCATGGGTCCCGGCGCGCTCGTGAGCCTCGGGCGCGCCGTGGTGCTGAGAGCACTCGTCGTCCGCCGGTCACCCGGCGCACCTGCGTATGCTCGTTTGACGTGACCGGCCTGCCCGACGCAGTCGTCGTCGGGTCGGGGCCGAACGGCCTCGCCGCAGCGCTCACCCTCGCCCGGGCCGGTGTTGCCGTCCACGTGATCGAAGGCGCTCCCACCCTCGGTGGCGGCTGCCGTACCGAGGAGCTGACCCTCCCCGGCTACCGGCACGACGTGTGCTCGGCAGTCCACCCCTTGGCGGCCGCTTCGCCGTTCTTCCGGTCCGTGCCGCTGGCCGCCCACGGCGTCAGCTTCATCCAACCGCCGCTCCCGCTCGCCCACCCGCTCTCCGGCGGCGACGCAGCTGTGCTGGATCGGTCCGTTGAGGCTACGGCGTCCGCGTTCGGCCGAGAAGACGCTCGCGCATACCGCCGCATGATGACACCACTCGTCCGTGACGCCGACGCGCTGGTCGAGCTCGTGCTGTCACCCATACGCATGCCGCCCCGGCACCCGGTCTCCGCCGGCTATTTAGCGCTCGGTGGCATCCCCTCGGTCACACGTCTCGCTCGCCGTTTCACCGGTGATCAGCCGAGAGCCCTCTCAGCTGGCCTCGCCGCCCACGCGATGCTCCCGCTCGACGCCCTTGGCACAGGCGCCTACGTCCTCCTGCTCGCCATGCTCGCCCACTCCGCCGGCTGGCCCGTCGTCAGTGGCGGCACCGATCGGCTGGTCTCGGCGCTGCGCGCTGAACTGGAGGCCGCCGGCGCCACGATCGAGACCGGCAGCTATATCGAGCGGCTCGAGGAAGTCGAACCAGCCCGGGCTGTCCTGCTCGACATCGGCCCGGCGCAGCTGCTCTCCATGGCAGCCGATCGTTTGCCTTCCCGCTATCGAGCAGCCCTACGGCGCTATAGCTACGGGCCCGGCGTCTGCAAGGTGGACTGGGCGCTCAGCGGGCCGGTGCCGTGGACGGCACCGGCGTGTCGAGTGGCCGCCACGGTGCACGTCGGCGGCACGTTCGAGGAGATCGCCCGCGGTGAGGCCGAGGTCGCGAGCGGCCGGCACCCGGACCGCCCATTCGTCCTCGTCGCCCAGCCGGGAGTCGCCGACGAGACCCGTGCGCCTTCTGGCCACCACACCCTGTGGGCGTACTGTCACGTACCGAACGGGTCCTCGATCGACATGGCCGACCGGATCGAGACCCAGATCGATCGGTTCGCCCCCGCGTGGAGGGATCTCATCATCGGCCGTGCCGTCGCAACGGCCCGTGACGTTGGGCTCCACGACCGCAACTACGAAGGCGGTGACATCAACGCCGGCGCCGGCACTCTCACCCAGACGATCTTTCGCCCCCTGCCGCGCTGGAACCCGTACCGGACACCTATCGAGGGCGCTTACCTCTGCTCATCATCCACGCCTCCGGGTGGAGGGGTCCACGGCATGTGTGGCGTACACGCCGGCGCCACGGCTCTCAAGGACCGCTACGGCATCAACCGAACCGGTCGCGGAGGTCGAACTTGAGGACTTTGCCGGCTGGGTTTCTCGGGAGGACATCGACGATCTCCAGCCGGCTCGGCAGCTTGAACCGGGCCAGGCTCTCGGTGGCGAACTCCCGCAGTTCCTCGAGCGTGAGCTCCGCGTCGCCTTGGAGCACGACTACAGCGGTCACCGCCTCTCCCCAACGAGCGTCGGGCAACCTGATGACCGCCACATCGGCTACAGCCGGGTGCGTGTAGAGAATGCCCTCGACCTCGGCGGGGTAGACGTTCTCGCCTCCGGTGATCACCATGTCCTTGATGCGATCGGCCACGAAGAGAAACCCGTCAGCGTCGAAGTAGCCCACATCTCCCGTGTGGAACCATCCCTCGGGGTCGATAGCGGCCCTGGTGGCCTCAGGCCGGTTCCAGTAGCCCTTCATCACGTTCGGGCCGCGGACGCAGATCTCGCCTCGAGCCTGGGGCTCGGTCACCACGTTGTCGTCGGAATCCAGCAGGCGCACGTCGATGAACATCGGGGCCCGGCCGGCCGAGCCCACCTTCGCCAGCGCGTGCTCTGGCGTGAGGAACGTTACGCACGGTGCGGTCTCGGTGAGGCCGTAGCCCTGGTTGACCTGGATGCCACGGCCGATGAAGAGCTTGATGAGCGCTTCGGGCACGGGGGCGCCGCCGCAGACGAAGCTCCTGACGGTGGTGAGGTCGGCGTCAGCGAAGTCGGGGTGCTGGCTCACGAATAGCAACATGGCCGGGACGGCGAACGCGACCGTGACGTCGTAGCGGGCGATGTCCTCGAGGAACTTCCCCGGATCGAAGCTGCGGTGCAGGACGTTCTCAGCGCCCTTCATCCAGGCCTGCAAGGTCGTGACATTGAGGCCGCCGATATGGAACAGCGGTGCCACCACGAGCGAGACGTCGTTCTCCAGCAGGTCGGTGAGGAGCAACGCCGTCGTGTTGTTCCACCAGAGATTGGCGTGGGTCAGCATCGCTCCCTTCGGCCGGCCGGTCGTGCCCGACGTGTACATGATCAAGGCGACCTCGTCGGGGTCGACGGGCTCGCGAAGCGCCGGCGCGCCAGCTGCTGACTCAGCCTCGGCCCTGGCTGGGGCGAGGGTCGTCCACCCTTCGGCGGCACTCTCGGAGGCCAGGTACCGCTGGCACGGCAGCTCGTCGCGGACGGAGTCGATCGCGGCTCGGAGCATGTCGTCGGCGACGATCGTATGCACGCCGGCGTCGTTGATGATGAAACTCAGCTCTGGCGGGGTCAGCCGGAAGTTGAGCGGCACGAAGATGGCGCCGAGACGGGCGGCAGCGAACAGCGTCTCGAAGAACGCAGGGTGGTTCAGCCCGAGGAAGGCGACGCGGTCTCCATGCCGCACTCCCCCCTCGCGCAACGCCGCCGCGACGTGGTCGATCCGCTCGAGCATCGTTGCGTACGACCACGTCTCGCCTTCGAACGTGAGGCAGCGGCGGTTCGGCGTGAGCTTCACGCGCTCTTCGAACCATCCGCCCAGCGTGATGTCAACAGCCATAGCGACCTCCGTTTCTTCGGCGTTCATATTGCTATATCGGCGGCGTCGCCGGCGCCGCCACTCCTGGATCACGGGAACAGCAGCGGGTTCCTCGCCGATGCCGCCAGCCCACCGGGCGCGAGTCCCTTCAGCCAGGCGGCGAGGTCGAACGGCTGCAGGTCGTCTGCGGGCTCGCTCACCCGGGCGCCGTCACCGAAGTAGATGACCGTCATCACCGGACGGTGACCGGCAGTCGGGTTGACCGGCAGTTGGGTTGGCCAGCGCCCGGTGCAACGTCCAGCCGGCGTGGAAGGTCGCGTCGCCGACTGCGAGCGCACCGTGGCTCGTCGTGAGAATGCTCCGGTCGCGCACGGCCGCAGTCGAACCCGCGGTTCCACGGGTGTCGCAGAGCGTCATCAGGCAGTGTCGGCGTCCGCTCCACCCTCGGTGATGGTACTCATAGCCACGCCGGCTGTTCGGGGACGCCCGCCGCCTCTCGGGTCAGCCGAAGGCACCCATCGCCCGCCTTGGTAGTCACTGCCGGATGAGTCGCCTTCCGTGAGGCGAGCGCGAGGTCACGCCACCTGCCGTCGGCGATCCGGCACAGCTGCTGGAGCTGGCGTCTCTCGCGGCTGCGAAACGGCGGCCCATCCCGCCCGGCGACCACGATCAGCTCGGCGGAGCCGAGGGATGCCCACGCGAGGTCGCGCGGACCTGCCAGCTCGCCGTCCGAACGCATGGTCTGCCCGGCACTGGCTCCGGCGACGAAGACCGCAAGCCACTCCGCTGCCGGTGGCGCTCCAGCGGTGGCGACGATGACTGGACCACCCGTCGGAAGATCGACAGCTGCCGCCCAGTCGCAGGAGAACACCGAGCAGACGCCGCGTACCAGCGCCGCCTCCAGCTCCGAGCAACTGGCGCCCTCCGTGAGCGACACGGCGACGTCGAGGACGTCCGAGGCCGGGTGGGGACTGCGGGACACGATCTCGCGCACATCCTCCACGTCCACACCACTGAGCGATCCGACGGCATCGACGAGCAGTCCCGCCGTCAGTCCGTCCGACACGTCGACTGTGAGCTCGTCCACCGCCCGGGCGCCGTCACGTTCGAGGATGTCGATGCCGACGAGGTCTGCCCCGACCTCCCCAATACGGGTGGCCAGCGTTCCGAGCGACCCGGGTCGGTCCGCTAGCCAGACCCTGAGCACGTACCTCATCACAGTGTGGACGCTACGCATGCAATGTGAATGGAGCGTTGCGTACGTGCGAACGGTGTAGGAACTCTGGCCACTCGCGACGACGAGCGTGCCGCGGGCGTGGATCTCGGACGACACCGACTCCAAATAGGGCACAAGGACTCTACAGACGGCGCGGACGAAGAGCACATCCTATTATTCGAAGGAAGATCCGCGATCCAGGGGACCCACCGGGTATCCCGTCTGGCACGAGGGAGGTCCGGCGATGGTCGAGGGCACGGGTGTTGCGACGGGCGACGGCAACGGTAAAACGCGGGGCCGGGCCCTGAGCCTCGATGCCGCCCCGGTGGCGGAGGGCTACGAAGCGTTCAAGCTGG
>Ga0116118_1001766_pt1 | contig 10912 bp, 11 predicted proteins | sample June2015DPH_11_5_FD_89723 | JGI IMG/M metagenome (GOLD analysis project Ga0116118, IMG submission 89723) | Peatland microbial communities from SPRUCE experiment site at the Marcell Experimental Forest, Minnesota, USA - June2015DPH_11_40 | ecosystem: Environmental > Terrestrial > Soil > Wetlands...
AGTGCGCTGTGCTTCCGAGCACGCCGGGTCAGAGCGGTGTCGCCTCTGGGCAGGTAAACCAAATGGTCGAGATCGGCACATGTGAGGCAAAGCGGTCGTTCGCCCTCCATAAATAGGAAATCGCCCCGCAAGAGCTCCTTTCCGCAATCGGCGCACTTCGACTCCCGGAGGATGTCGAACACAACGAGGTCCTTCGCTTCTGACGATTGATGGTCGGCTGAACCTGGTTTCATGTCGCGCTTTCTTGCACTTTGCTTCGATCAATCCGCCGTTTACCGGAGAGATCTGGGTGAGGTGACCGTGCGCCGAGCAGGGATGCCGCAACGCAGAAAACCGAGACGCCAGGAATCCGCATTGTACCTCGACCTGCTCGTAGACAGCGACATTCACCTGCCGGTCTTCCGTTCTGCTGATCTGCACAGGCGGACAACCATCGCAACATCGGGATTACTGTGAAATCACCGGCGGTCAAAACGTCAAAACGCGCTATCGCCTGATAGCGTCAGTTGACAATTTTGTGCGAGCAGGTCAGGCACGGGTTGGAAGATCGCCAGCTGCTACTGCAACTTCGCGTACTCCGCCTTCGCTTGCTTCAGGATGGGGATGTTAGGGTCCGCATCCCTCCAGGTTGCAAAGAAATCGTCGTAAGCTTTCCGGCTGTTTTCCGAGTCGCCTTGTTTTGCGTAGGCCTGCGCCAGGCCGAGTTGCGAGAGCGGCTCAAATACCATCCAGTCCGGCCAACCAGGGTTGTGAATGACGGTCTGGAAATCGGCGACGGCCTTGGCCTGATCTCCCGCGGCCATGTAGGCACGACCTCGATTGTAGAAGACCACGACATTCGGAAACTGCGTGATGGGAGAGAGTAAGTCAACCGCAGTCCTGGCATTTCCCCGCGTTCGCTGGATGGTGGAGTAAGTGACGGGAAGGAGGACTTTCTGCTGGAAGGTGTTCTCGGGGAAGAGTTCATTCAGTTTCGCGGCGAGTGCTTCTGCGGCGGATGTGTCCCCGGCCTGCGCGAGAGCGTGCGAACACTTAAAAAGTCCGAGAGCGCTATTATTCCCAGCTTCGTCGGCTTGGGCGCAGAGGTTTCGGGCTAAGTCATAGTTCCCAAGGTAGGCCTCCTGGTCGGCATGGTAGGCGAGTTCCTCGGCGACGTTTTCCATGTGTTTAGCCTTCCTCTGGCGGCTAACCAGAGCGTCGCTGAGGGAACGAATTGTTGCCACGTCGCCGCGAAGGAATGCCTTGTGCATCTGAAGCTGGACCCAGGGCGCATCTTCGCCGGAAGTTTCGTGAGCAAGGCGGTCCATGGTAGCGGTATCGTGTTCGATGAAAGCGATCTTGTAACGCGACATCAACTGAAACAGGGTGAGGGACCCCTGCTGGTGCCATTGGTCGAGCAGTTTTTTTGCGTCGTCAAAGCGGCCGAGAATGATCAGAGCCTGACTGGCATTGTAGTTGTGCTGGGCGGAAGGCACAGGGGAATGAGCGATCGCCCACTGGAACTCCTGCAAGGCCTCCGCCGTTTTGCCCATCTCGGCGTAGTTGATGCCGAGGAGATTGGCGGCATCCACGCTGCGCGGGTAGATTTGCCGGTACAAAAGAAGGACCGAGGCTTCTTTTTCGAGATTGCCGGTGATGTCCGCATAGTAGTGGGCCGTAGTTTGATAATTTTCCTCTTGCGTCAAGCGCCGGTCCTTTAGCTCAAAGGCCCTCGCAAAGTTAGCCTTGGATTCCTGGTTGGCGCCGATGCTATGTTGTGCGCTGCCAAGCCTGATGTACGCTGAGCAAAACTGTGGGTCGAGGTCCACCGCTCTTTCAAAGAATGGGATGGCTTCATGTCGCTTTCCAGAGCGGTACAAGACCATACCGGAGCTGTAGGCTTGCAAAGCCTCGAGCGAACTGGTGGTGGCAAGGTCAAGGGGCGCGTCAAATTTTTCGAGAGAGCTTAGACTCTCGCCAAGCCGTTTTCGCAACTGCGAGCCGGCTTTGCCCAGGGCAGCGACCACTTGATCCTTATTGTTTGCCTCGACTTCCTGCCGCGCAATAATTTTTTGACTGTGCGCATCAATCGCATCCAGGGTGATGGCATAGGTCTTGCCGATCACTTCAATTTCCGGCACGACCAGGGCCTTCAGCCCGCGGCGTTTGCAGATTTCTACGCCCAGATCCTGAGTCACGCTCTCGTCGGGATTGCGGCGCATCATCCGCAGCGTAGAGCCGACGTCAGCTTCTGAAAGAAGGCTGAGGAACGGCGATTCGGTAAGTTTGACTTGGAGAGGTTTGTCGAGGGAGTTGTCAAAGATCGGATCGCCGGTCTTGTTGACGAAGCTCGCCACGAGGATGACGTCGGCATCCGTCAGCACGGGCCGAGCGAAAAAGACGCGCCACGTAGCGACGGCGGCAACCATGAGGGAGGCTGCGACAACAGCAATGACGACAAAACGCCGCTTGTTCCGAAGTTCAAGCGTTGGCGATACGGGAACTGACGCAATGTGGTCTCCGACGACCGCCGACGCGGCCAGGTGGCCGTTTTCGACGCGAGCGATGAAGCGGTAACCGCGGCGGGGAATCGTTTCGATAAAAGTGGGTTTCTCGGCGTCATCGCCCAGAGCTGTCCGTAGACGTTTTACCGCGGCATTAACACCGTGTTCGAACTCGACTACGATGCCGTCAGGCCAGAGGTGCCGCTGGACCTGTTCTCTAGTGACAAGCTGGCCAGGCTGTTGCAGCAACAGTTCGAGAAGTTGCAGCGGCTGCCCTTGTAGACGGCTCTTCGTCCCGTCCCTGGAGAGCTCTCCAGTTAGCAGGTCAAGTTCGAATCCACCGAAGCGTTTCAAGTGTGGCTGACTACTGTGAGCGGTTTCAGGTGACTTTGTCACGCGCGACTCGCTGAAGGTGCATCCGTGCCGTAGGTCTGGGTACAGGGGTCCCGAGCACAGCCGGTGACTCATGTGCCACAGGCGATTTGCGCGATTCTATCACTGCTGCTCCGAACCTAACAATCCTAGATTTGAGAACTCCCCAGGCATGATTGGCGTAGCTGATATCAGCCAGATTTCAGATAAATGTCAGCCAGGTTGCATTGAGGTCCGCCGTTCGCAGGAGGATATTCCTTGCGAGGAAGAAGCTCCGAGCCGAAATCATCAAGCTCCATGAGAAAACAGGAACCCAAGCTTGAGGAAAGCGGCTTGGATCGTGTTGTTCATAGCTGCCGTTATGGTTATCAGCCTCTACCACGCACGACTGCTATTGGCAACCGCTTCAACGGGCTTAACAGGCAGACCGCCGAAACCTAACTAGGGGAGGAGGTTCCATGAAACACTGGTCGAGCACTTTATGGCTGCTTTCAGCCCTCGTTCTTCTCTGTGGGTGCGGAGGAGGACCAGGAACTTCACATCTTCCTTCAAATCCACCAAATCCATCTTCAGGCCCACCAGCGCCGGGCCAGAGCATTTCAGGCAATTGGCAGTTCAGCACGACGTCCACGGTCCCGGGGACGCCTCCCCTTACGATTGCAGGGAGTATCAGTGTGTCCGGCAGTTCGGTAAGCGGCGCGGTGCATGTCAGCGGTTCGAATTGTTTTGATCGGCTGACCACGGTGGGCCTAACTGGTACCCTGACTGGCGGCAACATCTCCCTGACCTCCGCGTCTGTTGCCGGACAAGTCGCTACTTTCACCGGCACTTTCAGCGATCCCGGAACGTTCCTACCGGGACAATTCACCGGGACGTATGCCATCAACGGTGGTTGTGCCGACGGCGAGAAGGGAAACGCCACCGGCGTCAAAGTACTGTATATCGGTAATACCTTGAACGGGACCTTCACGACGTCGGGGGGAGGAGCATTCTCCGTGGCGGGCGACATGGCCCAGGACAGCGCCAGCTCTAGCGCCGGTAGCTTTGCGATCACCGGAACCGTTACTTTCAATACGTCCTGCTTCAGTTCGGGGACAATGGCCTCTGGAACGTTTCCTTCGGGCAGCTTCATCATGGGCACGTCTGTGGCATTTGAGATTGCGACTAGCAACGGCACGGTCGCTTTCCTTGGGACGTTGAACCCTGCCACAGGTGAGATTGACGGTGACTATACGATCTCCGGCGGCACCTGCGATCAGACCGGCACGGCAGTCTTTGTGGCTTCGAGCCCGTGGGATTATTGACGCGGGGCACACCCAATGCCCCAGACACGAACCCGAGTTTAAGCCGGAAAAAGAAAGGAGAATCAAAAATGAGCAAGTTCGGAAAGTATTTTCTTCTCGCGACAGGTTTCGTGCTGCTTGCGACTTTTGCCCGCATTCCAGGGGCCAGCATCAACGTCCATGCCCACGATGGAACCTGTAGCGTTGCCAGCCTCAAAGGGACCTATGCCTGGCGCAGGGCGGGCGAGAACAAATCCATGGGTGGCCCTGTTGCCGAGATGGGCCTCGACGTCTTTAACGGAGACGGGACGCGCGGCATCACTCGCTCGACCGGAATCAGCTACCCTCAATCCTACGACTGGACCAATGTCCCGTGGCCGAACGGAAGCTACACGGTCGATCCGGATTGTACCGGGTCGTTCTTCAAAGCGGACGGCACAAAAATCGAAAACGTCATCGTCCTTGACGGAGGCAAGAGATTCTCCGTGATGAGCTTTGAGCCGGACAAGGTTGTCACGGGAGAGGGGATAAGGCTGGAGGAGGAGAAGGACTAACGGTGCGCTGACTAAGTTGGATGCACACTTCTCCATTTGAAGCGGTTGTGTGGGACCAGTGTCGGTCAACTGTTGAAAAATCCCGATTACGCTCATCGACAGGGTTCTGAGTGAAATCGCCTGATTTCGTCGCCGATGCCAATCCACGCACGCATTTTCTGGCGTTCACCAAGGCCTTCGATATCGTCAACCGCTACGAAGAGCGCGAGGCGGTGCCCGGCAACCTGGTGATCATATTCTCGGCGTGGCCGGGGATGAGGTTCGACAATCCCCACCACCACCGCGTGGCCTGGATGCAGGACGGAACGGAAACCCGCGTACCCGAGGATGCCATCCGGTGTCCAGGGAACTGTGAGACCTGCGGCCTGTGCTATGAGCTGCCGAGGCTGGGCCGCGATGTAGTGTTCTACAAGCACTAACTGGCCAGCCGCCTGCGTCTGCGCCAACAGCAACCCTCTAGTAACAAGCCTCTAACAACTCCTCCGCTGAACCATCCCATCCTCGCCGCTCTGCTGTAACTCCCGTTAGACAACTCCACTTGCCGTTCTCAGAGACGCTAGCTCTGCGCCGCTTTGCAGCAAAGCAGGGCTTAAATCCGCGGCGGACTGCACATCCGCCGCGCCGTGTTTTCACCCACAACGGATGCGGGTCCGGCCACTCCGGGTGCCCGTAGTGTGCCCAAACTCCGCATTCCAACACCAACCCAAGCGGTTCCACCCATCGTTACAAGGAGAAAATACTATGGAATATCCACACCGACGTTGTCGGGGAGAGGGGTCTATTTACTCGAGACCCCGCAGCCCCTTCCTCTGGATCAAGTTTTACCGGCGAGGAAAACCGATACGAGAATCCACTCGGACCGGGGACCTGGCAAAGGCTGCCCGTTTCCTGCGCCAGCGCTTGGCCGAGGTCGGGTCCGACCCAGCCGAAAGCCCCAGAATCGAGCAGCTTGTCGACGACCTGTTTCGCGATTACCGCATCAAGGAACAGCGTTCTCTCGAGGATGTTGAAGCGCGCTGGCGCCTCCATCTGAAGCCCTTCTTCGGCTGGGTCCCAGCAGCCGAACTCGACTCCCGGCTACTCGCCCGCTACATCGACGAGCGCCGCGAGCAGCACGCCAGCAATGCCAGCATCAATCGGGAATTGGCATGCCTGAAACGCATGTACCGGCTCGCCTACCTCTCGACTCCGCCGCGGGTCGAGAGCGTGCCACACTTCCCGCACCTGAAGGAGACGAACGTGAGGCAAGGCTTCGTCACTCCTGAGCAGTACGCGAAACTCGTCGCCCACTGTCCCCACCTGTGGCTCCGAGCGATGCTCGAGACTGCCTATAACTACGGTTGGCGGGTGAGTGAACTGCTCAATCTTCGCGTCGGTCAGGTCGATCTCGTAGCCCGCACCATCCGGCTGGAACCGGGCACGACCAAGAACCGGGAAGGACGTGAGGTCACGATCGAGTCTGGTCGACTGCTCGAGTTGCTTCGCCAGTGCTTGAAGGGCAAGCGAGCGGAGGATCACGTGTTCACGCGAGGTGCTAAGCCGATCCGTGACTTCCGCAAACGGTGGCAAAACCTGTGCACTGCCGCCGGGGTGCCGGGCCTTCTCTTCCATGACTTGCGCCGGACAGCGGCACGGAACCTGCGTGCTGCCGGCGTGGCGGAGGAAATCATCATGCGCATCGCGGGATGGAAAACTTCCAGCGTCTTCAAGCGATACGCGATCGTAGACAAGACTGACGTTCGCGTGGCCTTGCAACAACTGGAACGGGCTCGACAGACGCCGTTGGATCCTACCGACGGGCGCCGTTCAACCGAGCCAGAATACCTACCGCTCTCCGAGCTACGACAGCTGCCGATTATCTAGCGATCCCGAAGCTCAATCACTCCCCACTCCACGCGTCATCGGCCAAGTGATGTCCAACCGGCCGGCCTTAGTGTGGTGATCCTTCCTCCAAGACTTCCACGTTCCAACAACCTAACTTTCAAGGAGAAACTATGCTCGAGATATTCGCGGTAGCTCTATTCTTATTGGCGCTTTGCGCGGCGCTCATCCTGCTGCCCATTCTGGTCGTCCTCAAGGCAGCTCAATTGCTCTTCGAGCGTCCACTCAACGAAGTTGTCAGCACCGTCAATGAAGTACGGGACTACCACTGGAGGAACGCTGATGCGGTGGAACGCGAGAGGATGGTCCGCAAGGCCTGCGGCTGGCGCGTGATCGGCAGAGTAGTTGGTGCCGGGGCATTGGTCAGCGGTGCATTCGTCGCGACTTCTTCCACAATCGGATTCGCGTGTTGTCTGGCGGCCTGGCGAATGCTGAAACCGATTAAACAGGAGATGCGAGATGCGTGTGCGTATAGATCGACAGGTGCAGAAGACGATCCGGCACTAGACCTATGCGTATTGCGGTCTCCTTCGTCCACCCGGGACCGCCAGAGAAGTTCACTACGACTTCGCTTTTGTCGGGTGACTTTCCAAATTCTGCTTGAATGCGTTTCCATTCTTGATGGAAACCTGCTTCCCCTCCCGAGCCATAAGCATACGCATCATACAAATCCGCGAGATTACTCTTTCCAGCCCTGCTAAACGCGGGCTCTTGCTGGATGGTCAAGAAATCACCACATTTCTGCGCCATCAAAAAAAGCTGTATCGGAAGGAAGAAGTGCTTAACAAGATCTCGCCTCGGTACACCTGATTCGTGAATTCGCTTAACTACTGCTAGCACGCAGTCCTCAGCTTCACATTCTGAATACACGGACGCCCGCGGCACAGGATGCCAATGTGACGCGATCGTGTCGTTCCAGCGGCCAGCGACGAAGTACGTAATGCCGACTTGGAACCACTCTTCCTCGGTAAGATTGAACCTGGGCTGAAACTCCGTAGTGCGAGGCATGCTCGCCGGCGACGGGAGGCTTTTCGTGGCAAAATTCCGCCAACCAGGCGTCTCTTGATCGAGGATCTCAGAAATAACGCTGTCAAGAATCTCAAACCGATCAGCGGGAGCGTGGGGATTTTGTAGTTCCGGATGTTCAATAACGACTGCGTAGCGAATGATTGAAAACAAGTCAGGGTTCTCGTCCAACACCGCGTCCTTTAGCGACGGGTTCTCTTTCGTCATTCGGTATTCGACGGGTCCACCCATAACTGATTGTGCGGCAACTCTCATTGCGTAGACTGCGTTTAGGACTTCACGCTCGCTCCAGTTCGGTCTGGCTTCCTTGGCGGCACGGTAGTGTCTGGCCATTCGGCGCGCGATGTAACCGGGTGAGCCGATTCCATGCTTCATCAAGAAACGGTGCCAACCCATTGTCTTCTCTCACTAACGGGATGATTCTCGCACGACATAACGTGACTTGGGAAAGAATCCGAGTCAAAGATTTGTGTCTCTCTGACTCGGAACAGGTGGGTACCCACTGCTCAAAGCCGGTCACTTCAACGACTTCATACAGGTGGCGCTCATTGTCTTCCCAGAGAACGGAGCGATCACGTTTTTTCCTATTGAATACGCAGACATCATCGGATGTACCATGTACATCGGTACAAGCAAAGAACGCTAGGCGAGTGAACAACATGGGATCTGAGGGCGATCCACGGGTTACGGCTGCGAAAGACTTGCTGCGGAATCGGCTGGAAGAGGTCTTTGCCAAGACGTCAGCCGGGTGCTACCACAGGTTTGCGCAAGAAGGTGGAATGCCCCCTCCATGGGTACCACCCGCTTATTTGACTTCGGAAGGAAGAGCAATGCTGGGCGAGCAAATTAAGCAATGGAGGGAAGAGTCGCGCGAATGCATCAGAGAGGGGTTCAAATCGGTTTTTGCACTGATGCCGCAGCAGAGCGCTCAGGCGGATGCGGCCAAAGATCTCATCTGGGGAGTGATCGATCAAGTCTTCCGCTGGACGAAGGACAGGAACACGTCGACCAGATTTCAGGAGTGGCTGCATAAGGCGGGTTTTTCTCCACCATTCGAGATGGACGGACTGATGGATGGGCTCGAGGGCAGTTGGTTGCAGACCTCGATTCCCGACCAGCTCGACTACGATTTCCGCACCGAGTTTGAACGAGTGCTAACCCAACTCAGGCACGACGCGTTCTCGACTCTACCTAGCACAGCACTTCTGGCGTCCTCTGCTGACGGTGCCCCAGAGCCGTACACCTATGTTGAGCCAGAGGGAGATGCAAAAACCGTCGGGATTGCACGAGCCAGATTAGTGCAGCATATCAGAGCGGAGTTAGATTACTTTCGTCCAATATTCGCGGAGATGGTGAGCAAGGATGACCTAGAGGGACTGGCGCAGCAGCATCCAAAACAGATGGTTTTCCGTGAGCGCCGCAACGGGAAGTTACTGCTTGCGGTCCGTTATGACCTCTTGCGAAAGATGGCGTACCCGAGCCTTGCAAATTACATTGCCTCGGCAGTGGCACACCGAGCGCCCACTACTATGGAAACTGCTTGGAAGGACTATCACACGTTTCTCACAAAAGCCAAGTAAAGATTTCTCCCCGACTTACCCCACCATTTCTCCCCGACTGACCCCACCTTACCCCGTGGATCTTAAGATAGGCTCGCCATGCAAGTACGTTGTGGAGGGTCTAGCCAATCATCAAAATAGACCGAGAAGTCCCGAATTCGGGAGTTCTTAAAGGTAAAGTGACACTCGCAAGACTACACCCGGCGTGGGTGTGGAAACGTCAGTCCCGAACACTGAGGAACTGATTGACCAGTGAACGCCCCGAAAACGGGCATAGCCGAAAGGTTTCCACCGATGGAAACCTTTTCCAAAGAAAAGGAAATTTATGTCAACCACCAAAGCACCACCGGTGGTGCTCATTGAAAACGCTAGCGAGGAGATGACCTCGCTAATCGTTGAAATCCGTGAGCACAACAATGCCGGAATGAACGAACGACTGAGGCAGGGGGAGAGATTTTTCAAACTCCGCGCCGCAGTCGGTAAGTATCAAAAGAGTAACAAAGACGGCCTTAGTTACACCGCTTCCGTCGCTCTAACCGGCGTGGCACTCAGTACCGCCGAACGTAACCGGACAATGTGGGAGTTTACACAAAACTACCAGATTTCCGGCGCTCCGAACTCACGGAACGAGCTTTGGCACAGTTCAAGAAGACCCACGGCTATTCGCAAGACGAAGAACCATACTTCCGAGAACAATTCCGGGAGATCCATCAACTTTTCCAAGAGCACATGATCACGGAGGTTTGAAATGCAGATTCGTAGCAACCACGGAGAACTGATCGGAGAGATCAACAGCGGCTTCACGGACAAGGGAGAACGTGTTACCACGAACACCATCTATGATCGCGGCAATCCCGTCAGCCAACACATCAGTGTCCGCGACAATCAGGGGAATGTCCGCACGACAAATGTGATCGGCGGGAAGATCCTTCCTTAGCTGTTATCCAGAGACAGGGAGAGGGACCAAGATATGCAAATCGACGAGCCGATGCGAACTATCGTCGTAGAACCCCTTAAGCTTCCCGGTGAACCTGCCGACAGGTTGACGGCAAAGAAGTTTATGCCGTGCTGTGGAGCAAGAATGTGATCAGGATTGATCGCAGGCACATTAACTGGGATGACCAGAACATGCGCTGGGAGTGCCCAAGGCTGTCCATCCCGTGATCTTAATCATCAAGATCGGGACCCTGACCAAACTGCTCCGGGGGTAAACCGCTTTTTTGGAACTTCCTCAGAGACTCTCTCGCGATATCGACTATTGCTTTCTCATCTGAGGACAACGTCTGGTCATCGACCGACTCGATCCGCTTAATGATTGCTCCAATGTCTGTGACCTCCGCAATGGCGCGGATGTTCAGCTTGTTTTATGACTTGGTCGCAGAATACAACAAGGCTTGTTACCAGCCTGATCGGTTCAAGGTCCTCGAAGCGAGCGCGGGAGGTGAAGATGCAATGGTAGTCCTCTTCGACACGGTCCAAAACAGGATGGTAAACGTAACAAGACAGAAAATGCGTAGGGCAATAGAGTTCGCGAATGAGGAAACGCGGTGATGCCGATGCATGTGTAAGAAGGAGATAGAGCGTCAATGACAAGAACGCACAAGAATCTCTCTGAAGCATTGCGACGTCAGGGGATACAACACCGCAATGAGGTGCGTTTGCGTGCGGCCAACTGGGACTACGCATGCGTGGCCGATATTTATATCCGCGAACTACAAGCAGTAGTCGAGATCGACGGCCCATCCCACATTGGG
>Ga0116118_1001768_pt1 | contig 10900 bp, 9 predicted proteins | sample June2015DPH_11_5_FD_89723 | JGI IMG/M metagenome (GOLD analysis project Ga0116118, IMG submission 89723) | Peatland microbial communities from SPRUCE experiment site at the Marcell Experimental Forest, Minnesota, USA - June2015DPH_11_40 | ecosystem: Environmental > Terrestrial > Soil > Wetlands >...
CGATTATCGCGGACTGTTGTCAACTGAACCGAGCCGCTTCGGCCGAGGCCTCGGCCGCGGCCTCGATACCGAGGAACTGTGGCGATTCGTGCGCACGCACGACTACGTGGCGGGCGACTTCATGTGGACCGGCATCGATTACCTCGGCGAAGCGTTCGGGAGGGCGTCCCGGGGAGCCAACGCCGGCGTCATCGATAGTTGCGGTTTCCCTAAGGACGGCTACTACTTCTACCAGAGCCAATGGACCGAGAAGCCGGTGCTGCACCTGTTTCCACACTGGAACTGGAAGGGACGGGAGGGCCAGTTCCTGACGGTGGTCTGCTACACCAATTGCGACAGCGTGGAGCTATTCCTGAACGGGAAATCGATCGGCGTCAAAGGCTACGTCTTCCCGCGATACGGCATGCAGGGACGCTATGGGCAATACGCGCCAGGAGTGTCCGGCGCGGCCCGAACCACTTCGGACCTGCATCTGGCCTGGGATGTGCCCTACGAGCCCGGCACTCTCAGGGCGGTCGGAATGAGGGGCGGAAAGGTGGCCGCGGAAACGGAGATTTCGACGACGAGCGATCCTGCCGCCATCGGCCTTTCCGTGGACCGGGACACCATGCGCGCCGACCGGCGCGACGTCGTCCACGTCACCGCGAAGGTGCTCGACGCCCGAGGGCGCTTGCATCCGGATGCGGACAATGAGATAACGTTCGAGATCCAAGGCGAAGGGAAACTGATCGGGGTTGACAACGGCAATATGGAGGACATGGCTGCCGATTTCAAAGGCAGGATCAGGAAGGCTTTCCACGGGATGTGCCTGGCGATCGTGCAATCCACGGCAACCGCCGGGCAGATTCGCGTGACTGCCACCTCGCCGGAGCTGAAGCCGGCCAGCGCGACGGTCGCGACCAGAGCCTGACCGGCGAGTTTGGGGGTTTGCCGATGCGGGTGGGATTGGCGAAGACGGGAGCGGGTCGCATTCGGACGGGTGACGCTTACTCCGCGGAAGGCGCAACTGCGAGAGTTGGGCTAGAATACGATCAGCAACGCACCGCTATGCGAGGTGTGCCTCGTCTGCCGATATTCGCGTTGGTCCTGGCGAGTGTCCTCGCATTCGCTTGCCAGCTTCGTGGCGCCCCGGCCGGCTACGCCAGGCGCGTCTGGCATGCCGAAGATGGACTGCCTGAAGAGACGGTTCAGGCGTTTGCCCAAACATCCGATCATTTCCTATGGATCGGTACGACCGGCGGACTCGTTCGTTTCGACGGCGCTCAGTTCGTAGTGTTCGACCGGGACAACACGCCCGCGCTCCATGAGAACAGCGTCTTTTGCCTTCTCGCCGCCGCCGACGGCACATTGTGGATCGGAACGGAAGGCGGGGGCGTGGTCAGCTACCGGAACCGCTCGTTCCGCTTGTGGTCGAGAGTGAATGGCCTCACCAACGGCTATATCCGGGCCCTCCGCGAGGATCGTAAAGGCCGAATCTGGATGGGAACGGACGACGGACTGTTTCGCTGGCAGGCCGGCAAGATCGAGCGCGTCGATGGCCGCGACGGCGTGCCGCCGATTGCGGTCCACTCGATCTACCGGGATCGCCAGCAGCGCCTGTGGGTCGGCGGCTATCATTTCTTTTGCATCGACGACGATCGTACGGCTGAGTTCCACTTGCCCGGTGGTCTGACCGACAACGTAAAGTCCATCCTGCAAACGCGCGATGGAACGATTTGGGTGGGCACCGTCACAGGCTTGCAGCGAAGCAACCCGGCGCCGGGGCCGTCCCCTCCCGTTTTTTCGCGCGTCAAAGACATTCACAGCACCGTCAGAACGCTGCTCGAAGACGACGATGGCACACTCTGGATCGGCACCATCGGCGACGGCCTGATCCGCTACTGGGATGGGCATTTCTCCACGCTGTCGGCGGGCACGACACTGCCCAGCAACGCCATTCTGAGTAGCTTCTCGGGATCGGAGCACAACATCTGGATCGGCACCCAGGCCGGGCTGGTTCGGCTCAACAAGACCGCCGCTAGCACCTTCGTCCTTCCCGACTTCGCCGATGCCGACTTTGGAACCATCTTTTCCGATCGCGATGGGACGCTGTGGGTATCCAGCACTCACTTGTTCCACCTCACCGGACGCCACGCCAGGATGCTACACCTTCCCGGTCCTCTTTCGAACGTCCGGATTCGCAATGTGTTCCGCGACAGTTCGGGCACGCTGTGGTTCGGAACCGAAGGTAAAGGCGCATTCCGCTGGGTCCACGGAGCGCCCCGCCCGGTCCCGCTGATTCAGCCCTATGTGCGGGCCTTCGCAGAAGACCACGAAGGAGGCGTTTGGATCGGCACCGATGGCGGCTATTGCCGCTGGCGGCCCGATGGCACACGCTGCTTCGAAGAGCACCAGAGCGTGCGTGCCATCTATACCGACCGGCAGGGCGACGTTTGGGTAGGCAAGGACCGCGGTTTGACCCGGTTGCGCAACGGCGGTGAGGTCTCGGACTCGCCCATCCCGCGCCTGCGCGAAGAGAAAGTGTGGGCGATTCACGAGGACCCCGAGGGAGCATTGTGGTTCGGCACGCGCACCGGCGGCCTGTTCCGCTGGAAGTCAGGCCGACTGACGGTCTACACAACTGCCCAGGGTCTCGCCAATAACAGCATCTACCAGATCCTGGAAGACCGCCATGGCACTTTCTGGCTGAGCGGGCCGAATGGCATTTCGTCGATCGCCCGCCACGATCTCGAACTCACTGCGGCCGATCCCTCCCACCGGCCCGCCGTGAGACTTTACGGCACTTCCGAAGGACTGGAGACCACGCAGATGTATGGTGGCGTCCAGCCGGCGGGCTGTACTACTTCCAGCGGCGAGGTCTGGTTTCCCAGCACCGCCGGTGCGGTCCGGATTGGCGCGGATCCCGAGGACCCCGTATCCGCTCCGCCCGCGGTCCTTTACCGCGTGGAGGCGGATGGCCACGAGGTTGGCGCCGACGGCGATGTCGAATTGCCTCCCGGACAAGGCAAGCTCGAGATCCAATACGGCGCGATCCAGTTCCGGTCGCAGGACCGAGTGCGCTTCCTGTATCAACTGGAAGGATTCGACAGCGGCTGGACCGAAACGCGGGCCCGCCGGGCTGGTTATACCAACATTCCGGCTGGCCGCTACCGCTTTCACCTGCTGGCATTCGATATCGCTCAACCCGGCGCCACTTCCCAGGCTTCGGTTTCCTTTGACTGGCGTCCGCACTTCTACCATGCCTGGTGGTTCTATCTTTTGTGCGTGGCGTGTCTGGCCGGCGCGGCGTGGTCCATGTACCAGGCGCGTATGCGTCAGGCTCAAGCCCGGTTTGAGGCCGTGCTTGGAGAGCGCAACCGTCTGGCCCGCGAGATGCATGACACGCTGATCCAAGGGTGCACCGGCGTTTCGGCGTTGCTCGAGGCGGTCGCCTCGATGTCCCGGGAAGATGCGCCCTCCGCCGGAAATCTGCTCGATTGCGCCCGCGCCCAGATCCGCGCCGTTACGGACGAGGCCCGCGAAGCCGTTTGGAATTTGCATCAAGGCGGCCGTTCCGAAATCAGCCGCCTGGTGGATCAGATGGCGCAGCAGGCTTGTGCCGCTTCGCAAGTGCCCTTGCGGTTCGAGACGTCCGGCAAGCCCGTCGTGCTCGATCCGTTGATCGAGCACGACATCATGATGGTGGCCCGCGAGGCGGTCTGCAATGCCATCCGCCATGCGCATCCCAGCGAGGTCCGGCTCAGAATTGACTTCCACGGCGGCCGAATCAGGATGAGCGTGCTGGACGATGGCTGCGGTTTCGAGCCGGGCGAGGTGGTTCCGCAAACGGGAGGCCATTTTGGGCTCATCGGAATGCGCGAGCGTACCGAACGGCTCGGCGGGCGTTTCGCGGTTCGTAGCGCCCCCGGCAAGGGCACCGAACTGTGCGTGGATGTTCCCGTGTGCTCGCCGACGCACGAGAGGCAGGGAGCACTGGACGGATGAGCGCGGCGCGCAAATTCAGCGTCCTGGTGGTGGAAGATCATCCCATCATGCGGCTGGGAATCGCGTCCATCATTGCGGCGCAGCCCGACATGACCGTTTGCTTCCAGGCGGAGTCCGGAGAAGAGGCCGTGCGGGCGTTTCGCCAGTATCATCCCGATATCACTCTGATGGATCTGCGGCTGCCGGGGATCAGCGGAGTGGAGGCGCTCCGTATTATGCGCCGCGAAGACCCTCATGCTCGTTGCGTCGTCCTAACCACGTACGAGGGCGACGAGGACATTCATCAGGCGCTCGCCGCCGGCGCGGCGGCCTACGTCATCAAGGCCATGTCCTACGAAACCCTGGTGGACGCCCTACGCCGCGTTTACGCGGGAAGCCGTTATCTCCCCCCTCCCGTCGCGCGACGCTTGGCCAATCGTACGCCCAACTCCGATCTGAGCCCACGCGAACGTGAGGTTCTCGCTTTCATGGTTTGCGGAAAGACAAACAAAGGGATCGCCGACGCGCTCGGAATTACAGAGGCGACCGTGAAATGCCACGTCAGCGTGATTTTGCAGCGCTTGAACGTGGCTGATCGGACTCAGGCTGTCGTTGCCGCGCTCCAGCGAGGGCTCGCCCACCTTTGAACCGGCCCGGTTTTGCGCAAACAGTAAGCGCAACGCACCGACCTGACCACCGAACCCGCATTCTTCCGGCGCCCTTCGAGGGCACGCCACCATCGCGCGGTCACTGTGCCAGACCAGGGCGGGCCTGGGTTCAAGGGCACCAAGACCGACGAGCCCCGGGTTCTCAAGCTCGAAGAACGCCGCAAGAAGCAGGACGCCTTCCGCGCCCAGTTCGGCCCGGACTACCAGGCGGACCTGGATCTGGTCTTCGCCAACCCGGACGGCTCGCCCCTGAAGCCGAACTCGATTTCGGCCACGGTCAGCTTGCTGTTCAAGCGCTTCGGAATCCCCAAGCCCAAGGGCGAGTCGCTGCGCCTGCTGCGGCACACCATGGCGAGCCAAATGCTCGCGGGCTCATAGCGACCCGGCAGGGGATCGGCCTCGACTACGCGCGGAAGCGACATGCCCATGAGCCGGTCGGGGAGATCCGGCATCCGTGGGACCTCACAGCACGGCCCCGGCCCGATTTCATGAGGCTGTCGTGGTACGGATTCATCCTGTCCGTAACGGTCTTCGGAGCCTTCCTATCGGTCTGGGTCATCCACTATATGGAGTTCCCGATCCCGACTGGACTACCGGTTCGTCTCCTTCGACCGGGCGTGCAAGGAGTGCCAGTCCCCGACTTGGAGCCGCTCGTCGTGAGGGTTGAAAGGGTGGGCGGCACAGTGTGGCCTCCACCAGACTGGCGGTCCATGTCCCGTGAGCAACTTCGCGCATACCAAGCCAGAAGCCCCGAGCACGTCCTCTATTTCAACTCACGGCGGATTTCGTGGGATCAACGATCCGCCGTCCGCCAGACTGGCCCGTCTACGTTCGGGGCGACGGCGACCTGGAATGGGGACAGGTGCTCCGGGCGATTGACATCATTCGCGGGAAGCGGGCGCGGGTGGTTTTGCTTACCGACTGAGGAAAGTCGGAGTGATCTCGGATTGGAGGCCGCGTTGAGGGACGAGACAGCGCACCCCATCCGCTGCCTTCCAGCGCGTGGTCTCCCGTGGTCTCCAAACGCCCGTAAGTTGTTGAGGAATTGGTAGCGCTAACGGGAATCGAACCCGCTCGCCGCCAGTATAGTACGGTTCAGTTGAGTGCGAGTGGTTGCGTTTCGGTCCAGTCGCGCACTTTGGTAGTGGGGTCATAGGACCCCACTACCCGCACTTTGCATCGACGCTGTCTTTTCTCTAATATCGGAAGCGTGAGTGGCTCGACCATCGTCGTGGCGGGAGCTACCGGAAGTCTCGGCGGACGCATCGTGAAAGCTCTGGTCGAACGGGGTGCCAGCGTAAAAGCGCTTGTTCGCCACGGCACCGCGCGGCACAAGCTTGCGCGACTGCACGAGCTCGGCGTAACGATTGCCAGTGTCGACTTGGGCAGCGCTTCCGAAGTGACACTGGCATGCTCGGGTGGGTCCTGCGTGGTGTCCGCGCTGCAGGGATTGCGGGACGTGATCGTAGAGGCACAAACGGTTCTGCTCGACGCTGCGATCAAGGCCGACGTGCCACGTTTCATTCCGTCCGACTACTCGATCGATTTCACCAAGTTCCCACTCGGAGAGAATCGCAATCTCGATCTGCGCCGAGACTTCCACCAGCGCCTCGATGAGACTTCGATTTCATCGACCACGATTTTCAACGGTGCGTTTGCAGATATGCTCACCGGTCAGATGCCGCTCATTCTCTTCAAACTGAAGCGAGTCCTCTATTGGGGCGACGCGGACCAGCGCATGGACTTCACGACAATGGACGACACGGCCGCATTCACGGCGAGCGCGGCTCTTGATCCGTCCACCCCTCGCTTCCTGCGAATTGCCGGCGATCAACTCAGCGCCCGGGAACTGACGGCGGTCGTAAGCGAGGTGACCGGAAAGGAGTTTCGCCTGTTCCGCGCGGGAGGTCTGGGAATGCTCGGCACGCTTATCAAGGTCGCGCGCACGGTCGCTCCCGGAGAGAAGGAACTTTACCCGGCATGGCAGGGCATGCAATACATGCGTAACATGTTCGACGGCCGGGCAAAGCTGGAGCCGCTCGACAACGATCGCTATCCCGGTATTCGTTGGACGACTGCGCGGGATGTGCTCTCAGCGCGTCAAGGCGGCTAGCAGGGAGGAGAAGAATGATGAGGAAAAGCGCAACCACATTCGCGATCTTCGCGTCCCTGATTTCCGTTCCCGTGGTGCTGGCCCAAGACCAAGCACAACCTCAGAAGGCGCCGGGACAGTTCTCCCCCCGTCAGCCCCGGGGCATTTACGCCGTTGTCCTGGCCTTCGACCATCGTCCCTACACCGCCACCATTGGTAATCCCGCGATCTCGGGACTGTTTCTGTACTTCGACTGGGCCACCTTGGAGCCCACGAAAGGCCAATTCGATTTCAGTTTACTGGAAGAGGCCTTTCAGATCGCAGACGCGAAGCACAAGACCATTCAACTCGCTCTGCTTCCCGGTTTCTCCACGCCGCGTTGGCTGCTGGATGAACTCCCCTCCTGCGATGACTGGTTGGCTTCAGGCGGGAGCACAGGCTCTGCACCACCTCACTGCGGAAAGGCCACGTTCGGGCTTCCCGAAGGCGAGGCCCGTAAGGGCGAGATGCATGAGCTGCCGTTGCCATGGAACCCCGTGTACAAGAGGCACTGGCACGCGTTTCTACTCGAGTTTGCGAGGAGGTTCGGCCAACGCGAGGCCTTTGTGTCCATCGCCGTCGCGGGTCCCACGTCGCAGTCCGAAGAGATCATTATGCCTCACAACGGACCTGGCGAGACGGAGAAGTGGGCGCGACTCTTGGAAGCGTTCTTCGGCGACCCGTTGTACCATCGGTCGAACAAGGCGTTTGTCGAGGAGTGGAAGGCGGCGATCGACGATTACGGACGAATCTTCAGCGATGTCACTCTCGCGCTGACGCGCGCGGCGGGTCTTCCCTTCAATCCGACTGGGCGTGGGGAGCACGAGGCTTCCACCTTGGAGATCGCGGCCTATTTTGCGAGCAGGCCGCTGGGCCCAAACGCAAAGGCGACGCAGAACAACGGGATAACGGCGGCTCACCCACTGACTATGAGGCCGGTTAAAGAGATGTCGGCGGACACGATGCGCAATCCACGAGTCCTCGCGGGAGGAGAGTTCGCCACCGGGTTTGCGCGAGACCCGGCGCGGGAAGGATGCCTGACCGACGACAAGTCTTCGGCCGCCTGCCAGAGCGTCAGTCCCGAGCAGGCGCTCGCCAACGTGCTGGCAGTCTTCTTCGCCGGCACGCCCTACGGACATTTCTATGGCTCGCGGGACGGCACGGCTCCCGTCCACTACCTGCAAATCTATCAGGGAGACATTCTGTACGCCAACGGACACCCTGCGGTTCAGGCTATGCTCCTTGAGGCCAGCAAGCGGCTCCTGTCTGCGCACTGAGGCTGGGTTGGATCGGGGCTTGGCGCGCCGCGGAGGGGGCGCCGCATTCGATTTGCGATCCGAACAACCCAGATTAACCGCCCCTGCAAACTGATCTGGTTAGGCGTGCGGCAGACGACCACCGAGAACGCTACGGTCGTGAACGAGCAGCGCGCCCACGGGTTGACGTGCGATCGTGCCTGCCTCAGCCTTTGTCGGTGGAACTGACCACATGGCGCAGTACGCCGCGCCGCCGGTGCGACGCGGGCCGAGCAGGATTCAGTGTGGGACGCGAGATTCTTGGGCGGCTAGACGCGAGCTTTGCGCAGCCGGGCCGCGCACATCGCACACAAGGTCAAGATGACGGTGATCAAGAGGCACCATAGTGTTGGGCCGGCGGTGCGCAGCAGGTGAAGACCGAACCCAATACGATACTCCGACCAAAAGTGCGCGTCGTCGCGCAGCATCACCACGGTGACGAAGTTGAGGCCCAGCGCCTGCAGGGCGAATCCGACGCTCGCCCACCAGCGGTGCCGGAAGGGTCGCGAAGGCAGCAAGCCAAGGTCGATTCGACGGCCGAGCCACCACCACCAGAAAACAGCCACCGGGAGGAGCAGCGGACATCTGGCGGGAGCAGCTTGAAGATCGAACTGAGAGAACACGGGGAGGCAAAGAATGTAGGCTGGCGTGTTCATGGCCACGAATGCTATCCAAGAGGCTTCGTACACGGCCAGACTGGTGGGCCGATGTCCGACGCCGTCATACCCATCGCTGCGATCACGTGATCGTTATACAAGTCCCCGATCATCAGCAGGCCGCTGACGCATCCGAAAACCAATGGCAGGGCCACGCGATAGCGCCAGCGATGCATGCCTGTATAGACACCAATAGCCATCTGACGGTTCCTTCGGGTATCTGAAAACGGAAGGGTGGCCGCCCTCGCCGGCTTAGGCGAAAGCGGCGGCCCGCAATGCCTGAGGTGCCGCCAGAGTTATTTATTCTAAATGGCGGAGAGAGAGGGATTCGCTAGCTCGTACTTGTTGAAGATACGTGTTTTCAATATTATACAACTTGCTCAACTGTAGGCGATTTGCTCATTTTGCACATTTCGCCACCACAGCGCCTACAGGAAAACCCCACGGAGACCGACCCCGCCACGCTCTTCCAGGCGATCTGCTTCCGGCGCTGGCGAGGACCGAGGCGGATCTTGCCAGCATGAGCCAAAATGCCCCGCCGCACAGGATCGCTCACAATCGCTCCGCACCCGCCTGTTGGACCCACGGCATCCCCTGAAACCCGGAAGCGCAAACTCGGCCAGGAGTCCCATCAGAATCTTGCCTGGGAGTCACACTGCAAGTTCTCCCCCGCCCGAAGTGAACCCCCGCCCGGTTTATAAACCCAAATCGGGGGAGTCCTCATTTGAGATTTTACTGTGCCCACTTCTCCAAGCAACTCGATCCACGACTCCCCGAATCTCGCACCACAATCCCCCAGGAGCCTCACAGCGACCTCCCAGATCGCACCGTGCCATCCGAGCGGGACCTGGGCATCCCCAACTGCCTCGCCCCTCCTACAGCGCTCCTACTCGGCTTTTTCGCTGGCCTTGAGCTTCGCCGCCGCCACGTCCTCGTCCATTTTCTGAAGTCGATCTTGGCACTCGGGGCAGATCAACAGATGCTCTTCGAGGGTGGTTGCACTGGCCGACTCCGAAAACGTCTGCGTGGCGTACTGTTCGAGATCGTCGTCGCTAATGTGGTCCACGGGAAACCAGGGTAGCCCATTTCTCGGGTCTCGGCAGATGACGGCATCTCCGTCCCTGGATAATGGCTGTATGGCGATTGCCAGTCCAACCCGGCACGATTTTGTTCGCCGGGGCCAACGACTCGAACACTTCACCATCGCCTACAACAGCGCCGAAGGTCTGGTGTCCATTGTCGCTGGAATCCTTGCCGGGTCGGTTTCGCTCGTCGGTTTTGGACTGGACAGCGCCATCGAAGTTGCTTCCGGTACTGCGTTGCTCTGGCGGCTCCATCACGATCTTGACCATTCCCGAAGAGAGCAGGTCGAACGGACCACTTTGCGGATCGTCGGCGGCTGCTTCGTGGCGCTGGCGCTGTACATCGCTTACGAATCCGGCTCCACGTTGATCGGCCACAAAACACCGGAGCGCAGCATCCCCGGCATCATCGTCGCAGCCGTTTCGGTCGTGGTGATGCCGCTGTTGGCCCGAGCGAAACGTAGGGTTGCTGCCGGAATCCGAAGCGGAGCCATGACCGCCGATTCCAGACAGGCCGATTTTTGCACCTACCTGTCAGCGATTCTTCTAGGCGGTTTGCTGTTGAATGCGCTGCTCGGCTGGTGGTGGGCCGATCCGGCGGCGGGATTGGTGATGGTGCCGATCATTGCGAGAGAAGGCGTGGAGTCCTTGAGGGGCAGAGCGTGTGGCTGCGGGGATGAATGCCGTTGAACGCACCACTCACCGACCAACATGCGAAGACCTGTTGCGCCGATACCAGTTGCCGCCCCACGTCGTCTGCATCCGCTTCTCGAAATCTGGCGGGTGCATCTCCGACAGCCGTTCCAGAGAACCCGTCCGTTCGCACCAGCGCACGAGATCGGCAAACTCCTTCACGTCGGAAAGAGTTCTGCCAACTGCCGTGAAGCCTCTGTAGAAACCGGGTGTCTCGATTTCCGATTGCGCCGTCCACCGAAAACCGCCCTTGTCGTTGTTGCGTCTGGTTGTGAACCGTTTGACGAGCCCTCGGTGGTCACCTCAAAACCGGCCATGCGTGGTCACTTCAAAACCGGCCACTCCCATCACCCAGGACTGAGTAGTTTTACCATGCCAGTTGCGCCCAGACAAGCACTAATTTCAGTTGCGA
>Ga0116118_1001784_pt1 | contig 10857 bp, 10 predicted proteins | sample June2015DPH_11_5_FD_89723 | JGI IMG/M metagenome (GOLD analysis project Ga0116118, IMG submission 89723) | Peatland microbial communities from SPRUCE experiment site at the Marcell Experimental Forest, Minnesota, USA - June2015DPH_11_40 | ecosystem: Environmental > Terrestrial > Soil > Wetlands...
ATCGCCTCGGCCCAGGGCCGGGTTGAGTCGAGCGTGTAGACCCGGCCATCGATCAGAGCGATGTCGGCTGGAGCGGGCAAAGCGGCCTCCCGATTCTCGGAACGTCTTAACAGCTGCCCCAATCTCGCGCCACACTCGACCGCGGCGCGCCCTCTCTGCCCGTCCGTCATCCCCGAGCACCGGATCACGGACCGTGGGTTGGTGGGCGTGGCGGGTTTCTTGGTGGTTGAAGCGACGCCCGAGCCGTCTCTCCCTCCCGAGGCCGTCACCTCGCTCTCGCGACTATCCGCCGCTTTCGGGACACATATGCCCCCTACCGATCGGACAGTTTCAAGAAACTCATCCCCGCCACGCCCGGCGGCCCCGACTCTCCGCGCCTTCGGGACACATGTGTCCCGAATCGACCCGAGAGCCCAACCCCGACCCGATGACACACCCGGGCGTCAGGATGAGACCGTGGCCAGTGACCCCGATCGACTCCACCGGCTCATGCGATTGGCCGAACAACGTCACGGACTCATCACCGTGGCCGACGCGGCCGCCGAGCGCGTAGAACGGCGGACGCTTGCGCGGCTGGCGCAGCGCGGTGTCCTGGTGCGCCATAGTCGGGGCCTGTACCGGGTCGCCGGCCACACACCCTCAGCTCGAGACGAGATCAGGGCCGCCACCGTCGCCACCGCCGGCGTCGCCTCACACGAGTCGGCAGTGATCTGGTGGGGCTCGGACGCACTCAATACCCCCAAGGCGCACGTCACCGTGTCGCACAAGCGAAGCCCGAAGACACGGGTAGGTTTCGTCGTGCACTCGACCACCCGGGACCTCGACAGGGTCAGCGTCACCCGAGACGGCATCCGGGTCACTACACCGATCCAGACGCTCCTCGACCTCTGTGCCGCCGGCCACGAAGCTGCGACGCTCCGCTCGTTCCTCGCCCACTGTCTCTCACATCGGCTCGTCAGTCCGTCCCAGCTCGAGCGCTTCCTGCGGCGGCTGCGCAAGCGTGCGCCGGGTAGCCGCCGCTTACGGGGCCTCGCAAACCTGGCCGGCGGCGGAGTCGTGGACAGCGAGCTCGAGATGGAGCTCCTGAGCGTGCTCGAAGCGGCCGGCATCCCGAAGCCCAAGGTCCAGTACCGGGTGACCCACGACGGCAGGTTCGTCGCCCGAGTCGACGCCGCCTGGCCGGATCTCTACGTCGTCATCGAGGTTGACGGCTACCGCTACCACTCCGATCCGCGCACCTTCGTCAACGATCGGCGGCGCCAGAATGCCCTCGCGAACCTGGGCTACACGGTGCTGCGGATCACAGCGGACGATATACGAGACGACCCAGGCGGCTTGTGTCAAACGGTCAAGGCGACCCTGGCGCGTGCAACGGCCGCCCGTGCCGCCTGACCGCTCAACCGAGCATCGCGTCGTACTGAGTCTCCCCCAACACGGCTGACACCTTGACGTTGGGCGCCCCGCACGGTGAGAAGCTCGCTTTCACTGTGCTCGTGCCGCCGGGGTGCGGAAGCGTCACGTCCACCGCGGTGACAGCAGGACACGTCGTCTGCCCGTCGACAGGGAAGTCGCCGTACTCCACCACAAAACCGGCCGTCCCTCCGGCCGCCACGTTCACCGGCGCTGTGGATCCGATGTCGGTGATGACTGGCTTCATGGTGCCCGATGCCGGCACGAGGAGGATTGTCGGGTAACCGTCCAGCGTGCATGCCCCGGCACCCTGGTTCGTCACCACGAAACCCAGCGCTACCGTTGCCGCCGCTACCGAGTGTCGCCCGATGGAAACGGACAGTGCCGATCCCTTGCATAGCAGGGTCGTGGTCGTAGTCGAGGTCGAGGGGCTGCTCGACGTGGTCGGCGCCTGTGTTGTCGTCGTGGTCGACGAGGTCGCGACGATGACCGAGGTGGACGTGGATGTCGTACTGGCGGCTGACGAGTGACCGAATAGGGAACACCCACCCAACAACAGCGCGACCGCTATCCAGAGTGCTCCGCCCACGACTCGAGTTGCCCGCATAGAGCGACGCCCTCCTGGCGCCCGTGTCCCGAGGGACGACCCCGGTCCGGGATCAGTATCGCCGCCTCTCGCCCCGGTGCGGTGGCACTCCGCCTACGGCATGCCCGGCAAGGATTCGTAGCTTGGCTCGTCCTCCCGATCATCGCCGGCGACGAGCCCACGCCAGATGCCGCGTACCTTCCGGCAGATCACGACTCCGACCTGCCGGGCGTCGGGACGTCCTCATCGTCGGGGGCGACATCGACCGCCTCGATGACAGTGCGCCAGCCCTCAGCCAGGGTGCCAGATGACCAGACGACCAGACGACCAGACGAGCAGGGATGCCACGATGAACATGAGCGGCGCCCAGGGCGCTTCGGGGGCGGGGGCGGGTTTCTTCGGACTCTCCGGTCGCATTGGGACCTATCTGTCCCGGAACCCGGGAAGAGTCGACCGGCACGCCGGCACCGCGGACCGACTCTCCGGTCGCATTGGGACCTATCTGTCCCGGAACCCACCCAGAGTCCCGCCCCAGCGATGCGGTGGACGCCTCAACGGGGGGGCGGCGCAACTTCTCGCCTTCGCGGCCTTCATAGCGCCAGAACGCCGCGCCAGCCATCGCCACGGAGACAACGAAAAGCAACCAGAGCTGCGGTTGGCCGAGCAGCGAGTTCAGTACGAGCACGCCGGAGGCCAGGCACAGCGCGACCTGCGTGAGGCGGATCATGCGCCTCCGGTCGACGGCGTCGGCGAGCGCCCCTCCGATGAACGCCGTGGCGAGCAACGAGTGCGACAACTGGTACGTCTGGTCCGGCAGGGCGACGTGGTGAGCACGCTTCCGGCGAACGAGATGACTCCGCCGGCGAACAGGATCCGAAGGTCTCTGGACTCGCGAAACGGCAAGAGATCCATGCGAACCTGGCGCGGCAAGCCCCCTCTGAGCCCGCGCCATCACTCCAGTCTGGCCGCTCCTGGCAGCCCAGCAGACCGCCCGATGCCTAGGGGAACAGCCCCCGCAACCGGATCGCCTCACCGACACGTTCGAGCGCAAGCGCCACCGCAGCGCGCCGCAGCGTGACCTTCAGATCCTTGGAGTGCTGCCAGCAGGCGTCGAAGGCGGTTTCCATGATCCGCCGCAGCCGTTCGGCGACGACCTGCTCTTCCCAGGCGAAACCCTGCCGGCTCTGTGCCCACTCGAAGTACGAAGCCGTCACACCCCCGGCGTTGGCGAGGATGTCCGGCACGAGCACGATGCCGCGGTGCTCAAGGATCGGATCGGCCCCCGGCAAGGTAGGACCGTTCGCCGCCTCGACTACGACCTTGGCACCGAGTCGAGCGGCGACATCGGCGGTGATGGTGCCCTCGAGGGCCGCGGGAACGGCAAGCTCGCACTCGATGTCCCAGAGCTTCGTGGGATCGAGCGGGTCCGCCATCGCAAAACCCGCCACCGTGCCGTGCCGCGACACGTGGTCCGCCAGCGCCAACGTGTCGAGTCCGGCGGGGTTGTACACGCCACCGTCCGCGTCGGTGACGGCGACGACGCGCATACCGGCCGAGGACAGCAGGTAGCAGAGTGGCCCACCCACTTTGCCGTGACCCTGCACGATCGCCCGGGAGCCCGCCATCGACATGCCGAGCTCATGGAAGATCGCCCGGCTGCAGATCAGCACACCTTGCGACGTCGCACCGACGTGCCCGCGGCTGCCGCCCACAGCAAGCGGCTTGCCCGTCACAACACCGGTGACCGCTTCGCCCCGGAACATCGAGATCGTGTCCATCAGCCACGCCATCACCCTGGCGTCGGTGTTGACGTCCGGAGCCGGTACGTCCTTGTCCGCCCCGAGCAGCGACGCGACGTCGATCGTGTAGCGGCGCGTCAGGCGCTCGAGCTCGAAGTCGGAGAGCTGGCGCGGGTCGACTTGCACGCCGCCTTTGGCACCCCCGAAGGGGATGTCGACGACGGCGCACTTGAGCGTCATCTCCGCCGCCAGCGCCTTCACCTCGCTCGCCGTCACCGACGGGTGGAACCGGATGCCACCCTTCCCTGGGCCACGGCTGACGTCATGATGGACCCGCCATCCGAGGAAGACCTCGATGTGACCATCATCCATCCGTACGGGCACGCCGACTTCGAGCACGCGTGTCGGCACCGACAGCATTCGGCGGATGTCCTCTTCCAGCCCGATGAGCTTGGCCCCGTCATCGATTCGCTCGAGTACTGCTTCCCATGGGTCCGTTACGGACATTCTCCGTTGACCTCCGTGTCCCCGTCAGGCCAAGCTAGCCGGGGCAGGCATCGCCGCAGTGGACGCTCACGACCTACAGTGCGGGGGTGGCTGACACGATTGTTGACGCAGCAGCAGAGGTGACCGAGACCGAGTTCGCCCGGGACGCCGAGGCATTCCTCGAGGCGAATGCGACACTCAAGCCCGTCGTTCGATCCGGCTACGGCGAGGGCTCCGACGAGATCTCCGTGCTGCCGGAGCGCACGCCTGAGCAGGATGCCAAAGAGGTCGCAGCGGCCAAGGCGTGGGCACAGAAGGTCTTTGACGCCGGCTTCGGCTGGATCACGGGACCCAAACGCTACGGCGGTCGTGAACTGCCGAAGTCGTATCAGACGCTCTACGGCTCGATCGAGTCTCGCTACGCCACGCCCACCCAGGCCCCTCGCGGGATCGGACTCGGCATGATCGCGCCCACGATCCTCGCCCACGGCACCGAGACCGTGAAACAGCGGTACCTCCGGGCGCTCTACCGGGGCGACATCATCGCCTGCCAGCTGTTCTCCGAGCCGGGAGCCGGCTCCGACCTGGCGTCGCTCCAGACGCGAGCCGTCCGCGACGGCGACGAGTGGATCGTCAACGGCCAGAAGGTGTGGACCTCCGGTGCCCACTACTCGGAGATCGGCGAGATCCTCTGCCGCACCGACCCTGACCTCCCCAAGCACAAGGGACTGAGCGGCTTCATCGTCGACATGCATGCGCCCGGGGTCGAGGTCCGGCCGTTGCGCCAGATGACCGGCGGTGCCTCGTTCAACGAGGTGTTCTTCACAGACGTCCGCATCCCCGCCGATCACCTCCTCGGGGATGTGAACTCCGGCTGGTCCGTTGCGCTCACAACGCTGATGAACGAGCGGGCCGCGATCGGCGGTGGTGGAGGTGGCGCTTCGTCCGGCGGAAGCGAGTTGCGACGCCTGATCGCGCTGGCGCAACACCTCGGTGTCAATGACGACCGCCTCCTGCGGCAGGAGATCGCTGACACCTGGATCAACCTGCAGGTGGCGCGGTACAACAACGAGCGCGCCCTCGCCAAGATCCGGTCAGGTCAGCTACCAGGTCCGGAACTGTCGATCGCCAAGCTCTCGCTCACGCAGAACCTTTCCCGGACCGCCGAGCTGGCAGCCCGCATCCTCGGCCCCCGCATCACCGCCGATTCGGGCGAATGGGGCACTTTCGCCTGGTCGAAGTTCGTGCTTGGCGTGCCGGGTATGCGCGTCGCAGGTGGTACCGACGAGGTCATGCGCAACATCCTCGGTGAGCGCGTACTCGGCCTGCCCAAAGAACCTCCGGTCAACCGCTGATCGGCGGCGTGCGGCAGTCGAGCGTCTGCTTGTGGATGTAATCGATGCGTTCTCGCGGTGCTACTACTTTGATAGAGTTACCTGTCACCCGTAACCGGTAGCTGGAGGTACTAGTGCACGTCGATCCATACATGGTGTTGGGGAGCGCCGTGGTCGGGTTCCTCGTGGGCCTCACGGGCGCCGGCGGCGGTGCCCTGATGACGCCGATGCTGATCCTGCTGTTCAGCATCAAGCCATCAACGGCCATCTCGAGCGACCTCGTGGCTGCCGTCGTGATGCGACCGGTCGGCGCCGCCGTCCACCTCACGAAGAAGACCGTCAACCTGCGATTGGTTGGGTGGATGGTCGTCGGGTCGGTGCCGATGGCGTTTCTCGGGGCGTACCTGCTGCACCTATTCGGTCTCGGCAAGCCCGCACAGACGAACATCGAGATCGCACTCGGGTCCGCTCTCCTCATCGGCGCCGCGGCGATGGTGCTGCGCTTCCTGCTCGACCGTCGCAGCAGCCAGGCTCGCGACGCAGCGGTCCACGCGCTCAAGGTCAAGCCGATCCCGACGATCCTCATCGGCATGGTCGGAGGGATCATCGTGGGCATGACCTCGGTCGGGGCAGGCTCGCTGATGATCGTGCTGCTGCTGTTCATGTACCCGGTGATCGGGGCCAAGCAACTCGTCGGTACCGATCTCACCCAGGCGGTCCCCTTGTCGTTGGCGGCAGCGCTCGGGGCGCTCCTATTTGGTCACGTCGAGTTCGGCGTGACCACCTCGCTGATCATCGGCAGCGTGCCCGCCGTGCTCGTCGGGTCGTTCCTCTCGTCGCGGGCGCCGGACAAGCTCATCCGGCCGGCCATCACGTTCGTGATCTTCGCCTCCGGCCTCAAGTACATCGGAGTGAGCACCACCGCTCTGGGTTGGACGCTGTGCGCGGTGATACTCCTTGCCGGTGCCGTGTATCTGAGCCTGGCGCGGCCGTGGCGGAAGGCCGACACGGCGGAGAAGACCGGCGTACCTGTGGTCGCGGTCTCGACCCCGGACTGAGCCGCTACGGAAGTGGCGCGCTCGGAAACCCGGTCGTCGACACGAACGAGCCGCCCCCCGGAGGCGTGACCGTATACGAGTCGCACTCGCCTCCCACAGTCGGAGCCTCGAAGTAGTAGATGCCAGGGTCGGCGGTGGATGGGTACCCAGTGAACACCGGGGAAGGCTGGGCTCCCACCACCTGAGCGACGCCAAAGCACACCAGGTCCGGGCTCGACTGCAGGCTCGTCATCACGAGCGCTCCCGAATTCCTCAGATCGAGCGCGATCTCCGTGGCCGAGCCCGACACGGTCGGGAACGTGAGTGACGGAGCCAATGCGGACAAGCCCGACGTCGAGGTCACACCATCCAATGTCTCATGCGAGCCCACGTACCGCTCAGAGGCCGCCAAGGCGCTGTTGAGGTTGGATTGGGCCCCCCCAACCGTGTCGTTCGTGGTCGTGGCGGCGAGGTTCTCGAGGTAGTGAGCACCGATGATGAGGCCGATCACCAAGGCGATTGGGATCGCGACCGTCGCGATGATGAGCGCCCGCTTACTAGCAGCCGGTTGGCGTCGTCGACGGGTCTCGGCGGCTGCCAGCATCTGAAAGATGGCCTCGGGATCCTTGATTGGCGTACCGTCAGCTGGAGCACCGCTATGTTCGGCACCTTCGCTTGGATCGACCGTCAGATCGCTCATCGCCCGGTACCTCCAGTCTCCTCGTCATCGATTCGTGCCAGGGGGCGGAGCCTGTCGTGATAGCCGGCCGGGCGGAAGAGGAGTCCTTCCACGAACGCCCAGCTACGGCGATGGAACGGCGTGCATCCCCAAGCTGCCAGCGCCATCTTGTGCGACGGGGACGGGTAGCCCCGGTTGCGCTCGAAGCCGTACCACGGGTAGTGCTCCGACTCCTTTGCCATCAGCCGGTCCCGCGTGACCTTGGCGAGGATCGACGCTGCGGCGATCGCCTTCGAGCTCGAGTCCCCGCGCACGATCATCCGCACCGGCAGGGCGGCCTCGCCGTCGTTGAGGAAGTCGAACTTGCCGTCGAGCAGCAACATGTCCGGGACCACGTCGAGTTGGTCGAGGGCGCGCCGGGTCGCTAGGCGCTGGGCGCACGTCATCCCGAGCTCGTCGCACTCCTCGTTGCTGGCGTGGCCGACTGCCCAGCTCGCCACGGCCCGGGCGACAGGCACGAACAACGCTTCCCGCTCGACCAGGGTCAGCTGCTTGGAGTCCCGGACACCGCTCGGGAGCTTGCGGCCGGATCCTGGTGTGACGACAACGACGCCGACGCTCACCGGCCCGGCCCACGCGCCTCGTCCCACTTCGTCGATCCCCCCAACAGCCGTGCACCCCTCGGCAAAGTACCGGCCTTCGATCCGCATCGTCGGTGAGGTCACCACTTCGCCGCTCCCCCACGGACTGCCACACGCATCGCGCCTCACCGTACTGTCCGTGGCAGATAGCTAGTGGAACTTGTCATATGACAGCAATGCTTGCGATTGCAGTATCGTGACGCTCCATGCACACATCCCGACTGCGTCACAACCGCGACGTCGTCGGCGCCATCTGCGCCCTGGCGATCGCATGCGCCGCCTGCGGGTCGTCCTCCTCGACGCCCACGACGGCCGCGCCCGGCTCGACCACTCCCCATGGAACGGCTGACGTTGCATACGCGGGCTCGTTGGTGAAGCTCTACAACGACACGCTCGGACCAGCGTTCCAAAAGGCGACGGGAGATCACTTCGGTGGCCCGCCGGGAGCAGGCTCGCTGGCTCTCGCGCAAGAGATCCTCTCGGGCGAGATCTCTCCAGGCGTGTTCCTCTCCGTCGGAGCGAAGGCGATCAAGGAGCTCTGGCCGAGCCACGCCAAGTTCGCCCTGGCACTGGCGACCGACCCGCTGGTGGTGGCCTATTCGCCGAAGAGCCGGTACTTCACGCAGCTCAACGCAATCAGATCCGGCGCCAAGCCGCTGTCCAGCCTGTTCACGTTGCTCGACACGTCCGGTTCCCGGCTGGGCAGAACCGATCCGACGCAGGACCCGCAAGGTGAGTTCTTCCTGCTGATGATGCAACTCGCCCAGCGAGAGCTCAACCTCCCCGCCGGCCTCACGACAAAGATCCTGGGCATCACGAAGTCGAGCCCGTACGGCTCGAGCTCGCAGATGCTCGATGAGGATGCCCTGCCCGTCGACATCCAGACGGGCGTCGTCGACGCAGGGAGCGATTACCTCCCCGAGGCACAGCAGTACGGCCTCGACTACATCACGCTGCCCGCGGGCCTCGACTTCGCCGACCCGGCCGACCTGTCGACCTACGCCACAGCCAGTATCAGCGTGGCCGGCGAGCCGGTAACCGGCGAGCTCATCAACCTCGACGTGACCCTGGTCGCCCCGGCGAAGGGCAAGTCGGTGTCAGCAGTTGACGCCACGGCCGACCAGGCGTTCGTGGCCTACCTGCTGTCGGCGGGCGGGCGGGCGGTCCTCGCCAAGGCGGGCTACACGCTCGTGCCTCCGGTGTTGAAGCTGACTACCGGGGCGACCAAGTCGCAGGCGCTCCCAACTTCTGTGCTGTCGCTGTTCAACGCGCTGCACGGGACGATCTCCACGTCGTGATGGCGGGCGCCGGCAACCGGGCACCGGCAACCGGGCGCCGGCCGTGGCCGCTGCGACCGCTAGCCACCCAAATCGGTACCTGGGCCGACCGATGAACCGATAGACCGGTCGCAATGTCGATGCAACGAGCGATCGGGCGGCTCCCGACAACGGCAGCCGTGTCGGCATCGGTGCTCGTCTGGGTGGTGCTCCTCGGGCCGCTCGGCGTGCTCCTCACACAGATCTCCCCGCACCAGGTTCGGGTGACCCTCGACCAACCGGGCGCGCTCGGGCCGCTGTGGACGTCCCTCGAGGCAAGCGCGATCGCTCTCGCGTGCATGGTGATCCTCGGCACGCCGCTGGCGTACCTGCTCGCCCGGCACCGGCTCCCGGCACCGCGCATCGTGGAGGCCGGAATCGTGATGCCTCTCCTCATGCCGCCGCTCGTGATCGGGTTGCTGTTGATCTTCCTGATCGGCCAAGCCGGCCCGGTCGGCCGGGTGGTGTCGGGCGTTGATCCGAACGTCTTCGGCGTGAACACGTTCTTCGCCCTCGTGGTGGCCGAGTTCTACGAGGCAGCGCCCTACTACATCATCTCGGCAGCAGCTGCCCTGTCCACGGTCGACCCACGCCTCGAGCAGGATGCCCAGTTACTCGGCCATCGCCAGCTCACGGCGTTCCGGAAGGTCACGCTCCCGCTGGCGGCGCCCGGGCTCGCAGCCGGCCTGGCGATCGCCTGGGCTCGCGCCATGGGCGCCTTCGGAGCGGTCCTGATCGTCGCCTACAACCCCGCCGGGCTGCCGATCAGGATCGACACGAGCTTCATCGAGAACGGGCTGAGTGGCGCGCTGCCGTTCGCTCTCCTTCTGATCGTGGCGGCCCTGCCGCTGCCCTTGATCGGGTTGATGTGGAGCGCCCGCGCCCGGGGCACCCGTCGAGAGTTTGCGGCCGCGGCAGCACTGGCGGAGCCAGTGGGCTGACCGTGACCAACACCATGACACCAGCGCTGTTGGAGGCCGACGTCACCGTCGTCCGCCGAACGTTCGACGTCGTCGCGCGGGTGTCGCTTGCGCCAGGCAAGCGTCTGGCGCTGTTCGGGACGTCCGGTGCCGGCAAGACGACGCTCGTGGAAGCGATCGCCGGCACGACACCGATCTCGAGCGGTGAGGTACGCCTGGATCGCAAGGTCGTCAACGCCCCGCCGGCGACCTGGCGGGCTCTCTACGCCCGCGGCGATCGAGCCGGACGACGACGCAGCGAGCCGCCGGTCCCCTTCCGACACCGAGGCGTCGCCGCCGTACGCCAGCCCACCACTTTGTTCCCTCACCTGAGCGTCATCGAGAACGTCGGCTACGGGCTGGGTCGCCCGAGGCCGGACCACAGCGACGGCTCCGCTGCCGAGCTGTTGGACCGGGTCGGCCTAAGCGACCTTCGGCGGGCAGTTCCGGAAGCCCTGTCAGGAGGGCAACGCCAGCGTGCGGCACTCGCCCGTGCCCTCGCGAGGCCGTTCAAGGCTTTGTTGCTCGACGAGCCCTTCTCAGCCGTCGATGTGACGTCCCGCGGTGACCTTCGTGACCTGGCGATCGATGTCACCCGTCGCAATGGCGCCGTGTCCGTGCTCGTCACCCACGACCTCGGCGAAGCGCAGGCCTTCGGCGACCGCATCGG
>Ga0116118_1001787_pt1 | contig 10840 bp, 8 predicted proteins | sample June2015DPH_11_5_FD_89723 | JGI IMG/M metagenome (GOLD analysis project Ga0116118, IMG submission 89723) | Peatland microbial communities from SPRUCE experiment site at the Marcell Experimental Forest, Minnesota, USA - June2015DPH_11_40 | ecosystem: Environmental > Terrestrial > Soil > Wetlands >...
TACAGTTCTGAACGCCCTGTCATAAATCCAGAGTAGCGCGGTGGTCGACACGCCCACGCCAGCTACAACCCACCACATGCGCTCCGGTTGGTGCGTGACTTCTCCGAAATGATGCAGGAGCGTGCCGCCGAACCATCCGCCGATCAGCGACCCAATCCCGATCGGCAAGAATGCAAAACCCATGTAGGTGCCTTGCTGTCCGGGAGGCGCAAGCAGCGCAATGTATTCGTAGTAGCGCGGCTGTTGGACGATCTCCCCCAGTGCAAGCACAAAGAGCGAAAGAATCGCTCCCCAGATTGTCGGCCGAAAAACAAGAATTATCCAAGAAACGGAAGTGATCAGAGTCCCCAGAATTACAGCCTGGAATGCCGGTATCTTGCGCGTCAGATAATTTACCGCGAGAGTGAGACAGATCACCGTCAGCCCGTCGGTAACCAGAATTTTTTCGACATTTGCATGCGGAGTGATGTAGCCGTGAATGTATACCGGCAAGCTGATGTACTGCTGCCAAAAGACGATCCAGTAACCCGTGAAAAGCACGAGGAACCACATGAAGCGGCTGATCCCGGCCAGCACGAGGACTAGAAGTCCGGCCCAAATCCACCAGGGCACGTTCAACCCGGGGCGTATCCAAAGGCCGATGCGGAGCAGTAGTGCGATCAGCAGCACGGGGAGAACCAGCCGGTAGTTGCCTACGACCACGCAGAAATTCCGCGCTACTGTGGCAATCGAAGGCGGTGGCGCATCTCCAGCCTTACGTGGCTCCCGGAAGAAGAACAGAACCACAAAGAACATCGCGAAGACGAAGAGCGCCGAAACCCGGTAAACATTCTCAACGCCTAGATGGGGATGAGCCCATGAGGCGAACAAGGGCCCGGCAGCACCGCCGATGTTGACCATGGTGTAATAAATCGAATAACCGATCGAGCGCACGTTCGGTTTTGAAGCACGCGCTGTGGTGCCGACTACGCAAGGTTTCACCAGCGCGATGCCGAGTGCGGGCAGGATGAGAATGCATCCGACAAACAGTTCGAGCGGCACAGCGTTACGCACGGGCGCAAGCCAGGAGGCTCCAATAGAGCCAATCAGAAAATACGCGGCGGCGAGGATGAGATACGCGATCGAGAGAGCGCGCCGGAAGCCCAGGCGATCAGCGACCGCACCGCCGAAAATGGCGAGAAACCATACCATGCCGCCGAATATTCCAGTCAGTGTTCCGGTCTGTTCGGCGGAGAAATTTAGCTTCTCCTGCAGATACAGGGCAAGAGAAGCGAAAGCCCCGTAGTAAGAAAGGCGCTCGAAGATCTCGCTGATATTGGCGACCCAGAATGGACGTTCGAACCCGGTGCGAATCTCCCGCAAGCGCTCGGAAAAACTCAAAAGTGGCTCCCTGGTGACTCGTGTGGTGCGGGCGCCCTCGCCCTCGTTTGTTTCCTCGCCTCACATTCTGCTCGGGTCTACATCCCAACACGTTTCCTGACTTCTTCGGCCGAAAGTCCGGCCACGCGAATCACTTTCGAGCGGCTTGTATGGCCGGAGGCAATGGTAACGGAAGATCGCGGCACCTTCAAAAGTTTTGCGAAGAACTCGATGCAAGCCTCGTTGGCTTTGCCATCGATCGGCGGCGCAGTGAGGGAGATTTTCAACGCGTCGCCGAGTTCGCCAGTGATTGCGTTTTTCTTGGCGCGAGGATGGACCTTGACGGCAAAGGTCACTGCGCTGCCCGACTCCTGCATAGGAATCAAGCGCTTTCCCCCAGCGAGAATGCGGTCTCGACCAGCAGCAAGGCCGCCAGCAGAGGCACTTGCGGGTTGTGTAACGTACGCGATTTTCCGATACTCACCATCAGGGCGATCCCGAACATGAGCATCGTCACATTTGCAGTGATGCAAAACAGCTTCAAACCTTGTACCCCGCAGCCGTTGCGAATGCGCAGCAGATTCAACATGGCGGTGAAAAGCAAAGCCAGGCCCGTCCCCAAGATCCAGATTCTGCCCATGTAAGTCCTCGGCACAAGCAAGCAACCCACAATGGCCAGAACAAAAATGGTTCCCGCGCAAACCCGATCGAAAAGCCTCATGGCTTCCTCTGTGTCCTCCGCGGCTAAGTCTTTGCTCGCTCCCCGAAGATCGCCGTACCAACTCGCACGCAAGTTGAGCCCTCTTCAATCGCTACCTCGAAATCGTGCGACATACCCATGGAAAGCTGGTCCATCGTGATGGCCGGCAGCTTGCGCGCAGCAATCTTATCGCGCAATTCGTGCAGCTTGCGGAAGTAGGGCCGCGCGCCTTGGGGATCGTCGGAAAACGGAGGCACGGTCATCAATCCGCGGAACACCAGCGCCTCCAAGCGAGGTGCGGCCATCAGCAGTTCGTCGAGTGCAGGCGAGTCCGGCGCCGCGCCGCTCTTCGCCTCTTCGGCGCCGACGTTGATTTCGACGAGCACGTCCAGCTTCCTGCCGAGCGCCCGGGCCGCCGCGTCCAGCTTCTCTGCCAGCTTTAGCGAATCGACCGAATCCACGGCACGAAACAACTCTGCGGTTCTTACGGCCTTATTAGTCTGCAGATGGCCGATCATGTGCCACTCGGCGTTGTGTAGATCTCGAAGCGCGTTGACCTTGTTGGCAAATTCCTGAACGCGGTTTTCCCCAAATACTCTAAGCCCAGCCTCATAAGCTTCGCGGATGTGCTCTGCTGGTTGAGTCTTGCTGACGGCCATCAGCGCAATGTCTTCGAGGCTGCGGCCGGCCCGTCGAGCTGCCGCCCCGATGCGCTCGCGCACCGTGGCAATATTTCCAAAGATCGACATAGCAAGGCCCAAAAAAGAATGCAGAAGTGAGAAGTCCAGATTTTAGAAGTAACCGACTCGGATTCGAACTTCTGCATTCCGCCTTCTTACTTCTGCATGCCGTCGCTTACATGATCGCCGTCGGTGGCGCTGGTTCGTCCGGACTTCCAGCATTGGCCAGGGGCACCCGTATCATCACCAGTATCAGCAAAGCCAGAGCGGCTAGGGCCACCCAGAACGAAGGCGTCCAATGGACGAGAGTCACATCTTTGCCTGACCCCACCAGCCCCGCAATCACCAGCCCGCAGAGCGCTTCACCCGCGATCAGCCCGGAAGCGGTCAGCACGCCGGCGTTCTCCACACGCGCCTTTTGCGCATCGTTGTAGCCGCGCCGGTCGCGGAGTTTGTCGGTGACCCAGCGGATCACGCCGCCCACGAAAATCGCAAACGTAGTCCCCAGCGGCAAGTACATCCCGACCGCGAACAGCATCACACTCTTCACTTCGATCATGATCATGGCAATGCCGAGCAGGATCCCGACAATAACCAGCGGCCACGCCATGTCACCGCCGACAATTCCTTTCGAGAGCATCGCCATCAAGCCGGCCTGCGGGGCGGGCAGCGCCGCGCTGCCGAAGTGGTATGCCTTGTCGAGCACCGCCAGCGGAAAGAACAAAACCAGCGATGCCACCACGACACCAAACAGATCGCCAATCTGCATCTTGGCGGGCGTGCCGCCTAAAATATATCCGACCTTTAAATCCTGCAGCATCTCACCCGCGACGGCGGATGACACGCAAACCACTGCCGCTACTCCCAGCACCGCCGCCACGCCTCCGGTTCCCGAGACTCCCAGCGCCACCATCAACAGCGCAGCAATCACCAGCGTGCACAGCGTTAGCCCCGATACCGGATTATTGGACGAGCCGATCAGGCCCACCAGGTTTCCAGAAACCGCGGCGAAGAAGAAACCCAGAACGACCATCACCAGCGCGGCTACCACCGAAGCGGTAATGACTTGCGAAGTCGATAGATTTCCCGCACCGCCGATGAAGTAGTAGTAAAGCGCAATCATGGCCAGGAACACGACACCAATGCCGGCAAAAATCGCCTTCGACGGAAGATCGCGATCCGTCCGATTCGTCGCCTGATGCGCCGCGGCAGACTTCTTCAGGTCCGAGACGGCGCGCGTCATGCCGGCGCCCAACTGCTTCCGCATTTTGAACAAGGTGTAGGAAGCTCCCACCAGCATTCCGCCCACCGCAATAGGCCGCACGATCGAGTAATAGATGGCTCCCGCCAGCAGGGGCCACGCGAGCGTCTGTCCCGCAGGCTGTGCTGCCTGAATGTAAGGGCCAATGGTGAAGGTTAGAAGCGGAACCAGCAGTCCCCAGGCCAGCACGCCTCCGGCAAAATTGAGCGCCGCTAGCCGCGGGCCGATGATGTAGCCAACGCCCAGATACGCTGGACTAATGTCGGGTGCAGTCAGCAGTGTTGCGCCTCCAGTGATCGTGGTCGCCACGTTGGGATTCGTACCGGTGCGCAGCAGCAACTTCTTGCCCAGCGCACTGATGGTGACCGGAAACGTATTGTTCGCGGAGAACACATTCACCGCGCCCAACAGGTACATGAATCCGCCAAAGCCCATGTTGGCGAATAAAATCTTAGCGGCTTTGGCGCCTTGCTGCCCTGCTTTGTGAATCTCGGAGGCGGCCACTGATTCCGGATAGGGCAGGTCGGGGTCCTCCACCATGACGCGTCGCAGAAGCGTCACAAAAAGTATCCCGAGCGTCCCCCCGATCACCATCAGCGCTACCGAGTTCCAATATTTCTCCCGGGTCAGGCCCGGCCACAGCCCGGCCATCACAAATGCTGGAATCGTGAACACTGCGCCCGCTGCCACCGATTCGCCAATCGAGCCCACAGTTCGCGCGATGTTCTCTTCCAGCAGCGAGCCTTTCATTAGCCGCAGCAGCGCCATCCCGATCACCGCCGCCGGATAGGTTGCCGCAATCGTCATTCCGGCCTTCAGTCCGAGATAGGCATTGGCCGACCCCAGAATTGCCGTCATCACCAACCCGATCAGCAATGCGCGGAAGGTGAACTCTTTCATTTCCATGTTTTCGGGAACGTAAGGAACGTGCTTCTTCCGGATAGGTGGTGGGGCAACCGTACTCATGGGCGAAAGCCTCGCAATGGGATGAGTCCCGACACTCTAACTTATATGCAAAACACTGGAACGGCGCACGTTAGCATGCGGGCAGGCCGCTTTACAAGTGGGATGCGGGTTCCAGCATCGATAGTGATCAGGAAACGCTGCCTCTTGCGTGTTCGTCGCCTTAAGGTAAAATAGGGATAATCGTCTGGAGCCCCTTCGTGGTTTCATCATTCTGAGGTGCACGGTGACCAAGAATTCCTCTGACCAGCTATGGCTGCAGCGATACTTTGAATTCCACTGCAACGATTGTGGCAGCGACACGGGCTTCCGTTCGCGACGCCGCACGTTCTCCGAACGTTACCTTCTCCCGATCTTTCTTATGCAGCCAGTGCGCTGTGCGGCATGCTTCCGGAGGGACTACCGCTTGATCTTCATGCCGGTGCGGGAGCGGCTATCGGAAGTGGCCGGAAAGCAGTCGGTCTCAGCCGTTGCAGCCCCCGATACCCGTAACGTTGCCTAGGAGGCCCGGACGCCGTTATACTTGCGGAAAGCGGGCAACGCGGAAGCGTCCCATTTTTCGTGGGCATCACGGAGGCCGTCTTCAGCAGTAGCGGAGACCGAATTCGGGCTATCCAAGCCAAAGCCGCAGTGGCAGGGGCATCTATTGCTTGGGCGAATGGTCGGTCCTGGGCGAGCAGAGTTTCTGTCCAAGTTGCGGAGAGTCTGTTTGCAGTCCTGTTTCCTTCCGATTGCCGTATCTGCGGCGCGCCTCTAGTAGAGATTTCCCGCCTTCCAGTTTGCCAGGAGTGCCTCAATGCCATGCGGCCCATCGGGGCCGGGGTCTGCTCCATTTGCGGCGAACGCCTGTTTTCTTCCTATGCGCTCTCTTCGCCCGACACCGAGCCCCGCTGCGGATTATGCCGGCGGATTGATCCCGGATTCGCGCGCGCGGTGGCCTACGGCAGCTACGAGGCCGGGTTACGAGAGCTGATTCATCTGCTCAAGTACGCAGGCGTGCGTCCGGCCGCGAATGTTCTGGGACGCATGCTGGCGGAGGCGATCGCAGAGCTCGAACCCGAATTGCCGGCTGATCCCATTGCTGTAGTCCCTGTGCCACTGCACCGCACCAAACTTCGCCAGCGCGAGTTCAACCACGCGGAGCTGATTGCGAGGGCCGCGATGAAACTCAGCCCGGTGCCCGGACGTCTGCGGTTGGATGCCGGAGTGCTCGAAAGAAAACGCGAAACGCTGTCCCAAACAGGCCTCACCAGCCATCAGTGCCGCGTGAACGTGCGCGGTGCATTCGGAGTGGCCCGGCCCGAAGCCGTGACAGGACGCGAAGTGCTGCTGGTGGATGACGTCTATACCACCGGAGCGACTGTATCGGAGTGTGCGCGGGTTCTGCGCCGCGCCGGAGCAAACAAAGTATGGGTCGCAACCGTCGCCCGCACGCTGAAGGCTTCCGATCAGCATGTGGAGATTCAGTTGCCCGCCGACGCGGTAGACAGCGAGATCCCATCCGGCGTGCAGGACATCCGCGTGGCTCGTGCGGTCGGCATCTAATTTAGGAGTATGCGCCACTCGATTCGGCATCGTATGCAGGAAAATATGGATCGAAGATTAAGTGCAGACGCGGGTGGAGGAGACGAAACCGAGCATCATGTCAGCAAGGTTTGAAGCCGATGCGGGACTCACGGGAAGGCACGCCGCCAACCTGTTCGCAGGGACGGCTGTCCATCGCGACGGCAACGGACACGCGCTGCACGCGCCCGTACTCGTCCTCAACGCTTCCTATGAGCCCATCAATGTGTGCGCTGCACGGCGGGCATTGGTCCTGGTGCTCAAGGGTGTAGCCATGACGGAAGAGGAGAACGGGCATTTCCTGCACGCGGCACGTATCGCCATGCGCGTGCCCTCGGTGATTCGCCTGCTGGAGTATCGCCGCATCCCGCACCAGAGCCGAGCTTTGTCGCGGAAAAATATTCTGCTGCGCGACCGCAACACCTGCCAGTATTGCGCCACCGTGCTGCCTTCCGGCGAACTGACGCTGGATCACGTGATCCCCCGCTCCCGCGGAGGTTCCTCAACTTGGGAAAACCTGGTGGCCTGCTGTCATCTGTGCAACCGACGCAAAGGCAATCAGTTCCCCGTCGAAGCCGGCATGAAACTCATGCGCGAACCCCGGGCCTTCAACCTCCACACCAGCCGCCACATCATGCGATTGATGGGCCGGTCGGATGATAAGTGGAGAAAGTATCTGTTCTACTAGGTTTCAAAGTTTCCCAGTTCTCAAGAGCAGGTCGGCGCCCCGCCACAATAACACCTTGAAACTTTGAAACCTACTTCTGCGGCGGCTGTGGATTCGGCGCCGCGTCCGGCTTCTTCTGGTCTGGACTTTGATTCTGATCCGGCGGCGATTTCTGGTCCGCCTTCGGAACTTCCTTGCCCTCGTACAGAATCCTCACGCTCGATCCAAAGCGCTTGTAGTCCTCGTACTTCACGATCTCGCGGATGTGAATATCGTTCATGTTAAAGTGCAGTGTGTCATCGGCGCGCGTGTAGGTAGGAAACCAGTACTTGCCGTCGATTCGCTGCCGCCAGGTTGTGAACTTGGGGTAGAGATGTTCTTCCTTGTTGCCCCTCTTCTTCGTGTCACGAATCTCCGGCACTGCTTGACCGTAGGTCTTCACGATCTGGAAATCCTGATCGTCCACCCAGATGCGTCCCTGGAAATATCGTTTCTTGCCCACAATCTGTTTGGGAGCGATGTCGAACACATAGCAGTGCAACTCGTCTTCCGCCTGCTGGCCCACATAGAGGATGTTGTATTCCGGAATCTCATCGCTGGTGAGCACAAAGGGCAGACGGTTGCGGAAGTCCTGAACGTCGCCCTCATCGAGCGAAAGCCCGCCCTGCTCCAAACTCGACTGCGGGGCAAATACTACGTTTTCCATGCGCCTGCCCTTGTCGTCAAACAGTACATCGAAAACTTCGTGATACTCGCCCGTGGTGGTGCTGCCATCCAGGGTCTTTACCGTGATGTCTTGCCGGTACGTGTACTGATCGCGGGCCTCTTTGAACTCCTTCTCCTTGGCCGCGAAGCGCTGGATAATTTCCTCAGCCGTGATGCCCTTGGGCGGAGCGTTTTCGAGCGGACCTTCCTGCGCAATCGCTGGCGAAGCAAGGGAAATGCATACAACCAAGGCAAAAAACAGAACAATGCGGTGCGGCCGATTCATAACCCTATTTTATCGGATAAGTAGCTCGAGGGACTTGCGAGGACGCGTAGTTCTCCCGAACTCCTGCGCCCATTGATCGCCACGGCTAAGTTTAACCGCGGCGACCCTCCCCCGACCCCTCTCCGCTCAGTGAGGCCGGGGGTAGGGCGCTGCAGTTCTGCCACTAACTTGGATGCCATATCAATCAAGGGGTTGCCGTGTTGAAAAAATGGTCGGGGCCCTCCGGAGCATAATCCGCGCTCAGAAAAAAACTCTGTCCTTCCGACCGGAGCGGAGCGAAGTGGAGGAACCTGCTGTCCCGGGAGTTACGATGCTCTCGGGTATGACATTCACGCTGCGCACTATCAAGGACGCAACTGGAAGCCAGCCACGTCGCCCTGCTACACTCATCCGTTTGTCGGGAGGTTCCCTCATGCGTCGTTTCTTTCCCGTTTTTCTCGCTCTCATCGCTTTCACATTTCCCGTCTTTGCGCAGGCCAAGCATCCCTTCACTTTCGAAGACATGATGAAGCTCAAGCGCGTGGGGGAGCCTGTGGTTTCGCCGGACGGCAAGTGGGTGATCTTCAGCGTGGTCGATGTGGATCTTGAAGCCAACACCAAGACGCCGCACATCTGGATCGTGCCCACGGCGGGAGGTCAGGAGCGCGAGATCATCGCCGATCAGGACGCCGACCGTCCGCGCTGGAGGCCTGATGGAACAAGCTTCGCCTTTATCTCGACGAAAGAAGGAGGATCGCAAATCTGGATCGCCGAGTTTGATAGCGCAACCGGAACTGTCACTAAGAAAGACAGGCTCACGGACATTGCCACCGAAGCCAGCGGCGAAACATGGTCTCCCAACGGCAAGTTTCTTATTTTCACCTCCGATGTCTATCCCGAGTGCGACGAGCAGCCCGACGAACTTGCTTGCAATGCCAACAAAGTTCACGAGCATGAGAACTCGAAGGTCAAGGCCCTTGTCTTCGATCATCTGCTCTATCGCCACTGGAACGCCTATAAGGAAGGTAAGCGGAGCCACATCTTTTATGTCTCCCTTTTTGTTGTTGTCCCCGGCGGTAATTCCGATCCGCCTTATCATCACCGCTACCGCGACCTCACCCCCGGCGATTACGATGCGCCTGTTTTCTCACTCGGTGGGCAGGACGACTATGCCTTCTCGCCCGACGGGAAAGAGGTTTGCTACACCTCGAATCACGATAAGAATCCAGCCGCTTCCACCAACAACGATCTCTGGACGGTTCCCGCTGTTTTTCCGCACGACGCAACCTCCGCGCAGGTATTGGCCCAGACGAAGAACATCACCGCCGACAATCCCGCCAGCGACTCGACGCCGCTCTATTCGCCCGATGGCCGCTACATCGCCTACCGCGCCCAGCAGCGTCCCGGACACGAGAGCGACCGCTTCCGCCTGATGCTGTACGACCGCAAGACAGGAGAGAAGAAGAATCTGACGGAGAGTTTCGACGCTTGGGTGGGAAGCTTCACATGGGCTTGGCACAAGCTTGGGAGCGGGGTGGCGCTCGATGGACTTTATTTTTCTGCGGAGCGGGAAGGGCAATCTTCTATCTACATTATTGGAACAACCGGATATAACGAGACTGCTCCAGCGCCGATTGTAAGATCGCATAGCGGCTCGCCCATGAACCTGTCGAGTGGTAGGACGACAACGGACATACTCCCAGATTCGTGGGGCTACGCGGATGATCTGATCCTCGCGCCTAACGGAAATCTGCTCTTTACATGCATGTCAGTGCATGCTCCGACTGAGGTTTGCGAGGCTCGGCCTTTTACAGATAACGACGAGCAACGTCAGTTAACCCACACCAATGAGGCCGAACTTTCAAAAGTCTTCATGTCCCCGCTCGAATCCTTCTGGTTCCCCGACGCTCACAACGACGAGGTCGAAGGCTTCCTAGTCAAGCCGCCGAACTTCGATGTCGGCAGGAAATATCCCGTGAAGTTCCTCATCCACGGCGGGCCGGAGGGCGCCTGGGGAGACGACTGGAGCTATCGCTGGAATCCCGAACTCTTCGCCGCTAACGGATACGTCGTCATTATGATCAACTTCCACGGCTCGACCGGATACGGGCAGAAGTTTATCGACGCCATCGACGGCGACTGGGGCGGCGCTCCGTTTGAAGATCTGATGAAGGGCCTCGACTACGCAGAGGCGCATTACGGGTTTATTGATAAAGACCGCGAATGCGCGCTGGGCGCCAGCTACGGCGGATACGCGATCAACTGGATCCTCGGCCACACCGACCGCTTCAAGTGCCTGGTCTCGCACGACGGCATGTTCAACGCCGAATCCGCCTGGGGCACCACCGAAGAGCTGTGGTTCAACAACTGGGAGTTCAAAGGCACTCCCTACGACAACCGCGCCATGTACCAGAAGTGGTCGCCACACCAGTACGCGAAAAATTTCAAGACGCCGACGCTGGTCGTCCACGGCCAGCGCGACTACCGCCTAGACGTAAGCGAAGGTTTGCAGCTCTTCACGACATTGCAGATGGAAGGCGTCCCATCAAAGATGCTGTATTTCCCCGACGAAGGCCACTGGGTGCTGAAGCCGCAAAATTCGCAGCTCTGGTACAAAACGGTCAACGACTGGGTGGATCAGTGGACGAAGAAATAGTCGGCTTGACGGCTGACATCA
>Ga0116118_1001808_pt1 | contig 10755 bp, 9 predicted proteins | sample June2015DPH_11_5_FD_89723 | JGI IMG/M metagenome (GOLD analysis project Ga0116118, IMG submission 89723) | Peatland microbial communities from SPRUCE experiment site at the Marcell Experimental Forest, Minnesota, USA - June2015DPH_11_40 | ecosystem: Environmental > Terrestrial > Soil > Wetlands >...
CCGAGCGCTACATGGGTCTGCCGTCGGAGAACCCGGAGGGCTACCAGAACACGGCCCTGCCGCCGAAAGCCGGGAACCTGAAGGGGAAGCTCATGATTGCGCACAATTTCGAGGATGACAACGTTCTGTTCCAGAACACCCTTCAGGCGCTCGACGCGTTGGAGCGAGCGGGCAAGCAATTCGAGTTCATGCTGTATCCGCAGAAGGCGCACGGCGTGACCGGAGCCGCATCGCGCCAGATGAACCAGATGATGGTGGATTTCTTCGACCGGAATTTGAAATAGAGCGCCCGTGAGACGCCGCTTCACGACTGCAAAGCGGCCTTCTGCGCGGCCTTGACCTTCAGTGTCTGAGCGACGTCGCAAGTAATCCGTACACCGCGGCCAGCGCCTTGAACAGGCTGCCGGCGATGAAGGCGAGCACGCCGAACGCGGCATAGCGGGGGTCCAGGCCGGTGATCCCCGCGATGGCGCCGGCTATGGGAGCGATCAGGCCCACGTGCAGTCCGGTTACCTCCGCCAGCCGGCTGACCAGTTCGAACAATGCCACCAGGACTACCGGCTTGACGAACATCAGTAGAATTCGCCACAACATACTAACACCTAACCTTCGGCAGCGCCCTCGGCGTCTACCTTGGTCAGTACCCCGTGGGCGCCCTCTCTAGCGTGGTTAAATGTTCCCTCAATTCCTGACAACGCGCAAGATAGCTTTTGTTGTGGTACTCGTCATTTTCTCCGGAGCTTTACGGCTACCCTGCCGATAAGTTGGTCGAGAGTGGCAAGTGTCCGTCGAACTCGCAGAATGTCCGCTCACGAAGGATATCGTACTCGCGAACATCCCCGCGTTTCCGCCCATCGTTCTGCGGACGCTCGACTTGCTGTCTAAGGACACGCCTGATGTTGGCGAGGTGGTGCAGAAGATTTCCTCCGAGGCGACGCTGTCCGCGCAACTCCTGAAACTGGCAAACTCCCCCCTGTTCGGATTCGTGGCACAGATCGCCACGGTGCAGCACTCCGTTGTCGCCCTGGGTCTGATCCGCGTGCGCTCCCTGGTGCTCGCCGTAGCCACCACGAATTATATGCGGAAGGCGCTGGGAACGGAGGCTATGAACAAGTGCTGGCGGCACACTCTGGCGTCGGCCATTCTCTGCCGTGAACTGGCGCGGGCTGCCGGCATGCTTGAAGATCGCGCCCACAGCTTCGGCCTGCTGCACGACATTGGCCGCCTCGGCCTTCTGGTGGGCTATCCGGAGGCGTATAATCAAGTCCTCATTGCCGCGGACCGGGATGCGGTTTCACTTCTGGATGAAGAGAAAAAGCGCTTCGGCATGGATCACTGCGAAGCCGGGCGCCAACTGGTGGAGCAGTGGAAGTTGCCGCATGAATTCTGTATGATCGCGGGCCGGCACCACGAACCCCCCGCCGGCAGACCCTTCGACTTTCTGACACTGGTCTCCCTGGCCTGCCAACTGGCGGACACGCTGGGGTATTCCGTGGCAACCCCACTCAAACCGCTCCCGTTTGACGAACTCCGCCACATGCTGCCCCGGGCGGTACAGTGCGGATTCCCCGCCGATCCAGCGGCGATGATTGAAATCATCAATGGCACCATCGACGAGCACCATTCCGCGACCGATGTGCCATGGCTGGAGAGGCACGCTCTCTCCGAGAGGGGCGCTTTGACCGAGCGGCCCAGCGGCGACTCCCAGAACGGTGGCCGGACGGAGGAACCGATTCTCTTCACCTCTTTGACGGCCGGTCCAAGGCTGTGGGATGCCGCCGTACTCACCACCACATCCGCGATTATGCTGGCCCTGGTGGCGTGGTATTATCTTTGTAACCGGTGAGCCAAATGCCGCTCTCCGCGGCCCTCAGACCACGTCGGCGCCGCGCTCCGCTAGAAGTTCCCGCAACACCGAGCGGTGGCAGCGGCTCTCGTCTTTGCAGTAGCAGCCTAGCGACAGATTCGTCTGGTGCGACAGCGCCGCCAGCACGTCAAGTTCCCGGCTCCTATCGGGCTTGCTCATCTCCTGCCGGAACTTCCGCCTGAATGCGGTCCACGCGCGCTCGTCCGCCGCCCGCAGCGCTTCCTGCACCAGTTTCGCGCTCGGTGACAGGTTTGGGAACCAGACGTCATAGTAGTCGAGCCGGGCGAAGTCTGACTTCGGAATGCCCCGCGGAGGCCGCCGCACCGTGCCGAGCCGCAACCCTTCGCCGGGCTTTCGAGTTGTGCCGAGTTGGACAATGAAAATCGACATTAGTCCCCAACGCCAGTGTGCCACATACCGTCCGGCCCCTACTTGGCCAGGAGCAGCCGCGCCGCCGTACCAACGTCTCGTGCCAGCATTACGGCACGCTCGGCTTCGGCGCGCGATATCTCTTCCCACTCACCTGGATAGCGCGCCTCGACGGAGTAGCGGTTCAGCTCGACCATGCCTTCCATGTGAAATAATACCGCCAGATCGGGCGGCAGCCGCTGAAGCAGAAGCCGAAGATCGTGCGTTCTTGGCGGTTCGCCGCCGGCCAGCAAGAGCAGCGCCTTCAGATACTTTTCGGCGCACTGTTGGGCGTGAAAGCAGACGGTGTCGAAGGGGCAGTCCTCTTGGAGCGTCAGGGTGTATTCCGCATTCCGGAAATCGTGGTCGGCCTTGGAGGCCCACCGAGCCACCGACTTGGCGAGGTCAGGCCGGCCGCTCATACACCACGCGCCCTTCCTGAAGAACCGGCTTGATGATCGATCCGGGCACCCCTTGCAGGCGTGCAACTTCGTCCGGAGTGGCCACGATCACATCCGTGGGCATATCGACGCCCACCAGCGCCATCTCGATCGCCGCTGCCTGCTTGCGCCGTGAGCCGGTGACGGGCATAACCACCAGCAAATCCAGGTCGCTCTCCCGTGTCTGTTCCCCCCGCGCGTGCGATCCAAACACAACGATCCTGTCGGGGGAAAAGCCAGCGACAATGCGCCGGACCACTTCCTCGACTTGCACGCGCGCCGATTCTTGCTGGGTCATCTCCGGTGACTACGATTATCACAAATCGGTGGGGGCTGGGCATACCCGGCCCCTACATCTGGGACGGGGCAAATACGTAATGGTGACCCGGGTGCTGGGCCAGGACAGTCCTGGCTCGACGGGGCAGTTTGTGGATCTGGACGGGTTCTGGGCGGAATAGTGCCGTGACCGCCAAATCCGGTGACAGACAGACCACTGTCGGTAATGGGGCAATTCGGTGCTGTACCTGGTTTCCCCTGGTTTCCTGGGCGAGCCAATTCGACAACGACTGGCCTGCACGGTTTGGCCGGCGAGTTCCCAGTTAGGCGAGCGCTACTGCACAGCGATGGCGACGGAATTGGATGCTACGCCGCGGATGGTCAGCACCACGGGAATATTGGTTGCTGAGCGGGTGTTTGCCGGAAGACGGACGTTCACCTGATTCAGTCCGACACAGCAACCCGACAAGCCTGCGAAGTCCGGGGCCACCGTAATACCATCGATGGTCAAAGCCGTGGGAGCCGCGGTGGCCGATGCGCCACCCGGCAGCGTACCCGTGGGTACGGACGGTGTTACCTGTCCCAGGCCGGTAGCATAGAGAATCACCAACTCTCCCGCATGGGCCGGGTTCTGCGGGGTCACCGGGGAGCCGTCCACGTGCGTGAACGCACCGGCTCCTTTGCCATCCGAAGTGAAAGTGAAGATGCCGGGAGAGACCGGGGCCATCGCAACGAGCTGTGGCGCGCTGGCTTGCCCGCTGACCGTGACTTGAACCGTTGCAGAGGCCCCTGTCAATTCGGTAGGAATTTCAACCCCAAGCTGGTTTGGCGAAGAATAGAAAAACGGAGCCGGGATTCCATTGACGGTTACCTGTGCCCCGGTCATCGTGGTATTAAGCCTTCCGTCGCTTCCAAAAGTGGGATTGCAGGACGGCGCCAGGCAGGAAGAGCCATCGGTCAAGTTGGTCCCAAAGATGGCGACAATAGTGCCGGGCGCAACGGCATCAGAGCCCGCGCCGAAGGTGGCCCCGTTCACCGTGCCTCCTGGGTTAAGAACGGGGAGTAGATTGATGGCGAAGGCCAAGACATTGGAGGTTCCGCCGCCCGGCGCGGGGTTGAACACAGCCACCTGGGCCGTCCCACCCACCGCAATGTCGCTGGCCGGAATCGCTGCGGTCAACCGTGTCGCGCTGGCAAAATTAGTCGTCCGGGCAGTGCCTCCCCATTGCACAATGGAGCCATGGACAAAGTTCGTACCTGTCACCGTCAAGGTGAAGGCTATATCGCCAGGTGTCGCGCGGGAAGGCGAGAGAGAACTAAGTCCTGGCGTCGGATTGTTGATGGTGAAGGTCAATGCACTAGAAGTGCCGCCACCTGGCGCTGAGTTAAATACCGTGACCTGCGCCGTACCCGCCGACGCTACATCACTTGCCGAAATGGAGGCCGTCAACTGCGTACTGCTGACAAAGGCCGAAGGCCTGCTGCTGCCGTTCCATTGGACTACCGATCCAGTTACAAAGCTGGTGCCAGTGATGGTCAACTTGAGAGTGGACGAGCCAGCCGTGACGCTGCTCGGGGAGAGCGTACTCAAGGAGGGCGCAGGATTGTTCATGGTGAAGGACAATGCATTGGAAGCGCCACCACCTGGCGTTGGGTTAAATACCGTGACCTGAGCCGTACCCGCCACCGCTACATCACTTGCCGAAATGGAGGCCGTCAACTGCATGGCGCTAGCAAACGTAGTTGGACGATTACTCCCATTCCACTGCACTACCGAGTCCGTCACAAAGTTCGAGCCATTGACCGTTAGGGTAAAGCCCGCGCCACCGGCTTGTGCGGCTGAAGGGGAGAGCGAGTTAGCCGCAGGGACCCCCGTCGGCTGCCAACTGGCGCCCCCGTTGATGCTTTTGAAGACTGTACCTGACCCAGTCCCGGCATAAACGGTGGCCGGACTCGACGGATCGATGGCCAAGGCATTGACTTGGGTGGCCGTGAGGCCACTGCTGCTCGCGATCCAACCAGCGCCCCCGTTGCTGCTCTTGAGAACCCCTCCAGAGGACCCCTCCACGTATGTCCCGGCATAGAGATTGGCCGGGTTCGCGGGATCAATGGCGAGGGCCAAGACCTCGGTGGCTGTTAGGCCGGCGTTGCTTGCGCTCCAGGTCGCGCCGCCGTTGCTGCTCTTGAAGACCCCAAAACCAAACGCTGTCCCGGCATAGAGGGTGGCCGGGTTCGACCGGTCAATGGCCAGGGCCAAAACATAGCTGTTCGCCGATGAGAGGTCTGGGAGGCCGGCGTTGCTCGCGCTCCAAGTGGCGCCCCCGTTGCTGCTCTTGAAGACCCCATAACCATCATTCTTCCCGGCATAGAGGGTGGCCGGATTCGACGGATCAATGGCCAGAGCGAAAACAGGGCAGTAAGAGACCGTGAAGAGGCCGGCGCTGCTCGCGCTCCAACTGGCCCCCCCGTCGGTGCTCTTGAAGACCCCACCGCCATTGGGGATCGCATCTATCCCGGCATAGAGGGTGGACGGGTTCCACGGATCGACGGCCAGGGCTCGAACATCGTACGGGAGGACGGTGTTGCTCGCGCTCCAGCTTGCGCCGCCGTTGCTGCTCTTGAAGACGCCTCCCTTAATTGTCCCCGCATAAAGGGTGGCCGGGTTCGACGGATCAATGACGAGGGCCAAAACACCGAGGTTGGTCAGGCCGCTGCTGCTGGCGCTCCAACTGGCCCCCCCGTTGCTGCTCTTGAAGACCCCACCGCCGTATTCCGCGGCATACAGGGTGGCAGGGTTCGACGGATCGATGGCCAGGGCCTGTTGGGCGTAGCCTTCTTGGATGGTTGCACCGAGAGCCAGTACCCCGGCCAGAGCCCAGAATGCCAATCGCCGCGAATTACACTCAATATGGGCTGATTCTGACTTCATGCGAGTAGCTCATAAGCTCACTTTCTAACTCCGCAATTCTCGAATCACGCTCCGTCGACTGTCCCTCCAATTCTCGTACCCTTTCTTCACGGACAGATATCGTTTTCTTGAATCTGCGGCGATCATATAACGAAATACCGACATCCATGGCCATTAGCACGACCGCCAGCACAAGCCACAAAATGGATGGATGGCGAGGGGAGGGAGCGCCTATGCGCATTTGCCCCCCAGCGTTCCACGGTCTAATGCCAAAATAAAGAGACAGTGCAGAAACCGCGCCAAGAGCGGACACACTTTTGCATATAAGGCTTAGATTTTGCTTCCAGGATGCCTCTGGCATTCCCCCATTCTACCTCATAACAAGCTCACGGTGCGCCTTTGTCCTGGTGGGTGCCGGCTTCCGTTCCTTGCAGAATGATGGCCGTGCTCGGTCTGATCGATCACGGTCGCCAGTTTGCCGCAAGCGATAGGAGGCCGCACGGTCAAAGGTCCGACGTCTGACAGATTGGAATACGCAATCCTTACGCTTCTGCTGCGGCAGCTTTAGGATTTGTACTTTTCAGCGCAGATCGCCTTTTGCATATCGTCTTCCGTGATTAGCCCTCTCGGACTTTGCCGTCCTGGTGATCCCATCTTCTGCAAAGGTCGTTTTGATTCACGCTCTCTCGTAAATTCCTGAGCCAATCTAATTAGCCGAACCTGGTCCGCACGGGCAACTTCTCGCCCTAGCCTATGACACGCCTGGGTTTGTATTTTGACAGTTTTGCACAATCGGCGGGCATCAGGGCTTAAGTTCTCGTAACACACCTTCAGCCGACTAATCATCGTCTCGGTAAGCCCAGCCAGGGTTGGAAGTCTCTGCTGATCTACACGGTGATTGGCAAGTAGCATCACGATTGCTTCGCCACGTTCGACGCATCCACGCTTTTTGTCTTTAGCGTCTTCAACCAGCTTTTGTTGATTGTCGGGGGCCTGTTGTGTAGTCATACCCCAGCGTAATAAATTACAGATTAAGGTGTCAATGATGAAGTTGAGGCGGCTCGAAGTTGACAGTTTCCGATTTCATGAGATCCTGAAGGGCCGGTGGCAAGACCACCGGCCCTACACAACTTCCAGGATCAAGCACTTCAGGTAGTGCGTCTCTGGAACCGTGAGCAGAATGGGGTGGTCCTGCGCTTGCGTGCGCCGCTCCAGCACGCGCACGGTCCGCCCGGCGTCGAGCGAGGCTTGCGCGATCAATTCCAGGAACGTCGCTTCGCCGAGATGGTGCGAGCAAGAGCAGGTGACCAGGATTCCACCCGGCGCCAGCAGGCGCAAGGCGCGCAGGTTGATCTCGCGATAGCCGGTCACTGCGGCTTCCAGGTTGTGGCGGGACTTGGCGAAGGCCGGCGGGTCCAGCACCACGAAGGAATACTGGCGGCGCGCGGCGGCGTAGCCGGCCAGCAGCTCGAAGACATCGGCTTCCTGGAAATGAATGTTGGCGATGCCGTTGGCTTCCGCGTTCTGGCGCGCCGTGGTCAAAGCCGGGCCGGAGCTGTCCACGGCCTCGACGTTCTCGCACTTGCCGGCCAGGTGCAGGGCGAAGCCGCCGGTGGAAGTGAAGCAATCGAGCGCCTTGCCGGGGCGCCCTCTGGGCCCAGCATAGCGGGCCGCGGCGAGGTAGTTCTCGCGCTGGTCCAGAAAGATGCCGGTCTTCTGGCCGCCCAGCAAATCGGCGCGCAGGTTGAGGCCGTTCATGTGGATGGCCACCGATTCCGGCACTTCGCCCGCCAGCATAGTGGTTTCCAGCGGCAACTGCTCCTTGGTGCGGACCGGCGCGTCATTGCGGGCGACGATGCCGCGGGGCTGGAAGATCTCCTCCAGGCAAGTCGAAATCTCGCTCTTGGCCGCGTCCATGCCCTGATCGAGCGTCTGCATGACCAGGTAGTCGCCGTAGCGATCCACGATGAGCGCCGGCAGCAGATCGGCTTCGCCATGCACTACGCGATAGGCGTCGGTGTGACGGACAACCGCGCGGCGGTGCTCCTCGGCGGCGCGCAGACGGCGCAAATAGAAATCACGGCCAATTTCCTCGACGTGCGGCGAGAGCATCCGGAGCGCGATTTGCGACGCGGAGCTGTAATGGGCCGTGCCCAGCGGGCGTCCGCGGAAATCGGCGACCTTTACGGCTTCACCCGGCTGGGCGCCATTGCGATCGGCGATGTCGCTCGAGAAAATCCACAGGTGGCCGGAGGCAAGGCGGCCGGCTGCCTTCCGGTTGACGCGGACTTCGTTCATCGCATGGCCTGTAAACGGGCGATGCGGTCGGCGGTGGCGGGGTGCGTCGAAAACAGCCGCATCATGCTCTGGCCCGTGAACGGCTTGACGATGAACATGTGGGCCGTGGCGGGCGACGCGTCCAAGGGGATGCGCTTGGACCAGGTTTCGAGCTTCTGCAAGCCACCGATCAGCGGGTAGGGGGAGCCGACGTACTTGGCGGAGGCGGCGTCGGCGTCGTATTCGCGGGAGCGCGAGATGGCCGCCTGAATGAGCAGGGCGGCGAGGGGCGCGAGAATCATCATGAGGAGCGCGCCAACCATGCCGCCGCCGCGATTGTCGTCATCGCGCGAACCCCCGAACCAGAAGGCCATGCGCGCCAGCATGGTGATCGCAGCGGCTAACATGCCGGCCACCGAGCTGATGAGAATGTCGCGGTGCAACACATGGCCCAACTCGTGCGCCACCACGCCCTCGATTTCCGTGTCGCTCATGAGATTGAGGATGCCGGCGGTGACCGCTACCGAGGCGTGCGCGGGGTTGCGGCCGGTGGCGAAGGCGTTCGGGGAGTCTTGCGGGATGAGCCAGAGTTTGGGCATGGGGAGGCCCATGCGGTGGCAGAGGTTCCCCACGATAGGCGCTACCCGGCGATACACGTCGGGGTTCTCCGTTTCGGTCACCGGCCGCGCGGAATACGACGCCAGCGCAATTTTGTCGGAGAAGAAATAACCGGCGAAGTTCATGGCGAACGCAAGACCCAGGCCAATGTAAAGGCCCTGGCGGCCGTACAGCGCCTCCCCGCCGACGAGCAGGAGGGCGCTGAGCAGGCCGAGCAGCACGGCGGTCTTGAGAGTGTTAGTGGTCATATCGGCTTACACCTCCACGGGGGTGAGTTTGGTGAATTCGAGCTCGCCTCCCCCGGCGGCGGCATTCACTTCCACGGTGTCGCCTTCGCTGAATTCACCGTTGATGAGCTTGAGCGCCAGCGGGTCCTGAATCAGCCGCTGGATGGCCCGCTTCATGGGGCGCGCTCCGTATTGCGGATCGTAGCCGTCGGCAATGAGAAGGTCTTTGGCCGCGGCCGTGACCTCCAGTTTGATCTTGCGGTCCTTCAGTAGCTTGCCCACATTGTGCAACTGGATGTCCACGATCTGCCTGAGGTTCTCACGCGTCAACGAGTTAAATACAATGATATCGTCCACGCGGTTCAGAAACTCGGGGCGGAACTGCTTGCGGAGCTCTTCGAGCAGGCGGCGGCGCGCATCCTCCGTGCGCTTGTCTTTGCCATGCACCGAAAACCCGATGACACCCTTCTCCATCAATCCGGTGCCCACGTTGGAAGTCATCACGATCACCGCGTTCTTGAAGCTGACGGTGCGGCCCTGGCCGTCGGTCAGGCGCCCGTCGTCCAGAATCTGGAGCAACATATTAAAGACGTCGGGATGGGCCTTTTCGATTTCATCCAACAGCACCACCGAGTAGGGCCGGCGGCGGATCTGCTCCGTAAGCTGGCCACCCTCCTCGAAACCGATGTATCCGGGCGGCGCGCCCACCATGCGGGCCACCGCGTGCTTCTCCATGTACTCGGACATGTCAACGCGGATCATGGCCTTTTCGTCGTCGAAAAGATCTTGGGCCAGGGCGCGCACCAGCTCGGTCTTGCCGACGCCGGTGGGGCCGAGGAAGATGAAACTGCCGATGGGCCGGTGAGGGTCGCCCATGCCGGCGCGGTTGCGCAGGATGGCGTTCGAGACCAAGCGCACGGCTTCATCCTGGCCCACCACGCGGTCCTTGAGCCGCTCGGGCATGTGAACCAGTTTCTGGATTTCGCCTTCCATCATGCGCGCCACCGGAATGCCGGTCCACTTGGCCACAATGCGGGCGATATCGTCTTCGCCGATCTCCTCTTTGAGCAGCGCGTTTTCCTTGACGGCTTCCATCTCCTGCTCGGCGGTCTGGATGTCCTTCTCAATCTGCGAGAGCCGGCCGTAGCGTAGCTCGGCGGCCTTTCCCCAATCGCCGGCGCGGCTGGCCTTTTCGACTTCCTGGCGGAGCGCGTCCTGCTCCTCCTTGAGTTGGCGCACGCGCATGATGGCGCCCTTTTCGCGGTTCCAGCGCTCCTTTAAAGTGGCTGATTCGCCGCGCAGGCGCTCAAGCTCGTTTTCCACGTGGCGCAGGCGGTCGCGCGATGCGGAGTCGGTTTCCTTGCCGAGGGCCTGGCGCTCGATCTCGAGGTGCGAGATGCTGCGGTCGAGGTCGTCGATTTCGATGGGCATGGAGCCGATTTGCAGGCGCAGGGCCGAGCCGGCTTCGTCGATGAGGTCGATGGCCTTGTCGGGCAGGAAGCGGTCGGCGATGTAGCGGTGCGAGAGCACCGCGGCGGCGATGATGGCGGAATCCTTGATGCGCACGCCGTGGTGGATCTCAAACTTTTCCTTGAGGCCGCGCAGGATGGCGATGGTGTCATCCACGGAAGGCTCGCCAACCATCACGGTGCGAAAGCGGCGGGCCAGGGCGCGTCCTTCTCGACGTACTTCTTGTACTCATTGAGGGTGGTGGCGCCGATGCAACGCAGGTCG